>Ga0214543_1000481_pt1 | contig 66842 bp, 24 predicted proteins | sample CNSS2metaG_FD_160094 | JGI IMG/M metagenome (GOLD analysis project Ga0214543, IMG submission 160094) | Root nodule microbial communities from cowpea collected in UCLA plant growth center, Los Angeles, California, USA - CNSS2 | ecosystem: Host-associated > Plants > Roots > Nodule | place: USA... | reverse complement strand
TATATATATATATATATATATATATGAATAACTTGGATAATGAATAACAAATATAAGATATTATTTATGAATTTGATTAACTAAATGTATCTTTCCATTATTAAGTTTTATTTCATAGACTCAAAATTAAAAAAAAATAATAATCACTCACTTTTTTTTTTCGCTTAATATATTGATTTGGGTGTAAAATATCTTTTAAAGGTTAATTTTTCCTAAACTTTAAAATAGTAGAATTTTGATATATTGGAGGGACTAACTCAATTTCTTATGACATTGTTCCTTCTACTTTTGAGGTGCAACACTTCCTTTTAGTAAGAACATTCTACATTAATTGTCGACCTAAGATTTTTTTCTCCATACCACTAATTGTATTGTTATTACTAAAAGTAAAATTATTATTGTGTCTTCATTCAATTCTGATATAGACATATCATCCATCAATACCCTTAAACACACATAAGGAAAATAATGAATAAACCTTTTAACATACAATCACCAACTTACAAATCTAGGACCAATTGCATGACATGGAGCTCGTGTGCAACCAACGTCAAACTAAACTATAAGCCCATTGGACTGAGTTGTAAGCTCCATATAATCACCCTACCATACTTGTTCATGATAGACAAACATCAAGGTCTCTTAGGATGGCTTATAAAGTAGGGTTTAATGTATAGAATGAGTTGTTGAAATTCATCCCCTATAACACTCCTAGTGATAAGAAAAAAAAAAAACTACTGAGGTTGTTAGGTGACAAACCATCAAAGTCCAATCTTAGAAATATTTGTTAAGGTGTAAACGTTGAAGTGTATATGCACGTAAAGGATCAACGTTGAACCATGAACATTAAATCATGATTATGGCTCCATGTCACAAAAGGAGTCTTGTGAATATGACCAAAAACAACACTTTAAATTCATTCTATCAACCTATTGAATGACTTTATCAAGCGAACTCTTGATGACTTTCATATGTTCAACCCTAAAATTTTGAGCATCATGCTTTGTCAAAAGTGGAAGTATTCCAATATTGAGAAATATGACGATTCACCAAACCTAGGGATGCATCTGAAGGCATATATGACACAAGTGAATTTGTTTTCCAATAACTTGGAGGTGCATTGCACGATGTTTCCTACTACCCTCAAAGAATTGACATTATAATGGTATCATTCCTTACCAAGAAAAGTAATAGAGTAATTTCAAAACCTTCTGCATAAGGTTTTCAACTTGTGTTTCAGACAATGAACCCATAGTCATATAAACTCAATCTCTTTGAATAGTGACACACAAGGAGAAGTTGAACCCTCCATCAATTATATAACTTGTTTTGCTAAAGCATCACACAACATTCTTAACCTCCACCATAGAGTGTCAATACACACTATGAAAACAAATCAAATACATAAGAACGAAGGATTGGTTGTATATTAAATTTGTTCACAACAATTAAAAAGAGCAATGTTTAATATAATGAAAATAAAAATTTTTAAGTCCAACAATTGATTAGGCGCAAGTTTTCATTGACAAGATCATCGATAAAAGGATTTTCACAAACCTTGTAAAAAGTATCTCCTTCTTTAACACATTAGTCAATAGTTTGATATATTATATGTAATTTGAAAGATTTAAAGGATAAGAAAGATTTACATTTTAGATTTTTATATTTGTTCATATATAAACGAGTCTATATCTAGTTCTTGATCAATTCTATAAAGTTTCACTATGTAGACTCACGTTGCAATGAACAAATTGAGTATTCTTTAAACCTTAATCACTCCCTACTAAAAACTTTGTACTTTTTTTTTACAAACAACCATGCCTAGTTAAAAGTTAAATATTGTTTGGATAAATAGTCACTCTGAGTTAAGACATGATTGCAATAAAGTAATCAAAAGATCATAAATATGCCATGCCAACTAAAAGAGAGTTTACGTCCTTTGACAAATAACGTTAAGTTCACTCTTTCATATTGCTAAAGAACATTAGGGTGTTGTATAAAAAGAAAATGCATAAGCAAAAACACATGATTGTCGTTAGCATCTTCGGTTAAAGTTTTTTTTTTTTTTTTTTGTGTCAACCTTTATTTTTGAATATGTCTTCAATTTATAAAGGTCTCGACAAATATAGCCATTATAAATCCTTTCTAGTTGTTGTAAATCTTTTATAGTTGTTGTCATTGGCGGAACCACTTAATGACATAGGGGAGCCACGGCTCCCCCAAAATTTTTGAAAATTATTTTTTATATATATTTATTTATTAAAATTATTTTTATATATTATTTATATTAAATTTATGTTATAAAAAATTTAATGGAGATATTAATTTATAAAAGAGATTAGAGTTTTTTTTTTCTCGTTATAAGAATTTTTCATTATGTAAATTATCATAAAAGTGTGTGAGGAGAAATAAATACAAAGAGATAGATTAGAAAACAGAAGTTAGAGATCACATAGATTGAGATTAAAGTATACATTCTCGGATGATCTCTCACATATCAAGGTTAGTATCTTATTATGATTTATATATGTTAAATTTATTTTTCTTTTTAGGATGTTTCTTCCAAATTAAGTTTATCCCAAATTAGTATAAACCCTAATTATGATTTTAGGAATTTTTTTATGAAACTTGTATGAACCTTATTTATAATTTTTCCCTAAATTATTTTAACCATTAATTATGAAATTTAGGGATTTTATGTTTTCTGCTGCCTATGGTAAATTTTTTAAAAGTTTTGAATTTATACAGTGTTGCTTATTTAATTAAAGTTGAATGAGTTTTGTTATGTTTTGCATTGTGATAATTGTGATTTGTGAATATAAATCTTATCTTTTTTTCTAAATAGGTGGGAGGTGATAAATTTATATTAGTAAGATTATGATAAAGAGTAAAAGAATTGATTCTTTTTTGGAGAGAGGAAGGTTTGTGATAAAGATGAAAAAAAAAACATCTATATTAACTAAACTTAAGAAATTTCATGAGCATCAAGAATTCAAGACAATGAAAAACAAATTTCTAAAGTTCCTAGAGTTACATATAATGAATTTAAAGATTCATTAGAACGCGATCCGGGAAAAACGTCCTTAAATTTAACAGTACCCACCAAATCAAATTGATGAGGTATGAAGAGCTTATCAAAATGGTATTCATGGTTTGGTATCATGATATAATAGCATGATATAATAACAAATAATAGTCATATTTTTTTGAATTCTACTATTATGTGTGCTTGTTTTATGCAGAGAAAACAAAGAGAAAAAATGAAAAGTTTTTTTTCTAACTAAAAAAAAATGTAACAAATTTAATTTGGCGCCCCTAAATTTTTTGTCCAAGTTCCGCCACTGGTTGTTGTGTAATTTTGTGTTTTTCAAGTTGTGTTTGACCTCGAAGATAAAGAAAGTTGCAATAAAGGCTCTTCATTGAACATTAAATGCAATCTTCTTCTTGAAGAAATATGTGATAATTGTCATGACTAGACCTAGGCAGATAACTTTTATCTAATTATGAGTACAACTTAGGACCATACACGATGAGTGGACTATGTAGATGTGTCGAATAGTATTTTCAAAGAAGTTCTTGATATTTGACAACTTTAACACAGTTTTTGAAAGATTTTTTTTATGTTGGCGTTTCTTATGAGATAAGTCAAACGGAGAACTTTTATTATGAAGCCATAATATAAACATTTATAGGCTATGTTGTACTATGAAATGCTAAAGATTACATATCTTATTGTTTGTCTAAGTACAAGCTTATCAAACAAATACATCTAATGAGATATGATACTTGAACAAGCAATATACTTTTATGTTTCATATTTTTTTGTAAAACACTTAACGAAAATCATTTTGGGTAATGTCAAGCTTGTTCAAATATATAACACATTTGACTCTTACTAGACTCTAACAAGTTTGTTTATGAACAATCTTTTCGTCAACCTAGCAGGAAACATGGAAAAGTTGTGCAACCAAGCAACACAGTAGATAACCATAAAAGAAAATACAAAGATAAAAAAAAAGTGATCGATGAATGGTGTCACACAACCATCTTCTTAGATGAATGATTTCTAGAAATCTCAAAGAGTGAGAAACACGCATACCTTATCTTGAGTTTACAGATAATAAAGTTATTTATTCTACCACTTCTCACTCATCTTTTGAGATTGTTTATGTGTTTAATCCTTTGATCCTTCTATATTTGTTTCCCTTCCCACTCCAAAGGACATGATGTGTAATGATGCAAATACAAGAGCAAATTTTATAAATGAACTACATGACAAGGTAAAGAATGAGATAAAAAGGAAAGTGGAAAATTATGTAAGCAATGCTAATAAAAGAAGAAAAGAGGTTATGGTCCAACCTAAGGATTGGATTTGGGTTCACTTGAGAAGAGATAAATTTCCAAATCAAAGAAAATCTAAGCTCCAAAAACCCTTTTCGACTCCCGAAGAGAATAAACAACAATGCAAACCAATTAGATATACTTAAGGAGTATGGTGTGAGTCGTGACTTTAATGTTTATGATTTTTCTCCATGTGATGTAGGACTTTTGAATTTGCAGGCACATTCCCTCTTAGATAGGATAAAAGATGTAAATAAGGGTGTGGAATAACTTGTTGAAGATAGAGAAAAGAAGCAAAAAGAAATGAAAACAAGAAGCATGTGGCAAAAGAAGGACATACAAAAAAAGAGAAAATAGGAAAGATTTACAAGAGGAAGACTAAAAAATACGGAAGAAGAGATAGAAAGATGCGTAAATGTGTAGAATCCTTATATGATATTCATCGATGATTTTGAAATATCTTATAATCCAAAAGAATTCTTGAGCTTGACTGAAAGTTAGTATGTTTAGAGTATCTTTTGAAAGTTTATAACCAACACTTATCCCTTTCAACTACTTATGATTGTTTGACCCTTCATAGTTTTATGAGCTAACTTGTATCTTTTACAAAATAATTGGTGCCTCGAGTCATCATAAGTTCTTCCTTAAATAAAATAACTACTTCACTACTTTCTAGATTTAAGGAATAACTCACGTACTGATCTAAATTAGGAATTAACTAATATTAAGACATGCTTTCACAATGTTTTTTCCTTTTTAACATCTCTTGAATTTTTAATTTTTAAATTAATTGTTATAGTCAAACATAATTATTTTGCTAAAGTTAGTTATCTTGTAATTGTATATATCATATTACAAGTATTACATTACTATTTTTAGTATTACTGCTATCACAATTTGTATTATTATTATTATTACAGTACAATTACTATTTTTAGTATTACTGCTATCACAACTTCTATTATTATTATTATTATTATTATTACAGTACAATTACTATTTTTAGTATTACTGTTATCACAACTTCTATTATTATTATTATTAGAACTAATGATAATATTATTATAATGATTATTGTTATTATTATATTACTCCTGTTATTATTCCTATTGATACTATTATCGGTACAATTATCATTGTTGTTATTTATTACTACTACATTTATCACTATTATTATTTTAGTTTTATTCTTTCTGACTCTAATTTTTTTCTATAAAAAAGCTAAAAGGCAGAGTTACTAATAAGTATATATATATATATATATATATATGTATGTATGTATGTATGTATGTATGTATGTATGTATGTATGTATGTATGTATGTATGTATGTATGTATGTATGTATGTATGTATGTATATATATTATGACCATTTAAGGGTGGCAATGCGGGCCGGTCCGCCCCACATAAGGCCCGCACAACGCGGACTGGCCCGTCCCGCATACTCCTTGACTCGCAGGCCCACGGGCTGGTCCGCTTTTTCTTTTTTTTTCTTAAATTTTTTAATTCTTTTTAATTTTTTTTAATTTTTATGATAAAACTTTCAATGTTTAAAAATTGGAAAACTTTAAGAAGTTCACAAAATTAAGTAAAGACTTTGGAGAATTAGATGATAAATCGATAATTCAACATTTTCATCATATTCTATGACATACACAATGTATTCTTTAAATATTAGCACATTAAAAATTACATAATACTTGTCTTTTCCAGTTATACAAGAATTTGAAACGTTAATGCAAGATTCCATAAAAGAAGTAATTAATATACACAAGTACAAGTTTTTTTCTTTTTAATTTTATGCGGGCTTGCGGACCGGCTCACGCGGACCACAGACTAACCCGCGCGGACCGCGGGCCTATGCGGGCCGAACCCGCGCGGGCCTATGCGGGCCGAGCCCGTACGGACCTGCAGACTCACTACCTTGGCTCACCCGTGTTTTTTCTGCGGGTCGGGCCCGCGGATCAAGCCCTAATTACCATCCCTATGACCGCTAGTGATCTCACGGCATTACCATTTAATATTTTTCTTAGAACAAAACTAAATTTGTTACTTTTGGAAGTCAAGTGGAATAATGTATAACTTTAAATTCAGTTGTTTATTTTGAACTCGTTAATGATTTCACATCAAAATGAGTGTTGTCCCTTTACTTGTGGCAAAAACCTTAGTAGCTTGTTTTGTACGGTATAAAAATAATTCTATACTGATTAGTATGTTATATATAAATAATTGTTTTTAAATAGAAAGATTTTTTGTTTTTAAATAAACTTTAATGACTACAAGCTAAAGTTTATTAATATTTAAAATGTGATTAGGAGTGAGATATTCGAGTGCAATGAGTATATCGTTATAATAATTGCATGCTGAGAATACAAAAACACATGTTTATCCACTCTCAATAGTATTCATAAACTCAACTTTGCTAGATATATCTACACTATAATTAACCACCACTTGTTACTTTCTCCACTCAAGTATCCAAATCTTGGGTCTCAACCTTCAACCAAACCAGGCAAATTCTTCGCGCACCTCCATATTTTTCATCTTGCTACGTATGAATATAAACGGTCCTGTTTTTATTCAAATTCTTGTTTTATTCTGTTTGGATTATATAACCTAGAAGTAAAAAACAACTCTCAGATTTTAGAATCCAAAAATCAAGAATGACTTTTGAACTGTACTTTCACTTGAAACTCACTTTGTTTTTTTTACAAAAAAGGTTTTAAATTATAAACATAAATTAAAAATAGATTTTTTGGATTGTGTAATTTAGAAGTCAAAAATAACTAACAGATTGTACCAAAAATTAAAAATGACTTTCAAATTATGCCAAAATTGATTTTTAGATTGTACAACCCAAAAGTTACGATTTTCAAATTGTGCAATCTAAAAATTATTTTTTTTCTTAAACTTCTTTACTTTTAGAAGTCATTTTTTGTTTCTACATTTCAGATTTTACAATCCAAACGTTTTTTTTTTATATATAGAGAAAATAGATTCCACGTGGTGCAATTCACACAGGTACAAGTTTTTTAACTTCGTCTAAAAATCTTAAAAAACAATGACTTCTAATTTGAAAACTTTTCGAATTGTACAGTTTCAAAATCATTTTTTTTTTTTAATTTCAGAATCACATAATTTAAAAGGGGCAAAATTAGAATTTTTACATGGAGGAGGAAAATGTGAAGGTGTATGAAGAATTTGCCATGAAGCCATGGTTCTGCTTTCCTACTTTTAAAAGCTGAAACAGATCCAGCTATCTCATTAGACCAAATCTTAAACATTTGTTTTGTTTGGATTCAGAATTATGTTTGGTTTCAGTATTAGGAGGATTTTGGGTGAGTGGTTTGTTTGTCTCTCCTGTGATTGAGATTTTCTCCATCGCATTTAGAAACTTGCGCAAGTGCTTGATGTACTCAGGAAAAGCCTCGAGGTTGCAATGACCCCCACCCTTCACCCACAAAGGGTCATATTTTTCCTTCGAAAGTTCCCACAATCGTTTTCCATGGGACCAGTCAACGATTTCATCATTAGTTCCCTGCCCATAAAATACAACCAGACAAATAAAACTACTATTTACACGGAAACTGCATTATTTAATCAAAGATAAGGTCAAATCATCAATAGTCACACATAATCATACTATGCTCTGTGGTCTTATCTAGTAAGAACTTATGTACAACAGGGTCTTATGTCGTGGCAATGTTTCACAACAACCTAAGGAAAGAAAAAATGCGTTGGTATTTTTTAAAATATATCCATAGATTATATTATGCATAGGCTTCAAGATTAAGAAATAATAGCACGGTGTTGTATGGATCCATCCTCTTCCAATAGCAGCAGAACACAAGTGAGTGACAAATAAAAGCATAATTCGAGAACTGTTTCGAATGTAACATTTCATATTCAACATTCTGCATATGTTTCAAATTTTTATTTGAATCATAGATTGCTTTTTTAAGTTCAGGTTAGAATGGAAAATTTGACTGATACCCCCTGAAAACAGAGCTTAAGATATGATAGTATCCTTTGCTAGCCATTTTAGTTTCAATTTCAGAACTAAAATCTATTGTTTGCACTTTGTAGAGGTATTCAGCAAAACAATTGTTGTTAAAAATATGAACTGATTCACTGAAATTATTGAAACAAGATCTGAAGACTTTCTGCACACTGGTGAGAAGTATAATGGCAAAATATTTTAGTCAAATAAACTACAGTACCAGGAAAATAATTCCTTGTCGGGTTCAACCAAGTTTTCATATTTACCTAGTCGATAAATATAGCAAGCAAATATGAAATTCTATATAGAACAACTTTATCATGTACTCAAAAAGTAAAAGAAACAATAATCTATTAAGGAGGGAAACCTGAAGAAAGAAACCAATGAGCTCTTTTGAACACTGCAAGAGACATGATGCAGAAACTATAATAAGGAAAATAGATAGAAAGATAACCTTACATGAATAACTAAGACTGGACAGTCAACATGCCTTATTTTGTCTATATTCTGAAATTCGTAAAGAGAAGCATGTCAATACAAAACTCTGATAAATTTCAATATAGGTACTGATTAAAAATTAGGAAGATCACTCAGAAAAAAACTTACTTTGAATATGTCAAACCAAAATGTGACCTTGACAGGATACAAGACTCTTATCCCTGAAAGGATTCCACTGTGAATAACAACACCTCTCAAATTCCGTAACTTAGTAGCCAAGTGTATTGTGGGCCCACTACCAACTGATTGGCCATACAAAATCAACTCTTGTGGTTCAACTCCATACTCTCTCTTCAAACAATCATACACGGCCTCTATGTCATAATATGTGTTGAACTCTGATGGCTATCAAAGTTTGAGAGATAATCACACATAACAGATTCAGTTAGATTGGTGGAAAGAATGTTGGGAGAAAATGTAGAATTCAAATGGAATGGATTATCTAATCTATTGATCTTGCTTCTTTATTTCCTATTTCATGATATGCACAATCCCAAACCTAAGGACAATCTAGACATCTAAGATCAATTCTCCCTTGTAAATTTTGTTTGGAAATAACCCAATAAAGTAAGAAAAAGAGAAGTAAAAGTTGGGGCAAAGGAATCAGGGGTGATACTTACCTTACCTGTAGAGGCTCCATATCCTGAATAGTCATAGCTGCATTGTAGCATAAAGTTTCAAAATTATATGCCGAAAGGAATATTACTTCTTTTACTTCAAACAAGTATGTTCAATAACATTTATGAACTATTAGGATGAACAAAAATATATAACTCAAGACACAAACAACTGGTTTGGAAACAGACACAACCTTTATTAGAGAGGAATTAACTTTGCATTTAATAAGATTCAAAACCGAGCCTCCTATCCTTTTAGGAAGGAGCAAGCACAACAATAAAATGATAAGGCAGGATGGCAGATTTATCATGAAAGGAGTTTAAAATGAAAAAGTAAAATTACAGTTGAAAGGTAGTTATTATAGTTAATAGTTTGTTAGCACAAAGAAGCCTATTAAAAACAAGCTTAAAAGGAAAAGAAACACAATTTATTTTAGATTAGAGAGAAGAGAAGTGTAACTTGAATAATCCAGTGAAAAGGATTTACAAGATGTGATTGCACTTCAGATCACTTTTACCTTTTTCATGTGCCACATTTACTTCTTGGAAGTGTAATAATAATTTTTTCTCTAATTTTAGGAACTACCATGTGTCTCTTCCTTTTGCAATTTGTGCTTGTTTCTATCTTGCTTTTCCATTGTTGTGAAAATAAATCACCACGGAACCCATGTTTTCTCTACCTCTCAATGTTCTTTCATGGAGTTTCTTTTCTCACCTTTTGAATTGATCAAGATCCTTTCATCTCTTAAGGATTGCATCAAATTAGTTCAAATTTTGTGATAAGAATCCAAGAACCAATCTTGGGAGCATCTTGCAACAACACTACAAAGGAGATTTGGAAGAAAAAGTGAAGCATGGCATTTGAGCGAAGATTTCATCGAAAAATTTGAAATCTTGGTCTCACTAGCAAATGAGACATTGGAAGATGAATTTATTGGGTATTTCCTCAAAGGGTTACGCCAGAATATTCGAAATCAGGTTCGTCCACATAACCTAAAAGACCTGATTTGGGCCTTGAAAATTGTACAAGATGTGGCGGTTGCTATGAAGGATGAGCAATATATCAATGTACCTTTGTATCAAGAACCTTATTTAGGTTTCCGTTATTAAGGTGGAAGGGAATTATGTCTTGAATGAAATTTGAAGGAAGCACAAAGAGCTTAACTTGTTCAATGAATTTAGACAAATATGGCAATGGAGTGGGGAATCGTTCTTAAGATCGTCAGTGAGCAAGCCTAGTTCGGGTCAAACAATATCAGGGATTACAGAAACCAAGGATATTCCATTTCTTGAATACATCAAGAGAAGTGACATGAATCTCTATTATTGGTGTGACAAATCGTTTGGTCCAAATCATAAGTCAGAGAAGAGTTTGAGGGTTGTTCTTTTTGCCGTTCGTGAACTTATTAATGAGGTCGAGTAGATAGTGCAGTTATATTAGAAAAAGAGAATTTTGTAGAAAAAGGGGTGGATGATCAATAGTTACATTGTCAGTGATTGGAGTTATCAACTTAGGGATTATAGCTTTTGCCAACTTCTTTTAAAGTTTCTCCAATAACTTCATAAAGAGCATTCCAATACACCCAAGAAATCTTATATTTGTAACTACATCCAAGAATCAAGTCTTAGAGACATAATTTATTTTTTATATATTTATATTTGTAGCTTGTTTTGGACGATCCTTGGTAATATTTTGTTAGTATTGATTAAGTTTCCATCAAATGGTATCAGAGTTTGGGTCATTCCAATCTTCTCCAAGAGCATCAAAACTAAAAATGAATCCAAGAACCACAAATTAGTCCCAACCAATAATATGTTAGAAATATATTGCTAAATCAAGAAACCGGCCTCTATCACAAGAAACCGGCCTCTATCACAAGTTTTTTGGTCAAATTCAATTTTCATTATTTTATATTATAATTTTACATTTTGGTTGTTTTTATTTGTTACAACTGATGTTGTTACTTGACCTAAGGAGAGAGTATGAGAACCGGTTGCGAAGAAAAAATCCACTCCAGCTATTATAAATTTAGGGTTAAAGAATCTTGTGAATCAATCTAGGCCACTAAAAGACACACATAAGAATATTTGTGTATTCCAAGCTCTTGATCCTTAGTCATTCTTTTCCAGTCTGTGTTGTCAGTGTGATGTCATGAGCGATTGAACACCATGTTGCTAGAAGTTGATGTAACAACCTCACACATGTCATTTATATTATCCTTTTTAAGCCTATTATTAATTCTTGTTTGGCTTGATCATCCAAATAATGATTTCATAATTTTAATTGTGATGGAAAAACTCTTTTATAAATTAATATCCAGGTAAGAATTGTGATATAGCCTACAACTGAGAAAGAGGAATTTGTTTGATCTTTCCTTCAGTGACCTAGACATTTTCTCACCAAAAATTGAGTTAAAGTCAATTTTATGACCAATTTGGTTAAGATCTTAACACTCACACCTATTCTAAACATATATTAATTTCTGTGTCGAGTTAACCAACATTAATAATGTAATTTATTTTTAATACTTATTAAAGTTAGTAACATAACATCTTACTCAATTTTAATATTTACATTTATTAAGTTAGCATCAACAACATAGCTAATGGTAATTTACTTTTAACTAATCTGACTATTATTAATATTTAATAATTAGATGATATACCTGATATTAATGTTATTAAAATTTTATATTATTTATATAAATGTCCTCCACCCGAATCTTATTTCTCTACATAATATTTTATTATCTCTTCTTTCAACAAACATTCATTCATAGTTGTTGAAATTGTGGAGGAAGTAAAAGCCTAAAATAAATAAACTAACATAGGAGCAATCATGGTTTGAGTAAGAAGAGAAATGTAAAAAAAAAAAAAAAAAAAAAAAAACCTCATGATATTGACGCGGAGGTGTGCCCTGAGTTCGAGGAAGAGGTCATGCATCTGACCTAAATCAGCGGCATTGCCATGGGAATAGAGCAAGGTGAACCTGGCAAAAGGATGCTTCCAGAACGTCGCAACGATCTTGTTTCCACCCTTCGTGTCCAGCACGTGAGCCTCCAAGTTCTTGTCCCCGCTCACGCCAGAAATCACCACCTTCCCGTCCCGCTCCCGCGAAATCTCGTACGTCGCTGGCTCCGGCGGGAAAAACGCCAATCTCGCCGCCACCGGTCCTGTAACATTGCCCATTCAACAACGCACCATTTCCAAGGATCTTCCACTCCTCGATTATTCTTCTTCTTTCTTCTTACATTTGCGTTTGGAAGAGAATTTCACCGGAAAAGTGGTTTTGTGTGATGAGATGAAATGAGATGAAAGGTGGAAATAAGTGAGGAGTGGTGGGAAATAGATCCGAAATAACCGTTGCTCTTACCCCAAAATTTAAACTTATTATAGAAATTAAAAGAAATTTATAATAATAATAATATTGTAAAAACTAAAATAAATATTCCTACTGTAAATTCATGAAAGAACATGGATGCATAAATATTAAGAGTTAAAAATAATCTATATAGTAAATTACGATTAAAAATGTTCATTTTTAATTTTATTATGTAATTAAATTTTCAACACATGGAATTTGTGACGACTTTTGCATTTTTTCTTACTTAATCATAAACACATGCATTTTCCTTTGACAGACAAAGTAAAATATGAAAATTACATATTATAAAAAAATGATTTTTAATAATTAAATTTTAATAATTTTATAAAATGAGGTGATATCTCTTAATGACTTTTCATTTTTTTTTTCATTTCTTCATCTTTTTATATTCCAAAATCATTTAATAATTATAAAAAAAATTATTATCAATTGTAATTTTCAAAATATTCCTATTTTATATCTATAATAATAACGACAAAATTGGAAAGAAGCATCTACCAAAGATGCATCAAGGTATATCAAATTGTTTCTCTGCCAATATCTTCTCTAGAATTTTGATGGATTTAAATTAGTATATTTAAAATTATATATGTATTATTATTGTTGTTATTAATATAATAAAATGAGTATATATTTTAGTATAATTATAATAAATTAATATATATATATATATATATATATATATATTTAAATAATATTTTTTTCATTTTTTCAAATTTTTTAACTTTTTGTCTGATGTGTTTTACACCTATCGTTTTAGTTTTAAGATTTTTTATTCATATAGTCTGATACGTTATTCTTCTGTCATCTAAGCCTTTATTATTATGTTTTCTTCCTTTTGTTTACAGTGATTGATTGAACGGACAAAAATTTATCTGATACTATTGCATGCTAAAAAAAGATCGTTTCTTTTTGCAAAGCCATAATGGATAAAATCCAATATCTTTATATTACAAACATTATGAGCATATAAAATAAATTGAATTTGCTTATTAATCTTTCCTACACAAAATTTTGACAACAATTTGTGATAGGAAAACACTCCATGACATTAAAAAGAAAAAAAATTTAAACTAGTTGTCAACTAAACTAATTCACGTATAAGAAAATATTTATGAAAAGAAAGATGAAAAATGAACACAGGACGCACTAATTACACCAACCAAGTCGCTATTTTTTAACTTATAATTTGTAGAGAAATTACATTCCATAATTAAAAGTTAGATATCAGAGATGTACCTAATCGGTACTATTTTAGTTAATTATACCTGATCAATATTATTTTAGTATGGAATCAGACGATCTCAAGATTTCTCTGTGTCGAATCTCCTTCTGTTTTTCTCTGGACTCCTCTTAGCTCTGCTTGCTGTATGAACTTTGAGGGTGGAGGTACCTGTTATTGATATTTACGGGTCGTTTGTATTCGAGGATTCACTCTTTCCTTTCTGACTAAGTTTATACGCGTCGGTTCTTCCCTTATTGATCGAGATTGCATGTTGCCACTTTGTCAAAGATCAACTTTTTCCTTTTAGGTTTGGGATTTGTTCGTATGTAATTCTCCAAATATCAACTCTTTCCTTTTTGGCCGAGATTCGTTCGTTTGTACTTCTCCCAATATCAACTCTTTCCTTCTTGGCTGAGATTCGTTTGTCTATACTTCTCCAAATATCAACTCTTTCCTTTTTGGCTAAGATTCATTCGTCTGTATCCCTCCAAATATCAACTCTGTCCTTCTTGGTTGAGATTTGTTGGTCTGTACTCCTCCAAACATCAACTCCTTCCTTTTTGGTTTGCACGCTACTTCTTTGTACCTCTACGCTATAATCCTATTTTTCGTCTGTCACATCATTGGGTCGGGATATACACAACCAAAAGGACTAGGATATACCCGGCCATTACACTTATTGGACCTTCTGTATTGTGTTGAAAAAGTACTCCGGCAACTGGGCCAGAGCGCGATGGGTGATCCCGCCCATTTGTTCTTTATTGGGCCAGGCCATACACCAACAAGAGAAAACAGTATATAAAAGAGAAGATTATTAACTAAGCAATAAAAATTGATATTTGAAATTTTGACATTTAAAAACTATTACAAATAAAATATTTAGCGAAAAATAATAATCAGATCCACATATTTTAAAAAAACAAAACAAAAGTATTGTTAACGTTAGGAAAGAAAAACAGTTACTCAAACTATAATAACTTTATGTGTGTTGACTTTAATCTTATGATAATAAATAAAAGTCAATTCTTCTAATTATTACTAAAATAAAAAATGTCATTAAAATTATAAAAAAGTATATTCTTAAAAAATAATTATAAAAAATACTTGTAAAATTTAAATGATAAAATGATTAATAAGGTAATTTATATTGAAAAGGGTAAAATAGACAGCAAAAATGTCTAAAAAAAACGGTTATCTAACCCTTAGTGAAACCAATTTTTTTATTAATAACCGGTAAAAATACATACGTATGTTTCACTTTTTTTTTATGATAACAAAAAAATAATAAATTATAATTAAAAAGAAATATAAATAATTTTCATTATTTAATTATAAAAAATAGTTAAATTTAATAGAGTGATTAAATTTTAAAAATCAGATAAATTTAAATAAAACGATATCGTGTAAAAGAGGAGAAAAAAAAAGAATGAACACCAGAAAGAAAAATCCCTTTATACATAAATATAGATATAGATCATAAGTTATATAATAATTTATTATATGTTGATAATTAACAATCTTTACCAAATATATCATATTTATTATTATTTACTATTTATCAAAGGTTTCAAAAATTATTGAACAAAATGTTTTTACCAAAATTTTAACAATTTATGAAAAATATTTATTAAATATTTTTAAATAATTTTTTAATCAATAATTAAATTATTTATTTTATTTATTATTAATTTAAAAAATGATAAATAAATGTATCATGTTAAAGAAATTTATGGTGTAATTGTATAATATAACAAGTGTAAGACCCTAGAAAATGACGTTTTAAAAGTGACAGTGGTTTAAAAATAGTGAGACTCGATTATTTTAATATTAAAATGTTTTAGTATAAATAGAATTGTTATAAACGAGTTTCATTATTTTAAAACACAACACACCATCTCTCTAGAAACCACTTTTCTAGAGTTCTCTGACTTCTCTTTAGAGGTTCTGCCTCTCTGGTCGTCTGATTGAAGAATCGAGACCATAGGATTGATCCTCTCAGCGAGCTCTTCAAATTGGACTGATCAGTTTCTCTGTTCGTGTAAGTTGAGTTTTCGCTCTCTTTTTTAGTTTTTTTCTGTTTTCTGTTGCATGCGAGCCCTCTTCCGCTTGCATGCGACGTTTTAATCATCAGTATGAGTCTCTGCTGATCGGTGATCATAACGGTATGTCCTGATCATTCTTGTGATGTTTCTATGTGTAGATAGAGCATCCTGTGGAGTTAGAGGTGTTGACGTTTTTAAGGCGTTGACGTTTATAAAGCTGTCTAAACAGGATAACAAGTAAGGGAAGCTAACTGTTTTGCTTAAATTTCGTATAGAAATCATTCTGATGACTTTGAATTGCATGATTGAGTGTTGTATGAGTGTTTAAACTGTGTAATTGAGTGTATGATTGGATTGTGCTAGATTCATGGACTGTTGCATGTGAGAACAGATTGGAAATCTGGTATTTTCGCCTAAGCGAGCAGCTCTCGCCTGAGCGAAAACACCAGAAACTCATCCCCTGTCTCTACGCGAGATCTCGCCTAAGCGAGCCAGTCTTGCTTGAGCGAGAGTCACTCTCGTCTAAGCGAGACAGCTTAGCCTGAGCGAAAATTCGCCCAGAGTTTGGGTTGTTCTCTGTTTTGAGCCTCGCTCAGGCGAGAATGACTCGCCTAAGTGAGAGAGCCCTTTTGCCTGGGCGGGACCTTTCAGCTTGGGCGAGAACCTCTGCAGCTGAGTGTTATTTATGTGTTTCTAATGGATGAAGCTATGTTTAAATGTTAAAATGTGAACTTAGTTATGATATGCATGAATTGTTATGACTAGTAATATGTGTGGTGAAATTGTATGAAGTTAGAATATGAGAAGAAGTGGTTGAATTAGAATTTCAAGGGAAATTCAAAAGAATATGTTAGTGTGTGTAAGGACGTAAGGACTCCGTATGGGTTGGTATCTTGACGCTCCAATAACCATTAAGGCTCATGTAGAGTGTAATGGATTATGTCGTGAGGAGTAGCAGGAGGTCCTAGTCTGTGGACCCGATTCAGTCACAGACGCGAAGGGAACTTACCTTGGGAGTGGTTGGGTGATAACCCCTTGTGTCCAAACTCTGCAGAGTTTGGGAACCTTCACAGGTGCAAGCCACCCAGAGATCCAATGTCGCTTACATAATCCGGATATCAAGTCTAGAGTAATATATCTGCATTGTGTTTGGGGTGGTCTATGTGATTCTGGTGAAAATGAGAAAGATTGCATGATTTCTGTTTATAATTGAACTGTATGATTCCTTTAATCAGATTAGCTTACCCTTGCTTTCTGTGTGTCTGTCTCGTGTTGTATGTTTTCCTTTTGCGATGATCACCTATTCGGTGGGAGGATATGTGATTGCAGTGTCAAAGGCGCTACTAGAGGATGAAGAGCTATCGTTTTAGGTTGATGAGGAGGTTTCCAGTGGGAGCTTTAGCAGTGGTCAGTTTACAGTTTAAGTATAGAGTTTATTAGTTTAGTTTAAGTGTATAAGTGATATATTTTTATAGTCATATCTTTTGTAAGACTGTATTAATATATTGTGTACACTGAATTATCTGTTTTGAAACTATGATGAAACTCCATATTTTTATTAGTTTTAAGGTGATAAAATTGGATGTTTAAACAAGTAGTTATTGTAAAATAGTTACTCTCATGCATTTAATGTTACTATATATAAATTATTAATTAAACTTTCTTTTAAAACTGATTAAATCATTAATTTCCTGAAACGAAATAATACAAGTTGATGAAGGGTATAAATAAATGTATTATAAATCGCGACACATTCTTTTTTTAATAGAATATTTATAGTAAAATAATTTTAAAAAGTGCAAAAGTACCGTAACATTCATGTTAAATTCTTTTATGCAGTTTAGATACATGACATTGTATATGTCAAATCAATTCACTCGTGAAATATTATAATATATATCAAATTTCATGAAAATATTATCTTTTCCACTTGCTTCGTCTTATAAAATTAAAATTATATCATGTTAACACGATTAAAAAATATAAACGAGATATTAACTTCTACTAAATATAACTTGATTTAGTGTAAAATATTATGATATCCCACCAAAGAGGAATATGTTTTCCTTGTCATTTACATATATAAAACATAACTCCTTTTAGTGTCTTGAATTTTTTGTTTTTTCAAAAATTGTTAACTTTCCTTAAGCTAATAATTTCCTCTGAAGTTACACGCTACACTACTAAATTCAGTGGTAGACTAAAATGCAACATCGTAGTGGGCTTTTGCTCTTAGGTCTCCTACAAGTTCAAATTATTAATACTTTATTTAAGAACGATAATATGATACTCGTACTTGACCCACAAAATATAGGTCAAGTTGGTTCATCCAGCAATAATAGTATAATCTAAAAATATTGGTCACCCTACATTAGTATTAGCTCACAGGTCGAGCTGATCTATTTTTCTTGAGTAATTAAATATTTTTATTTTTATTTAACAAATAAATATTATATAATAAATTTGTAGCCAAAATTTAACTATCAATCCCACACTTCAAAAAATATGTATCAAACTACATATGCAAAGAGTTATGCAGACCAGTCCACCTCACTCGTCTTATGTCCGCACATTTTTTACTACAAGCAGGCTATCGCATGACCCATCTCGCATTCGCATTGTCATCCCTAATTTTTACTAACGCACTTATTAGTTGAAATTTCAATAATATTGACACTCTAATTTTTTTTCCCTGTGTAATTTTTTTCTTTTGTAAATAAAAAAATAACTAATTAATAAACTTCTTCAAAATATAAGTAAGTTATAATATATACTAGATTTAATTCATCAAAACATCATTGTCTCAAAATTTCAACTGGATACTCAAATTTTAAGTCATTCCAATTAGGTCATATTTTTAAAAATTTGTTTCAATTTGGTCATTTTTGTTAGAACATCATTGATAACATTAATAATGTGCCAAGTATCAACTTGTAATTTTTTTATTTTCTTAAAATTTGTTTTTTTTAACTTTGCTTTTTCTTAAAACAACAACTACCACATGTCAAATTAAGCTTCTGCCACGTGTCCGCTTGTGTTTTTTTTTTAAATTGCCACATCAATTTATGGTCTTGTCACGTGTTAATTATTTACGTAAGTATTAATTATTTATGTGAAAAATCTCAATTTGATCCCTTTATTTGTTATTTTTTCTCAATTTAATCCTAATTTCTTTTAAAACCAAAGTAATTTCACCCTTCCAAATTGAGACAAAGTTTAACTTATATATAAATATTATAATTATATTTTTATTGTAATAGATACTTTTAACCAAATTAAGTTTATTTAAATTTAAATTTTGCATTGAACTTTATTTAAAATATATTTTAATAATTTTTAGACAACTTTATAAATTCAAATATAAAAACATTTAAACTGTACATTTAAATTTTGTAATTGTGTTATAAAACTGATCTTTTAAGAAAAAAGTTAAAAAAAATTAAAAAAAAAATACGAGTTGACACATGATACACAATTAATGTTGTTAATGAAGTCCTAATGGAAAAGATCAAATTGGAACAAATTTTCAAGAATAAAACTCAATTGGGAGAACTTAAAATCTGATGACCCAATTGAGATTTTAGAAAAAAATACAAAATTCCGAAAGATTAAACCTATATATTATAATTTATCAAATGTCCTTAACATGCTATGATAAAAGAGAAAATAATTTAACAAGTACTTTCTTTAAAGGAAATGAGTTATACATAACATGTGCTTACGTTTCAATTGAATACATTCAATAATAGATTGAGACTCCTAGTTTCACTTCCTCTACAAGATGACAAGTTAAATGGATCATCACAATGAAGAATAATGGAGGAAAAAAAATTCCAAATGGAAAAGAGTAACCACAATACAATGTTGTTGGTTGTCAAGATTAAGACATTCTATCTTTTATAACATAAATCTTTCAAGAATGAGCAAAACTCTACTAACAAAGTAATCACATGGTCAAGTAAAACATTAAAATTGCGCAGAAGTAAATGTTGCATGAGGATGTGACAATCACAAAGGCCAAAGATCTCAGTTTTCATCATCAATGCAACACATTAACACACATTCTTCTCAAGATTATGACGTAAATATTGTACTTCCAATAAGGAAAATAATAGAATATGCTTTGTTTCTTCCATTGGTTCCCTCTATAGTATTTGGCTGAAGATTGCTATCAAAGGTTATGGCATTAAGTTGTACACATTAATGTTCTCTAGGTACATCCAATTGGGTACTTGTACACATTGTCATTATGGATACCATCAGACCATTCCATGAACTCCCACTGCAATTGAAGGCAACATCATAGTCGATAAAGATGAGAGGTGGATCCACTTACTCGACCACCTCGTCATGGGTTTGATAAAGGCTACGCATGCATTTGCGTGTGTGGAAAGTTACATGGAGTGGTATAAATATGTGTCACAAATAAATATTTCATGCGACGGAGGAAGATCGATTGACTAACATGTGATTTGACTGAGTGTGTAGTATATTTAGAAGGGTCACCCCAAGTACTTCAAAGGATGATTGACTGTGAACATATATATGAAGAAACTCTAGAATGGAAGGGAATCTAGACTACACTTTATCTAACCCGTGGTGTGACAAAAAAGGGAACAATTTATAGTAAACAACCAAATGTTTTACACAGAAGGCTATATATGTCGAGTAACTAGTATGTTATATTTATGTACTTTCGTTTTTCATGTATTAATTTTAGGACACTTGTTATAGAACTCAAATCCTTCTTAGTTATGGTTTTTTATTTAATGTGGCAATCATCGTTTGATTATTTTTGTCAACTTATTTTTTTCACTTCGGACAAAGGTGAAGTAAAAAGAAAGTATGACACAAATCACTGCTAGTTTTCAACGCAAATTTGTCCCAAGTCAATAATTAACACAATCCAACCCATATACAATATATAAGTTAATCATATGCAAGATCAACATAATGATGTGCAACTCCTAATAGTTGGAAAAATACTTGCAACCAACTAACATTGATGATGATCATAACTTAGCCTCTAGATAGCAGTACGTTGACCACAAAATATATAGTCAGCGTGGGACAACCATCTTGCAGTTCTATCTACACAAGTTCATAAAAATACATTTAAACTTCTGAAAGATATTACAAATTGTACAATCCAGAAGTTAAAATTCTTCTGTATATAGTGTTATTGCACAATCTGAAAGTCAAGTTCAAAATTGTAAACTAGAGAAAAACTTCTAAACAAAATGAGCAACTTATCTATCCAAACTTCCCTTCCTTCACAATTCTCACTTCACCACAAATCTTGTGACAATATTCACTCTACACTTCAAGCATCACCACCACAAACATGAAGTGTGTAAAAACACTAAACAAACCGCAACACAACATCAAAACCTACAATCCCCAGCTGCTGTCAAATTTAATACCACAAGGGCAGCCTTGGAGTTTTAAAATTTATAGGGGTGCACATGGTGATTATGTGGATGCAAAAAAAGAAATGCACAAGGAGGAATAGTATGTATCTCATTTCGTCCTAAAGATGTCAACTTTCGAGGTCTGGGTCATCAATAGATTATACTTTTACATCTCTATCACTAGTAGCAAAATACAAACAAAGAATATTAATATTTGACGTAATACATTATGCATAACATATTGGATATTCCTTTATATGTGTGTAGATGAAATATACATAAGTATTAACATAAGAGACTCATCGCATGTTAATTCACGAAATATCAATGTTCCATATGATATCAATCACATTATCAATATATTATTAACAGTCTTACTTTTTCTTTCCTTCTTTTCTACCTTGTGCCTATTATTTCAACAAAGTAAAACAAATAAAAATTAGATGTTATTAAAGTTGCTTACCAATTACAATAACCAGAAACTTTGCATTTTATTCACTTTTGATATGTAGTGACCTAAAACACGCAAGAACAAACCCCAATGATGCAACCAATGCCACCAGGTATCCGACTATGGTTCCGTAGCTAACAGAAATTGGCCATTCCTACAAATTAAGATGAAATATATAACTTAATGCTATGAAACAACAAATTAAATAACTATTTCATTCGTGTTGAAAATAAAAGAAAGAGACATAGGTTGAATCTCTAAAGTGTGTAAAGTACATAGGATTATGTATTTATGAATAAGAAAATAGAAAGAGATGGACTTAAGCTTGTTACATCTAACAATTCGAAAATCATTTAACCCAGTATTCAATCAATTTATACAACTATAACAATCTTAGAGGTTTTGGTTTGGTTAATAATCATGGTATCTTGAGAAAAATAGATGATAAGAACTTAAGGACTCACCTTGAAAAGCTAACTATTATAGGAATAAACCAAAAACTTAAATACTTTGCCAAACATATCATATTACTTGCATGGGACTTAGACATTCCATAATACCCAAATTTTATTGAAAAGCTACAATGTGCATTGTGTTGTACCTAGTTTCTAGATATGACCTTTCTTTTTCTTTTCTCTTTCCTCTCATCCATTGTATTTAAACTACTAATGTCATTATAAATATGATAGGATAAGCGAGGGGAATCAAGCTCCCAATTCATTTTTTATTATTTTGTATTCTTCTCAAGTTGGTATCAGAGCAAATTGATCCCACTGTACTTGTTTTGAGGTTGTCCATCCTCATCATTTGTTGTTTTCGTACGATGAACACCTAGTTTGGTTTATCTCATTGAAGTAACACATTACCATTGTGTTTTATTGTCATTCGTCATCTACTATCATTGACCACCTTTTCTCTGACGACCACCGGATTTGGTGTCTCGTTGCGTGACGTCCAACCCTCTTGGTCGCATCCTAACTATTTGCCACACACAGCTTCTTTGTTTGTTACAGCTTGGCATGTCCAAGCCACATGCCACCTTCCCCTCAATGGAGCAATTTCACATCTCCCTCAATAAGGCTTTCCGAATCTCCATGCCCATGTTTCGACCCCTATTTATGTTGTCTCAACCTTGCTTGAGAGCCATATCTCTCCTTTATCTCTCGAGATTCATCCTCTCTCATATTCCTGCTCCATCTATGTTTGTTGTCTTTTGCAATTGGCATTGGTTGTGGTATGCAGAAGCGATGTTGTTTCTAAATATTAGTGCTCATTGTACTTCGAAAGAGATTCAAGTTGTTTGTTGCATGTAGTTATTTATTTGTTATGCAAAATCCTCGTATTGATTATTGGAATGTTGTCATTCGCATTCCAAGGTACCTCAAAAAGGCTCCACCATCTACCGTTGAACCTGAGTATAGGGTAATTGGCATCTCCCACTTGTGAACTTATGAGAAGACTAAACACATAGAAACCAATTCTCATTTTATTTAGGAAAAAGAGGTTGTCCAAAGAAATGTGTACTGAGTCAGTCAAATCCAATAATCAACCTGTTGATGTGTTAACAAAATCCTCGAAAGGACCTAGGATTGAATTTATTTGTTTCAAGCTTGGGACATACAATTTCTATGCTCTTGCTTAAGGAGGGAGTGTTAGAAAAGGTCACCTTAAAAGAGTTCATTGAAAAGTTGATATGTGCTTTACCTATGCCTAGTTTCTAGATATGACCTTTTTTATTCCTCTCATCCATTGTATCTAAACTATCAATATCAATACAAATGTGAGAACCTAAAAGAGGGGAATCAAGCTCTCTAATTCATTTTCTATTCTTATGTATTCTTCAAATTCCTATCATAGCATCGTTCAAATGAGTTAGCATCTCAATGACTTCAACACTACAACACTTTAGTCAATGACACTTTCACTTGTTAGAACCCTAGGAGGGGTATCTCTTTCCAAGAAACTAACAACTAGATTGGCACCACCAATTGATTCACACCCAAGCACATTGGGAATCTATCTTCAAAAGCTAACTATTAAGGGAAAACCAAACAATCAGATACTGCACTGAGCATTTTATACTATTTATTGGACTATAAATAAACAAAAAAACAACACCAAACAAAAAAACAAATGAATTTGACTCAATATCTTAAATTACAATATTTCCACATTCTAGACTTAAGTATATTTACCTTCCTCACAGTAGTATAGGCAAATAGCCAAATCACAATAGTATTAAAAAAATGACAAAAAAGAAATGTTCTCAACGGGCTTGACAGTTGTTGTTGTCTCTCATGCTAATGAAAAATTTTCCACTCCCAAAACAAACCTTGAAGCAATGTTTTCAAAATCAGTGAGGTTTGCAACCACTTATATACCATAATTTAGTCATATCCCTAATTAATATGTGATCTCCAATATATCTCCTCACATTGAGGACTAGACATCTCAAGTGTGGAACTAGGTATTTGGGAATGGTTCAACAACATGATAATGAGTGACATGATAGGCCCAATAGATCTAGTACTAAGACTAACTTTGATACCATCTTAGGAAATGAACTTTAAATCTAACTCAATCTCACAAAAGTGACTTACAAGACACCCATTAACATTTTATACGCGGATCATAGCTTTAGTCGAAATGGGTTCTCCAATAAAATACAAACCGGATAAAATATTAATACTTATAATAAAAACAAGTGATGAGGTTGTGTATAGAGGCTTGTGAAATAACATGAATTTGGTAAGAATTGGTCTTCCTATTTGCTTAACAAAATGGTCAATGAATTTAAAGACAAAGGACTATAAAAAGAAGTCAATTACCTGCCATGGCCTCTCCCAGTCAAGTGGCATTGGCCAAGCCCCAAACCAAGCCCCAATAACTGCTCCATGAGCCGGTAAACAAATCAAGTACTCTATAGATCCATTAGGCCTAAAAATATTATAGAATAACAATAATGTAATTAAAAGTAAATAATTGAAGGACTAAACAAACCCAACACTATAAAAAAAAGTATTCAACATACAACATTAACTATATTCATCAAAATCCCAAAAAGAAACTTCATACAAGCAAACATGTTATGAATAAGAAATTATTAGCAAGAAGAAACCTACTTTGTTTGAGCAAAGATACGTCTCCACTCAGCCCAAGATGAACCAAGAACACATGATGCTGGAACTGTCTGAATAACATTAAATGTGAATTTATAAAGTACACATAAACATGGGACCATAATTTAAAAAATGTTTATCTCAACAAAGGTTGTAAATTTGCAATTCATTCACGGAAAAGGAAGAGGAATAATAAGTAACCTTTGAAAACTAATTTCAAAAAACTTGAAAATATAAATTTAGTGGGTCATAATAATTGATATGGTGTTTGTGTTGGGAATGGTATCAAAATGAAGTGGAAATGACCTTACAGGTCTATTATAGGAGGAACATAAGGGTTAAATTGTAATTAGTTGTAACTGCTAAGAAAAAATACAAGTCAGGCCATTATAAGACGCAAGTCTTATTCTCATAGTTTTGCCATTCCCACCCAAGTTTGATCATACCAAACAAGATACTTTTGGTTTGTCTAATAAAAGCTAATCAGTGTAAAACAAGTATTAGACAAAAGCAAAAGACGGTATTAGATCATGAACAAAGAACAAGTTGTTGACAAGATGCAAGTCAACCTTAAAGTAAAAACCACAAGATCAGACGAGCTCGCAATAGACGAATGTTAAACAAGGACAAGGGAGTGACAATAATGCATCAAAAGTAAGAAGCGCTAAATACCTATGTTTAAACTAGACGTCCATGCCATCAACAGACATATTGCTCTAATAGAAGATCTAATCAACAGAAGCAAGTCTTACAAGACAAATATACAAAAGACATGAATTGTCTCGTCCAAACACCATACATGTTCAAATTATATCTAAAGAGGGCATGGCTACGGACCCACAAAAGATTGAGGCAATTTTACAATGGCCTTTACCTAAGAATCTGAAAGCTAAGAGGATAAAACTCACTGACTTTTATTTTCAACATATGCTGGCTAGCTGTCATTCTTATCTAAGGTGAGATGATTTATGATTAGGAGAAACAAAAGAACAAGGGCTACAATCTGGAAACTTCTACAATTGCATTAAATGTATTGTACACGATCAAGAATAACAAGTAGCATCTGGCAAATGGATGGGATTTTCTTTACCTCGTAAAAGATTAAGCTGACGCCTAATGAGCAGAGACAAGTTCTTAAACAGATATGAAGTGAAAACCATCCAATTTTTAATTATTTTATAATAGAAATAACTAATAAGTTGAAGATTTCACAGATGGTGGCTTTTTTTCAAACAGTAAAAAAATAAAAGAATATCCAGACAAAATGCAAAGTATCACGAATAAAAAACGGGCTGAATAATATGAGACAAATTGATAGGAACTTCCATACTATTGAGTGTCTAATTCCTATATTGAGTAGTATGATATGTTTGGTGGAGTATTTAAGTGTTTGGTTCTTCCTCCCTTAATGGCTAGTTTTAAAGACTGGTTCCCCCAAATGTTTGGGTGCTTATCACAAGTCCAATCAAAAACACCAAAACAATCTCCAGCAAGCTGTAATTGTATGCTAGAAAACATAAATGAAATAGTCACTTACCGTGAATACCGACATCATGAGAGCCCAATTTATAGTCTTGGGAAGATACCTGTCTCAAGTAAAATTGCAAAGTCAAAACATGCTCCGGTTATTTGTGGTGATATTCAAAATAAAAAATGATAAGTTATGTTTAATTACATAATAGAAGAGGCAACAAATTAAAGAAAACACAACTTGTCTCGCTGTGAAGGAATAATAGTAATTACAATTAATCCTTTTTCTCATCAACAACGAACTCCATGTGGAGAGTTATGTTGGAAAAATAAAAACACTGTACTGTGAAGTAACTACTTTCACATACTGAAATTTAACGGGCGCCCCCAAAGCGATAGCTCCTAAAAAATTCAACAATGCTCCTGTAGATAAAAAAAAATTAGAATGAATAAAAACAAATTTTCATGAAGAAGATTTATTAATAAAATTAAATTAGGCTAAAACGCCATTTGAGTCCCTGAAAGTGTAATCTCCATATCACTTTAGTCCATTATTAAAAAAGTTGTGACTCATATAGAAATATTATCTTATGTGTAAGAACACAAGTAATTATGGAGATCTACTTAACATTTTCAAGTCTCATTTGAGTGTGCTTAATCTGAGAGACTGTGGTATAGAATTTCATTTTCAAGGACCAAAACAGTGTTTTACCCAGACAAACTTTAATCCTCGCCTTTAACAACTTACTATACTAAGCCTGAAGTTGAAAAATGCATCATTAAAAAAGGGAAAAAAGAACAAGTCTACTCACCTACAGGCACTCCTAGAACACCTCTGCCAACAGCTCTCAGGTACTGCAAAGAACAGAAATCACAAGAAAACACAACATAAAAACTTAGCATATCCCCAGAACTCGGAGAATTACTCTGTTTCTGAGAAATTAAGGAGCACGAATTACCGAGCATTGTCGGGGATTTTGTCGATATCGACTGTATAGAAGAATCACGATAGGGAGCTCTGCAATCTAAACGACGCCGTAGAATGAGAAAAAGTGAAAGAAACAAAAAAAAAATGAACGAAAATTTAACATAAAAAAACGAATTGAAAGTACCGAGATGAGGAAGAGCGTGAGAGAAGGATGAGAAACGAGGTCGATGGAGAAGACAGTGTTGGCAGCCCAAAATGCGAAGGCCAGGCCGAGAACGCACAACGCGTTTACTATAAAAGCCTCAGAAACTGAGATTGAAGGTGGCGCTTCCACGGTTGAGGCTCGCGACGCCGTCGTTTTCCCGCTGCTTTTCCGCCGATCCATTGAAGAAGATCTCCGCAAATTGAATTTTTGAATCGAATTGAAAGTGGAGGTTGAACCCCGGTTACTTATGGGCTCGGCCCAATCGCACAACGCTTCAGATATTGGGCTTCAAGGTGGGAAAGTGGGAGGATTTCCTTTGGGAGCTTCTCCCTGCACCTCCAAAGGGTTCTTCAGTACCTCCAAAAACTTTTTTAATTCCTGCTTTGCCCTTTACAGTAAAAGATAAAGATTAAAGAGTAAAATTTATCTCTCCTCCTACAGCTTCCACCTCCTGCACCCCGCCAATATTGAATCCCATTTGACCTAGTCTTGTGTGGCAGCAGTAATTCTCCACCTCTTGTCTCTTCTATTCGCGTAACAGTAACAAAAAATACTTTTTCTAACTATTACGAAACCAGGTACTTCCAACAGCGCCTCGACCACTTCAGTTTCTCGGAGCTACCAAGCCCTCTGATACCTCAGCTCCTCTACCAAACCCTCCCTCTCTCTCACCTTTCGCACCTCAATCCTTCTTTTCTCCAACGTGTCATGGTGGTTAGAAAATGTAGGAGGCGACAATGTGAAATGGAGGGACAATGGTTACGTGAAGATGCGTTCTGCACCTCCTTCTTCTTCTCCAGCAAGGTTCGTGAATGGCAAGTGCACGGAGGATGGTGGTGACCGGCGAACTGATAGTGGTGGGCTGTGCGCCTGCGAGAATCTGATCACGGTGGTGCGAAGTTGTTGATCCGGTGATGTGGCTGGTCAGAGTCGGGGCCGCAAAAAGGATCCACTCGCCGAGGTCGGAGAGGGAAGAACGGTGACCACCGCCGGCGATGGATTTGACAGTGCAAGGTCAGCAATTGGTAATAATTATATAGAGGAAATGCAATGCAATGGCAAAAAAGTGGAGAGGATAGTGAAAATGAGCGAAAAATCACGATGTTGAAATACGTTTCAGAATTTAACGAAACTGATTCACAAAAATAATCAAAAAAATTATAGAAACGGTTGCTGACATCCGTTTCACAATTTAACGAAACGAATTACATAATTCGTTTCATGATTTTTAGAAACGGATTCCGAAAGTCGTTTCCTACGTTTTTTATATGAAACGAAATACAAAATCCGTTTCATGATTTTTAGAAACGGATTTCTTGAAAATTGTGTTTTTTTATATGAAACGGATTACATAATCCGTTTCACAACTTCCATAAACGGATTTTGAGATCCGTTTTGTAATTCGGTTTTGTTAATTCTGACACGGATTTTGCATTTCGTTTCATGTATTTGGGAAACGGATTTTGGTATTCGTTTCGTGCACCTCCACTCCTATCTCGTTTGACCTCATGAAACCCCAACACTAGCATCCAGGGTCAGCCATCGTGCCTACCCCAGTTCGCTAGACTCATCGGCGGCGGCACTAGTCGCCACCGGAAAACACTGTCGATGTTTTCGCCGTACCTCTTCCTTTTTTCAGATTTTCAAATCGTGAAAACAGGGCATTGCAACCACAGTCGTTGTCATTGCGATTCACCTGCGCATAGTTGCACGTGTTTCTCTACTACCCTTTAAGTTCACAACAAATCAAAGACAGAGGGCTCTATTACGTCTCCATCACAATGTGTCTCGATGCCACACTTTTCGTTGGTTATCAAATCAATTCTCGTGTGTATAATACATTTCAGAAGAAAACACACACTCATTAAAACAAAAAAAAAAACAATGAAACGGAAGTTGAAATCCGTTTCTGGTTTTTGTGAAACGGATTTGCGACATCCGTTTCAAAAAAAAACGAGAAAAAAAGCTAAAACGGATCTTAAGATCCGTTTCTCAATTTTGTGAAACGGAATTGATGAGGCTTTGAGGTTGAGCCCTTGCGTAGGTGCAATTCCTTCACCGCCACTTATCCCCCTCCTTTCTTCACAACCCATTAAACAGGCTTCCATCTTTGGTAGCAGGTTTTTGTTTGATGCACTGCCAGGGTTCTGCATTCCAGCTAGAATTCAAGGCGAGGATGGGAGCCATGGTGTTGGTCCAGGCAAGACATCATCTTCTTCTCCTAATTCTCATCATCGACCACAAACGTGAACTACACAATGCACACATCACCTATGTCTTCTACAAATATCATGAACACACCATCCCCTCAGCCGCAAACCCAACAACAACAAACCCCGGTGCAGCAGCAACAGCAGCAACGCCAGAAACTTCTGCAGCAGTTACGTCAACAACAGCAGCACCGAATGCTTGCTCAGCATCAACAGCCGCGGCAAATACTTTGAAGGCTGTTCGGGCGAAGGCGGCGAAGAGCCAGGCGGCAAGGACTGGACAGTAGCGGCTGCGGTCAAGGGTGGTGCCGCAGGCATGGTTGACGCTGCCGGAGAGCTCGTTGGATAGGCCCATGCGGCAGAGAAAATAAGGCCTCTCATAGAGGAAGTGATGCATGACTGCATTTTCTTTGGCTTTGGAGGATTGGAAGTTCTTCTAGTTCTTGTAAGAAGTGGAAATGGTGTACCAGGAAAAATAGTTGGCTCTATCATGATGTGAGGAGGTTCAAAGTTGGATCTGAAAAGTGAGCCTTTCTTCCCCCAGAAGTGTAAGACTGTGTAATGGGGACTAATGTCGGGAAGAAGATGATGAAGGAAGCATAAAAGAGAGAAAGGGTCTCAGAAAAGAGTAAACCCAATCTCCATAATGGTGGTTTTATATATAAAAATGTGAGGTGTGGGCTGCCGTGAAATATAAAAATGTGATGCTATGAGAGATGCATGCATAGGTGTACAAGAGAAGAGAAAAAGAGTGTTTGCATGGATGCGTGGTGTGTGCTGCGAGAGAGAAAAACGAGTGTGTACTGTGCATGTGTGTGTATACGTGAGAAGTTTTTGGTGTGAGTGTAGTTTGATGTGTTAGTAGTGAGTGAAATGTTGTGTGCACTGTGAACGTGAGTGAGTGAGAACAATGTGAGCGTGAGTGTTTTGTGCGTGAATTAGGTGAGTGAGTGATGAGTGATTTAGGAAGGTGAGTGAATAGTGAGTGAAAAGGGTGAGTAAAGTGAGGTAGGAGAATGGAGTGTGGGTCCCACTATTGTCTGGGAGGACAAAATGGTCATATTTAGGGGTACAGGAGAAACTTTGGGGGTGGAGGGAGAACCCCCCTTTCCTTTTACATCCACATGCTTTCTCGCTGCACTCCCACACATGTTAAAGTCCTTCTTTGTCCTTGTTATAGGAAGGTCTTGCCGAAAAGCTTGAGAACATTGTAGATATTCGGGAAAAATATCATTGGAAACGATTCTAAATAAGAATCCAAAAGTCATTATTTTTGAAAAAAAAAAATTACTTTTAGATTTTACAATTTAAAAATGAATTATAAATCTATAAGCCATTTTTTTAAGTCTATTATGGATATATTGATATTTATATTGCTGATAGAAAAATAAGTGATTATAAAATTTTAGTTTGGATTACAAGATTAGGAAATATTTTAAAAAAACTTTTGAATTGTATATTTTAAAATAGATTTTCAGTCTTTTAAAGTTATTTGTAGATTGCAAAATTTAAAACAAATTATACAATCCTATAGTTATTTTCCGTTACAACAATCTAAGAAATTATAAGAATATATAATTTGAAGAAGGAACAATCAATACAAAATAGAGTGAAAAGAAAAAATATAATTACGAATGTGCAAAATTAAATTTATTTTTTACAAACCATGAGGTGCAAACAAAAATCCCAAAGTGAGCATTTCTATTTGCACACTTTCTTTAAGTCTGAATATGTTCAAACAATAATTTCGACATTTCAAAATACAAAGAAGTGTATTAAAATATTGAAACAATATAAAAGTTGAATAAAAAGTTGTCTTGTTTAAATTAAAGCGCGGAAAAACACAACTGAAGATAAGTTATTCAGGTTTGAAAAACAAAAACATAAAATATTTAAAAGATAAAAATAAAAATAAAATAAAAAAGCCAGAAATGTTTTGTATGTTAAACTTTCTTTCTAATGTCAAGGTGTGGAGAAAGTCTTCTCTTTTTTCGGACATTTGCATTTTATTCTATTTATTCTTTTGTTTTTGTTTTTTATGAGTGTTGACAATTTATTTTTATCCAATATAATTTGTTTACTGATCATTAGTGTTTTATAATAAAGTAAATACTTAAAAAAGAAAATTAATTTATATTTTGATATTTTGCAAACTAATATATTTTAATACATTGTTATTTTGAATAAAGCAATATATGTTCTCAAACAAACTTAAAAACATGGTTTGAAAGATCAAGATCACCATTTTTTAGGTTGGCTTTACTAACAACAAATATCATCCTTCATTATTTTTATAGTCATGTCTTTGCTAGGGCTATGTTGGTGTGTATGTGTATGTTTATGATTATCACTTGTCTTTGCTATAATATACCCATTGGTGTGTATGTTGCTGATATTAAATAAACAAAAAACTTGATAACCAAGATTAATAGGCTTAAATCCAAGCTTGTCTCTTATGTTGGAAATCCTATTTTATTATACTAATTTTGTAGTTTTGTAGTTTTGAATAAGGCTTAAAGTAATTATATTAAGGGTTAAATATGTTTTTGGTCCCTCAAGTTTGAGTGAAATTTGGGTTTAGTCCCTCATCAAAACTTTTGACCAATTTAGTCATTCATCTTCCAAAATGCGTGAATTTAGTCCTTTTAACCAAATTTTGTTAAGTTTATCTGACATTTCAAGCGCATTTCATGATAGTATTTAAATTATTTATACTGTTTGACACATTTTTGCTTCAATGTTAACTTAAATACTATCATGAAATGCGCTTGAAACGTCAGATAAACTTAACAAAATTTGGTTAAAAGTACTAAATTCATGCATTTTGAAAGATGGAGGACTAAATTGGTCAAAAGTTTTGATGAGGGACTAATTCCAAATTTTGCTGAAACTTGAGGGACCAAAAACATATTTAACCCTTATATTAATTTGGTATAAGAATCATAAGAGTTCGTCTGACTTAAGAGTTGGTCTACTGTGCTACCTGCTATCGAACACACCTCCCATGTTTAATGTTTTCAGTGTGTGCACACAATGTTCTCAACATGAATTGTATATTAAAGATCTCACATTGATTAAAAACAAGATCAAATTATAGTATATAAATTGGGACAAATCTCATCTTACTAAGTTAGTTACGTAGGATTGAGTTATGTTCAAACTTACTATCTTAATATCTTTTATTATATCTAAGTACAAATCGTCTAAACATGGTAAAGTTATGTTACTAAATCCACTCCTTGTAACAAATATATTTCTTCTCACTATGTTACTAAAGCTCATCTTGACTCCAATTTTGTTACCTCATCTTGAGTCCAATTTTGTTGTCAATGATGCATGTCACTTTAAGACTTCTCCTTTTGAATCTCATCATGTCTTTGTTAAAAGAATATTGACATATCTTAAAAGAGGTTTACATTACATTGTATTCTCATTGTTCTTTCTGTTTAGGAATGACAAAAAAAAATTCATATATAAGAATATTTGTAAATAAAATTAATGATGAATACTAAATGAATATTTTTATGAATACTCATAAAAAATTGAAACAAATATTTAATTACTTATTTGTTCATGAGATGATATGAATTTTACGATATTCAATCCAAGAATACTCCCTATCCTCTAATAGTTATTAGTTAATTTTAATTGAATATGTTTTTTAAATTCAAGTGATCAAAATAACATCATAAGTGAAAAAGATATTAATTATCGAAGAATTTAAAAGTTGGCTACATATATTTCTTTTTTTAGTTAGAATGAAATTGGAGTTATTTGTAAAAAGGTTAATGTTTGAAAATATATATTTTGTTGTAACTTATTTAAATTTACTTCTTAAAAAAAACAGATTTATTTGCATTAGTATTTATGTGAGTAATTTAATTTGAATTATACTTGAATTCTTTCTTCTTCTTTTTCTATCAAAGTTTATATTTGAAATATTTGTGGAACTTTCAGGTCCATATTCTGTTCTATAATTTGAGTTTATGCTATGTGTTTTGAAAGAAGATTGACTATGATTGCTTTCTACATCCGACCATGCTGAAAATAACGATTGACCTCTGAATCGTTGTACGGGTTGCGTGCTTCTACCATCACGATTGTGCTATGAGCATGTCGGATTGTGTTATCCTTCACTTTTCCGGAAGTGACAAAACTCTTATTCTGCGACGTTATACGGAAAAAAAATAATTTTTTAGAATTAAATTTTGATAATTTTTTTTACAATTTAAAGTAGTATTTTTTTAAGTAGTTTTTCATTTTTTTATTTCTTTATATAAATTTGTTTTTAATTAACTTTGCACTGACAGTGCCATTTTATCACTCATCTGTACTGTTCTGTATTTTTTTATTCCGTTATTAGAAGGTTACAGTGTTCTGTAACCATCAGTAACTGTTTTCTAACCGTCACATCTTTTCTTTTCTGTTATTTGTTCTGATGTGAACAAAACATAGCATGTATTTTATCCAGTGACAATATAATACACTTAATTTTCTGTACATTTACAGTCACAAGACTGAATATTTGTGCATTTCCTCTTTCTGAAGAAACTCTAATACAGGCCAAAGAATTTCATAGCTTTTTCATTATACTTCGGAAGGCACTAGTTTGTTACATGAACATCATCCCATTTTTACCAAAAACCCAAAACCCTAAACAAGAAATAACATAGACGAACCTTTACATTTTCTTTCAATAAATATAATAAGAAACTTCTAAATTGAAGTTCAAGTAAATAAATAATTTTATTAGAAATAAAGAATCACAGCTGAGTGTATCCGTAATGATATTCCTCTGATCTACTATATATAATACACTAACATAAATTTTACAAGCAAACTGTTAAGGTTAGCACTAGCCCTAAGCTCCGCACTGTACAGAAGATTCTGCTGCACGCGTTTAGAAGTAGCCACGTATATTGAGCAGCAGCAACTCAATTCAGGTATTGAACATCACCAACATTAAAATTCTATGGCGAGTTCCTTCTCCAAAGTGTGATTATAAATTTGATGCTAGATAAAAGCTTTTCTCTTATGCCGCCTCGTGTTAAATACATCTTGACACCAGCTATAGGCATTCTAGAACAAGAATTTTTTCAAAATATTTTCAGAACCTGTTTTCTTTCCCTCCTGGCCTTCTCCAGAGGAAACGTTGGATCATTATTCCCATTTCCAGAAAGGATGAATTGCAACCCATACGTTCATCATTGGAAGTACGAATACTTTGACTGCAACTTATAATTTTGACTGGAGAATTGTTCAGTTGAAGAAGTACGGAGAATCAAGAACCTTCTCTAAGTCAAATTCACCTCTCTTTGGGAGTGAGGGGAAAGCCAATCCTGGATATGTTGTCTCGAAGCCCTCCAGTAACTGCCAACAAATCAAAGTTTCATCATGAAAATAGCCTATGACTTTTGTTTTCTCCAGTCTGGTGTTTTAAATTTAGAAAAACATTAATTCCACCTACAATTAAGGTCAATTGAACGTTGTATATACTTGATAGTGAGAGTAAAAAAATATTAGTTTTACTCCAAGTACTTCAAGAAAATAAGCATACAATTCTTGAGCCAGAGGAAGTACTTACGTTTTCAAGTATGGGCATGTTATAAAGCTCCACAAATTTTTCTCTCAGAATTTGATTCATTTTCTCAACATCGCAAGGGTGTGTCCAAAATGAATCATGAACCCCTGCAAACAATAATTTCACAATAATTAAGCACTAAGATATCACTTCTTAACAGACATTTCTTCTGCAGACATTGACCCCAGCCCCTCAAATTTATCGAAGTTCAACTTAGAATGTGAATAAATGTAAAAATATATTTATAGAACCTGAAAGCTAAAACTGGTTTTTTATTCATAAAAATGGCTTACGCTAAGATATTCTCAATGTTCTTGGTATTTTAGAGTAGATATCTTGAGCATTTCAAATGCAAGTTGATTCAACCACGGTTTCAAGAACTTCTGTATATTCACCATTCAGAACGCATTTAATGAGACTGTTAAGAATCAGAACAGTATATTTTGTTTGCTATAGCTATGCATTATTTATTTTAGATGGAAAAAAATCCTCTCTCTTCATGCATAATGGATGTAATGAGTCAATATAAAGTCATATACACTGTATGTTCCTACACACGGTATTCAGTCAAGTGTCTGTGTTCACTATTTTAACAAAGACAAATTCAAAGGAATGAGATACTCAAATCTAGATGTGACGAAAAAACAGTGAGTCCAAACCTCAGTGACGTAAATTTTAATTGAGAAAAAGGAAGAGTTCACTACAAGGAAAAAATATATCATATAACACTCAACCTTAGACTATGTACATACACCCAAAAAGCAGCTTTATGAAAGTTGTACAATACAATAACAACCATAATTTTAACACTGCCCTCAAGTTAGAGCACATAAATTGTATGCACCGTGCTTAGAACATATAAACTGAATTCTAGACCCTCTCAAAAACTTGGTAATATGAAAGTTGATAAATCCAGTTAAGTTTCCTTGGACAACAACTTCTCCCCTGATAAAATGACTATAGATCTTTATCTATGTGTTTGGTCCTTATTTGAAACTCTGGGCTGGAACCAATACAAAGAACTACATGATTATCACAATACAACTTCATATGCTTAACTTCACAAAATTTCACGGTTGAAGGAGTTGCTTAATATACAGAATTTCACAAGTGGCTTAAGCCATAGATCTATATTTAGCTTCTACTTGATCAAACAACACAATTTTGTTTCTTGCTCTTCCAGGAGACAATATTCCCTCCAATGAATATACAATATCGTATGGTGAATCTTCTATCAATAGGACAACCAACATAATCTACATCACAACACCCTACAATTTGTGTATTCCTTTTGTCCTCATATAATAATCATTGACCTTGAGTCTTTTTGATATATTTGAGAATGCAAACAACATCATACCAGTGATCAGTGTGAAGATTCTGGATGAATTGACTAACAACTCCAACTACATAAGAAATAATAGGTCTTATAATACTGAGATAAATGTGATTTTCCACTAACCTCATATAACCATTTGAATCTGACACAGTTTCACCTAGGTCATCAACTTCGGATTTGGATCCATAGAAATATTAATACACTCACAATTTGCTAACCCCATCTCCTTTATGTCAAGAGTATATTTTCTTTATGAAATAAAAATACCTTCCTTTGATTGAGCACTTCTATGCCAAGAACATATTTCAAATAACCAAGATCTTTAGTTTGAAAATGGTTGAGTAAGTGGTCCTTTAGTTTAGAGATCTTAGTGGTATGAATATATGTGATAACTATATCATCAAAATAGACTATTAGATAAACACACTTCCCAGTAGAAGTACAACAATAGAAAACTAAATGATCTGCCTCACTTTGTTTCAAAAAACCAACACAATATGGCTGAATTTACCAAACCAAGCTCAAGCATACTGCTTAAGACCATTGAGAGACTGGTGTAGTTAACACATTAGGACTAGACTCCTCTTGAGTAACAAATCCAAGTGGTTGCTTCATGTAAATTGCTTCCTCAAAAATCACCATGAAGGAAAACATTTTAATAATGAAGCTAGTCAAATGGCCAATGGCAAATAGTAGCCACAAAAAGTCTAGTTGTGGTGAACTTGGCCACATGAGAAAAAATTATCACAATAGTTAAATCCATAAATTTGTGTATATCTTTTAGCTTCCAATTGAGTTTTAAAGTGATAAACATCACTTTGCATAGCAAGACCCATATGCAACTAACCGTCTTCTTTCAAGATGGGAGAAACCAACCTTCCACATGACATTTATTGCATTTCGTCAATCATGGTTAATCACCATCTAGGATGATCAAGTGCTTCATGCACATTTTTAGGAACAGTGGTGATAGACAAAGGAAAAAAAAAGAATATGATAGACACACTAGTAACTCAAAAAAATATAGGATATGGATTACGTGTAGACTAAATACCTTTCCGAGTTGATAGAGAAGGATCCATAGTATGAGAATTCATTGGAGGAGGATATGGATCATGATAGATTTGGAAAAGAATGGGAGGAGCTCTTTGTGTCTTGAGTTGGTATGTAAGGAGAGGTAGTGGAGTAATGTCAGATTGGTATTCAGTTGGGTTGGTGTTAACAGAACCAAAAATAATTAGAGGACCAAAGGTTGGAACAAGGAGAACCTATTGAATGGAAATAGGGGTTTCCTTGGAGGACATGAAAAGGGTTGTCCTAAGAACAACTGACATCAATTGACATATTATCTTTTGGTAGTTGGAGAATATCATCTGTATCCCTTTTTTAAAACGAAAATATCCCAAAAATTTAATAGCCTTAGCATAAACTTTTTCTAAACCTGGAAAGACATTATGAACAAAACAAGTACAACCAAATACCTTAGGAGAGATATGAAATAAGATCATTTGGAAAAACAAGGGACCGAGGAATTTGATTTCAAGAGATGAAGAAGGCATTTTACTTATTAAAAAACAAACACCGAGAACTGCATCTCACTAATGATGTACAAGAGATTTGTATTGAACATTAGAAAGCATGGAACTTCAATAGATGTCTATTCTTCCTCTCAACATGCTGTTCTGTTATGATGTATGAGACAAGTCTACTAATGTATTTCGTTGCTCTCTCTCTCCCTCTTCTCGTGGAAGGATCTCTCTATTCGTGAGCCATTGTCGCTACTACCATTTCCCCGTGCAATTTCAGATTTAGGGCTGCGGTAGAGGGTTGAGTCACGGGTTTTAGCTCTGTTATTCTTACTCCTCTCTTTCTATGTTTGAGTGTTGGACCTCCATTTAGGTTCAACAACTTCCTTATTACATGTAAAGTATAATATATCACATAACCAAGTAGTTATGATAAAAGAATAATATTATTAGAAAAATTATATATAAAAAAAAAAAATATATATATATATATATATATATATATATATATATATATATACACTATGATAAACTAATAATAATAGTCCAGTAGGAAAATATAAAAAGTTATTTATAGAATCATATAATATCAAATTATTATATTATTTATAGATATTTCAATAATTTTTTTATCTAAGTAAATTCTTACAAGCTTCCACGAATTTATGCAATCTTTCGAGTTTGACAACGTTGATTATAGTGAAGTTGGTTTAAACAAACTTCTACTAGACTAAGATAGAATTTTCTGTCTCACAAAAAGAAAGCGAATAAGCAATTTTCAAAAAAAAAGAAAATTAGTCACTTATTATACATATATCAATTATATAAGTTTCTCTATTGATGAACTTCACCAGAAAAAATGGAATTTGTTAGATGTATTCAGATGTAATTTGTATATGGGTTAGGGCCATCCCAAGGTAATGCTAGTATGATATATATATATATATATATATATATATATATATATCATATATGTATATACATGTTCCTCAGTTTAGGGGGGATTCTATCACATGAATATAGACTATTTCTCTCCACAGATTCCATGAGAAAGGAACTCCTCTAAACGCAAGAGTCAAGAAAACTACACTTTCTTCACAATGGTAAAAGTAATTGATTTCAACTCCATCTGTACTTCGTAATACAATTAAAAAACACGAAAGACAAAACAAACAATTCCAATACCTTTAAAGAGTATAACAAAGAACCAACTACTATTTATTAATTTATTACTCCAAAGGGAAAATTCACATATATTTGTTGTCTTCTGTGGTAAATGAGAATTTCAAACCTGCAAAACATAATCCAGCATCATTGCAGGCTAGAGCAGTCATCATCATGTGCGAACTATCCAATGAATGTACAAAGTTAGGAGGAAATGCACTTTTCTGCTTCTTGACAGATACCTGGAATACAATCATAATAACTAAACTAGTTCAAAAAGAAAATAAAAGTGGAATATAAAGATTGTTTATACTTACAGCACTCCCCTCCCTCTGCAAAGCCAAAAGCTGAAGAGATGTTCTTATCTGCCGTAAATGGTGAGATTCATTAGTAAAACATATGGAGATCAGCCAAAAACTTTTAAATCCATATAATTTGATTGAAATAGATAATTATTGGCACCTGACAATGGTTTCATATTTTCTATAATTTATATTGGATAAATAGTCAGTTGAGAACATTAAGTATTGACATGTTTCATTTTTTAGTGCAATAAGAAAAAAGAAAGAATAGCCTTAGTACTAAAACTTTGATTCCATTAGTTTTGTTTGAACTCCGTTAATGTTTGAAGTAATTGAGCATGTGTTCGGTCTTTAATAATTGTCCTGTGTTTATTAATTCGAATATTAACATTAATATGGAATCAAAACTGTGGATTTAGAATACATGTTGGTAGAGCTCGGATAATTGCAAAGTTAATTTCTAAGGTGAGATTTGCACGCCCTTCATATATTTGATCATATCTTTAGCTGATGTGAGATCTCCAACAAATACTTTAGCATCTATGTTGCCTCTAATCTTTCCAATGATATGTCCATGTTAGAGGTGGTAGGATTTTGAAATGGATCAACAGTACAACATTTAATATTTTAATATCGCTGAAAAGATGGGAAATATTAGGTGATTCTAACACGTTGAATATGTTACAAATAATTGTTGTTGTCTTAGATCCTAGATATAAAATGAGATAAATGAATTGAACAAATGATCAACTTTTTGATCCAGAAAAACATAAAAGATGTGTTAAAGTCAAAATTGGGAATTTCTTTCAAGTTGGTGTTTGGTGAATATAAAAGTCATAAAGGGGGGACTCAATGTCACACAACAAGCACATGTAGACAAACCTAGTTACAAGAATGAACTAAATAAATATTTGCAAACAAAGCTAAAAACTCTTCAAATATATTGGAGCTTCAAAAGTATTTTAAAGGAAGAACTTGATACAAGTGCTGATTTGTATATTCTAGATTGGTGGAAAATTAATTCATCCATATTTCCAATCCTTTCAATTATAGCACGTGAGTTATTAGTTGTGTTGTGCACATTTCTAAAGTCTGCATCCAGCAAAGAAAGAAGAGTGTTTGATCCATATTGTAGTTCTCTATCACATCAAAAGGTGGAGGCATGTATTTTTACACATGGTTGGCTAAAAGATTCATCTTCACCATCATTGTTAGACCTATGTATGAATTTGAGGAGCCTCAATACGATGACCAAACAATGTTTACAATATATATCAAGTAACAAGTTTTACATATTTTTACAGAATCGGTTTCTAAACAAGAAGTTGGCTGGTCAACCACTATTTCTCTTGAAGCATACTGTAGGATTTAAGATTATAGTATTTTATTTATTTTTCTTGTTAAGTTGAACTAATTCAAGATTATAGTTTTTCTGCCAAAGGCTACACGATGGTCATTTTTCTGGAGAGGTCATTATACAAGCATGGAAGCTTTAGTATGATTTTGTAAGTTGAAGAAATTAGAATTTAGAATTCAGTGAAATGTAATCTTAAATTTAGTTAGTTTTTGACATATTAATACATTAGATAAAGTAGTTACTTCATTTTTAGAAAATACAGATTCAGTTGTCTCTTCTTTTTATAACTCATGTCTCCTGATTTCTCTTCATTTCAACAAATACCAAGAAGATGAAAAAATATTAATATGCTGAAGACTCACCTGATAACGTTCAGTTTTACAGTATGGTTGTAAAACAGGAAGACCAAGAGGAGTGGTCCAGCAAACAGCCTGATTTTCACTAGCAATCACCTGTAGTACAGTTTTCCAAAATAACTAAACAGAACCAATTTCTTAAAAATTTAATTAAATTGTAAGAATAATTCATCCAAATTGAATAGAACTGAAAAATGGACCATATACACAGATGTGGTTACTAATATTCCATTGTCCATTGTAGAAGTACTCATACGTTGAGCTCGACAAATAAGTAGAATAATTGAGTTTAAAAAAATCCTGTTAGTTAGCAGAGAATTTGTTGTCTTTAATAATGTAAAATGAAGAGACAAGTAGCAAAACTCTTATAACTTTAATATTCTAGTTGTCGTCTCCAACAATTTGAGCATTATTAAAATCAGCAAAAATCCTGAGACGAACAACGTAAGTTGTTTTTCTATAGAAAATATTTTAGGTTTAGTGCAAGTGCACTGACCTTTTTCTATAACAAATCAGTATTGAAACTGATTTTGGAAGACAGTTTAGTTCTTTAGAAGTTATTAAAAGTTTTAATTCCACATAATTATTTCTAGACAGCCCTAACCTGTAGAAAGTTCCAAAGCCACCCTTTTCAAGAAAAGAGACAAAGCAAAAATGCAGATACACATTATATAAATACATGCATAAGAGCTAATAGCATCATTTGGAACCAAACATACAGTGACAAAAGAGCTACCTTTGCACAATCCCCAAGCCAACTCATGATGCCACGTGCAGCCTCAAAAACTTCTCCAAGGGCAGCCAATGTTACCTATCGAAAATAAGTTTGAGAATTTTGATCAAAATTCCTAACATGAATCAAAAAGACAGAGTGTTTAAGTACATCAAGAAAATGTCTATAAAGATTTTTCTTTCTTCCCTTTTTTTTCATAAATGCTGATATTTTAGCGAAAGCAAACTTCATTGTTCTATTCTATCATGAATTGACCGTTCCAGGAAGAAATGACCTAACAACAAAATTGATAAACTATAGGAAAGAGAGACATTGAGTTGAAATCGTATGTAACTAAGACAGCACGAATACTTAATTTACATCGAGAGAAAGCAATCAAATACATTTCATATAATATCTTTATAATTTGGAACACTAATTTATGTTCATACCATATTAAATCTCCTTTATTTATTGTTTTGACTCCTTTTTCTCAGTATACATAAAACATTCTCATATGGTGTCTGATACATGGCTTTATCTCAATTTCTCTCTTTCATATAGCTTAATAGCAATGATCATAGATTAATAATGGCCCATCAAAGAAGCTATCGCAATCTCAAAAAGCTAAAATCCTAGAATATAATGTTGTCGATACCCACCTTAGCTGCATAGCAAGCTGCAGCATATAAAAGTCTATCATCATTAATGACACCTTTCTCCTCTAATCTTCTCTTAATTTGCTCCCGCGCCCCAATAAAAGTAACACCATAAACAGAAGTCATTACTGTCTGCTTGACCAGTTTCCTATCAATCTGAATACTTCCAAAAGTTTAGAATAGGAAAAGCGAAAAATACAATCAATATCATTTAGCAATCAGCACAACCTTGAAAATTTAAATAAAGACTGACCTGATCAATCAACACCTTTGCTAACAAAGCATTTGGAAAGGTATCTGGGTCCTTGCTGCTGTCTCGTCTCATGATATCATAAACCCTACTCATATTGTAATTAAGTGATTAAAATAATAATTGTCCAAAGCAATTATGACAAGAATTAATTGGACATACATGGGATGATGGACCACAAAAGTTCTGAGTTTGGATAATTTACACAAAAGCATAGTCGGTCATGAGTAAGATAACACAAAAATGCAACTACTCCATAAAAGGAAAAGTATGTAAACATTTTTATAAGGTGAGGGAGTACGGAAGTAACAAGAAATGCTCAGAGGTGAATATACTGTAATATTAGAACAAAAAGGAAACGTAACTAAAATAAGTTTAATATACCTAAGAGCAATCTCTGTGTATACATCAGCAGGTTTCTCCTTAGCTACTAAGTTAACTGCTGCAGCCTCCAGCTGAGAAAGTACATTTATTCCAGTAAATAAAATGGTAAATCAGAGATTAGAAAATAAAATCAAATAAGTTATCACTTAACCACCCTAGTAATGGAAGGAAGCATATCAAAAGAAAAGTAACCAAATATGTAGGTGCCAAAGATTAATAAACTCTGCACTGACTACTACCATGGTAGCCCTTTTAGAATGTGACACACCTTAATTGTCATACAAATGTAATTATCAATCATTGCAATTGTGAAAAAATGTGTAGGCAGTAAGAAATAATTATGGAATTACTTTTCTTAATCTCAAGAAGAAACAATAAATAGGTCTTTAAAGGAAAAACGAAATCCTATTAAAAGGAAATAAAACTCCTAAAATAAAATAAATAAATTTCCATAAGTAAAGGAAATAAATTCTTGACATAAAAACTCTAAATATGGAGCAAACCTACCAAATAAATTCCTAATCCCAATCTCTTAATTTTAGGGATTTCTTACAAACAAATATATATATTTATTATCTAATCGAACTATATTTATTGTACAGTAAATGCAATATTTATACCCATATTTCAACACCCTCTCTCAAGCTTGGTTGAGATAATGGAAGTCTGAGGTATTGAGTCCTTTTGTCAGCACATCAGCTACCTATTGCCTTTGACGAAAAGTATGACATGCATACTAAACCTTCTTCTAATTTTTCCTTGATTAAGTGTCTATCTATTTCTACATGTTTTTTCCCGTCATGTTCAACGGATGTGTAATGTCTATTGCTGATTTATTATCACAGTAGAGCTTCATGGTTCCCTCCAAATTAATCTTCAAGTCATCTAAGATAATTTTTATGCATAACAAGTCACACAGTTATATATTTTTGCCGAGATATGAAAATTCCCTGGTTAGTGTTTGCTACTTCAATACCTAAAAACTACTTTAATCTTCCCAGCTCTTTTAGTTCAATTTACTGGACTAGTCTCTGTTTCATGTCTTCCTTCTCTTTTCATCATTTCCAGACAATATAATGTCATCAACATAAACTAGAAGTACTTTTACCCCCACTTTCCCTGAATGTTTAGTAAACAAAGTGTAGACATTCTGATTTAAATGTTTGTAGTTTCAGGTTCAGAACTTGGATTTGATTCATGGACTTGCCACATGTTTGGTATGCCCGTCCTTTTGTGTAGACATTCTTGAATCTTGGAAAATTATGCGTACAAACTCTCGGGCTGCTCTGACTATTCCAGTATTTTTTGGGAAAATTATGCGTACAAACTCTTGGGGTGCTCTGCCCTAGAATTAATTTGCTCAGTCGTAGGTTCATTTTTGTAGGCTTCAGTTAGAGCACGTGATGTGACAGAACAAAGGGTTCAAGGTGGTCATCACAATCTCCTGAAAGAACTTCTTGGAAGCCAGCATTGCAGAAAAAAGATCAAGTTTCAATGAAAGTGACAAATGGAGATATACAATTTTTTAGAAGAAAGTTTATAACACTTGTAACCTTTTTGAGTTGGTGAATAACCAAGAACTAACAGCCCAAGTACCAAGTTTGTCTCCATTTTGGTTGTGGATATGTACAAAAGTTGTGCATCCAAATATTCTAGGAATGAGGCCATTTGAGATCAGGAAGTGAGGGAGATAATATTTTAGGGTTTCAAGTGGACTTTTGTTCTCTAGGTTATGCGAGAGAAGCCCATTTATCATATACGCAGCAGTGAAGACAGCTGCTCCCCAACAATTTTTTCAAATTTTCCCTTGAAAGAGAAGTGCTTGGGTGGTGTTAAGCAAATGCCTATTTTTCCTCTCTGCCAGAGATATTAAATATAGTAGATGGTCTCCATATATCACTATGGATTAATTGGAAAGATTGTGAACTTCTGTTGTTGTTAATGGGGAAAGACACATAGGTGTGTTTAGCTGATTCACAAGCCTCACAAAGCAACTTTGAGGTATCTAGATTTTAAAATTGAGGGGAAAACATAATTTCAAAAACAGAAAATGATGGATGTCCTAAGCGACAATGATACAACCAAAGAGTGGCTTCATTTGATATATTGAGATGAGACATGGGTCGGTCAACATTGGATTCTTGGGATGGTTCTAGGTAGTAGAGCCCATTTCTTTGCTGATCAAGTCCGATCCTCCTCCCTGAGTCATGCTCTTGAAAAACACAAAAATATGGGGGAATTATTTCAAGAGTTTTTTGATGGAGAAAATACTTGTCAAGAGTTTTGGAACATGCAGAACATTTTTATGAATAGGTTTGGAGGGTAAATGGATATCTCCAAATCCTGCGACTGTCGAAGAGTCATTGGCAACAATAATTTTCCTATTGCTTGCATAAGGGGCATAAGAATGAAAGAGTTGACTCGGAAGGCATGAGTGAGCATGTAAACTCGTCCGAGTTAACGAGTTAACTCGCGAGTTTGATAATCATGTATATGTGTGTGTGTGTATTGTACCGTAAAATATATATATATATATATATATATATATATATATATATATATATATATATATATATATATCATATCAATATTTGATTGGGTATGTTCGGTAAAAAATTGTTTTCAGATCAATTTTGTTCTGATACAACAAAAATAAGATTTTAAATAAGAAATTGAGAATGAATGAAGCTAAAAGAGAAAAAATGAAAAATAATCAGAGTGCAAATGTTGACGAAAGCTATATAAAAACATTATACAACAGAAAAATCATAAACAAATCCACAAAGTATAGAAATTTCGAAAGAACAGATTATATTAAGAGTGATTGCAAAACAAAAGAAGTCAGACAAGTAAACCTACTTCATTTCTTCCCAGCGCTGCATAGTGTTGTAAGCCATTACAGGAACCATCCTAAAAATTCATCAGAGCAGCATTACTGAGAAATATTTTTATTCATACAGAAAAATTATAAACTGAAAAGTAATCTCATACCATAGAGTTTTGCAACACCAAAAAGCCCACAGAGCGTTCACTTAAAGAGGTTGAGTACCAAATTTATATTTTCTTTTTTTCTTGTTTTTTGGCATTCTCTTATTGCATTCAGATGGTAAAACTTTATTGAAAATCTAATTTTGTCTTCAGGGTCTTCACTTAGACATGATTTGATTAATATGAAAAGAACACGAAAAGAGCACAGTTTCCTTTTTACATTGTTTAAAAGCATGTAATGAAGAATTTACCTGATGAATTGGAAGATGTGAGATAAAAGAATTTGGTGAAGAGCTTTTTAACGCCTCTGATAGATTAATACAAGCAGTAAGGCACTGAAAAGGATCCTCAGCCGTTAACCACCAACGATTTCCATTAACAGGGTTATCAGCAGAATCAATTATATCATTAATATGATTCTCTATAAATGCTAACCGCCCGTCATAAGATAGCTTCTCAATACCACCAGCATACAAATTTGCTAGATGTATCTTCAGCCACCTTAGTCCACCCTTTCCTAGAGGCTTCCCTTCTGCAAATTCAAGTAGTCCTCGACACAGATCAGAACCTAAATGATTCAAGTGAGGATGCATAGGATATGCTCTGCCACGGAAGTCAAGATTGTGCGGATAATAAAAGCCTTCCTCATCCTTCATTTTTCTTGCCACCTGTTTTAAGAAATTATTTTGTTTTAATTATCACTGGTCTAGTGAAACATGGGATAGAATTAAATGTATCACATGAAAGTTATTCTACAATGAGAGGGAAGATCTTACAGAAAGCTTAAGTTCAGTGTCACATCTTAGAGAATGCCTTTCCATATTAATTTTTTTCGCCTTCCTTAGACCACATTTCCACTCCTGAATTAGCTTTAAATCCTCTACAGGTGGCTTATCTGGTAACGGAACCTACAAGTCAAACAAGAATATATGCAAAGTTGAGAATGAATAATATGATTGATAAAACAATTTCCAGGCACTTGTATGGATTTCGGCCATTTGGATGAATTTGGAAATTTATGCTGTGATTAATTACCCCCAATTCATTCTGGTCCCATTTATAACTTCACAAAATCTGTCATAAGGTTGTCAAATCAATGTATTTTCAGTTCATGAAAAGCCCCTTTTTACCTCACTTAGTTGGATAAGGCTTAACTTTTACAGAAAAACTCTACCAAAAAAGTATATTCTGCAGTAAAAGGCAATACAAGAAGAAACAGTCAGCAAACCAAGCCCAAGATACTATTATCTTTCAAAATAAAATTCACTATCCCTAAATTACATTATTTCCATAAATAATGGATTCCACTACCGTTACACTTCTTACCTAAAGTGAGAATTAAAGCCCTAGATGTTTGACTCTTCCGGTGTACACCTTAAGAGGCTTCTCCACTTGGACCACTAACCGAAACCTATTAAGAAGTGGACTTCCAAACCTAATTCAACCTTAAAAAACCAACTTTTAAGATGACATTTACACTCACTTATATATATTGTAAATTGACCTCATTTCTAGTCAATGTGAGATCTCTAACACACCCTTCACATCGAGGCATGTACATCTCAAGCATGGAACTAGATATTTGTTGGTGGTCAAAAAGTGGTTCGATAATGGGTACTACAATAGGCCGAACAAAAAACAAACCACACTACGATAGACTCTGATATCATACTAAGAAGTAAACTTTAAGCCTAACTTAACCCTACAAAATCGATACAAAATCGATTTGTAAGGTTGTTACAAACCCACACCTTAAAAGCAAGAAGAAAAAGAAAGAAATGAAGTAAACATTGATGTTGGAGTATTTTGTTAATGGAAGCAAAATACAAAAGGATAACAAATCCCACTACCCAAAGCTATGCTCCTCTGGAGCAGTTTTTACCAAACAACTTGTCTTCCCCTAACTAATTGAGAAAACTAATACGAAAAGGATTCCCATTCCCCCTCTACGATTGATTTTTTCTTCTCTCTTCACTAACTACTCTGCCACTAAGTCATGCCACCTCAGCCATCCAATTCCTCTTTCTCATATACACTTCTCCCCACCTTGCCTTACTAACTTCATGGGCTAGTGGTTCATGAGGCTCACTCAATCTCTAGGCCTCATCAAAGGTGAGGTTTTCACTCACTTATATATTGTAAATTGACCTCAACTAATCGAAGTGGGATCTCCCACAAAACCCATTAGACTTAGGTTCCTATCATTTTACCACTGCTTTTGGAATCATCCTTGTCCTCAAGCCAGGAGGGATAAATTTGCTCCATAGTTTATTCGACCTCCCTCCCATGTAGCCTCACCGCTTCAGCTTGACATCAAAAGTGCATTTCTACATTCGACCTTGATGAAGAAGTCTACATGAAGTAACCTCTTGGATTTGTTGCTCAAGGGAAGTCATCTATATGCTATGATGTTTACACAAATGCCTATATGGCCTTAAGCTATCACCCCAAGCATGGTCTTGGTGATTTCAAGCTACCATCGAACAATTTGGAATGATACAAAATGATCCTCATCATTCTATATTTTATCGGCATTCTCTCTAAAAATATATCTATCTCATTGTATATGTGAACGACATTCTTATCACAGATAGTGATTAGTAGGGTATTGCATGACTAAAATAAGACCCTTGCTCAAATGTTCCAAACAAGAGACCTTGGACACATGAGGTATTTTCTTAGTATAGAAGTGGTGGCATAATGCAAAGATGGTTTGGTCATATCTGAAGAAAATATGTTCTTGACATTCTAAAAGAAACAAAGATGACAAATGTAAAGCTTGTAGACACACTAATGGATCCAAGTGTCAAATTAGTACCTAACCAAGAAAAACCTTATTATGATCCTAGGAGACACAAAACGTTAGTTGGTAAGCTAAATTACTTCATTGCAACCCATCCTAACATCACCTTTACATTGCAAGTCGTAAGTCAATTTTTAAACCCTCCTTGTCAAGACAATTGGGATGCAATCATAAATATCCTCAGAAAAAGCCACATTAACAATGATAAGGGAAATACTCAAATTGTTAGGTCTTCTAAAACTAACTAGGCCAAGTAACCAAGTGATAGACGCTCGACTTCAAGGTATTATGTTCTTGTTGGAGGTATTTCAAAATCATGGAAAAGTAAGAAAAAAAAATGTTATGACAAGGTCAAGTGTAGAAGTGGAATATAGGACAATGGCATTAGGCACTTGTGAAGAAAAATCTTAAATGCACCTTGTATGGGAGAGCCAAGCAACATTACACATTGCCTCTTGTTAGAAGTGGAGTTTAAGTCTAACTCAGCTACACAAAACTGGCTTGTAAGGTGAGGTTTGCACCCCACTTATATATTATAAAATTGTCTTATCTCCAGTGTTATTGATATCGAATAACAGAAAATATCGGCAACTCAAAAAACCTTTATAAAGTTATATCGGAATCTATAACGGGTTATGGTGGTAAAAAAAATATATATAATACCACCACATAATTTTTAATGAAAAAGTAAAGATATTATGTCTAGGAACTCCTCATTTCATAACTTTCCTGCAATAATTGCAAAGAGTTGTATTTAAATTCGATTCATTTATCGGACGACAATGTTTTCAACAAGTGTCACTTCTATGAAATGTTCTTGAAGTATCATGATCATCGGCCATTGCTGGAAAATAGGTATATTATTTGTAAAATAATTATAGTGAAAGTAGAGAAATAGAAAAAAAAATGAAAAAAAGAACTTGGGAGTGGCCGCTGCCGACGGTGGGAACTGACAGCGGCCGATGGTGATAGCAACTAGCGACAGTGGCTGGCAGCAGTAACTGGCGGCAGTAACTACAATACCGTGGTGAAGGAATAATATGCTTTGGACTTTTTGGTCAAAGAAAAGTAAGAAAATTTTTAGGTAAAGAAATTTCACTGCTATGTGATTGCAGTAACTTAAGTGAAATAATAAAATAGGGTAAAAATGAGAGTGAATGGTAAGAAATCTACAGAGGTTTGTATTTTAATGGGCCAAGTCCAATTTATTAAACACTAGAAGAAGAATAATTTAGGGTTTCAAGTTATCTTCTTCCTCCCTCTCACATTGCCGCCACTGCCATTCTTCTGCTGCCATTCTTCACCATTCTTCCCTTCAGTTCACGATCATGGTTTTTGCTTTTGGGTCCGAATTTTTCGCCACAACCGTTGTGCCACCGCCACCCGCCATGCCAAAAGCAGTCGCCATGAAAAAACCGATTCGCCTCCGCCTTGTCGTGGTGGAAGGCTGGGAAACCGTTACCAGTTTCCGCCATGGCCGAAATTTAATAACACTGCTTATCTCTAGTCGATGTGGGACTTCTAACACACCCCCTCACCCCGAGGTATATTCATCTCGTGCGTGGGACTAGAAATGGGTGGTCCGATAGCAGCCCGAGATAGCGGGTGGAACATAATGTTCAAGAAAGTTCGCTAAGATAGGCTTTAACCTGACTCTGATACAATGTTAGAAAGTGGAGTTTAAGCCGATTTTGAGGGGTAGATTTAGGCTTAAACTCCATTTTCTAACACCTCTAATCCCATCTTTCATGAGAGGACCAAACATAATGAGGTGGATTGTCATTTCATAGGAGAAAAACTAGAGTCTAGAGACATCACCACTATATTTATCAACTCTTTGGATAACATATTCACCAAGTCTCTAAGAACCAAGGAGTGATAATATTTGTAGCAAGCTGCCCTACAACCTATATGCTTCGGCTTGAGGGGGAGTGTTATAATTATAGAAATAAAGAGTTGATCCTATATAGTCAAAAATATTATTGTAATTATAGAAATAAGGAGTTGATCCTATATAGCAAGGAATATTTAGATTATGTATGCATTATTAGGAACTTTTGATTAATTCTCGTATCATACATTTGTTATAGGAGGATGTCATATCTCCTCTATTTATTGTATTAATTCATTTTTCTCAATATAAATAAAACATTTGTGTTGTCTCAAAAACACGCTGTTCCAGCTTAATGTTTCTCTCTTCCCTAGAGCTTAACACACCCCTAACGAAACACCACATATAGAAATTTTCAATCAAGATTCATCAATTATGTAGTTAAAGACAATACAAGAAAAAAGAGTTAAGACCTATATAATATATTCCACTATCTTCTCACTGCTAAAATTAACTTCTTCCTCCCATTCCACTCCTTCCCTTATTAAGGCCCCTATGTGTTTGGGACTTTAAGTGTACACCTACTACCTAATGTGCTTCTTCGTATTAGGTAACTAATTGAGATTCCTGCCAAGTTGTTAGTTTTTAACGCCCATTTTACATAGCTTTGTACTCTAGCCAGCAAAAGCAATAGGTAAACTGGGGAAAATATAGATAATACAATCAATCTTTTATGAAGATTTCAACATCTGCCCCATCCCCTTTTATATTTTGAAACGTGTTTATCCATTTTTTGCAAGGATAAAAAATATTCATTTGCATATATAGAAAAATTTTATAAGTAACTATAATTCTTTATTTGTGCTTACATCTTTACAATTAACCAGTCCTGCAATGTTACCTCCTCCAGCCCAAATTGACTCAACAACTCCAAGCACTCTTTTATTTACTCGCCATTTGGTGTTTCCAAGAATATCCAAGGCCTGCACAAAACAATTGTGCTTTTTGATATGAAAACATTACACCCTTAGCAGTTAGAGATACAACTCAGGGAATCTGAAAACGTAGATTACTACAAAAATTGAAACTGTTCATAAACACTGATTTGGTAATGCATGCAATGCATCAAATCTTTTAAAAGATCATATTTTTACACAGTACTGTCACACACTTCCAATAAACCCAAAGAAAAAAAGGACTTGAAATTTACATACACTACCTCAAAAACCTTTTGCATTTGCGCTGCATTTACACTCTTCATTACATCTTGTTGCTTTCTAGATCCATGAGTACGCATAATATAAGATGGTAAGAAAAAATGTCCGCCCTTGTCATATCTACAAAGAGTGTTATAAAATGTTATACAAACAAATGCATAAGCAACTAAACTATGAAGCATTATAATATTTTTTTAAGAATTAAAAGTTACTTGCATCCTTCACTATTCTTTTGTTTTTTTTGCAAATTCAGGTTCATTTTTAAGTTTAAAAGAAGTAGCTAAAAGTTCATTTACTAGTTACATTTCTTTCTCCTGGGTCTTGAAAGAGTTCAAACTCCACATAATAAATCATGTTATAAGGATATAAAATCAAAGAAAATGCAGGCATTTCCAAATACAATACAAGAGAGACGTTCATTCCATTTGTCATACCCTTTCCATTTTTTGGGAGGTACTAGCATAGGCATGTAAGGTATGAACATATGTTTAGCCTGCAAAAAAAGACACTTATAAGTCAAAACCTTATGTTACACGCTTTTTTGTAGTGCATGCTGACTGACTTAAATGAATTAGTATATGATGTTTAGCTTAAGCCTATTGCATGCTTAATAGCAAAAAAATTTGAGAATAACAGAACAAAGTAACAACATTATGGAGAAGTCTAGATATCACTATTTCAACAAAACTCGGTGATTTTAGATAGAAAAAGACATGTATACAGATTCAAAAAAACAAAGGAGTGAGCATCTATCTTCACCTGCATGCAAATGCTAGTTCTTTTGGCACAGGGGAATGACATTAAAAAATAGTTGTCACTTACAAGAATCACACATGTAAGATAATACTGGATTGGCTTTACAATCATGAAGCTATAACTTAGTTATCCTATGAACAGAATAACTTCAACTATGACATAATATTGCTTAAGGAAAGGAAGACAGTGTCTCAACTTACACACTGTTCAAGCCCAACTAGGACTAAGGGATCACATTGTATAACACCATACTTCTTTGAAAACTTTTGCCTACAAACAAGCACAAAAAAGTTATATGAAATTGCAGATTATAAGCAAGTGTGATAAAGGAACTTCCATTAACTCCTTACCTACTCTTTCAAGATATACAGTTGGTCAGAGTGTAAACAATATCTACCATGTTTTAAATACATATAGTTGAGGAGCAAGAACTGCAATGTTTATATTTCCCACTTCCCTAGATAAGAGTTATAGCTTGGTTTAATGCACCATAGGTAGTAGTGGTATCTAATTGTTCTCTTGTAAAATGTTTTGTCATAAATTATCTTTTTAAGAACACTGAAAATAAATTAATTCATTCTGCTGAGTGAGATAACTACTAAAACAAATTTGAAAAAAAAAAATTGTTTCTCTACTAACATGTATCAAAGCTCCAAACCTAAGAGTTGTGCTTACCACAAATATCACAACCAGTGGCGGATCATAGATATGACGGATCATAGATATGACAGGGGGAGTCGTGGCTCCCCCAAAGTTTCTTTATTTTATTTTATATATATATATTTTAAAATTATATTTATATATTATTATATTATTTATATTATGGAAAGTTATAACAAAAAATAAAATAAAACCCAATCTGATAGAAACATTGGTTAATAAAAGATTAAGGGTTTTATCTCCAGCCTCAAGGTTTTTTCACCGTAAGTCATCAAGAAAATGTAGGAAGAGAAAAAAAGACAAATAGATAGATTGGGAAACAGAAATTGGAGAACATAGAGATTGAAGAACACATTCTCACAAAATCTCTCATGGATCAATATTAAGTATCCTATTACGAGTTATGTATGTTCGATTTATGATTATATTTCTCACAAATTAAGTTTTTTCCAAATTAGTATGAACCTATATATGATTTTAAGGATTCTTTTATGAAATTGACCTAATTATATTTTTTTCCAATTTAGTATAAACCTAAATTATAAAATTTAGGAATTTTGTGTTTTCCGCTATCTATGGTAAAATTTTTAAAATTTTGAATTTATAGTGTTGCTTCATAATCTTTGACATTTAATAATAGTTTTTTATGATATGATAGTCATATTTTTTTATTCTACTACTATGTGTGCTTGTTTTGAGCAGAAGAAACGAAGAAAGAAAATAAAGAGTTTTTTTAGTTATAAAAGATAATTTATATATAAAAAAAATCTAATTTGACACCCTTGAATTTTTTGTCCAAGTTCTTTCTTTACCCTAATTTTGAGACAACATTGAAAACAGTGCAATCTCTCTGATTTTGGATGTAAAATGCAACTTGACCACAACACCAAAGTTGAACACAGAGACCTTCTATTACGGCTCCACTCCAGTGTGATAGCAGCACGATCACACACTATTTACTACTACGTACAAAACAAAACTATATTAGCTATACTAAGTTTATGAAACCTTTATTTTATAAGAATGAAAACAAAATTAAATAGCTAAATAGAGTACATGCATTGAATGAATGACATATAAAGATGCAATAAGGAAATAGGATAAGTTCAAAGTACTTTTTCAAATTCCCTTTCATTTAAAAATTTAAGTTTACCTGACTTTCAATTTCTTTTCTTAAGAATTGGTGAGGAAGTAAAAAACATATGAATCGTTGAATTGTAGTGATATAAAATTACATTGATTCATCCATATACTGTAAGATACAAAATTATTTAAGATTAAATCTTGGAATACAGATTGGTAGATACCTAAAGTGTATCGATAGTAAGATTTGAAGCAAGTATAGTAAGATTCTAATAGGTATGTGTCAAACAGTAAAAAATATATCAAGAAACATTTTTCAATGAAAATTATTTTACTTGGCCACTATTTGACGACCTTTAAAACCACTAACAAACTTTGTTGACAACTGCAAGAAATTTCTAGCAATTCCAGACCGAAGAGTTCCATAGCTCCATCATTGAAACACATACTTCAACAGTGTTTTTTGTCTCTTTCCTCCATGGCCCCTCCATCATGCCTCCCGCAACACATTTTTCCATCATTAATTATTTTCTTTATTACTCAGACTATGATTTTCACAAGTTGACTGTTGTAATTGATTGTTCCACCATTCTCCCACTATCAAGTGACAGTAGTTGAGTATTGCATTATTTATGAGTTTATGTTAGATTCACCAACTACAACATGAGGGATTTATTAGTGGAACAACCCAATGGGCTAATTGTGGCTTCCTCAAATTTCTTGCCCAATTATAGGTCTTGTTCATCTTTCTAGCCCAAGAATAGGTCTTGTTTCTCTTTCTTGTCCAAGACAAACACCTCTGTATTATAATAGTATTCATGCATACGATGGTGTTCTTGACGTGGTTGGTTGAATGGGGATCAATCTCCTCTTGAATTTTTTGCTTATTTGTGATCTTGTACTCCAACATGACGTCTTATTTTTAGATACATTTCTCCAACCACAGTTTGATCTCTTTATTCCCTTGATATTATTGATGTGAGAGGGTTGTTTCTTCACCCTTTTCTCTTCAAGAATGATTTCTTGACTCTTCAGTATCTTGTGTAGTTTATGCTTCAAATCTAAAATGTTGCATGGTGATGTTGCAACCCTCGCAATTATGTTGATTGAGTTTTCCCCAACATCTTAAAACACCTTTCATTTCTTGAATTCAAGTACTACTTTGATTTGCCTTATGTCCGACAAACTCTCCTTTACAAAAATCATGCCTTTTTTTCAAATCTACAAGCATTTTCCCACATTCGCTGATCCATTTCTCCAAAGTGCCCACTCTACTCTCCATCGTACAACTCAAATCCAATAGGTCGCACCAATTACTTGGGAACCAAGAATTGAACAGAGAAAAGAAAAGAAAGATTTTTATTGAACGGGATGAAAAGAAAAGAACAAGAAATAGGAGAACATTCTCTCCTCCAAGGGTTTTCCATTTACAAAGGATTTCTCTTTGCACAAAGATCCAATGCTCAATTTACAATGACAGCCCCAAACCTGAATCTGTCATCCTTCTTCCCCTATTTATTTCTAATCAACCCCTCTAAATAACTAAATAATTCATCTATATTCTAACTATCTTAACTACCTCACTTATATCCTAACTATTTTAACTAACTTCCCCTTTGTTCATATCCTAAGAAGTCAATTCAAAACTTTCCTAATGCCTCCTTTGGTATTTGTTCACTTTGGAAGGGGAGGATGCAGTTTTACTTCAACATATTCAAGTACGGTTCCTCTATTATTTGGATTTAGTCTCCCAAAAATGTTTCCATCCCATTGGATTCCCGACTCTAGAGCTATTAAAGATATTATTTTATATTATCTAAATAAGGAAATATGTATAACTTAAAATGAAAGATCATACTCATCAATAGGTTTCCTTAATTTGTATTTTATATTGATTAAAAATACAGAATCACAAGTGTGGTCATACACATAATTACACTACACACATCTTACATGGTATTAGGTTGTTCCAATACCGCTATTTCCCTTTCTATTTTCAATGCAATAGTACTCACACACAATCAACCACAATTCCGTTGTCATTGCCTCGCTTTTCACTTAAGCACCTCCACAACTAGAGTTGCCATCCACCAGCAGCCGCAATGCCAAAGTCACAACCCCCAACGCACTCGCTCACACCCTCACATGCCACCTTTGTTGGAGCATGAGGTCCACAAACCTACACATGATCAACATGTGGACCATTTTTGTCATAACCCACCATCCAACAATCCCTCTATTATGTTCCCCTTCTTATGGTGCACGTGTTCATTTCCTATTTGGCCTGATCACTCATGGCTTACCATGGTTCCTCTCTTGAATTCATCTTTTCTATCACTATTACCATTGTACCACTAACCCCATGCAAAAAAATAGCTCAGACAATCAACTACAACACTAGGTTGTTGTTGTTGCGCAATTATGGTTTCAAAGCCAGGATCATGTCACTTAATTGATCACCCAAGCAAAGGATGTTCCCACCACAAATCAAGCTCATTCGGATCAAATTGACACTTAGAGGATATGCACCTTTAATCCCTAAAGGTCCTAACTCTTCTCAATTAACAGGATACAACATTCCATCTATTTATTAGCACCTATTAGCAGTGTTGTTAAAAAGTGACTATAATAGCACCATGGCAAAAATTCCACTAGCTGCAATAAAATAGCAATGGCAAGGAAATATTTATTTGAGCCATGGTGACTGCAAAACATGTCACAGTAATGGCATCACAAGCAGACATCGCGGAAGACATTTAAAAATCTATCAAAAGGAAGATGACTTTGTTGAGTCGTGTGACTTGACCCAAAAGTCAAGCAAAAATAAGCCAAACTTATAAAACGAAATCCAGTTTTTCATGAGGACCAAAAGTATTGAAGTTAATTGTCATTTCAGCAAAAAGAAAATTCTCTCAAATTACATTACGATTACACCGATCTAACCTAGTTGATATTTTTACCAAGTCTCTTAGAAGCCTAGAATGTGATTATTTATAACAAGATTGGAGCACATCAATCATTTAATTTATATGCAGCTTGGGGAGTGTTTTACCTTTGTGAGCATTGGACTCTCAAACCATTAGGTAGGCTCTGCAACTATATTGTCAACTTGTAATCTCTTTCTTACTTAATCTAAAGTATTTTCACTTTCTAAAGACACATTACATATAACAGTCAAATTTCTCTGATCACAGAAACAACTAATCTTAACTTTCTATAATCATATAGTGTCACTTATTTGTTAGGGGGCTCAAGCCCTAGATCTTAATTATCAAGTTCTGCCCACCTCCCAGCCCCACCCTCAAAGAAAAAAGTGAAACCTCACCCTGGATGCCACGGCGCGGCTTTAAAACAGTGCCTGAAAGCTGGTCGGATATCAGGTGGAGTATCACCAAACTGTTTAACCGGAGAGTGTACATATGCTGTATCAACTAACAATTCTATTAATCGACTTCCCAGCTGCACAATAGAGTTAACTTGTTAAATTCCATATTTATGACCAAAACAGATACAACATATGTGACTACTAAAGGAAACCTTGGCCTGCGTGTCCCGGCTCCAAGAACTGCCTTCTTCTTTTTTCAATATCATCTGCACTTCTTTCAGTCTACTTTTTTTAATCAAACTGTTCAAATGATTACTTTGCTTTTCTTTATCACTATCCAAACTGTCTTCGGCATCAGCCTCTATCTTGTTACTCCGGCTAGCTTTTCTTCCTTCAATGAACTTATGAATCCTAACCTGAAATACAACAAGTTAATTATCAACATCTATAAAAAACCTGCAGCAATTACGTTTCAGTCAAGCCACGAATACAGAGAGGTAACTTTTCTACAGACTTGGAATAAGGTCCAGTTTGGGTTGATTGTAAACCCTTGTGTTAAGACTTCCTAAAGCAAGACTTGGTGTTCTAGTTACATTATAAAGATTTCTACAAAACTGCAGAGCATACTTTCTCCGTTTGGTAGAATTTGAAGTGTATAAGTTAAAATGATGAAAAATGTTTGATTCATTTTACCTTCTTGATCCATCTTATTTCTTTTTCTCACAAGTGTTTGCTAAGAAGTTAATCCAAATTGACTCCAAAGTCCAATACATTACTAAACCACTTGGGCCTTACAGGCTTATGTAGTTCTATTATTCTGCATTGTCGTCATTAGTGTCATGACACAATCAACTAACTCACTCTTACACAAGAGTTGTTGGCCACATCGAAGTATAAGCCAACTCCAAGTGGACTTCGCAGACAAAAATGACTAATATTTCAAAAGGTAGCTAAGGGGAAGATTTTACCCAATCACTACATTGATGCCCAAGGTTAGTTTCAAGCTATGTACAGTATGCCAGACCTGAAACTAACCCGTTCTTGTAATTTGAAAACCAAACACTGACATTACCTCCTGTTCCACCGCCATGCCAATATGAACAGCGGCATGAACAAGCTGAACGCAGCCTTCCTCATTCTCCATTACCATGGCCATCATCTTATGCATCACAATGACCGCCACCTTATCGGACGGCAAGTCGTCGACATGAGGTGCAATAGATTCCTGCTGCTTCTTAGAACGCGCGCGATGCGCTTTCTGTTCAGCCTCCACTACGGTCCTGAAAGGCTCGAACCAGCCCAATAAAAGCGCCTTAACGTGCGGCAAATTGGGCGCCAACATCTTCTGGCGCATCTCCCTCTCCAATTCCCTGTACTCCTCCACCATCTTCTGCCACGCCTCCGTCTCCGCCTCAATCTGCCTCCGCCGCAGCCAATTGTACTTCTCCCTCTCTTTCTCCTTCCGCCTCATCTCTTCCTCCTTCCGCCTCATCTCTTCCTCCTGCATTAGCAACCCCTTCAGGAAGAGCCAGGGCGGCTCCTGCACGAAAACCCTCGCCGCCGTTTGGCTGGCCTCCTCCTCCACCGCCGCACCAAGGTCTTCGACCACAAAATTGCCATCGGTGGAGAGAAGGTGGTTGTGGCGAAACTGTAGGGTTGAATCGGAATATGTGAGGGGAAAGGAGGAACAAGAGAAGAGGAACGAGGAAGGTGAAGAAGTTGGTATTAACAGAAAGTGGTGCGTTCGGTTAGGCTTGCGTTTTATCTGAAAATGGCTTCTTCTGGTTGGGTTGTGGTATGCGTGAACCTGAGGAGTGGGAAATGAATATGCCAATGTCATTGCGTTTTTAGGGATTGGAGTAGCGAGCAGAAGGAATGAAAATGGTGAAACTTGTGTTCGTCGTTACCAACACCAACGACGCTGGGAGTGAGAATCAAAGAAATCACAGGATATGGTTCAAACCTCTCTTAAACCTTGCAATGCTATGTGTTATGGACCCGCACAAGATATTTTTTTACGACACATTTTCTTTTATTTAAGTTTTTTTTTTAATTAGGAAAACTATTTTTTTTATTTATATATACTTTAAAGTTATGTTATTTTTTTAAAATTAGATTTTTTTTTTAAATCAGAATTTATGGGAACGCTTGGTAGTAGATAATTTTTTTTGTGTACGTTGAAATCGCTATTCCAAGAATTCACTAAAAAATTTTAAATCATCTGTGAATTTTTTTTATTTTCTTTTTTTGTAACTTTTAGAGCTGGAATGATATTTTTAGAATAAATGTTTTGATGAAACAGACATTGTGTAAACAAAACAAATAAATGGAAGAAGGACCCCAACCGAAATTATCTTGGTTTATATCGAAAATGCTTTAGTTTAAGTGTAAGCTCAATAATGAAAAATGAAATATAAAATAGTCTTTTTAGGACGAAATTTGAATATATGAATTTATATACCTAAATATATAGATAAATTTATAAGTTAATCATGTTTTGAAATGTGCATTTTAGAAAGGTGTTCCGGAATGACCATTCTAAAACACTAATTAAGCCACCTTCCAGAATAATTAATCCAGAATATTACTGGAAACATGATTCTTGAACCAAAAAATAAAAAGTCGCATTCACTTATTTTTTGTATTTTTTTGTATTTGATTTTATGCAGCCACGCACATCCAAGGGCTTTTCTCGAAACAAATCACAATTTTCCTAATTTTTTTCTTATTTTTCATATTAAAATTCAAGAAGCAGAGTGAATCTTAAGAATGATCCGAAAAACAAAATTGTATTTTAGACGGTAGAAAAAATAATTGTTCACAAAATCTCTTTCTAGAACTAAAATACATTTCATTCATGTGTTCCAAAACTTTTATTACGAAAAATTCATTCCAAACTACATTACATATATTCTGAAAATTCTGTTTCAAAAAACAAAAATTGAAAATTCCAAGAAACTTTGTTCCGGAAAGTTTTCGAAACATGTAATCTATATGTCAATTTTTCAAAAGATAAAATGGTCATTTTAATTCTTGTAAACCCATTATTATAGCCTGAATCCACCCAAAACTCGTTATTTTTTCGGATTGTTGAGGTTTAGGTATTTTTTTATCACCCTTACCAAAAGCAAGGACAATTGTTGACCAAATACAACCTTAATCTAAAACAAACCATGCCTCAAAGTCAAAGCCAGTTTTTTTCTCACAAAGTAATAGGGTCAACGGGATCAACGAGTTCGTCATCAAACAGAAACACAAGACAGGTTTACAAGATTTCAAGGGAAAATAAAGAACTTTGTGCCCTCATTTAAGAAGAGTCTTCACAATTGATTTGACATTGAGTTTCTTGAGGTCAGTGTAAGACTGTCCACAGCCCACAAACATCACAGGAGCTCCAGAAATGTAAACCATGGAAAGTGCAGCTCCTACCTGAAAAAGGAAACCATAGTATAAAAAAAAACACTACTAACGACCATTTCATGTTAGCTGAAAAATTCATACATTCTTCAAAAAAAAATCTGAATTCACGTACCTTATCATCAATGGTGTCAAACTTGGTGAGCAAGATCCCATCAATCAATCTTGGGTTGGGTGATGTTGCAAGGTCGGCTAATTTCTAAGGTGACACAAGACAGTTGAGGTTAATTATATGATTATTATTGTATGAATCCAAATTAAAATTATATGTATTAAATATTGAAAACACAAAAGCTTATAAATTATTAAAATTAGAAAAGTATCGGTATTTTATAAATTAGATACTTCAATGATAGATATCATTGAAATATCCTAATGTATCAGACATGTATGTATACAAGTCAAATACAGATACGTGACATAACTTAAAGTACCTTTGCATCATATGTCAACATAAATATCTTTGCACTGTCATTATAGTCTAGTTAAATCATTAAAGGTAAGGGAAGAAAAAGCATTAGATGGGAAATATTGAGCAAATATGAACAATATACCTGATTGAACTTCGAAAGCTGATCAACTGCGTCATTACCAACCAGTGCTTCTCCGACAAACAGGACAAGATCTGGATTGTTAAGGTAGATGAGTTTTGACAGTGCTCTCATAAGTGGTTCATTATCCTGAAACCAGCAGCAACGGTTAGATGAACAGAAAAGCATTCAAATAAATAAACACCATCCCCATATTATGTATATGTGTTCCTCCATCCCACTAAAAGAAAAGAACAAAAACAGGCATGCCAATTATCGGAGTTTCATAGTACTTATATGCCAGCGATCTTCATATAAATGACCCAAAAATCTGATACAATAATCAGATTCATGACCAAGATAATAACTAAATAAGTACCTGCATACGACCAGCTGTGTCAACAAGAACCACATCCGAACCATTGTGTGAAGCTTCTTGAATTGCTTCTTTTGCTACAATGGCAGGATCTTTCTCGTAGCCCTTCTCAAATATAGGTATCTGAAACAAGGAACTTGTAAGAACATACGCATGCCTCTACTAAAGAACTTTGCCATGAACTAGGAAAATAAGAATATGAAGGTTATAGAACTACATCAATCTTTAAGCAGTAAAATTAACACAAACCTGAAGTCTCCGAGCATGGGTCCGCAGCTGTTCAACAGCTCCTGATCGAAATGTGTCACAGGCAGCCATCATCACACTGACCTTGTGCTGCAGAAGCCAATAAGCAACCTACAACGTGACACAAAATAAATCACCTTATTCTAGTAAAAAAAGAAATGCGTATATATGGAATCTCGAACGTATTGAGAAACAATATGGTTCACCCCACCTTAGCTAGATTAGTAGATTTTCCAACACCATTAACACCAACAAATACAACAACATATGGTTTCCTTTGCTCTTTGGCAGCATGCACATCCCTCAGTATATCAATAGAACGTCTAGGAGTTAAAATTCGAATAAGAGCTTCTTCCATTGCCGCCTACAGTAGTATTTTTTTAGTATACCATTAGTGTGAATGTTATACATGTAAGCTCATAAAGTAAAGGCAGCAACACATGTATATATGAAAGAGGACAGAAACCAACATGCACTGTTGAAGATATCCTTGTAAATGAAGCCAGCTTTTTGCCTTCAAGACTTGCTGCGACTGATTCACAGAGTTTCTCAGCTATCTCCTCAGCCTAAAAGAGACATAGAATGCAAATAGTATTGGCTAACGTAAAGAACCCAACAGATAACCATTAAGATATACAGAAAGAAAAGAAAAATAATTCTGTTGAATGTTGAGTAGAAACACATACCACATTCTTGGTCATGAGCCTATCCTTTAGAGCTTTCAAAGCTGGTTCTAAGTCTGACTTCTCCAAATTTGCCTTCCCTGCAATACTGCACCAGGGGATATGTGAAAATGTTCTAATTAGTCATTTCAGAGAAATTATGAAAATATAAGATACAAATTGTAAAAACTAAACAAGAAGTTTAAATTTAGTCAGCCATGAACAGAAGCTGTGTTGGCTTTTATGTTTTAAAAAGATGCTTTAGAAGGATAAGAGATGTATTATGTGGAGCTTCAACAATATTTTATTAATGGGCTCTATGTATAGAGAACAAACATGTAGCACAAAAAATCAAATGCTAACTATCACAGTCATTAATTCCCAAATCTAAACAATAACCTAATATCTTTCTCTTTATCTAATCAATATTTCAACATTTGAAACATTAAAAATAAACTCCTAAAAACTAACCTGTTTAAATTCAAATTACAGATATTTAAGCATATATTTTCAAACTCCTCCTTTCCTTAATATATATATGTTAAGGGAATTTGAAATCTAAATAACAGAAAATACTTGAGGATAAAACACAGTTCAATTTATCTGCATCCTTGCCATTAAGCTTTGAAATCAAATAATAACATGTAGGTCTTTTTTCATGCAATAAATAGCCTCCATTAAGAATAAGTAGTAGAATTCCACATTTCGTTTTCTTTTTAAGAGCATGGCAGCAGCATATTAGGACTCGGTAAACATTTCGTTTGGTCTTATGCTTAACCTCAGTGAACAAAAAGAAGGCAGGACTGGAGATAAGATAGCTTCCCTTGTTTATCCACAATGAAACCAGATTCATCATGCAAGAGGGCAAACTTTCAAACTATTTATTTTGTTACCCCCTCTACCTCCATTCCTAAACTTGCGGGTAAAGTGATAGAACAATTTAATTGCATTACAATATACAAAGTGAACTAAGGATTTCTTGACGATGCATGCATATAAACTTCTAAATCTTTCATGATAATGAGCTGATTATTTACCAACAAGGTTGTAATTAAAGAAAATTTACAGAAGATAATTCTGTTTGCAACACAATATTGCAGCAAAAGCTAATAACACAATACTGCAAAACCCCGTAGTAATATGTGGTTACAAATCAATACAGTTTACGTTAAACTACAGATAATTCCAGCAAGATATTCAGAGAGCTTAACAAAAAGATAAACAATAGCCCTAGGAAAGTAGAAAACATATAAAGTATACACAGGATTGTCTTACCTCTGGAACATGGATGAAAACCAACCCTTGTTTTTGGCATCAGGCTTTCTCTTCTTTCCCACATTCTCCTCCTCCTCTTCTTCCTCCTCACTTTCAGAGCTAACTATCTCTTCCTTATCCATCATACTTTCACCTTGATCAGCAACCACATAATCTATGTTCCTGTCCCCGTCCTCTGCAGAATGATCTGTAAAGTCCAATTTAGTTTCCGTAGTAGCAGCATCATCCCACACCCTATTTTTCTTTATGACTTTTTTGTTTGGCTCTGCCTTGGAAGCCTTTGCAGCAGCATTATCTACCTTCTTCCCACCTTTGGTCCTAAGCTTCTGAAGCTTATGTACATCAAAAGCCCCAACATTGGGACTTCCATTCTGTCTACCATTCACATCACTACTCAGGTTAGCATCTTTAGCAACAACAAAATTTCCATTGGAGTGCCCATTCTCAGACCTCCGTCCATTGCCACCGTCACCATCTTTCCCACCACCCTCTTTTGCCACACCACCACTCTTCTTCTTATTCCCTCCCTCTAATCCCGATTTATTGTTCCCCTGCACCTGCTTCTTAACATTCCCAGCAACAGGATTTGGATTCGATCGCTTCAAATCTTCGGCACGGGCCAAAGCCTCCATCTTTAGCTGCCTAAAGGTCTCATCAAAATCAGGGTAAGCAGTCCTTTTGGGATCATAGATCTGCGAAAACTCACGCTTCACCATAGCAAGCAGATCTTCCACATACAAGAGATGAAGAATCCGTTGGTACACAGCCACAAACACAAGGCCAAGTTCATTGTGAAAGGTCCATTTAAGGGTGTAGGAAGCACCAGGAGCATCATAATTGTATGATGCCGCACCGGATCGCTCCTCCAAAAGACATGAACGAATCAAGGTATCTATAGGGGAACCTTTCAGAGCGTTCCCAAGTTCTTTACATGTCCAGAGGATTAACCCTCCTCTTGTAAATATCAGTAACTGCTCTAACATCCTTGATGACTTTCAATTTTCCTGTTCATCAATCAAGATTAACAAAGAATGAATAACAAGAGGAAAAAATGCGATTTTTTTTTCAGGTTCTCAAAAACCTAAATACTAGACCGGCGAAACATTATAACGGGTAATTCGTTGTCGGTGATGATTATTACGTTGAACAAATCGAGAAAAAGGAAATTCGATTGAAAGAACACAGAAAAACATGGCCGTGAGAGAAAGGTACCTGTTGTTTCTCCCAGGTTGAAGAAACGCGTTCTACTACAAGGATGCTAGAAAATTAAGATAGAAATAACTTATTGAGTTTCTTTTGGGTGTATCAATCTAATTTATTGTAATAATATTTTTAATTTTAATGTTTTATTTTATTTTAAATTGATTGTTCAATTATTAAAATAATAAATGTGTTTAATTTTTCATTAAAGAATTATGGGTTAAATATGTTTTTAGTTTTTAACTGTTAATTGAAATCGGTCTCTGTTCGTACCTTTAGACTAACTCATATTTATAAATGTATGTATTTAGTCTTTTTAACCAAATTTTGTTAAGTTTATATTATCATGAAATATATTTAAAACGTCAAATAAACTTAACAAAATTTGATTAAAATAACTAAATTTTTTTGTGTTTCTAAAGTTGAAAGACTAGATTGGTCCAAAATTTCAAAGAAGAACTAATTCCAATTTTCACAAGTTAAGGACCAAAAATATATCTAACGCAACAATTAACACATATCTTTTAATGTATTTATATTTGTTAATATTAATATTTTCTCTCTATTCCTTATAAATAATATTATCGGTTTAATATAATATTATCAATTTATTAAAATGATTAACGTCTATAATATTTATTTATATTTTAATTAGTTTATTAATAATCTAAAATGTAATTCTTTAAAGTATTAATAAGTATTTTTTTTATAGATAACTACATACTAAATCATAAAACATATGTTTATAATATTTTTTATTTAATTGTTTCAGAAATATGATGATCTTTTACAAAAATTATGAATAAAAATGTTATATTTATTAATTATTCAAAATGATAATTCATTATATTTTCAATTAAAATAAATACAAAAATTAAGTTTATTCTTGTTCAATTAGAATAAATAAAAAGTTATAAAATACTAAACATATAAATATATAT
>Ga0214543_1000479_pt1 | contig 67060 bp, 42 predicted proteins | sample CNSS2metaG_FD_160094 | JGI IMG/M metagenome (GOLD analysis project Ga0214543, IMG submission 160094) | Root nodule microbial communities from cowpea collected in UCLA plant growth center, Los Angeles, California, USA - CNSS2 | ecosystem: Host-associated > Plants > Roots > Nodule | place: USA... | reverse complement strand
TAACACATTTATTTTTTTTTTTTTTTTTTTTTTCACATGCAATAAACTTTAAAATCGTTGTAGGTTTAATAAAAAAATGTACAAGATATAAGTTTTACAAATAAATAATATTTGTTAAATAGCAATGAAATTTGACCATTTTCATTATATAATTTAATTTCATTATATAATTTAATTTCATTGCTTTAGAGCTAAAATAAATTTGAACTGTTAAATAAAAAAGTTGAAGCGGGAGTATCATTTTGGAGGAGATAAAGCTCCATAATTATGAAAATAATAGACAATTTCTTTGATGGATGTTCCATTATCTGAAGAAGCTAAACGAATCTGGAACTATTGGTCTTTCCCTCGTGTTAAAGCTTCCACAGTAGCCAAACTAACGTTTTCTTCACTTATCTTTCTTGAATCAAATTCGATTATTAAAAAATATGATAAAATTAAAAGTAGATATTTTACGTAAACATAAAACAAGTATTTTAAAGCAACCACTCGTTGAAAAGAAAAGATAAATTTATCTATTAATATAAATTTAAATTTCATCCTATCTTTAATAATCAATGAAAGATTTTTTTATGAACAAAAATTATATTAATACTGTAGTATTTGGTTACTCTAACTAATTTACAAGACTATCTCTAAAAAGAAAAAAAAATATAAGAAGGACAAAACAACAAGTTAAAACATTCTAGATATTATTTGAATAAATTCTAATAAAGTTTCTACATCTTTTCATCAATGGTCTCTCTAAATAAAAATATCATATGTTTCATTTATTTTCTTGCTTTGGCATTTTGTTGTTGCAACTTCATGTTATCGTTCAAGTCTCAATCAATATTAATCCACTTATCAATTTTGGTGCCCATATTAAGAAAGTTGAATTGTCTCAAACACAGTATTTACAAGGCAGAAAAAACCCTTGTCTGTTCTCTATAGAATATATAAATACATAGGTTAATTTCAATAGAAATAACAAATTAGCTGAAAGTGACTTTAAACATTAATTTGGACATTAGTATCAATCATTATATAAAAAATTAGTATCAATCATTATATAAAAAATGTTATGTTGGGTAATTTATGTTTCATCCATGTTCTTACATGTATTTGTGTCATACAAAATATTTTATCTCATTCCACCTTTTCTTGCTTAAATATTATCCAATGATGTTTATGTTTCTAAAATTTTCCGACAATAGATATCTCACATTTTGTTCCATATTTGGGTTTTGTCCCAACTTTGGAAGTTTAAAATTAACTATATTATGATTATGATGGACTACGTTCACTTTAGACAAAAATAATAAATGTTTGACATTTATTTACTTTACCTGGATAACTCTCACAACAAAGAATTAAACTCCCTTAACATATGTATTTTATTTATTATGTACATAAGTAAATTACATTAAAATAAAATCAAACAAATTTGAATTTTTTTTTACTTAATTTTAATAGTATTTTTGAAAAAACAACACACAATCAAACTCACATCTTAATAAATAAATCATAATTTTTTATTATCAAGGATATAACTTTTATCTTTAATCAGTGAGATTAAAAGAAAATATTAATATTTACTGTGCCAGAGTAGAGAACAAAGAAATAATAAAAACAATTTGGCATATTCAAATCAATTAATACTTAGAAAGTGAAAATTTGATTTCCACTTACTTAAAGGAGAAACGAGATAATTTGATTTTATATATACTTGAGTAATTGATATTCACTGAATTAATGAGAGTTGACAAATGACTTTTAGTATGATATTAAAATTGATTTGAGATGTATTTTTTAAAATATAAACACAGTTAAAAATCAGTTGAAAAAATTAAAACAATATTTAAAAAATATTTCATACTATTATTTATTAAATTTAAAAAATATTACAAAACTTAAAAATAAAATATTAAATACAAGGATAAATTATTATTTATCAATTAATACTCTCAAGTATGCGAGAATTTCATGATTTCAACGTTAATAAAAAAACTGAAAAAAAGCTCATTAGGTAACTCACAAAACTAACGTAGCTCTATAATTTGAATAATAATTAAAAAAATTTGTTTGATTTAAATCAAGCATGTGAAGGTAGGAAATGACAGAGAATATAAACAATAAAAAATTGCCGTTAGAGTTTAAAATTTGAAAGTGTAGCTGAATGGCACAACGGTAATTCGTGCGAAGAGTTGTGCATTTTGGTTGAACCAAATTCCAAAAAGAAACAAAGGGACCCACTCCACGACTTCGCTTGACGAAATGTACCACCTCGCTTACTCTACATGGGTCTAAGAAAGCTTCTCTGTCCTCAATAGTAACCCCTTCGAACTTCCCACACAACATTCCTTTCTGTCTGTCTTTTTGCTTTTCTTTGCAAACACTCACACTCTCACTTCATCTCCCATTTCCATCTCTCCTAGGGTTCTTCTTCCTTCCACCGCTAAGCTCTTCTCTCCAGCTTTCATTTCTTTACACTCTCTTCCTTCACGCCATTGTGCTTCGCGTTTTCGACTCAGTGCATTGGTTTTGCATGCAAGTTTTTCTTCTGCTGCTCTGCACATTGCTGTTTTTGGTGGAACTGAAGGGGGGGTTAGATCCGTGGGAGGATGTCGTCGAGGGCGGGGCCGTCGTCGGAGCCGCAGGGACAGCCTCAGAGGCGGATCACGCGGACGCAAACCGCCGGGAATCTTGGCGAGGCAATATTTGACAGTGAGGTCGTGCCGTCGTCTCTTGTCGAGATTGCACCGATTCTTCGCGTTGCTAATGAGGTCGAGAAGACTCACCCCAGAGTTGCTTATCTCTGTAAGTTTGCTTTTCGCGTTGCCATGCCGAAACTTCCGTCTGTTCATGTATACTGAAATGCTTCATGTGGAGTTGTTGCTTTTCAGTGATGTTCTGATTTGTTGCGTTGATTATAATCGGAAATGAAGTAATGTGACCTGCAGTATCCTTAGTGTCCACGTGTGTGCTCATGCTTGGACGGAACTCTTTGCTGGCGCAGTGTCCATTATAATGTTTCCTTCACACGCAATGGGTGATTTTTGAGAATACATGTGTGATTCTAAGATTCCGCTGAGTAAAAATAGAGAGTTGAACCCATACAAAGATGAAGATCCATAAACTGATCGCTTTAAGTTTTTGGGTTAAAAGTTGTGTGTGAATTGTGCTCATGTCTCATTTGTGTTGTATCTTGTGATTTTCTCTTGAAAGACTTCTCAGAAAGTGATTGGAGTAGCTTGATTGAACTTATAAAAGATAACTTGCAACTTCCATAAGCCCATTTTAGCTTATTTCAGCAAGCGTCTCGCTGTAGCTCGTTAGATTGATCTCTTTTTAGCTTATTTCAACTAGTTTGATGGTCAAATTTGTGACATAAGTCCACTTATAAGAATGGATTATAGAATAAGTGTTTAGTTAAATTAAATTGTTTAACCAAACACACCCTTTGTGAGGTTATGCAAACCTTTATTGCTTTGCTAATCCAGTTTTCCAAGCTTCCATTCGTGTTGAAGAGTTTACTACACACCTTTTGACGCTTGAATGTACTTTTGTGTGGGGCATGTGTATTTTTTGATTGTAGGCCGATTTTATGCATTTGAGAAAGCTCATAGGCTGGATCCTACTTCAAGTGGTCGTGGTGTTCGGCAATTCAAAACTGCACTTCTTCAACGTTTGGAAAGAGTAAGCGTTGATAATTTTTCGTTTCATTTGCAATCGTTAAAAAATTGTCTTGTTTTCTGTTTTCATATATTTGCACCAGTAATGGTAAAAAGTAAGAACAAGAAAATAGAAAATATATAACAGGAATTAAGTGTCACTTTTGCTAATATTTCTGAAGAGGAGATAGAAACAAAAGAGTGAAACACATATTCTAAAACCAAACAGACCATCAGTATTGCAGAAAATTAATAATTGGTTCCTCGCCTAAGATGTCAAGTGTTTTACGTATTTGGACTACTAAGCTTTGAGCTCTACACATTATAGGTCTGACACTCTTAATGCTTATGTCGTAGCTCTTGGTTAGTGGTACTATGAAGTTGAATTGAGAATGCCAGACTCCTTTACATCTTATTTATAAACATTTTCCTTCTTGTTAAGAATGAATGACAACGACAGCCACTAGCTAGATTTAAGGATATGGTAATGCACTTATGTCAATTTATTGGTGTATCTTTTAATACCTAGTTCCAATTTTAGGAAAATGATCCAACATTGAAAGGAAGAGTAAAGAAAAGTGATGCTCGTGAGATGCAGAGCTTTTATCAGCATTACTACAAAAAATATATTCAAGCCTTACAAAATGCGGCTGATAAAGCTGATCGGTATGTTGTCCACACAATGTGCTGTGTGATATGTTATTTGTGTATGTTGTACTTACAGTGAGTGTGTCCTCTTACTTTCAGTGCACAGCTTACGAAGGCATATCAGACTGCTAATGTTCTTTTTGAAGTTTTGAAGGCTGTTAACATGACACAATCTATGGAAGTTGATCGAGAGGTTATCTTTTTGTAACTCCTATGATGTTATCAATGTTTAAATAAGATGATTATAATTGGAATTTCATTGTAATTTTGATTTCACCTGTCTACACTTATGATTAATGATTTATTTGTTCTGTTGAAACAGATTTTGGAGACTCAAGATAAAGTTGCTGAGAAAACAGAGATCTTAGTACCTTACAATATTCTTCCTCTTGATCCTGATAGTGCAAACCAGACAATAATGAGATTTCCTGAGGTATGATGTCTATCTCTATATGTACTCTTGTCATGTTCATATTATGTACTTCTAGTTTTAATGAAAGTACTTGTTGATCACTCTTCACAGATCCAAGCGGCTGTATATGCTCTTCGTAATACAAGGGGTCTAGCCTGGCCAAAAGACTACAAGAAAAAAAAGGATGAAGACATTCTGGACTGGCTTGGCCAAATGTTTGGATTTCAGGTAAGTTTGAGTTTGGAATTGTTCACTTCTTTATTCAGTTGTGTCTTTTAATTTGAATTAGTTGAACAGAATTTGATGTATTTGTTACTAACAATAGCAATGCAAATTGCTTCCACTTCTTGTACAAAATACAGAAGCACAATGTAGCAAATCAGAGAGAGCATTTGATCTTATTGCTTGCAAATGTGCATATCAGGCAATTTCCCAAGCCTGATCAACAGCCAAAGGTAGGGTTTACTTTGAATATTTTATACAGCCCCCCTATCCCAATTTTAGTTTTGATGTGGATCATTACCTAATTCCCCATTTGGTTTTTACTTTCAAGTTTTTAGTTGTCATGTAGTTTTGAAGCATTTTAACTTAATAGTTTCATATTGAAGCTGGGTTCTGTACGGAGTGACTCAATTTAATTATAAAGTTGATTGCTACTTTAGACTTTAAATGTACACACACCTTTTTTTCTTTTTCTTTTTTTTCAAGGGAGGGAGGGACGGAATAAGCAATTTAGCACTTTTTTTATATTTATTTCTGTGTTGCAATTGGCTAAATTAAATTTAATGGAAATTTCAAGATGCTCAGAGGAGACTCCTTTTTTCCTTATGGTTGCTGTTCTGAACAGTTCCAGTTTGCATATCCAATATTTTTATTTTTATTATGATCACTTGGAAAAATATTCATACACTACTTTTGTGTTAAAATCTGCTTTTGACTTGTATGTGCTTTTTCTTTAGTTGGACGAGCGTGCACTGACAGAAGTGATGAAGAAACTTTTTAAGAATTACAAAAAGTGGTGCAAGTATTTGGGTCGGAAGAGTAGCCTTTGGTGAGAGTTTCTGTTCTCTTAATGTTAAAAGATACTGCAACTGTTTTTTTATTAACTTAAACAGCTATACTTGACAAGAAAGCTTCTGAACTTGTTATTATGTTGTAGTTTTTCTAAGTTTTTAAATCATTATAATGCTCTTAACATTTATTTGTGACTTTCAATTTTGAATGCAGATAGTCAGTTTGTTTTAATTTAACTCTTAATTTGTTTCCCATGTAGTGTATGCTTATTCGAGTTTCTATTGTAACATATATTGTGGAACGTTGCAGGTTGCCAACCATACAACAAGAAGTGCAGCAGCGTAAGCTACTATATATGGGTCTGTATCTTCTGATATGGGGTGAAGCAGCCAACCTAAGATTCATGCCAGAATGCCTATGCTATATCTATCACCACGTAAGCTGTGACTTAATCTAATCTATGTTTACAAAGCCGTGTAAATGATGTGTTAGTGGCAAGTGAAATTATTAGAAGTAATGGAACATAATTTCAATTCAAACTTATGTTCTTTACTTTTTCAGTCACATTATCCCTGTCATAGTTTTGTCGTCGTTTTATTTCCTAGTGGTTTTATAGTTTTAGCATGCATCCTCATGTAAGAGGAGCCTTTTACTTGTGAGGCCTGGATAATGTACAAGTCCCAAAATCATAATTTATTTTCCTATCCCTGACAGATACATGTTCTATGGTTTTGGCATGCATTCATTTTGTTGGTATTAAGTGAGTTTTTTCAAAGGAAACCAAAAGTTTTGTTCATAATGAATTTTGACATCATTTTATGGTGCTTGTTATAGATGGCTTTTGAATTGTACGGTATGCTTGCTGGTAATGTTAGTCCAATGACTGGAGAGAATGTCAAGCCTGCCTATGGAGGTGAAGAAGAGGCTTTCTTAAGGAAAGTTGTAACTCCAATATATGATGTGATTGCAAAGGTGCTTTCTGCATTTCATTATTTTCTTCTTTTATTTTTTTTTTTGTTTTCTCTATATGTAGCACTCCCATTAGTTATTCATATTATTTTGTGCCAAAAAATTAATGATTGCTCTCCTCAATAGGAAGCTGAACGCAGCAAAAAAGGGAGGTCAAAGCATTCACAATGGAGGAACTATGATGATTTAAATGAATATTTCTGGTATAATTAATTGATTCTCTTTTTCTATTTGTATCTGTCTTGGTATTAATTAATTTTCAATTGCAATTGTAGGTCAGCTGATTGTTTTCGACTTGGTTGGCCAATGCGTGCTGATGCAGATTTTTTTTGCCTGCCAGTTGAGCAGCTAAATTTTGACAAATCTAATGTAAGCATTGATTGTGTTCACTGTTATAAACATTTATTTTTTCTCAATATGGTGAAATTTTTATAAGTTTAGTCCTCAGCGAAAAAAATGTTTCAAAGTTGACAAGGAGGTGTATAATTCATTGAAAAAACATCTATAGATTCATGCGTTAAATATTTTTGTTGATTACTGGTTATGATATGCCTTTTTTATGTAAAGAACCATTATGTGATAATCAATGAATACTTGGATTTTTTTTTTTTAAAATGGGAAGAAAATGTTTTCCATTTGATTATGATACTGAATTGAAATGTTAAATGGGGTGCTTTTTGAAATTCTAATTGTTTTAAAGGAAGTGATTTGGATAGCTAATGCTGAAAGCCTAAAACTTGTAGCTGCCACTGAATTTTGAGCCTTGAATATACAGGATAACAAGCCAGTTAACAGGGACAAATGGGTTGGAAAAGTCAACTTTGTTGAGATAAGGTCATTTTGGCATATTTTCAGAAGTTTTGATCGCATGTGGGGTTTTTTTATTCTGTGCTTACAGGTAATAATTTGTCTGTTGTCCTTCGCAATTGGCATGAATGATTTTTTCCCTTCAATATCTAGCAAAATAATCCATTTCTGAGAATTTATCTTAGGCTATGATTATTGTTGCTTGGAATGGAACTGGAGATCCAAGTGCAATATTTGATGCGAATGTTTTCAAGAAGGTCCTTAGTGTGTTTATAACTGCAGCTATACTGAAGCTTGGACAAGGTAGGTAATAGCAAATATTACCAACCCATATATTGCTTGCGGATACTTCTGAATACCCATATTATATTCTGGATTTAGTAGTTTGTTTCTGTATAAAGTTTTAGCTTATATTTCAATGCTGGTTTCTATTCTAGAACCTTTTGTTCTTCTATTTTAGTGCTTGTGTGTTTAACTTTTGATTTATTTAGTGAAACTTTTGATTTTTACTTGCTATTTGACGGCCATTTAAAAAATTGAGGTGGTACTGTGTATATATGCAAGCAGAAGGCCACAGACGGCACCCATAGTTTTTTGAACAATCTTTGCATTATGAAGTGTAATTTACTTATGGTTATTATTTTTACTTTATGTTTACATGGGCAGCTATTCTGGACGTGATCCTCAGTTGGAAAGCACAATGGAGCATGTCAATGTATGTTAAGTTGAGATACATTTTAAAAGTTGTTTCAGCTGCAGCATGGGTGATTGTTCTATCAGTTAGTTATGCTTATACATGGGAAAATCCTCCTGGTTTTGCTCAGACGATACAAAGTTGGTTTGGAAACAATTCAAATTCCCCTTCATTCTTTATTGTGGCTGTTGTTGTATACTTGTCACCAAATATGCTAGCTGCCATGTTGTTTTTGTTCCCACTCATTCGCCGTTTTCTTGAGAGGTCAAACTATAGGATTGTGATGCTTTTGATGTGGTGGTCACAGGTAAGTGATATAGCACCCCTGTTTTCTTTGTATACTTTTTGGCTGGTACACATGAAAACAGTTGTTTCTGTTTTCGCACATGAGATACTGAATTTAAAATGGTGATTTTTATTCTTTGTAATTGGCAGCCACGACTCTATGTTGGCAGGGGAATGCATGAGAGCACATTTTCCCTTTTCAAGTAAGAATCTAGTTTGGAAAGTTCATCTCAATTGTGAATAGTATTATTTTTCTAGGAATCTAATCTTAATGTATGTGGTTTATAACGTCAGGTACACAATGTTTTGGGTTCTCCTAATAATTACGAAGTTAGCTTTCAGTTACTATATAGAGGTGATGATTTCTGTTCGTTCATCTGTTTATTTCAAAATATATAAGTTTTACTTTTTTTGACAATATATACCCCTTGATTCTTACTATAGATAAAACCTCTGGTGGAACCAACGAAAGCTATAATGAGTGTAAAAATCTCAAATTTTCAGTGGCATGAATTCTTTCCCCGTGGTAGTAAGCTGGAACTCTTTGTTTTTTTTCGTTATTACATTTTTTCAAAATGAATTTATAGGTTTTGTGCTTTGCAGCTCGAAAAAATCTTGGTGTTGTAGTTGCACTTTGGTCTCCAATTATTCTGGTATGTGTTTATAGGTACCTGATTTGGTTAGTGTTTAAAATTTCAATATATGTCATGCAGTTATCCAACTTCTCTTTTCCTTTTTTCAGGTATACTTTATGGATACCCAGATCTGGTATGCCATATTCTCTACGTTATTTGGTGGTATTTATGGGGCATTCCGCCGCCTAGGAGAGGTCAGTAGATTGTCCACTTTTAAATCCTTCTCTGGTAGGGTTGTTTTGGATTGTGTTGTTTATTTATTGCTTGTTTGCTTACACCTACCCTCGAATGCACTCATTTCCCCAATATGTGGCAGTTCTTCAAGCAAACATTTTGTCTGTCCATAAATGTCTGGAATCATTATTGTTTTGTTGGTGTGTGACCATTGGATGTTGTCAACTATTTGTACAACTACACTATATTTTCACCGGATTATTTTTATAAGTTACATCTGTAGCTTACTGAAAGTTTGTAAAATCAATTAAGTTTTCTTTACATACATTTATTTTCAATGTGATATAGTAGTAATTCATTTTACTCTATGATTCTGATTTAGATAGTCCTTCTAGCTTCTTTTGTTGCTATCACATTCTGATATTTGCACAACTCTTTGGGTATCAATTTCCTTGATTAGAAAACAACGGTGCTTAGTTCTATGTTGTCATGCAGGTCAATGATAATGATTTCTTGTCATTGTTTTTTTTTCTCTTTCTCCTAATATTTTCCAGCAGCTTCTTCCATTTAGGCCGCACCATGATCTGTGTTGATTGTATGTTCTTTCTTTCTTTTTTATCTAAACTTGGTAGAAGCAAATGATACTCATAATTATTGTATTGCATTCAGATATTTTTTTTTATAGTTTATTATTTCAGATGTATTTTTTATTTTTATTGTCTATACTTGGAATTTAGCTGTTTGAGTCTTGGGATATTGTTTTCTTGTCTAATACTCTAGTTTATATTTGCTTACATTTCAAGTTTGCTTGTCTTTTTTGGTTGAGCTGCTAAGTGTGTTGTTTTTTAGCTAAATTTAGGAAAGCATGATTTAAAATATATGTTTGAAATCAAAGATAGGAGGTGCATGTGTTGATTAGAAAGTTTTAAATTTTAAAGAAAGTTCAGAATGAAAGATGTCAACTTTCGAAGAAGAATACTATGAGAACAGATCAGAGGAATATACAAGCTCTCTCAAACTCTCCCAAATACAGTCTCTTATTATTTATCTCAACTAGTGCAATAAGAAACTAAGCCATTTTCAAGTAAAAGTTTAGAGATTTTAACATTATGAACGTTTATTTATTGAAGAATTAGTATGGTCTCGAGATTGTTCCCTCATATATGCTGAACTTATATCTGGTTTTCTTGTTCTAAGCTTGGAACTGTTTCATTTTTTACTGATGTTAGATAAGGACACTGGGAATGCTTAGATCTCGTTTTGATTCATTGCCTGGTGCCTTCAATGCCTGTTTGATCCCAGAGGAAAAGAGTGAGCCAAGGAAAAAAGGATTAAAAGCCACTTTATCTCGCAGATTTGATCAGGTCAAATATTTTTAACCTTTTTGGATGGGTGAAGAATTTAAACATCATTTAATTAAATTTACACTGGCTTATTGATACAGATCCCAAATAACAAAGGTAAAGAAGCTGCTAGATTTGCACAACTATGGAATCAAATAATCACTAGTTTTAGAGAGGAAGATCTTATCAGTAACAGGTGATCTGAAGGATGTATTTGCAATTTTGGTTCTTAATCTTTTTTCTCTAGTAGGGTACTGTGCTCTTTTAACAATATTGAACTGAGGTGGTTGTACTTGTACCACTCAGGGAAATGGATCTTTTGCTTGTGCCATATTGGGCTGATCGTGAGTTGGACCTTATACAGTGGCCACCATTTCTACTTGCTAGCAAGGTTTATTTGTTGATTTTTTTAAAATCATGTAAAAATCTGCTATCTTTTCTGTCCATTTAACAATGATCTGTTTTTGTAGATTCCAATTGCATTGGATATGGCTAAGGACAGCAATGGAAAGGATCGAGAGTTGAGAAAAAGAATTAACAGTGACCATTATATGTATTCTGCTATTAAGGAGTGCTATGCTTCTTTTAAGAGCATTGTTAAGTACTTGGTTCAAGGGGATCGTGAAAAACAGTAAGTCTCTCAAAGAAGTATTATGCAGTTGCTTTTGTGCTGAGTAATATTACTTGTAGAGTCTTATGTAGATCTGTATAATAACATGTCACGGCTTTTGGAAATCAGTCTAATCTAACTGACTTCTAAATGATTCTTTTTTTATCTAAACTTGCTTCTTTTAAGAGCATTGTTAAGTACTTGGTTCAAGGGGATCGTGAAAAACAGGAAGTCTCTCAAAGAAGTATTATGCAGTTGCTTTTGTGCTGAGTAATATTACTTGTAGTAGTCTTATGTAGATCTGTATAATAACATGGCATGGCTTTTGGAAATCAGTCTAATCTAACTGACTTCTAAATGATTCTTTTTTTATGTGAACTTATTTTCTAGTTTGTTGAATCCTTTCATTTTTCAGGGTCATAGAATACATTTTCTCAGAGGTAGATAAACATATTGAAGCTGATGACCTTACTAGTGAATTCAGACTCAGTGCACTTCCTAGCCTCTATGAGCAATTTGTTAAGCTAATAAATTATTTGGTATTGTTCAGCACCGTTATCAAATTTGCATTCTAGTTTATAATCTTTAGCTCGTTAAATCTTAACTAGCATTTTATTGATTACAGTTAGAGAATAAGCATGAAGGCAGGGATCAAATTGTGCTTCTATTCCAGGATATGCTGGAGGTAGTGACTAGAGATATAATGATGGAGGATCATATATTCAGGTACTGATAATGTATCCCATGTCTCCAGCATTTTTAACGGGCATCGTTTCACTGAATATTATTTTGTATCATGTTTTCGAGTAGCTTGGTAGATTCAATTCACGGTGGATCTGGACACGAGGGAATGCTTCTTCTTGAGCAACAATATCAGTTATTTGCATCTGAAGGGGCTATCAGGTTTCCAATTGAACCAGTTACCGAAGCTTGGACAGAGAAGGTTTGCCACTTGAAAAAGTATTCTACTGAAAATTTTATTAGTGAAGTAAATCTGATGATCTGCTTACATTTTTTTTTTTTTTATATTTGTAGATTAATCGGCTTTATTTACTTCTTACAACAAAAGAATCTGCAATGGATGTACCATCTAACTTAGAAGCCAAAAGGCGCATTTCATTTTTCTCTAATTCACTGTATATGGATATGCCTACAGCACCCAAAGTTCGCAATATGCTTTCATTCTCGTAAGTTTTCGTTTACTTTTGTTCTAAAATGTTATTTACATTATTTGAGTGAATTCCTTTCAGTACAATATTTCAATTTTATTGACTAAATGAAGATTCAAATATATTGCTCGCTTTCGCAGTACCAGAACCTGTCCCATAAGTTTGTTAGTGAAGCTTTTGAAGGATTTTAAATATTTAAAGTGTCTATATAACAAGTTTTAGCTGGTCAATTTATGGACTACTATAATATATTGTGATAGGCAATAAGAAACTGCTTATTTCGTTTAGTTTGGTGGCCATTGGAACCTTTCAGCAATAGACCCTTTTGGAAGATAGCCAAAGAAGGAAGCAGAATTCCACTGCTAAAAAGAATCTGGTTGAAAGCTTTAGTAATTTGTTTCTCATAGAACCTCAGCTTGAAATTGTGACGCATGAAATAAAATTTAATGGGTATGAATTGAGACTCTCATCCTGTTGAACTCATAAATTGAACACAAATAGCTATTTTTTGTTAAAATATTCTGCTGTATAGAACAGATATAAATTATGCAAGGTTCACTCATTCGAAACAACACAAAGAACAATTTGGCACCATAACCGCCTCTTACTATTCACAACTGCGATATGTGTTTGACACAATGATACGGTTTTTCTAAAAATATATGGGATACTATGTGTAAGATACATATCTAGATACGTATCCTACATAGTGCCATAACTCCCAATAATACTTTTATAACTGCTTATTGATATTCATTTATTGATTAATAAATTATAAATAAGATTAATTTATAGGGTGTATATAGTGCTACATTAGTGATGCCCTTTGGACACTTTTTATTTTTTTTCCTAATGGACTTTGCAGGGTTTTAACGCCATACTATACCGAAGAGGTTCTCTTTTCCTTGTACGATTTGGATTCACCCAATGAAGATGGTGTTTCTATACTCTTCTACTTGCAGAAAATATTTCCAGGTTTTATCCTTGCCCATAAAGCACTGTTGCATATATGTGAAAATTCAAGGGATGAATATGAATGCATTTTTTGACATTTTTTTGTTGATGTATATAGATGAATGGAACAACTTTCTTGAGCGAGTGAATTGTTCCAGTGAAGAGGAACTTAAAGGAAATGAATCTGATGAGTTAGAAGAAGAACTTCGTCGCTGGGCATCATACCGTGGCCAAACTTTGACCAGAACTGGTGCTCTCTTTCTCTTCCTCTCACAAACACAAACAAGCACACATACTGACACATTCCTGTACAACTTTGTCATTTCGTCAAAATGACAATTGCATATTGCTTATCGTTGCATTCAATTGAAGCATTCTCGTTGATGCAGTTAGAGGTATGATGTACTACAGAAAAGCTTTGGAGCTCCAGTCTTTTCTTGATATGGCCAAAGATGAAGGTGAGCTTTCCTTCTAAAATGATCAACTGATCTTTTATTCGTTGCTTATAATTTGGTTGTGAAATAATTAGTTCATAAAGAATTGTTTCTAAAAAATATTTTTGTATTTTATTTCTCTAAATGAATGTTATTACAAGCATGCAGATTTGATGGAAGGCTACAAGGCCGTAGAAAATTCAGATGATAACTCGAAGGGGGAAAGGTCACTGTGGACACAGTGTCAAGCGGTGGCTGATATGAAATTCTCATATGTGGTGTCATGTCAACAATATGGGATTGACAAGCGATCTGGTGCTGCTCGTGCACAGGACATATTGAGACTTATGACAAGGTAAATGTCCAAGGTTAATAGTACCAGCCTTGATGTTTAATAATACATATCAAATGGTTCGGTTGTTTTTATTTGGCAGATACCCTTCACTTCGAGTTGCCTATATTGATGAGGTAGAGGAGCCTAGCAAAGAGAGACCAAAAAAGATCAATAAGGTTTATTACTCTTGCTTGGTGAAGGCTATGCCAAAATCCAGTAGTCCTTCAGAGACAGAGCCTGTGCAATATTTAGACCAGGTATGCTAATCTTGATAAAGAAAGGCTGTAAATAATACTTTCATCATTTTTATTTCTAATCATTTGTTTTTGATAGAAAATTTAGTTTTTTTCACCCATAAAAGAGGTTAAATACAACCTTAGGAGGATCTATATATGATCCTCCAAAACAGGAAGGTCTATATACAACATGAAATGAGAAAAACTAAATATGCAAGCAGGCTGTTAGTTTCTCTGCTTGCATATTCAATGGCCTCTGTCAGCAAGCATTCACATGTCACATGAAGAACATCCAAACAACTAAGTTGTCTGCACAATTGCATACTGCTTTGCAAAGATGTTTATGTCTTAGATGTTTACGTGGTGGAACACAAGTTTGTTTCTTTTTAACAACATATATAATTTTAAATACTGTTCACATAGATGCGGATTACCTCACCTAATCAAATATGATTGTTGTTGTCGTTGCTATTTGACATCTTTTGGATATCTTCTTCATTATTGATTAACTTTAATCAGTTATAAGAAATCAGATGCATGGACACTCACCATAGAGCTCTGTTTTTATATACCTGTTCATACCAGGTCAAACTTTTGGCCATTTAGCTTCCTTTCGTAGCAACTTAGTTCAGTTTACATTCAGATTTGAACATTTTTGTTTTAACTTTTAGTCGTGATTATCAAAAATATTTCCAGTGATTGTTCTAACCACAGAACATATTCAAAAATTATTTAAATTCAACTTATAGAAACAATGGTTTCTCATTATTTAATCTTAATCTAGTAAGTAAATAGTTATAGCATTTCCATAGGACCAAATACTGTTGCTGATCCTACATTCACTTCTCCTCCATAATATTTCATTCATTATTCTTCTATTACCAGATTGGTTCTTAGTATCCATTTGATTGTCTTAATCAGGTCATATATAAAATAAAGCTTCCTGGACCGGCCATCTTAGGTGAGGGCAAACCTGAAAATCAGAACCATGCCATAATTTTCACACGTGGGGAAGGCTTGCAAACAATAGATATGAACCAGGTATGATACTTGTGCGAGAAGCTCAAAACTTTTATCTCTCATTCTTTTATGTAATTAAATTGTCTCTTTTTTTACAGGATAACTACATGGAAGAAGCTTTAAAAATGAGGAATTTGTTGCAAGAATTCCTTAAGAAGCATGATGGAGTGAGATTCCCAAGTATTCTTGGTCTTAGGGAGCATATATTTACTGGAAGGTGAAATCGTTTTGTCCTTGTACTTCTAGGGAGAAAATTGAACCTAAAGTTCGCAATGTGTCACTGACTATTGTTTTGTTCCGAGGTTTCAGTGTTTCTTCTCTTGCATGGTTCATGTCAAATCAGGAGACCAGTTTTGTGACAATTGGTCAGAGATTGTTGGCTAATCCACTGAAGTGAGTTTCGTACTTTCTCTTTATTGTGTGTGTTGATTATTAAAATAGTTATATGATTTTGGAAGAGAAGTAGGAAATAAGGGGTCTGTGTGAGGGAATGAGAAAAAAGTACATTGCTGGTCCTGGTGAGATTTGAGTACAGGACCATGCTAAACCTTGTGTCTGATGACATGGGTCATCACTTAAACACAAATGCCTTGATCAATAGCCCTTGACTCAGTGGACAACTCTAATATAATTTGGCAACGTAGTACACAATAGCCCAATAGTGATGGACGTGACAGGATGTGTTGTTAAAAACATAGGTCTCACATTGACTAGAGATAGTGAGAATAAGTATATATATGTGGAGGCAACCCTTACTTATAAGCTACTTTTGTAGGATTGAGTTAGACTTAAACCACTTTATAAGATCATGTATGATATACTTTCTTGACAAAGAGGTTTGTTTGCTTCTACTTTCCAATCTTTGGTATATAAGTATAGAAATGAGTCCATGTGGAAGCTATGCATCGACAAAGAAACTATTAAGTAAAATGAATATTGATGTAGCACTATCTCAATTCCTTTAGACCTCTGATCATAAACTTCACATATAAATGTCTAGAAGTTGGTATATTTATCATGTTTGTTTTGTCTAAAAATGTAGGGTTTAAGATAATTGATATTAACTTGACATAAAGCAATGTTTACAATATATCATAATAAAAGGGATAAAAATTTAATACGTATATACACAACTAATTTGTACCCTTGAGTTATCGTATCTGGATAACCCACAAGACATAGGGAAGTTCATCGATGATGCTTGAGTTGATGAGTGATATTCAAGATGAACTACATCGAATAAACAAATAAATTGACCAGTAGGAGACACATGCAATAGGGAAAACTAATGGAAAGAGATAATGCCGTTAAGCTCTTCAGATGTAATAAAAATACTATTGAATACTTTTCATGCATTCCAATATATAAATCTCTGTTAATGTGTGTGTTTTAGATCTCCATTTGTTGGGCTTCATATAAAATATGTTTGTGTAGGGTTCGCTTCCACTATGGTCATCCCGATGTCTTTGATAGGCTTTTTCACCTCACAAGAGGGGGTGTTAGTAAAGCCTCCAAGGTTATCAATTTGAGTGAAGATATTTTTGCTGGTGAAGTGACTTCCAATTCTCCCCTTTATTTTCCTTATGCTTGATTCACATCTTCATTTGATTATACTATGTTATTTGCAGGCTTCAACTCTACACTCCGCGAAGGAAACGTTACCCATCATGAATACATACAAGTTGGTAAAGGCAGAGATGTGGGTCTCAACCAGATTTCTATGTTTGAAGCAAAGATAGCTAATGGAAATGGAGAGCAAACATTGAGTCGAGATGTGTACCGACTTGGCCACCGCTTTGACTTCTTCAGAATGCTGTCCTGTTATTTCACCACAATTGGATTTTACTTCAGCACTCTTGTATGTTACCACCTGAGTTAGCTCTTATTTTGTTCTCATTTCACAGGCTTCTGAACATTTTCCTTTTCCTCTTTAAACTTTGGCAGATAACTGTTCTCACTGTATATGTATTCCTCTATGGTCGCCTCTATCTTGTTCTTAGTGGACTAGAAGAAGGTTTGAGTACACAAAAGGCCATTCGAGACAATAAGCCTCTTCAAGTGGCTCTCGCCTCTCAGTCCTTTGTTCAAATTGGGTTTTTGATGGCCTTGCCGATGTTGATGGAAATTGGCTTGGAAAGAGGCTTCCGAACTGCACTTAGTGAGTTCATATTAATGCAGTTGCAGCTAGCTCCAGTTTTCTTCACATTTTCGCTTGGGACAAAGACTCACTATTATGGAAGGACATTGCTTCATGGAGGTGCAAAATATAGACCTACAGGTCGAGGATTTGTGGTTTTCCATGCTAAATTTGCAGACAACTATAGACTTTACTCCCGTAGCCACTTTGTCAAGGGTATCGAGCTAATGATTTTGCTTATTGTATACCAAATATTTAGTCACACGTATAGAAGTGGGGTTGCATATCTAATGATTACTGTACCAATGTGGTTTATGGTTGGCACATGGCTTTATGCTCCCTTCTTGTTCAATCCTTCTGGGTTTGAGTGGCAAAAGATTGTTGATGATTGGACTGATTGGAATAAATGGATTAGCATCCAAGGTGGTATAGGTGTAACACCTGAAAAAAGTTGGGAATCCTGGTGGGAGGAGGAACAAGAGCATCTTCAATATTCAGGAATGCGTGGAATCATTGCAGAGATATTGTTGTCTTTACGGTTTTTTATATATCAGTATGGTCTTGTTTATCACTTGACCTTTACTAGAAAGACGAAAAATTTTCTGGCAAGTCCTTTACCTTGTTTTTCCCTTTTTTCTGCAACTATTTATGTCGCTTTCATAGTTTGGCATATTGAATGGATATCCTTTTCTTTGCACAGGTCTATGGCATATCGTGGCTGGTGATCTTTCTCATATTATTTGTGATTAAGGTTAGTAGCAAGCTACTTTGTATCTTGTAGGGCGAGTTAAAGTTGTTCACGTGATTTATTACTTCTCAATATGAATGTTATGACCCATTCATTATTAGTCTTTGCTTGGTGGACAGTGGGGATGGGTGGGGTTATCTAACGCAGTATAATTTAACAGTGAAACAAAGGCTTGTTGTCCACTTTGTTGCCCAAATACTTTAAGCAAGTTAGAATTGTTATACATGTCAAAAGGCTCAGTCTTGGGGTAAATTTATGTTTTCTGATTTTCTTTTTCCGTTTTGTCTCAGACGGTGTCGGTTGGGAGACGGAAATTCAGTGCAGATTTTCAACTTGTCTTCCGGCTAATCAAGGGGATGATATTCTTAACTTTTATCTCAGTTCTAGTCACCCTGATTGCACTTCCTCACATGACAATCCAGGATATTGTTGTTTGCATTCTTGCCTTTATGCCAACTGGTTGGGGAATGCTACAGGTGAATGCTTTATTTTTTTCTCCATACTAACGTCATTGTTTTGAACTGATATATGCTACCCTCGTTCTCTGATTATGAGCCCGAGAGAGTCTGAGCTCATTTACCGGTGGAAAAAAAAATTGCACTTGTGAACTCTCATTGAAAGAAAAATAATGCACATCAATTCCAATTTTTCTTTTCTTGCAGATTGCGCAAGCACTAAAACCTCTAGTTCGACGAGCTGGATTCTGGGAATCAGTAAAAACTCTTGCTCGTGGTTATGAGATAGTCATGGGTTTGCTTTTATTCACTCCTGTTGCCTTCCTGGCTTGGTTTCCTTTTGTTTCAGAATTTCAGACCCGAATGTTGTTCAACCAAGCATTCAGTCGAGGATTGCAAATTTCTCGTATTCTTGGAGGTCAAAGGAAGGGGCGCTCTTCTCGCAACAAGGAATAATTTGTCTACACAAAACCTTGATTATATGCTCTATATTTTCTTGATTGCAGTAGCAACTTGAGCAACGATTTTTGGTAACTAATGTAGGGAGTGTATGTTGTAAGCATGAATGGGATACACCGTAGGCCTTAATTTTGTTTATTTTGAACTTTAACTTCAATGGAAGTTATTTCAATTTGAGAAACTGCACCAGGGAATCCAAAACTCAGTCCCATTTTGTAAATTTAGTTTTTGATATTTAGTTTATGGTGTGGCCCTGTTAACCGGACTCCATGGCTAGTTTCGATGGGAGCAAAATTGACAAAGGAACTAGTTGGAGACAAAAGTCTAATTGTTATAAACAAAATAAATTCCCAAAATTTGAATTGGTTTTTAGATTGAATGTTCCTGTTCCTTATTAGTTGTATATCATTACTAACAAATAATATTGACCGAAAATCATAGCAAAAGGGTACAGTATTGGTATCTTACTCATCTAGACTATACCTACATATATTTCTTTCTTTATTGTCACATGAAAAAAATCATCAACATCACCAACAATTCCCTTCTGCTGCCATTCAATACCATAGGGTAAACTTAGAAACTACAGGGTGTAGAAAGAAATGACATCAATGATAAGATGGTTACATAAAAAATTTATATATATATATATATATATATATATATATATATAAAAATATATAAAGGAAATTTTTCTTTTTGTGTTTACATTTCAAAATATCAATTTTATTTTTTAAATATAATAATTTATTAAATTTTTTAAAATTGATCGTTACTTTTATAAACTTTTTATAAAATCGGTTATCTCTGTTTTTTTTTTCTTCTTTATTTATTAATGATTATTTTTTATATTTCACTTTATTTTTAATATATATAATTTTAATTTATATATTAACTTAATAATATTATAATATTATCATTTTTTAATATATATATATATATATAAATGTAGCCTTAGTTACTATTTAAGTCTTGATTTTAATATTTTTGTGAAGATCAATTAAATCTGACAACTAATAAAAATTGTGATAAGTGACACCCTAAATAACTTTTGTGCTTGGGTTTTAAATTCGTACATCATTATGTTGTAAGATGAAACAGTTTGGGATATAAAATGTGAGTAGTTCTGAAATTTTGCAATCCATAGTTTAGAGTAGGGTCGAAGGCAAGAATGAGGACGGTGATTCTTACCGCGCAAACCCAACCACAGATGTTCTTCCGCAATTCAGTTCCACTCCCTCTCGCTCCCAAACCAACCAGAATCTCCCTCGCTCTCAAACCCCTCTCTTCTTCTTCATTGGTGGCCAAATGCCATCAGCAACGGCAGCAACACCAGAAAACCCAAGATGAGGGCATTCCCGCGGAGGAGGTGAAAATCCTGGCAAAGTTCAAGTCCCGCCATAACTACATTCGCGTTCTAGAAGTTTCTAGAAAGGCAGAGCACCACTTTCGTGGCTCCAGGCTTCTTCTCCTCGACGCTCCCGGAAACATCCACAGCGTATCCTTTCTCTTCACATCCCTCACCAAAACCTATTTCGACGTCTTCGCCACGCTCCCTCCAATACTGCCCTCCGGCCCCATCGCCCTCCTCGGCTTCGGCGCCGGCACCGCCGCCCGCCTCCTCCTCGACCTCTATCCCAACGCCGTCCTCCACGGCTGGGAGCTCGACCCCGCCGTCATCCAGGTGGCGCGCGAGTACTTCAACCTCGGGAAGCTTGAGAGGGAGAACCAGCAGCGCCTCTTCATCTATATCGGGAACGCGCTCAACGCCACAGTGCATAATGGCTTCTCCGGGATCGTCGTGGACTTGTTCTCCCAGGGATGCTTGATCCCCGAGCTCCAGGAGCCTGCCACGTGGGAGAAGCTGAGGGGGAGGTTGAGGAAGGGAGGGAGAATTATGGTGAATGTTGGAGGGAGCTGTGTGGAGCCGGAGAGTAGGCTAAGAGATGGGAAGGTTGTTATGGAAGAAACTCTGAGGGCGATGAAGGAGGTTTTTGGGAAGGAGCTTTTTGTTCTAAATCTTGGAAATCGTAAAGATGATAGCTCTCTTGCTCTTACCGGAGACTTGCCTCCTTCCGAGGAGTGGAAGAAAAGGCTTCCCGGTCCCTTGAAATCTTACACTCAAATGTGGATGCCTTACTCTGATTAGTACACCTTTGCTCACCACCATCTGTTTGTATTTATTCCTCTTCGAAATCTTCAATTTTGCTCCCCTTTTCAAGTAAGTAAATCCCATTTTTCCGCACAATGTGATTATTCTTGGAATATCTTAGAATCTATTGTGGAATGGGTTGGTTCTTTCCTTGTAGTAAAAGTAGGGGTATTGTTAGGCTTGGGATATTGTTTTCTTGATTAATACTCTGGTTTATATTTGCTTACATTTCAAGTTTGTTTGTCTTGTTCGGTCAAACCGGTGTGTTGTTTTTTTATCTAAATTTAGGAAACCATGATATAAAAATTATGTTTGAAATCAAAAAGAGGAGAAACACAAGTTCATTAGAATATTTTAACCCACTTTTTTTGACCTACTTTTAATCCATTGTTTCAATCACCATTAAATCATCTTTTTAAATTCTTTTTAGTGATGTGATATGATAATCTTGAAATAATAGATTAAGTGGGTCAAAAAAATGGACTAAAGTATTATTATCTCTTTTAAACTGAGGTGGTTATACTTCTACCACTCAGGGAAATGGATCTTTTGCTTGTGGCATCCTGGGCTGATCGTGAGTTGGACCTTATACAGTGGCCACCATTTCTACTTGCTAGCAAGGTTTATTTGTTGATTTTTTAAAAATCATGTAAAAATCTGCTATCTTTTCTGTCCATTTGACAATGATCTGTTTTTGTAGATTCCAAGTGCGTTGGATATGGCTAAGGACAGCAATGGAGAAGGGTCGAGAGTTGTGAAAAAGAATTAACACTGACCATTATATGTATTCTGCTATTGAGGTGTGCTATGCTTCTTTTAAGAGCATTGTTAAGTAGTACCTGGATCGTGAAAAACGGTAAGTCTATCAAAGAAGTATTATGCTGTTGCTTTTGTGTTGAGTAATATTACTTGTAGTATTCTTATGTTATGTAGATATATAGGACAATTTTGACTACTAAATTTTGACAACTTTCTTTTACAACATGATGTGTTATTTTTTAAGTAGTTTTGGAATATTGAGAATGAGAGAATGAAGAAATAGAGAACCATTTAAAAGATGTCATCTAAAGTTATAAGAGAAAGTTGTCAAAATTTAATAATAAAAATCATTTTCCATCTATACAATAAGATATCATGGCTTTTGGAAATCAGTCTCATATAACTGACTTCTAAATGATTAATTTCTTTTTATCTAAACTTATTTTCTAGTTTTTTGAATCCCTTCATTTCAGGGTCATACATAGAATACATTTTCTCCGAGGTAGACAAACATATTGAAGCTGATGATGACCTTACCGCTGAATTCAGACTCAGTCGGACAAACATTTTAATGTAACATTATTTATGTATTTAAAAAGTATTTATTTTCATAAGAATATGTTTATATATATATATATATATATATATATATATATATATATATATTATATTGTGTATAAAAAAAATCCAAAATGCCTATTCAACATTTTTGTAAAGATCAATCAAATCTCAACTAATAAAAATGGTGATAAGTGATACTCCAAATAACTTTAAAAATCTTTTATTAGATTTTCTTTTAAACCAAGTGGTGGTGACTTGGTTTATAATTTATACCAAATGTTATAATTAAAATATATAATTTTTTTATCTTTATATATTTGTCTCATGTTTAATATTTTGATTATACTACATCATTCTCGATATTTAAGTTCAATTTTCCAACTACATCTTTCTATGTTTATGTTATTCTGCATTTTTATTTTTATTATTTCATGCATTGTATCAATCTTTACAAAAAGTAAAAAGTTCACAAGTCATTATTTTGGTAATTTAAAATATATGTTAAATGATCATTTAATAAAGAAATGTATCAATCTTTACAAAAAGTAAAAAGTTCACAAGTCATTATTTTGGTAATTTAAAATATATGATAAATGATCATTTAATAAAGAAATAACCGTTTATAATTCTAACTGCTTCCAATTATGTTAAACACCCTTTGCATCAATATTTACATTTAAGTTGATCTAAACAATACAGATTAAAATTATTTATCTCTGTAAATAAAGATTAAAACCGTAAAAAAATTATAAAAAATAAAAATATTCACAGCTAATTATTTTTATAAAATTTAAAACAAATGTTAAATGATCATTTAATTTAATAAATCATATAACCGTTTATAATTCTGTCAAACCTGATTACCAATTATACTAAAACATCAGAAATTATGCGTCTGGTAAAAATATTATTACGCATCTACTTACTTATTAAGTTACCTATTATTTCCATCCTATTCTGTCTTCGGATTTAAATAACACCCTACCCCAAACGCTATGGCGTATCATGTAACCGGTGGATCCGGTTGTTACTTTTTTTCCTTTTCTTTAATTTTGTCAAACTTCTAATATTGGATTATGGATTAAGGTCCGAAAAGAACTAATATTTAGTTGTCGTTGGAAAATTTGTATAGTCAAGAATATATCATAGGTTGTCTTGGAGACAGCCTTACTGAATATCTGACAGTATAAGTATTCATATGTATTCATATGTATATCTTATTGAGTTATTGATAATCTGAGTTACTTATCTATTCTTTATTTTATAGTGCAGAAAATGTTTATTTCTGGAAGCAGGAAAAAACATCTTTTTGTGGAATATTGAACCTTTTTCATTTTTATCATATCTTCCAACGATTGTGGATATTTTTTTGTCATGATGTTCAGGTTTGTACTTACATATACAGTCATGAATTTTAGGAAAATGCTTGCTGTTCTCATATGTTGTTTTAGCATCAAATTTTAAATGTTGTTAACAATAATTTTATAAAAGATACCACACATTAACTCGGTTATTTAACCAAATATTGGTACTAAATTGTAAAAAAATAAAATAAGGGCTAAAATGAAATATATGGACTAAATTACTGATTAAATTAATTTTTGAAGTATGTGATAAATTTGAACACTGATTGGGTTGTTAAATAAAATTTTGTGATTGATTGAATCTTAAAAAGTTAAAATTTGTTCTATTGAGTATTTACTGCCAAATTTGATAATTTTGTCATTGTAAAAAAATTATAATTTTGTAAAATGTGAAAATGTTGGTTATGTGTTTTTTAAAAAGCTTTGTTTATTTTTGACAATTTTATCTGGTTTGGGCTATTATTTGAATGGACCTACCTTATATATAACTTTAGTCTTCATTTCATGAATGTGTTTTTATCATAACATTTGATGATTATTATTTTTAACATTCATAATGATATCAGTCACTCCAATATAATATAATATCTCATACTTTTGTTGGTCGGAAATATCCATGTCCTCTACGATACATATTATATATTTTAATGTAACATTATTTATGCATTTAAAAAGTATTATATATATATATATATATATATATATATACACCTATTTTGTGTATAAGAAAAATCCAAAATAAAATTTTGTAATCGATTGATTCTTCAAAAAGTTAAAATTTGTTCAATTGAATATTTACTATTAAATATAATAATTTTGTAATTATAAAGATTTTAAAATTTTATAAAATGTTTGAAAACGCTGGTTATGTGTTTTCTAAAAATATAATTTGTTTATTTTTATTTATTTATCTTATGTTTAATATTTATTATACTACATCAATGTCGATATTTAAGCTAAATTTCCCCAACTACATTTTTTCAATGTTTATGGTATTCTGCATTCTTATTTTTACTTTTATTATTTCATTCGTTGTATCAATATTTACATTTAAAGTTGAATTTAAAAAATAAAGATTAAAACTAGAGCAAAATAAAAAAAGTAAAAATTTCACAAGTAATTATTTTCATAATTTAAAAAATATTTTAAATGATCATTTAATAAAGAAATAACTGATTATAATTCTAACTGCTTCCAATTATGTTAAAACACGCTTGGCATCAAAAAATACAGATTAAAATTATCTATATCTGTAAATAAAGGTTAAAACTGTCAAAAAATTATAAAAAAATAAAAATATTCACAATTAATTTTAAAAAAAATTAAAAACAAATGTTAATGTTCGTATAATTTAATAAAAAATATAACAGTTTATATTTCTATCAATATTAAAACATAAGATATTATTAGGAGTCTACTTACTTCTTAAGTTATGTACTATTTCTATCACTATTCAAATGAATATCTTTTTTATACATTAATAAAAGTTATAATACATCATTTAATCAAAATCATATAAAAAACAAAGATTAAATTAGTAATAATTAAATTTTAACATAAATCTTATATCTTTTAAACTTCAATATATGTTGGATTGTGATAAAAAATATTTATGGCAATTACATTAAATTTTAAATTATAGTAAATAAAATTTATTTATATAATTATAGTGAAAAAATTACATTATGATAATGAGTTTGAAAACAACAAATAATTATATAAAATATATCAAAATAGTATTGTACATGATAAAAATAAATAACAAAAGCATATATTAAAATTTACAAATGTGTGTCTTAGAAACAATTTTAGAAACTATTGAATGAAGTCACATGAAAAAAACAAATGTATAATTAAGGATATGATGAGATGAAAAATATTTTAGAGATTTGAGAAAACTTTTCAAATATCAACATAATCAATGATTGAGAAATAATGAAAATTATTTTAGCAAAATAAAAGAGTTATTCAAATGAAATAAAGATTACTAATAATAGAGTAAATAAGTTAATTTTTTTATATCATCTAGTAAAGGAAAGATTCGTGCTATTGAACACTTAAATTGAAATTGTTAAACATTAAAGAAAAATATACGACAAATAAAAATTAAAAAAAAAATCAAATGTGAGACATAACAAATATTTAATTATCACTTGAATATAAATGCATAAAAGTTATTATAAAATAAAAAATATATTGGTGAGATACAAATGAATTTAATTACAAACCAAATAATTAGAAGAAATAAAAATAGAAAAATGTAATATATATATATATATATATATATATATATATATATATATATATATATATATATATATATATGGTTACTTAGTTGACTATAAATATTTTAATAATTTAAACGGAGGCGAGGATATAATGAAGATGAGTATTTTGGTAAATATGAATATAAAGATGAGACAAATGTGTACATCATTGTATTCAATTGAAAAAGTCAAAGATTCTCCAAACTTGGACTCATACCGAATTAATACAGAAATTTATCGAGTTCTAATAATATCCGTAAAATCATATTTACTTGTCATCTCTACTTACACAACACAATACACATTATCTTGGCAATCTACACAACACTAACACACAGAATACCCACATGTAGGGTACAATGGTGAAATCATTTATTGTCCCTCTAAATCTCCTTATTTGTGGAGAACTAAGATTTTTGCATTATCTTTCAGTTTTATCATTGTATTTACTTTAGAATTGCAACATCGAAACACAAAACAACCATAACATCCATCATTTTAAATTTATAAATCCATTCATGTGTACATGCCCTTGATGATTATTAATTTTAAGATATGTCATAATAACATTAATTACTCTGATATGATATAATATTTGTTTGCTCACAATAGTCTTGTTGGCCGAAATTATCTATGTCCTGTACAATACGTATTATATATTGTAATGTAACATTATTTATGTATATAAAAAGTATTTATATAAAAAATAAATACTAGCGTTAAATATAAAAAATAAAAAAGTTCACAACTAATTATTTTCATAAAATTTAAAAACATATGTTAAATGATCATTTAATAAAGAAATAACCGTTAATAATTCTAACTACTTAATTCCCAATTATGTTAAAACTCGCGTAGCACCTATATTTACATTTAATTGAATTTAAAAAATACATATTAAAAATATTACCTCTGTAAATAAAGATTAAAACTATCGAAAAATATACATAATTAAAATATTCGGAACTAATTATTTTTCTAAAATTTAAACAATTGTTTAATTGTTATTTAGTAAAACATATGAGCATTTGTAATTCTAACCTGATTTCCTATTACATTAAAACCCCAAGATATTACGCGTCTAGTAAATATATTACGCGTCTACTTACATAATAAGCTACCCACTTCTCTTTTATATAACTTTTGTTAATCTTCTATCTCTTATTCCACTCATGCTTTTCAAAACAACGAAGTACAAAGACCGCTTTTCAGAACAACGAAGCACAAAGACCGCTTTTCACTAATCAGAGTGCGATTCAGCTCCATTTCAACCCGGAACCCTACATCTAGGGTTTTTCAGGTTTGTTGCCTTCGCTTAATTTTGCTATTCCATTCGTTATTGTTTTTTCAAGAAAATTTAGTGCGGAAATGGAAGCTCTTCGATCTCGTGTTTCTCTTTTTGTTTTGATCAGAGTGAAGTTACGAACTCATGTAGTTTCTATCAGTTTGAATATTGTGATATTTTGTTTGTATCCGGAATGCTGGTTCTCGTCTCTCGTTTGCTACGGTTGTAATTTCTTGTCTTGTAGCATCTCATATCTTTTACTGAACTTGTAAGAAAATTTGTGTTGTGGATTGTTTACTTGTGCTACTCATTTGATTGTATAGGCAGAGGTTGAAGTGGATCCACTCGTCTTCTCATCATTTTTTTCATCCGCTGCTGTGAGCTTTAAGTTCAAGAAAAGGTACTAAGTACTCTCTAGCAAGCTACTCTGTTTCACCTGAAATTGTATAATCTTTAAGGTAAATTCTCTAATTTCGCTACTCATGCCTAATTTTGGTTTCTTTCCCCTTACTCTTATTTCCCTCTCTTTCCTTCTTTCGATTCTTGATTTTTTGGGCCTCTTCGGGTGTTCTGAGCTTACGCGATTCCGATTTGGCTTCTAAATTCTAATCCGTCATTCCTTTTTGTACTTACATTTTTTCTGCAATAATGGTTTCACTTTTTACATTTGTGTTGTAAATTATTAATGTTAACATGTATGTTTTCATTTTATATTCATAGAAAATGTCTCGAGTCGAGGAACTTTGGGAGCGGTTAGTCCGTGCTGCATTGAGGAGGGAAAGGACTGGCGAAGATGCATATGGACGACCGGTTGGTGGCATTGCTGGAAATGTACCATCTGCCCTGGCTAAAAATAGGGATATTGATGAAATTTTGAGAGTTGCTGACGAAATTCAAGATGATGATCCCAGTGTCTCAAGAATATGTATTTTTGTCTCATCTTGCTTCGTTCCCTTTTGTATTTTTATTAATTTAATAATTCCTTTCCAACATTTAACTGATGCATAAATGCATTATTTGGTATTGAAGGTATTGTCTGCAACTCTGCATACCAAATGTTGTGTCAAGAAAACAAGAAAAAAGAGAATAATAAACAAGAAGTTGACATGACATTATTTCTTAATTACTAAATAAAGTAAAATTGTACTTAAAATTAGTTTATAATATGAATTTTTCTTTGGACGAAAGCTAATGCTTTATATGACATTATGTTTGGATTAGGAAGTTGGAGAGAAGAGAAAAATAGTAGATGGCTTGGACTAGAAAAACAAGAAAGAAGTGGAAAAGAAAGAAATGTTGAACCCACATGTTTGGTTTAATATAATTCTTTTCTTTAATAACATGAGTAGAATCTAGGGGGATTCATACCAAAGGAGAGAAATGATAGATGGGTACATTTGGAATGATTGAATTTTTCTTTTCATTGGCCTCTTAGTTTTGTCCTTATTTTTATTAAAAAATCCTATATGTACTCTGCAACACTAAACAATTCTTATTTGTCTGCAGTATGCGAGCATGCATATTCTTTATCTCAAAATTTGGACCCTAACAGTGAAGGCCGAGGTGTGTTACAATTCAAGACTGGTTTGATGTCTGTCATCAAGGTATGGATTTTAGTCTAGGTTTATGTAAAATAAAAAATGTTGTGCTTGGGATACTTGACTCGTGCACATCAGTATGTTTTATTTGTCTGTGATTCTGTGGTGCTTAAATTTTGTTGTATGGCCTGTCCATGGTAGCCCTTTTGGAAAGTTCATATCATTTGCCCAGTGAAAGTATGAAAGGGAACCAGAGGAAGAAATATGCAAAACTTGCCCATTTCCAAGTTCAAAAGTAAGTTTAGTCAGGACACTTAGATGGGCCAAACTACTATTGTGTTGATCAAGCACCTGAGTCAGGGAATCAGGCAGGGCTGGTTATTAGGATTCAGGAACCAAATGGAAAACGAGGGAAAGTGATCAAATATTGAAGAGGAGAGAGATGAAGAACATGGACAAAATCAAACAAGCTGAAGCCGAAATATTGCTGTTGAATATAATCTTAACAGAGATCTGTTACAACTGTGTTGTAACTCTAACTTACAACTGTTAGTTCAAGCAGAATGTTAGATAATTATTGACGTGCACTATTTAGGGAGACTATCATTTTATGATCTGCACATTTTTTTTCTTTATTTTAAAACTTTCTACTGTCCTTTTTATGTTCTTCACTTTAGTGAAAGGCTTACCTCATTTCATTGGCTAGTATAATTTTTATAATCTGTTTTTTGTTTATATTTTCAGCAAAAGCTGGCTAAAAGAGAAGCTGGAACCATAGATAGAAGTCAGGACGTAGCTCGGTTACAAGAGTTCTACAAAAGTTACAGAGAAAAGAATAACGTGGATAAATTACGTGAGGAAGAAATGAAGTTGAGGGAATCTGGTGCTTTTAGTCGGGATCTTGGCGAGTATGTATTTTGACTTAGAAAATGACATAAGACTGATTTGGATTATCATGTGCTTCCTCTTTCCCCTCTTGTTGTGGTACCACATGCCTTAAAATAAGTTATAAATGTGTCTAATTGTTTGTTTTTTCAGATTCCTTTACGCAATCCATGTGGATAAAGTTTTATTGTTATTTGCAATAAAATTTAATTAGTTTCATTGAGTTCATGGAGAGATGAAAGAGAAAGTATAACTGAATTTAAACTCCCTCTGTTACATCCAATCCCTAAAGGACATACTTCCTTCCTTGGTTCCCTGCATCACCACATAACCACTTCTCCCCATGATATGCATCACTCCAGCTTCTCCTTGGCACCCATAACTTTTCTTATCCCCTGACTCCAATGGATAAAGAGTTCTTCCTCTTATCTTTTAAACGACGCCATTGTGCATTTTATCCATATAGAGCCTAATCTAAACATCAACACATGACCACAATAAAAAACATTCAAATGTGTTGAATCAGTCCCTTTGATGACTCAAGTGAGAGGAACAACCTAATTCAAGAACCTAAACCATTAATCAGATGCATTTTTTTGTTTTGAAACAATAGACACCACCAAGTCACTTTTAGACAATATACCACTTTGACTACTGGACACTACTTGATTCTTGTTTCCCTTTCTCAATCATCCTTTCAGACTCCTGACTGCTTGATTTTATTGCATACATCCTTTGGTCTAGCCTTCTTTTTATCGGCTTTCCTATCATTCTTGAAGGCTACTGGTATGGTAGACGACACCTCTCAACTGTTTCTTGATTCCTTGTGGCAAAGTTCCAATCTATGGAGGCTGGACTTATCCATCTTTAAACATTTGTTTTTCTTTATTCTGGGCCTCTCTTGGTCCATCATATCACATGTTATAGTATTATGGTGGCACTATAGTGATTATCCAAAAAAGATTGTTTGAAGCTGGAAATCAAAGCTAATCTGCATTTGTTCACAATTAACAACTGTTCCACCTTTTTTTATTCTCTTTTTGAATGAAAATTTCACTGTCTCACCAGAAAAATAGTTCACTACATAAACTTTGTTCATGAACTTTTCTAATTAATAATTTGTGATTTCTGGCATGGCCTTTAGTTTACATGTATAACATGATTTTTGTTCGTTATGCATATGTCTTTCACATTAACTGTTTTCTTCTGATTGAATACAGGTTGGAGCGCAAAACTGTGAAGAGGAAAAGGGTTTTTGCCAACTTAAAGGTTTTGGGAACAGTACTTGAGCAGCTGAGCGAAGAAATTCCTGATGAGGTTGTGTTCATGCTTTCCTGGCACTCTTATTATTATAAACTACCATTTCCATGGTTTTGTTTACTTTTATGGATTATCTTTTTTAGGGAGCTGTGTTGTTTCTCGTGCTACATAGTTGATTTGCAATTTTGAGAGATTTGTCTTTTTTGTCAATATTTTTTTACTTCTTTGTAATATCTCAGTTCTATACATAAAGTGAAAATAATATTAAAATGTTTGACACAAATCTTTTGGCAGAACTTGTTTGTGGACTTTCTATTTTGCTTAACTTTGTATAAGAATTTATGATCTTTTATCCCTTCTTAATTGTGTATTTTTTTTAATTTGTTTTCTCACCTTCTTTCTTTTTTACTGTTACTTGTTACCTGTTCTTAGTCTTGATCGATCCTTGAATGCCAGTTATTTTGATATTGTCCAGAAGATAACCACTTCAGAATTTTTACTGTTAGCAAACCGGGTTTCTGTTGGCAGCGGTGGGTTTATATGTTGGCATAGCTGGTGGTTTTGGACAGTGTCTGTTGAAATAATTTGTCATGCAAATTACTTTCCTTTTAGTTTTATTCTTGTACCAATGAATATCTTTCTATTTGTTAGTAGGCCTCTATCTTCAGTTAGATTTATGTTTTTCTGGAGAAAACTCATTGTGAAGTATATTTCTTCTGTAAAGTTTATATAGTCATCACATGTAAGTCATTTTGTACAGCTGTAGGTTTTATTAATTAGTTAGTACAGCTGTCCGTATGTGTGCAGATGTCAGTAAGCAAGGCCTACAAACACATTTCTGTACTCATGTTTTCAGTGTGAATTGATAATAAGTTTCAGTTCATCCTCTCTAGTCTTTTCTTCAGTTTGGTTCTTCTAAGATTATGGCATAAAATACAAGCATTATAATCCAGCATTGCAATAGTAAGGAGTCTTCTATTATTGTTGCACGGGTAAAGGATTTTTAGATGGTGTAGCATATTATAATCCAGAATTTGCTTTATGAAGGAAGCCAATGTTTATGGTGTTAGCATATTTTTTTTCATATATCTCTTTTTAGTGTGGAACTATAATTTATTGGGCTTAGTATTATCTGATTTCATTTGTATTTTTTTCCTATTGTTTTTGCTTTTTTTTTTTCTCTGGGTGTAATTGGCTTCATAATAAGGATTGAAGTAAAATGATTTCACGTTAAGACGATTGTGTTGGTGAATTGGAGCTTGGATGTATGTTATTACTTTTCCATTTCCCATCCAATCACATGGGAATATTTTCTGAACTTCAACATCTATTCATCTGTGTTTCTGTTACAGCTGAGGCGGGTTATGGACTCAGATTCTGCTTTGACAGAGGATCTGATTGCGTACAACATCATCCCCTTAGATACATCTTCTTCAACAAATGCTATTGTTTCTTTACCTGAGGTGAGTTACTTTGTTTGGGATTCCAAATTTTTAACTATTCAGGTCTACTTATTTTTACCTGAAAAAATGATTGTTAGGTGCAAGCAGCAATGTCAGCTTTGAAGTATTTCAGTGGCTTGCCAGAGTTGCCCAGGGGCTATTTCATTCCTTCATCGAGGAACACTAATGTGTTCGATTTTTTGCAGTGTATTTTTGGTTTTCAGGTCTGTATATTATGACTTCCATGTTGTTTGTCGTCAAGATTAGTGTGATTCTTTCAATTGTAGAAAATATTTATATATTTATTTATTTATTGGGTTCTCAAAATTTGCAATAGTTTTTAGAATATATCAATGATTGTGGGCTAACCTTGGTGTATTTACTACAGTTTTAAAGTTCTTTTATTGTACCCATATTCCATTTCTTCCTCTTATCTTTTAAAATAAGTGATTGATTTACAAGTTTGTTATGGGAAGTTATAACAAGTAATTGGATTAACTGCTATATCTGCTGAATGAAGTAGGTGCAACTTCTATTATAGTTCTCAGTATCGCCGAAGTTTCTGCTAAACTGGTTTTCTCTGATTAAGTATTCCCTTTAGCTGAATTCTATTTTTGAATGAAAATTTATGCAGAATAGAGAGTTAGTAATACAACCATAAAAATAAATGTTCTAGAAAGGGATGTTTTCCATGTAAACATCCCAAAAACATTTATGTATATATCAACCGAAAGAAACCACTATTTAAGTCAAATTCTCTAAGAACTTGTAGAGATTGCAAGATTGGCTTTCCCACCCATTTGGATGTCATGCTTCCTCTAAATTTGAATTATTTGGTGCCACAAATGAAACATGAAACAATCAATTTATTGATACTTTGAAAACTAATAATTTTTCGTAGTTTAACATTATGACTTTTATTCTGTCTTAATTATCTGAAGTAAAAAATTTTGTTTTGTTATGATATGTTTGGTCTTATTTTGCGGTCAAAAAGATGTTTTGTGCATTTGTATTCTTGTGGGGTCCTTATCATTGCTTATGATGATGACATGTTGCTTCCAGAAAGATAATGTAGCTAATCAGCATGAACACATAGTTCACCTGCTTGCAAATGAGCAATCTCGTCTTAGAATTCCAGATGAAGCTGAACCTGTAAGTTTTTTATTTTTTATTTTCAAGTTTGAGGGATTTATACATTGTACTGTTGTATTGAAAAATATGGGTGATGGGCCTGGAAATTTTGTAAGCCATGGTTAATAGTAATATGATTATTTTCTTGTTGGGGGCTCTGAGAAAATGGTAAATAACATTTCCTGAGTGTGTTTGTATTTGTTCCTCTATATAAATACGAATGTTCGCAGGTTATTTGGACCAGATTTGGGAAAATATAAAATTTGAACATGTGGATTTTTTTTGGTTTGGATTGGTTTATAGTTTTTATTAAAGTATTTCAAAATCCAAATCGAATCAACACTGTTTGAAATGTGTATCTCAGTATTAAGAACAATTTTTAAATGATTTTATTTGAAATTTACAAAAAAATTATCAAGTAACCTTGTGTATATATGGATACCTGCATGTATCAAGGTGGGTAATGGGCTGCTTTTTACCGACAATATCAATAACTGTGAGGGTGAGAAATGAAATTTTATAGAAGTGGGTAATTTGGTCATTCAATATTAAGTAAAAAAACTGACCTTTAATATATGGCTCAAAGTAATATAATACATTGGAGGGTGTAGCGGTTTTAATATGACTAAATTATGCGGTGTTAGTGTGGCTCGAAAACATTAGACTTTCAAATGGTTCCATTAAGGGAAAAATTTCTGCTTAAATAAATTGATAAGGAAAATTGTAACCTGACTCACAAGAATATGTGCATATAGGATTAACAGTTGTAATTGATAATCCTTTTCTTAACAGATTTGTCTCACATATGTTGACATGAATTTTTGTATGTTTCTTTTCTTTACTCGTCTTGTTTTGATTCCAGAAATTGGATGAAGCTGCTGTACAGGCAGTATTTCTCAAATCCCTTCAGAATTACATTAACTGGTGTAATTATTTATGCATTCAGCCTGTTTGGAGCAGGTACTACTATTATTATCTTGTTTTGTTTTATATCTATTTGGTATGTACCAGTCTATGGTTGCTAAGATTGAATGCGGGTGTCTAATGGTTCTTGTTCAGTTTGGAGGCTCTCAGCAAAGAGAAGAAAATATTATATGTTTCTTTGTACTTCCTAATATGGGGTGAAGCTGCAAATGTCAGGTTTCTAGCAGAATGCTTGTGCTACATATTCCATCATGTAAGTTTGGTGAACAAGTTGAGTCAGCTCTTTTTTATTGGTTCTTTAAAGATTTTGCTTTAGTTAAAGTTTGTTGAACTATAATAGGTATTTTTTATGAACCTCAACTCATGATGTAAAGGTATTTACACTCTTGAATTGGTAGTTAGAAGAACTCTGTATGTTGTCCAATATATCTCTTCTTGTTTCAGTGTTTCAAATAATTACTTTTTATGCTGAAGTGTACTCTTTTGGATCTGCATTATAACCTGTATAATTTGTCGTTTTTATATAGTTTGATGTGGAAGGCATTTTTCTTTAAATGTATGAATTATGCTTTTTATAGGCTATCCCAGAGACAAGTATGTCATATTGTGAATGTCCTTTGTTCTCAAAATGCAAATAACTTTCTTTACCTACTATAAGATACATACTACTAATACATAACTTTTGTGTTGTATCTATAGGTAACTTAATATCCTAGTTTTTTTTTCCTCTTTGGCTTTTGTTGCAACTGATCTGATCCCTAGAAATATATGAATTTGAATAAACAATGTGATCCAAGTTAAAATCTCTTAAAACACTTTTTCTTCATGTATTTTGTTTTAGTCTGAATTGAAATCAAACTAGAGACATGATCGCTCCACAGATTGTCTTAGAATGATCTAAGAATAGGATTCAACCACTTTGATCATAGAAATCCAAGAATGCAAGAACGTATAAATGGGTATGAAACCCATTATTGAACCAATTATAGAATCAACAAAATAAACCATAGAAATGTAAAATAAGAACATAATATTTGGTATAAATGTGCATGAAACCCATTTTTGGTTCCATGGATTTTGAACCTCCTGAACTACAATTAGCAAAACAAAACAAAATATAGAAAATATTAGAAGATGGTGAAAATGCCACTTGAAGAATCAAGATAAGGGCAAAGGGAAGTTATCATCTGAATGTCGGAAATTCAAGATAAACATAAGAAAAGAGAGGTTCATACTCTCAGAGACTTCTAGTCAAATTGGAGAAAATGTTCTCAAATTCTAATGAATCCTCAATTGTGATTTTACAAAGAGAGAAGCTACCTATTTAAAGTGTGGTGACCAAAATTTATTTTGGGTGTTCATTTCTAAGCTAAAACTATGTTTTGTCAAACACTCATATAGGTTAGTGTTTGAGGTAAACACTCTTATGCCTAATAATACTATTCTATAAACCAAACATAGGTTTTCTTAGTTAATAAAATATGATTAACAACATTTATAAAAATTACACTCATGTTCTTGAGGAAAGTTAAATGTTAAAAAGAAAAAAAATGTTTTTGTTTTTTCTAACTCTAAACAAAAGCTGTATCCTATAGAAAAAGAGTATTTTCGCAATTCACCTCAAGTAAATTATTCTGAAATTTTTGAATGATTCTCTAAAACAATTTGTATGTATTTTAAGTGATGTATTCACATTTAGTGAATATTTTACTTACCAATGTTCTTGAGGAAAGCAAAATTTTAAAAAGAAAAAATGTTTTTGTTTTTTCTAACTCTAAACAAAAGCTGTATTCTATAAACGGAGTTTTTTTCGCAATTCACCTTAAGTTAATTATTTAGAAATTTTTGAATGATTCTCAAAAACAATTTGTATGTATTTTAAGTGATGTATTCACATTTAGTGAATATTTTCCTTACCAATGTTTTCATGTTGTTTGATATGCTGTAATACATTTTGTTGTTTTTTTTGCTTGGATTTTTCATTTTTGTGTTGCTTTTGCCTCTTCATCTTTGAATTGTTTACGATTTTTTTATGACATGCAGATGGCTAGAGAGATGGATGAAATTTTAAGACAGCAGATTGCACAGCCAGCTAATAGTTGCACTTTTGATTCTGTGGAGGGTGTCTCGTTTCTTGATAATGTTATCTTTCCTCTATATGATATTATTTCTGCAGTAAGTTTCACCAATTTTTCGGCTATAATCTCTCATACATCATCTAAAGTAACTGATGACCCCAAAATTAGATTGTGGCTTATGTTAACTACTCCAAGAAACGTGCATATAAATTGGAATAAATGGTAAGTCTTTGAGTGTGTTTGAATTGTGTGTTCCCCGTTTTCCTTTTTTATTGTATGAGAAAACAGGCTTGAAAACGTTTTTGTTTGGGCTATATGAGTTTTATGAGAACATTACACAGAAAATAGAACTTAAATATAGGCAAATTTTAATTATGATAATGTTTTTTGTGGATATCTGTGTCTTCCTAATGTTTTGTAAGAAGTTATGAATACTAATAAATCCTCATGTTATGTAATGAAATAATAAGTTAGTTATGTTCATTGATTTCTCTAAATGGTTACTATTGCAGTATCGGTCAACAATGAAGTATGAGAAAAATATACACAAATATTTATTAGGGTCATTTGACTAGAAAATTGAGATATCATGTTATTTTACCTTTATTTTTTACATAATACTTGACCTAATCCTGCAAAGATACATATTGTGGCAGATTAATCCTATAAAAAAATTGACATTAATTTGGTTTCTTGATATTCAAATGACAAATTTGTTGCATTGTTATTTAAACATTAATTTTGCCCTTTATTTGCTCATTAATTTATTCTATACTGGTTAAGTTTAATGTACTGTATATCTTTCAAGTACTAGCTCAAATTTTTTACTCTCTATTTTTGGATTCATTAATCTATCTCTGGTTCATGGTTCTAAACTCTGAAATGCATGTGTTTGGAACTTGAGTGTATCCTTTTGGTATAAAAATATGAATTTGTCATTTATTTCTGTGGGCTTCAGGAAGCTGCAAACAATGATAACGGGAAAGCACCACATTCATCCTGGAGAAATTACGATGATTTTAACGAGTATTTCTGGTATAAGTTATTTGATAACCGTCTTTGGCTCTTTTGCTTTTATTTTATTCTGTTTGCTTATTCTCCTCTTTTCTTAAGGTCACTCCATTGCTTTGAGCTTAGTTGGCCTTGGCGCAAAACTTCTCCTTTTTTCCAAAAGCCTCATCCCAGATCAAAGGTTTGTTTTGTCTGCAAATGTTAGAGATTTTTCTCTTTTCTGTTTGTTATCAGTTGTAACTTACTGTTGTGTTTTTTATGTTTTCAGTTGTAACTGACTAATCATGTCAGTTACCACTTGTATTCCTTTTAGTAACTTTCTGGTCCACACAGGATTTTGTAACTGAATTACTAACTCTTCAGAATGTACTTATTCAATTTAATATCAATATAATTTTCTTTCAATGACAATTATGTTGGACTCTCTTCTAATTTGATTACATTATGCAATCCAATTTCTTTCTATAGCACTCAGGCTGGATCTTGATATTCTTCTGTATAAATTGCGGAGTTCATATCTTTCTATTTGTAATCAATTCAATTTTACAGTTCGATAAAATTTCACACTTATTTTCTCAGTTTCTCTGAATGATTTACCTACTGGTGTTCGTATTTATTAATCGATGGCTGTTAGTTGTGCACATTATGCTACTGTTAGCAAGATACAGTGAGGTTTGGAAGGGTTGTGATACTGAGATTGATGCACCTTAGAAATAGATTTTTTTTATTTTCATGGATGTTGGATTAAGGTCCTGAAAGAACTAATATTTCATTGTGGTTGGCAAAACTTGTATCATCAAGAATATATTATAGGTTGTCTTGGAGACAGCCTTACTGAATGTCTGACAGTATAAGTATCCATATATGATGGATCATAATGTCTTGGTTACTTATCTATTCTTTATTTTATAATGCAGAAAATGCTTATTTCTGGCAGCAGCAGGCATCAGGGAAAAACATCTTTTGTGGAACATCGAACCTTTTTCCATCTTTATCACAGCTTCCACCGATTGTGGATATTTCTTGTCATGATGTTTCAGGTTTGTACTTACATATAGTCATGAACTTTGGGCAAATACTTGCTGTTCTCATCTGCTGTTTTTAGCACCAAATTTTGTTTTCGTTCTGGTCTGGCTTGTGACGTATGTGATCTTAACTGCCATTTGGTTTCTTAATCCATGTGTTACTTTTTTTTGTATCTTGGTGATTTTCTTTTTATTGTCAATTTTCAGGGCCTAGCAATCCTTGCATTCAATGATGGACAGTTCAATGGCAAGACTTTGCGAGAGGTTCTTAGTCTTGGACCTACATTTTTTGTGATGAAATTTTTTGAGAGTATGTATTTGTCAATTGTCTTTCATCATGTATGATGTATTTTCTTGTCATCATTTATTTATATTTTCAAATTTTCATTTCTTTTTTAGGTGTTCTGGACATTTTCATGATGTACGGTGCATATTCAACCACAAGACGCTTAGCCATTTCTAGAATTTTTTTACGTTTTCTTTGGTTCAGCCTGGCTTCAGTTTTCTTAACTTTCATTTATGTGTACGTTTGAATTCTATCATAATAGTTTTGTTCTTTTATGCATCCTCATCCTTTAATCAGTTTGTTTTTATTTTTCTAATTTGTAAGTATTTTTACATTTCCATCTGTTTGTTCTTGACTGCAGAAAAGCACTCCAAGAAGAGAGTAAAGCAAATGGAAACACGGTTATTTTCAGATTATATGTTATTATCATAGGGATTTATGCTGGTGTCCAAGTTTTTATTAGTTTCCTCATGCGGATACCAGCATGTCATCGTCTGACAAATCAATGTGATCGTTGGCCTTTAATTCGGTTTGTGAAGTGGTTGCGGCAGGTTTGTTATATCTTCAGTTGCTGCTAATTGCAGTAATTCATTTAGTTTTGTTTGTTCTTTATCATGTGGAATTATGCTGATTGATGTGTTTGCATTTATTATCTTTTTTCTGTTGAATTATAAAGGAACGGCATTATGTAGGACGGGGAATGTATGAAAGGAGTTCAGATTTCATAAAGTATGCACATGATCTTGTCTTTTTCTAATTTCTAAAGCAAGATTCTTTCTTTGAAGTTGTTGATACACTAATTCTTTTAAATATTGATGATTTAATAACTGTGTGTCCTTTGTAAATTAATTTTACATGCTGAAGTTGCACTGTGGCACTGATTACATACCTTGCTTTTTTTCAGGTATATGCTGTTTTGGCTTGTTGTTTTGAGTGCAAAATTTGCATTTGCTTACTTTCTTCAGGTTAGTGTTACATACATTAGCTAAGCCCGTGTTATTTGTAAATACATTTGGAATTATACAAATTTGTTCGTGTGTGTATGATGATGAAGATACATATACTGGTGAGCTCATATGCTTGTATGTTTTGACTGTTGTACTTTTGTGGTTTGTAGATAAAGCCACTGGTGGGCCCGACCAAGGATATTATAAAAGAGACTAATATAGTTTACTCTTGGCACGATTTTGTCTCTAAAAGTAAGCATTTGTGTGATTGCTGTGGTCATTATATTTTCTGTTTTTTCTTTGATATTGTTATTTATCAAAATGCTACTGCTGCAGATAATCACAATGCTTTGACAGTTGTTAGTGTATGGGCTCCTGTGGTTGCTGTAAGTACATTTCCATTGATTTTTTACTTCCCACCCCCTTCTTCAAATATGTTAATCATAACAGAAGGATACTTTATTCCCTTTAACCTCTCTTACTCAATGAGGAAATCTGTCTGACGAGAGCTTAAATTGCGGCGTGAAGTTGCTGGGTTGTTAATATAGCATGTTTTGGTTATTCAGGAACTGAGTTTCTGTTATGCAGTCTCATATCATGTTTGGATTAGCTTTATTTGAATTCAAAAAAAGTTTTTCACTGGAAAAGCACTTTCTTGAGCAGTTTAAAAATGATATCTTTTGGAGTTTCTGAACTTAGTACTGTGATGTATTTCGATGATTTAGCTGTCATTACATTGTATATAATAATTTTTCTGTGGTTGGAAATGATTGGTAAGGCATAACTATGTATGTGGCACCACAAACAGCATCAATTATATGCAGCACTCAGGTTATCATCAACAAGAGGAAAACACAAAAATAGTGGGGGGAGCACAACTTACCCACTAATACTCTACCCTATTAAAGGGTCAATAAAATTTTTCACTAAAAAACTATGAAACTAGGAACATTATCCATCAAGTTTAACCTTGAGATCTGGTGTCAAACTCAACACGTTTATCTGCACATTGACTGTCTTCTCTAAAAGTATGAGAAAAGTGAACGCACGTGGTATTACTTCTTACAAAACATTTCAACCATCTACTATCAAGATCCCAACGAATAATAGAAGTATTGGACCGAGCATGATTAACAAGTTCAGAATCATACTCAATACAAGGTTTAGTGCAGCTTTTGAAGATAGTTGTTTCCATAGCCGAAATCACCTCCACATACAAGGCATATTGAACACCGAAATATTAAGAGAAACAAACCACAATGGAAGCCTGATGATCTCTAAAAGTACCACCACGACTAGATATGCCAGGAAAACCATTAACTGCTCATCAGTTCATTTAAACCAATGACAAGGTATATTTACTTCAAAACTTGAAAAGAACATTGAGCTCTTGGACATTGGACTGCATACAACCAGTATAACAATTACCACCGTGATTAAACTCAACACAAATCATGCTATTAACTATGTTGTAGGATATTGTTAGGCTATGATTATCAAATCAGATCTTGTCCTTGGTTGTCCATATAGCTTTCATAACACCAATGAAAAAGGCTTGTATTACAGTCTTGGCTTGAGTACTCTTGGATCATTGCAAGAAATGAAGAATGGAAGAGATAGAATCTGTAGTAGCAATGTGCAACCGGAAATTAATTTCTTAAAACCTCTACCCCCTATTCTTTTGTTTATATTTGTTCCCTTCAATTTATCTGTTATGCAAAGTTGCTTTTCCCTTCCCATGTTTTCCCTTCGTATCTGTTGTGCAACTGGAAATTAATTTCATAATACCTTTACCCTATTCTTTTGTTTATATTTGTTCCCTTCAATTTATCTGTTATGCAAAGTTGCTTTTCCCTTTTCTATGTTTTTGGGTGTTTTGGTTGCTATTTCCAATTTGCTTATTCTCATTCTTTCAGATGTATCTTCTGGATATTTATATCTTTTACACACTTGTATCGGCTGTCTGGGGATTCTTGCTAGGTGCAAGAGATAGACTGGGAGAGGTAAGTGTTGTCTTTTAAGTTCTTATGGTTGGCTATTTATTATTTATATCTCTTACCTTTTTCTAGTCCTGTCCTGTACAATATAGAAATGAAGATTAGTTGCCATAATATTTTTGTGGCTGGATGTGCTCACCAGATTAGGTCATTGGAGGCACTACACAAACTTTTTGAGCAGTTTCCTGGAGCTTTTATGAGCACACTTCATGTTCCTCTACCCAACAGGTGCCGCTCGTGAAATGCTATGTGAAATGCTAGTTTTCCTGTTCTGTGATTTTAGTTATGTATTTGGAATCTAGCTGCATGTATCCTACCTGTATTGTAGCTATATCAGACTATATCCACTCGTTGAATTTCTCTCATTGAAGTATTGTTGTTTGTACAAGCTTAAATAATTTTTCCTCAATATTGTGTTTTCAGGAGTTCCCATCAGTCTTCTGTTCAGGTCAGTGTTTTGCTATGAATAAAGCAATTAATTTAAATCCATGTATTTATTTGCATGATATGCTTTAATTATATATTGCTTATTAAATTATTTTTCATCTAAAGGTTGTGGAGAATAGCAAGGTTGATGCTGCACGGTTTGCCCCCTTTTGGAATGAGATCATAAGTAATCTAAGGGAGGAGGATTATGTGACTAACTTGTCAGTAATGGAAACTGTTATTCATTTTTTTTTATCTTATTTTATACTTTTTCTTTACTTCATACTTAATAACTGAATGGGCATTCTATTTTGCTCTCAGCGAAATGGAGTTGCTTTTAATGCCTAAGAATTCTGGGGATGTTCCGATGATTCAGTGGCCACTTTTTCTACTTTCAAGCAAGGTAATTCAGTTACATTTTGATAATTGTAGATATAATGTCAAGGCATTTTTTGAGTGTTTAATCAAATGCATTGAATTTGTTCGTTTTTTATGTTTATGCTAGAATATTTGGTCCTAGTACATATTTAATAGTTTTTTTATATGTAGGATATCAAATGATATCTCAGTAGCAGTTTATGGATTTTATAACTTTCTTGATATAGTCTAGTACCATCTCAGAATCTTTGCCATGTCTTAACTCATTATTTTTTTAGTTGTTTCATTTCTGAATTTAGGATCTGAACACAATTTAATTGACTTATGTGCTGGATACTACAACTTTTACTGTTACAAATGAGAGACTCTTAAAGATTTTTGGTTTCTAGAGAACTCAATCTCCATAAAATTGGGTTCAAAATGAGGGATGTCACCTTATACGTTAGTCAAATTATTATTTCTTCTATTTTGGATACATTAATTAAGTTTGCAATATAGGTGAATACCAGCTACAATTTGTGCCTTCCAGATTTGTATTAGTTACATGGATTGATGTTTTTGAAAATATAATTAAATTGTACAATATCAATCAATAACTTTACATTTCTGATAGTGTTGGTTTAAATTTCTTACCGCTCTTGTTGGAAAAAGAATCTGTTTGATGTAATCATATTAGAAATTGTGCAAATGAAAGTTCTAGTAGTTACATTTGTATTTGAAAGTGTACTAAGTTTTTTGAACTGTAACATAATCAGGTCTTACATCTTATCACAGATCTCTCTGCATATGTATTTATTTTTTTTTTTTTTTGTTTAACTGATTTTATTCTCTTATGTCTTATATTTGTTAAGATTCATTAGTTTTTCTTTTTCATGATTGTGTAGATATTTTTGGCTAGGGATATTGCTGTTGAGAGTAAAGATACTCAAGATGAGCTCTGGGATAGGATTTCCCGAGATGATTATATGATGTATGCCGTTCAGGAGTGTTACTATGCTATAAAATTCATTTTGACAGAAATACTAGATGATGTGGGAAGGAAGTGGTAAGTATTGGTTATAATAGTGTAGTGCATCACGCTGTGTTTCCTTTAAATGATAAACCTAATTTATGGTATTTGATATCTTGTTTCTTTGCAATTGTTCCATATCACTAGGGTTGAAAGGATATATGAAGATATTAATTCTAGTATCACAAAGAGGAGTATTCATCTGGACATCAATCTCAATAAGTTAGCTCTCGTGATATCAAGAGTAACGGCATTGATGGGGATCCTGGTTTGTGTCCATTTTTATTCAGTATAGTTCTAGTTTGGCATCTTCTCCCTGTTTTTGTATATTTCTTGGTGGCCTAGAAACAACCATTAATTAGTAGCTCAGCGAAGTACCAAGGATAAGTGTGTTCATAGTTTGGCCATAGCAGGTAGGCTAAGGATCATGGCAATTGTTCACTACTTCTACCATACTATAGTTTCTCTTACACATAATCATGTGCTCCACACACACCAACTCATATTTTCATTGCTTGAACAAAAAATGTAACGAATCTCTTCAGTTTGTGTGTAATAGTGTACAGTAGTTAGCGTGTGTTTGGTCAGTTAGCTTGACAGCTGTGGTTATCAGTTAATCTCTTTGCTTCTCTTAGAAGCTACTCATTCTTTATAATAACTGTTTTTTGAAATTTGACATTTAGATCTGTAGAATTTGGATTTTATTTTTTAAATTCTCTCTGCTTCACAACTCCTTTTGCAAAGGTGTCTGGGAAATTTTATAGTAGGATTTTAGATAAATATACAAAAACTATTCATTGGCCATGCTCGACAAGATACTATTCCTTTTGCACAGTGTCTGCTTCACCATTCATTAGGTTGTCTTGGGCATAGTATCAAATCCTTCATAATGAGGTGTTCAGAAATTTGACCTATGATGATCCCCATTCTGTAATAAGTTGAATCCGGTGGAAGACAAACTGCTGTTGTGCATTATTTGCTGTTGAGGAATTTTCTGTGTGTGTCTGAGCACAAAGCATGAATTCACGTATTTGGTGTGCTATATGTGGAAGCTTAACATGCTGTTGAAGTCTGATCTTGTTCTTATTGACATAATACAGAGAGAGACTGAAACACCTGAACTGGAAAGGGGTGCTGTTAGGGCCATTCAGGATCTGTATGATGTTATGCGACTTGATGTCCTTTCTATAAATATGAGGTTTGTCACAATTGCTGTTGTCTGCATACATTGATTTTTAAATACTGTCTTCCTGCTTGCCTGCATCAGGGAGAATTAATGTGTATTTTTCTTTTCTTTTCTTTTTCCTATTAGGGAAAATTATGACACCTGGAGTTTACTGACAAAGGCTAGGGATGAAGGGCGATTGTTTGAGAAGCTGAAATGGCCCAAGAATACAGATTTAGTATGCTCCAATCATATTTTTCTATATTTTTGTGCAAATAACTTGCCTTTAAATTTTAACTTTTGATTGCATGCAGAAAATGCAAGTGAAAAGATTGTATTCTCTGCTGACTATCAAAGAATCTGCGTCAAGCATTCCTAAAAATCTTGAGGCCAGGCGACGCCTACAGTTTTTCACAAACTCGCTTTTTATGAAGATGCCTAGTGCAAAGCCAGTGCGGGAGATGCTATCCTTTAGGTAAATCTTTTCTCTGGATGAAATTATTACCCTTATTTTTTCCATGCTTATCTTCCTTTTTGTTTGTGCAGTGTTTTCACTCCTTATTATTCTGAGGTCGTGCTTTATAGCATGTCTGAACTTCTAAAGAAAAATGAAGATGGAATATCAATTCTGTTCTACCTTCAGAAGATATATCCAGGTAATTTTACTTCGTTTCCTTCTATCAGAAATATCACAGTAGAACTGTTACTGTGTTATTCTCTATGCATTCTTGTGTATAATTTTTAAATTGTCATCCATTAATGGATAGTTTTCATAATATACTGCAGATGAATGGAAAAACTTTCTTGCTAGAATTGGCCGTGATGAAAATTCGCTTGAGAGTGAACTTTATGATAATCCTAGTGATATTCTTGAATTGCGATTTTGGGCTTCGTATCGGGGGCAAACATTGGCCAGAACAGGTAATGTTTTACTAATGAACTTGATTTCTCCCTTATGTTTTCTTGTTTTCCAGTCCAAACATTGTTAATTGTGATAATTAAATATATATTTTAACTTCATGTAAGAAAAGATTGTATAATATATTAATTATTTGGCAATATTGCATTGATGTATAAATTGTTTAAATATTAATATAATCTAGAATGTAATTTTATGAAGGATTTGCTTGATAAGAAATTAGTGATATTTGAGAAATATCAAAAGGCACAGATAATGGCCAGGATACAAACTTGAAACGGAAGTTCTTTTGCATTTTGGTATAAATAAGCCTTATTTATACCTTTTAAGGGATTTAGTGACCAGTTTGGTAAGTTTGCTTCTAATTATCGATGGACTGATTCCCATGTACATCAGGCAGATCAGCTCATCCCATGGTATGGCTAATAGTCTCTTAATCTATGCTTAATCACTTTTCCCATAATTTGATAGTGTAGTTGACACCTCAGACGGTTCTAAATACCCTCGGTTGAATATAGGTACCAAATGGTACTCCACCCCAAATTTTGGCATTTTTGTACATCACAAAATCTTTTTAAATAGGTTAGTGAGCGAAAGGAAACTTTTTTTCTTGTGTATTTCAATCCATCGGAATATTGCCATCCTTTTAACTGCTTTTCACCTCCCTAAAACATTCTACTGCAATAAGCAATATTACTATGTCAATTCTTGTCCATCTTTGAAAAGGTAAAAAAAGATTCCCCATCTCTCCATGATATCTTGATCAGTAATTAAAATTCTCCTTCTTCAACCTTAATATGTTGCCCTGAATCTTACCTTTGCATCATCAAGATCCTTTCTTTCTTGCCCAAAAACTTTTGATTCATCCAATACCCCATTAAAAACCTTCGAAATAGCTAAATGAACTCTTAGCTCAAACACAGGTGCATGTTTAGAATTATAGAATAATGAAGAAAATTTGTATAAATGTGTTTCTATCGGATTCCATCCCCTCACCTTTTCTCCGTCCATTCATACTAAGGTGGGTTGTTGCCAGACGGGGTCAAACCCCAGACCTGACCTTTAACACCCAGCGAGACAGATGCTACCAGTTGTGCTGCAGCGCAACTGGTAGCATCTGTCTCGCTGAGAGGGTGTTAAAGGTCAGGTCTGGGGTTCGATCCCGTCTGGCAACAACCCACCTTAGTATGAATGGACGGAGAAAAGGTGAGGGGTTGGGGTGTATTGGGCTGCAGACCTGACAGGCTCTCGGGGAGAGAGATGTTATAAAAAAGTACTGGTAGCATCTGTCTCGCTGAGAGGGTGTTAAAGGTCAGGTCTGGGGTTCGACCCCGTCTGGCAACAACCCACCTTAGTATGAATGGACGGAGAAAAGGTGAGGGGTTGGGGTGTATTGGGCTGCAGACCTGACAGGCTCTCGGGGCAGAGATGTTATAAAAGACCTGACAGGCTCTCGGAGAGAGAGATGTTATAAAAAAGTGCAATGTTTGGAAAATGAGCAATGCTGGAATTTGCATAATTATATAGTATGGGATTCTAATATATTACATTTTTAGAAAATGTCAATGTTTGCCCTATAAAGCATTTTAAATGTGTCATTCTACGATTATTATTATATCAAGCATGATGATTAAATGCTTAGAAATCAGCATTCACAGAGAGTCAGTAATACCAGCACCCATCATCGTTTTATATATGTTTGTACAATAGTTTTTAAGTGGTTTAGTGTCATTCCTCCTGTTATTAGTTTAGATCTTTATGGAAATAGGTATCAACTCCCTGAATTTGGTTTTGTTTAGTTGTATTCTTTGTGTTACAGTGGTTGTTTGTTTATGAGCATGGGTTTGGTTGTGTTGTGTCCCCCATGTTTTTTTTTTTTTTTTTTTTTTTTTCCCTTTTTTTTTTTTGTTTTTTTATATGTTTTTTCCCCTTTATATATAGCTTTATATGTGATTGCATATGATTGTTGAATTTTGGGGCATCAACCTTTCTCGGATCCCAAGGTTTATAGTGATGCGTAACATGGAATCTAAAATTAAAAAAATCACCATTTTATGAGTTAAAATGGATAACTCATTAAAGGGAAGAACACAATGAAGGAAATAATGAGTTTGTTTGTGCTTATTTTTCTTAGAATGTTCAAATTTAATAAAATAGTCAGATTTTGGTGTTTAATTTGCATACTTTAAGATAAGCAATTTTCAAAATAATCTACATTTTCTTTTTATTTTTTGGAATGCATAGTTCGGGGTATGATGTATTATAGGAAAGCTCTCATGCTTCAAACCTATTTGGAGAGGACAACAACCGGAGGTAAGGAAATACAAGCTCTCATCGTTCAAACCATGTTTTCCTCATGGTACCATGTTTGTAACCAATTTTCTTTTATTTATTTTTTCTAATTTAGATTTGGAGGCTGCAGTAGGTTGTGATGAAGTAACTGATACACGTGGCTTTGAATTATCCCCTGAGGCACGTGCCCAGGCAGATCTTAAGTTCACTTATGTTGTGACATGTCAAATATATGGTAAGCAGAAAGAAGAGCAAAAGCCTGAGGCTGCTGATATTGCTTTACTTATGCAAAGGTGGGTTCAACAGTTATATGGATCAAATTTCGTTTATTTTGTTTTCTAATTGATTCTTAATCATTGAGTGCTCAAGTCATGTGTGGGATCTTTTTTTTTTTTGTCATTTAATGATTTTAGAAATGAAGCTCTGCGGGTTGCTTTCATTGATGTTGTCGAAACTTTAAAAGAGGGAAAAGTGAACACAGAATACTACTCAAAGCTGGTGAAAGCTGATATCAATGGGAAAGACAAGGTGCTGTTCTTCTATACTTGTTATATATAACAATAAGCTTTTATACTTTTTATATGTATTCTTGTTAGCAAATTTAGCCTGATAACTGACTTAACTAAAGCATGGATAGAATAACTACTTATGTTACTTTTGCTACCATCTATTATTGAATTACATTGCCATATTTACTTAAGTTGGTTTCACTTTTACTTTTGGGACCTCCCTTTATTGAATTGGTTTGATATTTTTCACACCATTAATTGATTTTTTTTTTGTCACAGGAGATATACTCTGTGAAGTTACCTGGAAATCCCAAATTGGGTGAAGGGAAGCCTGAGAATCAAAATCATGCTGTTATATTTACCCGTGGAAATGCAGTCCAAACAATTGACATGAATCAGGTCATATCAGTTTTAATAGCTATCTGTATTTGACTAATTTTTTCCTAATTGATTGTCATGATTCATACAGATCTGTGTTGTATTCTCACTGCATGTTCCCTCCTATTTTAGAAGTCATTTTGTCTTGTCTGATGACTTAATTGTTATTGTTATCTTCATTGGTCTATATTAAATCCTGTCCAAACAATTGACATGAATCGGGTCATAATATAAGTTTTGGGAGATTTTTGAGTTAGGTATAAATCCACTCACTTATAGATTGTCATAATTCATAAGAATCTATGTGGTGGTAATGTACAAGTTCTTTGCTGTTGCTTTATTTTGACCCGTTTTATAATTTATTATAGGATAACTATTTTGAGGAGGCTTTAAAGATGAGGAACCTTCTTGAAGAATTTCATTCTGACCACGGGCTTCGTCCTCCTACTATTCTTGGTGTTAGAGAACATGTCTTTACTGGAAGGTATGTTTTACTTAAATCCTTTGATTGTGTCCTTTTTACACTTGGTTTTTGTTTCATTTGCAGCTCTGTGTAATGTCTCTGTTAATGATGCAGTGTCTCATCTTTGGCATCATTTATGTCCAATCAAGAAACTAGTTTTGTGACTTTGGGGCAGCGGGTTTTAGCAAGTCCATTGAAGTAAGCACATTTGAAATTAAATAATTATTTTTCTTGTCAAGAATCAAACTAAGTACGGCAATTCTATTCAGGGTTCGCATGCACTATGGGCATCCTGACGTATTTGATAGAATTTTTCACATAACCCGTGGTGGTATCAGCAAGGCTTCCCGTGTTATCAACATTAGTGAAGACATCTATTCTGGTATGACTACTGCATCATTGAACTTTGGCATTTTCGGGAAATGGTCAAAATGTCAAATTTTCTCAATGCATTAATTTAAAAGAACTAGTGTACTCCCAAGGTTCCTAGTGATGAGGGTCATTGTATTAATATATTATGGATTACATGGTTCATTGTACTTAGACAGTAACTGATTGAAATTGCATTAAAATATGTTCTGTTTTATATTTAGAATTTGTAAATTTTTATAACTTGTAACTAGGCATCACTATTCTCCTTGATATCTCAGCTATGTTGACAATTTACATCTATCACATGCCATGACATGAAAATATTAATAAACAAAAAAAGAAAAGATAAACAGAACCCATGGGTGGCCAAACTAAAACTCATGAACAAAATAAAAGCCATCTATAAAGCTATTCACAATCTAACTATATACATAGGAAAATAAACCTATTATGATAAAAGTCCAAACTTATAAAAGTTGATGTAATCGTATTTCATTTAAACACTTCCCTTGAAGATAGGCTTGAATTCGTCTGATTTCCTTCCTGAAAAATGTGACACATTAAAACCAATACCACTACAAAACTTTACATATTTCCTCTAACGTGTTATACACAACGGCACAACCTCTTCATGAGAGAAAGTTTGACAAACCAAAATTGAATCACATTTCATCCAGAGTCTTCTAAATCTGGTACTTTTAACATACTCGATGGCATGAATAGCTCACATAAACTCAGCAACATATTTACTATTTTAATCATTTATGATGTGTAATACAGTTTACTTTGAAGTTTTATCAGGATTTGCTTATTTACTTGTATGTATTTTAGCTTTAGGTCTTAGTGTGTACTCTTTGAAATGGCGTTTTCATTTTCCCTTGTTTTGCCTTTGCTACACTTTTTTTATGTTCTTTTGAATTCACAGGATTCAATTCAACCTTACGTCAGGGAAATATTACACATCATGAATATATTCAGGTGAGCCTTGTCATTTCATGTTGCCTATACAACAAATCATTTTCTAATAGTAAATTTGCAGGTTGGTAAGGGAAGAGATGTTGGGCTCAATCAGATTGCACTATTTGAAGGAAAAGTTTCAGGTGGTAACGGTGAACAGGTTCTCAGCCGTGATGTATACAGACTCGGGCAGCTTTTTGATTTTTTCCGGATGATGTCTTTTTATTTTACCACAGTTGGATACTACTTTTGTACCATGGTATGGCCACTTATGTGTCATTTATTTTTTGTTGTTTGAATTAGTAAGTATGTGAATCCACCCTAAACAACACAACAAACAATGGAGTACCAACTTGTTGGAAAAAATACAAGGGTAGAAGAAATTATAATATTGAGATGGAGTAGCCTATCAAGGAGAAGATGACAGGAATATGCTTGAGGTTCTTTTGTAGAAAAAAGAAAAGAAAGCAATAGTTTCTCTTTTGTCAAAAACATGAGTAAAATGGATTATCAAATTCAAATTAAAGGGTCTAGGAATAACTGCTGAATTTAAAATGACCTTGCAAGTGAAAGATACTTAAGTAGTTTCATTGAGAACATGGGTTTTGAATCAAAACTTTTGATAGAGCAAGGCTTGGTGGTAATGTGTGTTGTATGTAGAAGCAATGGCAGCTGCAACTGGTTTTGTTTACCATTGAGAATGAGAGAACCCAGCCATACTTTACATTAACACTGACACATGTCATGGAAATTTTTAGAAGTGAATTTAAGCCTAACTTAATCCCACAAAACCGGCTTATGAGGTTGAATTAGGCTTAAACTCCACTTCTAACATGATATCAGAGTCATTGTTTAAAAAAAAAAAGTTGATCCTAACGAGATTTCTTGGATATTCTGTTCCACCTGCTATCAGGCCGTTAACAGACCACTCACTAATTTCTAGTGCCACGCACGAGATGAATATACTTGGCGTGAGGGGATGAGTTGGGAGTCTCACATCAACTAGAGATAAGGCTAATTCACAATATATAAGTAAATGCAATCCTCACATTACATGTCGGTTTTGTAGGGTTGAGTTAGGCTTAAACTCCGCTTCTAATAGAAATATTCCACACAATACAGTTTTGGAATCCCTAGCATATACATATATTTATAACATAGCTTCTTCACTTGATGACTTTGTGTCTTTCTGATGCTGCAGCTGACAGTGCTGACTGTGTATGCCTTTCTATATGGGAAAGCCTATCTGGTAAGTTGGATTGTGTAAAACGTTCATGGTACTTATCTATGGTTTCTTGTGTTATGATTATCTTTTTCTTTTTGTTCAAAATTTTATAGTTCTAGAGCCAAATGTTTTTTGTTCACATCAGATTCACGTCTGCAAGAGTTGGACATGGTTTCATTTCAGTTTTTTACTGTTATCAGTGGATTGGTTCTGTTATTTTTTGGAATTTTGTCTTGTTTCAGTCAGATTATTTGTAACAATCATTGAACTTATAATTAATTTTCACAATTTGTGTACTGTGTATACTTATAGCCACAATTGCACTCTATTTCCAGGCACTATCTGGTGTTGGCGAAACCATTGCAGAAAGGGCTGCGATAACTAAGAACACTGCACTGAGTGCCGCTTTAAATACACAATTTCTCTTTCAAATTGGTATCTTCACTGCTGTGCCAATGGTTTTGGGCTTCATTCTTGAGCAAGGTTTCTTGAGGGTAAGTGTGTGTCCCTTTCCTTAATTTAATGGCTGTCACCCAAGAATTCCAGTCATACAAGATAGTTGATATTAGGAACAGTATCAATATTTGAGAAGTTGGCATGTACACACACGTCTCTTGGTTGCATCTGCAAGTTTAGGTAATCAGAAAATGTGTAGCCAATTGTGTTATTCTTGAAAAGCAGTAAAATTGGTGTTTGACTGTCATCTTGCATTTTTAGGCTTTTCACTATAAATTCAGTTAATAAATTAATGTTTCTTTCTCTCTGTCTTGTATATTTAATGCTCTACAAACAAATTATTTGAAGTACACTCATTTTTATTGGTCTGCAGGCCATTGTGAGTTTTGTCACAATGCAGTTTCAGCTATGCACTGTCTTTTTCACTTTTTCCTTGGGTACAAGAACACATTATTTTGGTCGGACCATTCTTCATGGTGGTGCAAGGGTTTGTCTACCTACTCTATGACGTATCTTTCTGTACTTATCCTCTCAACTCTTAATCCGTTAATTTGTCAACAGTATCAAGCTACTGGCCGTGGGTTTGTTGTCCGCCATATCAAATTTTCAGAGAACTACAGACTCTACTCTCGTAGTCATTTTGTTAAAGGGTGAGGCTTCTGTTTCCCTAATTAAAGACTCTACTCTCAAAGTCACCGTAAAACATTAAGTTTTTCTCCAAATTATTTTCATATCTCTTTTTATTCTCTTACTAAGTTATCGGCTTAACTCATCATTAGATTCCTAACTCTGATAAGGAATTTCAAAGGGCGTAAAATTTAAAGTAATATGTCTGCATTTGGTTTCTTTGTTACTTTTTGAAAGGGGCTTCTATGTTTGTTGCTTTCTGCTCGTTTTGATAATTTGGTGGAGAAAAAATTGTAGTAGGAGGTTGTCCTGTTCCAGGGCGGGACATACCAGAAACCTTGGTTAGAACATATTGAGAGAATCTTCCAATGAAGCACCATAAGTAGGAATTGCATAATGACTTGTGTCACTGTAGTTTGATTAGTACTGTGTTCTACCTGATAGACCCTGATTTTTTTGTGTGTCCAGGGGAATCCTTTTAGTATCACTTCAAGATGATCTTAGGTGAAACCACGCCACTATCTAAGGAGTTTGTTAATTACATTGATCCAGAGAACATATTTTTAACTGAATGAGAGCTCCTTGCTGTTAATCTGTAGTGGGACCTAATTTCAGCAAAAAAAAAAGTTTATTCATCTCTAATTATTATCCTTTAGAATAGATATGATATTTAGCTCCTCATGGGAGCCATGAAAATACAAAAGAGAAAACTAGAAAAGAAGGAAAAGGCGACAAAGGCTAAATGTTCCTGATTAATTAGAAATGAATAGACAATTGTAAAATAAACCAAAACGTTTAAAATATTGAATTGAGAAATAACTCCTTTTCTTGCTGAATTCTCTGGCGTGTAAACGTTTTGAGTGGAATTCATGACTTGGTATCGGTAACTAGCTTTTATACAGTGATAGAATTTCACAGAAAACTCAGGAATTGGGAATGGAGGGATTTGGAGAAAAATAGGGATTCTCTGAATTTAGAATCTAATGAATTCTTATTGTGTTGATACTATAGTTAGATTTCTATATATATGTAATTGGAAGGTTTAAAAAAGGTGAACAAAATTTCACTGCTGCTAACAGACTTTTTGGGCTGATGGTTTTAGAACTTCTTGCATGCATTCATTTACTCATTATTATAGATATTAGGATAGTCCAATACTTTTTCCATCTAGTATGTATGAAGTTATTCTCATTTAGATTGCATCAATTTGTTCCTTTCCCTGATATATGTGACAAATGTATTCATATATTTTGTCTTCAGGTTGGAGGTGGCACTTTTGTTGATAGTTTATCTTGCATATGGCTATAATGAAGGTGGTGCACTCTCGTATATTCTTCTGAGCATAAGCAGTTGGTTTATGGCTCTATCCTGGTTGTTTGCACCATATTTATTCAACCCATCTGGATTTGAATGGCAGAAGTAAGTATTATCTTCGTACTCTGTCAGGCATGTCTCATAATTAATTAATTTCCATCATGGTGTTCCTTTTAGGGTGGTGGAAGACTTTCGAGATTGGACAAATTGGCTACTATACAGAGGTGGAATCGGTGTTAAGGGAGAAGAAAGCTGGGAAGCATGGTGGGAAGAAGAACTGGTAATCAGCATAAACATTTCCTAAGTTGTGTATTCTAATTTATATAGGCAAATTTGCAGCAGTTGACATTCCCTCTTCCTCAAGATAACAGTCTTGGAATGGGTAATCAAAGGGGCTTTTGCTTCTCTATTTTCATGTGCATGAGCAAGGACTGATGTGATGCATCATGGATTCGATGCAAGATTGAGTTGGACTTCTATTGTTGGAAGAAATGAGTAATTACTACCAAATAAGCTGTTCAATGATATAATTAATGTTCAGCAGTAAGATAAAGTTGATCCCTGGAGTGGGCATTCCGTTTTCCTCTCTATTTTAATGCACACGAACAAGACCTACTTTGTGGCATATGGGATTGTGGTGGACATTTATTAATGAATGAAACGAGCAAAATCTACAAGATAAATTATTATATAATTTTGATTGATTTGCAGCAGTAAGATCAAGTTAGTTCTTGAACTGTCATTCACTCCTTTTCCAAGATAAAGGATATGGATAATTGAATGAAAAATCTACAAGATAAATTATTATATAATTTGATTAATTTGCAGCAGCAGATCAAGTTAGTTCTTGAACTGCCATTCACTCCTTTTCCAAGATAAAGGATATGGATAATTGAATGAGCAAGAACTGCTGCAATGTATTATGGATTTAATACAAGATTGTGGTGAACATTTATTATTAGATTATTACAGCAAGATGCACCATATCTTTCAAGTTTAGTATTCTTACATCTGGCATCTCAGTACTTTTTGGTGATTACTCAAGTTCATAAAATCATGTGAGGATATCTGAATTTCATGACACTTCTGTTGTTCCCAAAGTTGATCCTAAATTTTCTGTCAATGCTTTCAACATTGCTTATTCATTTTATTCAAATATCTGTCTCAATATTCATTAATTATTTCGTCTACAGTCTCATATCAGGAGCTTGGGTTCAAGGATAGCAGAAACTGTTTTGAGTCTCAGATTTTTCATCTTTCAGTATGGCATTGTTTACAAGCTTAACGTGAAAGGAACTAGCACTTCACTGACGGTATTACATGTTTTTTGTTTCATTTTGTGTTTCCTTCCTTTTACAGAAATACTGGTTTTTTTTTTTTTTTGTTCGTTTCCAGATTTTATGCTGCAAGTTATGTGAATAATTAGTAATTAGTGTACACAGGTCTTTACTTACACTGCTCACATGTTTTATAATCCTAGGTAATCTCTAACTAAATTCAAATTACCGAACTAGTTATAATTGAGTTAATACCTAATTACACATTGATCAAATGCTTAATATCTGTAACTACTCCACAACACTTCTATTTTTGAATTCGTTTCTCTTCTGTTTAATATAAAATGTGATTCATAGGGTTTCTAGAATTAGAGAATCCTCTATCATTTCGACAATAATATTAAGTGAACAAATTATCTATTATGGCTGATTTTTGTCCATATATACTTGAGTTTCATCTCAGCTGATGTATAATATATTATGTTTTTATAAAAGCTTTAAAACAAAATAATATCACTTATTTCAACACTTCCCTCAATTAGGTCTTTTCTGTTAGATTGACGTTAACTAACTGACATAGTCCTAATTTTTATTAAAATGATTGAATTAGGTTCTTTCTGTTAAATTAACGATAACACCTTTCAACAAAAAAAATAATGGACCAAATTGAATAATTGAAACAAAAATTAGGATGAAATAAGGATTTAGCCTTTTAATAAAGATAAATTCATAATAAATAATAAAAACGGAATAAGTTATGATGTGGGATGTTATTTCGCTCTCCGGTGCTGAGTGACTTCATTTTACCAGAAAATTTTGAATATAGTGGGGTTGACCTGTTCAAATACCAACTTAAAATTATAAATAGCCAAAAGTCAGAGTTTCATCTCAGCTGATGTATACGTCTATAAATGTGAGTACTAGTATATCTCAAAGAGGGTGGCTACAACTTTTGTTCCTTAACCTTTCTTTTTTTAATCAGTTCATGCAAGGTCCATGGCTTGGCCATTGGAATGTTATGATTCGCATTCTAAGGTACCTCAAAAAAGCTCTCGGGCAAGGGTTGTTATATGAAGATAAATGAAGCATTCAGGTCTTTGAATACTATGGTGCAGATTGGGCAAGTTCGTCTATTGATAGACGGTCTATTACTGAATATAGTGTTTTTTTTTTTTGAGAAAACATTATTTCATGAAAAAGTAAGAAGCAAAATGTAGTGACCCGATAGTTGAAGCTGAATATAGGGTAATGGCATCACTAACTTGTGAACTTATATGGATAAAGCAGTTCCTTCAAGAGCTTAACTTTTCTGATATCCAGACTATGAATATGTATTACAATAATCAAGCTACTCTCCACATTGCATCAAATTTAGTGTTTCACGAGATAACTAAACATAGAAATTGATTGTCATTTTGTTCGTAAAAAGTTGTTGGCGAAAAAAATATGTACCGAGTTTGTTAGATGTGTTGACCAAATCTTTAAAGGGACCTTGGATTGAGATTATTTGTTCCAAGTTTGGTACATATAATTTGTATGCTACAACTTGAAGGAAAGTGTTGGAATAATTATTAGGTCCACTTATGTTAGTGTAGTTATTAGGCCTAAAGTAGGGAGTTGTGTGTTGGGTTATCTCTAATTATTGTTTCTAGTTTTGTAGCTAGCAGTGTAAGATAGTCTCTTGACCCTCCATCTCTTTATTATATCAATTCTTAATCAATATAAATAGCAGAACATGAGAAGGGTCCTTAAAAAGCCCTCTAAAAATCTTGAGTGAATTAAGGTTCTAGAGATCTTATATTAACTAGAGATATGATCAAATTATGTATATAAGTGAGTATAAACATTACCTTAGAAGTCAGTTTTATGATGTTAAGTTCAAAATCACTTTCTAAGACAAGTTGTTAGAGGTTAGTAAGCTTTAGCTGTGGGAAAATGTTTGTTTAGTTGATGAACAGCAGTTCGAGATCCTCCTTGTCCTATTAGGATGTAGTAGATTTTATTGTCTATACATTGCTTTTGCTATACAGTTAGTACTGCAATCTTGGTATTTCCCATCATTTCTAGACAGTTTTCAGCTGACTTTATCTGTCGAAAATTGTCAAACCCTTTATTCCTTTTACTGACTATAATCGAATGCACCACATTTTCCACATTACATTCTTTTACTGACTCTCCTCAGTTGTCAGCCATCATTCATTGTTGCCAGAAGCTCTGGCAGCAGTGCACGTTCTACGCACATGGTTTCGGAGTTGAAGTTGAATGGTGACCTCACTTTTTGATGCTCTAGAGCCTCACTGCGGTGCCAAGTTCTCCCTTGGCAAAGCTGTCGATCCCCAAATTTTTGCCTTCACTTTTCTCTGCCTTGTGGTGGAGCCCTCGATCAGCAAGATCTACAAGGTTGCCATCTCCGCTAGAAGGATCGGATAGAAATATTAATCATGTCGAATGTGCTCTATGCCTGGGTCGTGATAAAAATCATGAATTGGGGAAGGCTAGCTTTCTGAATCAATAATTGAAACATATTGTGAATAGAGATTCATGACCAATAATAAAATAAATTTTTTTCTAGAATATATTGATTATAAAATAATACTTGATTAATGAATATATATTTTACTTTCTTCTTTCTATACTTTGATTCGAAGCTTAGAAGGTCCTATTTGAATAGAAGGGTCCAGTAGATAACTGGCTTGTGAACTGACTGCTTATGTTCACATTTTGTACAGGTTTATGGACTTTCGTGGGTAGTTCTGGCAGTACTCATAATTCTTTTCAAGGTGAAAAATAGGCATTGTGTTGACTTTCATTTAACTTTACATGTTAATTTTGCATCTTCATGCCTATTTCTATTCTTGCACATAGGTGTTCACATTCAGCCAGAAGATATCAGTCAATTTCCAGCTTCTTTTGCGGTTTATACAAGGAGTCTCCCTTCTGTTAGCACTGGCTGGTTTGGTTGTAGCAGTTATATTGACTGAGCTGTCTTTACCTGACATATTTGCTTCTATGTTGGCTTTCATTCCTACTGGATGGGGAATTCTATCTGTGAGTTTTCTTTTCCTCTAATCTATATCCTATTATTTGTTATTTTACACAATTTGGTTGTCTTAATATTTTGGCTTTGCGCTTAATTCAATATAATAAAAACGGATTATAAGATAGGGACTTTCTTGGCTTTAAAAGGACTATCGTATATGTCGAGTCAATAATAGGATTTGAACACCATTTGAGGGTTAACATCACCTAGGCTGCACCTTAGGATGCTTCTCTCAGATTCTCTGTCAAACCCCTCCAGTGTTGGCCCTTTTTAAAGCATCAGCCACCAACTCTTATAGGCTGCAACTGGCTTGGGGTGTCCACATTACAGGTGGTCCAACCATAGATATAGAATAAGCTCTGATGCAACATTTGAATTTATGCTTAAAGCTTAATTTCACAGAACTGGTTTGATAAGATCTGCATTAGTAGTAATATTTGCAGTCATGGTAGTATCTCAGCTCCATAGGAAAATTAACTTCGAAGCTGCTGCACTCAACCTTTCTTTGTTGATAGGCCTCTCTAAGACACTTAGAATAAACCTGATAAGCCAATTAAAGTAGCTTTCCAACTGCTTTCTCTGGAGTTTGATTCTTATGATCAAATTTGTATTGCGTTTAACTGCAAGCAGTGAGTTAAACGAGAAAATGTCATGTGGTCAAATTTTTCTCTTTTTTTAATGAGTGAAAACATATCAGCTAAAAGTGGAAACCAAAAATAAATGAAAGTGCAACATGAGTTTGGTGTGGTCAAGCTGACACCGAAGCAGGAGGATAAATTCCACTCTGACCTTTTAATTTTGATTTTTGATTTTAGATTGCTGCTGCATGGAAGCCTCTGATGAAGAAGCTAGGACTATGGAAATCTGTTCGATCAATTGCTCGACTGTATGACGCTGGTATGGGAATGCTCATCTTTGTACCCATTGCATTCTTTTCGTGGTTCCCTTTTGTATCAACATTCCAAACTCGCCTCATGTTTAACCAAGCTTTTAGCCGAGGGTTAGAAATTTCTCTAATTCTAGCTGGGAACAATCCAAATACCGGGATATAGTTGTGTATTTAGTTCATGCCTTGTTCCTGATCCAGATACTACTATAAATGATGCCTTTTAGATTTCCTGGAGAGGGTGAGCGTTAGTAATTCTTCTTGTAGGAAGTATAGATTTTCTGTAGGCCAGCATTGTGAATAGTTGTATCATCAATTATGTAATCGTTTGATCTAGCTTTGGGTTTAATGTATGCAATATCAGTTTTGAATTTCCTTGTATTCCAGTTTACTTATTTCCCTGCATGGCATGCTTTAGTAAAATATGTCATTAAACTGTTTTCTATTCGTGCTTGTTTTGTTTTCCCTATTTTTGAGTATTTGCAAGTCACAATATATTCAACATGTTTCCTTGTTCGAAAATTCTATTTATTGTTTCTCATTTTGCCACCCAATCAGCTATCACAGTACAAAGCTTATTTGTACTGAATAAACCTGCATTTAAATTATGTGAAATATTTGTAACGAACTATATGCTAGCTACATAATAAAACGAAGCGTGCATAAAGCCGTATCCAATAATAATTTTGAATAAAAAATCTTTTTAATTATGCACCAGTCCAAAATACCTTTTTTTTATTATTGTAACAATTATTGGTAAAGTTATCATAACTTATTTATGTTGTCAATTTTTGTTTACTAAAAAATTGAGGTCAGAAAGAGAAATAAATACTATTCTCAGATTTATATTTTGTGGTCATTATAGATTATTTATATCATATATAAAGGAATTTTTTTTCTTTATATATTTTTTTTAATTTTACCTTAATGTTCAGAAGGAATTTGTTTTTCAGACTCTGATTTCCGATGAATAATTCTTTACGCTAAAACTTAAAAAGAAAAAAAACCCGTCATACCTTTTCCGTCTATCCTAGCCTAAGTGATTTGGAAACATCACCATGGCCACCACTGCAACTTCTGGAGTACTTCTCTTCCGACTTTCACCCAACAGCACGACACAACTTCTTTCAAGAGAATACCATTTGAAATAAAAATCCATGTAAAACAGGTGTTTCAAATATCATGGGGTGCCGAAAGCAAAATCTGTTAGATTTAGGGTTTTTTTAGGTTTTGGACTTCAAATTAACTTTGGGGCAATTTTTTCCTGCACCCTCATAATTTCAACCTGTACTACCATAAGTTTAAACAATTTTTCAAATGATTAACAATCCAAAATGTTAAACATTAATATTTTTATATTTTATAATGTATAATTACAGAATACAATTTTGAATAACAACTCAAAACATGTATATACAATTACGGGATCCTGAATACAAATGTATTACAGTATTACAGATTATGCAATTTAAAAACAATTTATATTCCAAAATATAATTCCGAATACAAATTTATATTGTAGATTACATAATTTAAAATATATTTTTCATTAAATAAGTCTCCGAAAAAGACAACTTTCTATTGAAAGAACAATGATTTAAAAAAGATTTCGACGAAGTTTCGCGAGAAGAATTACAAATGGGTCTCCGTTCATGAACCACCGCAGGGAATGACAATATCAACACGGACCAGTTTTCCACAATCCATTGTGATAAACAATGAACAAATGATTTTAGAGTTTAGAATACTATACTGCAGATAAAAATCAAACAACAATGTCACAATCCAGTATTTATTGAAACAGAAAACGCAAACAGTGCAAACTGCTCCTGATCCTGTGAATAACAATTAAACAAAGCATTGGACTCAATTGTCTAATGGCTCCATTTTTATTCTGACAGCTCCAGCAGATTGTGGTGTAGCAGCAGTTACTTTTGACCACCCAGGAGGAGGAGCAAGCTGAAGCCTCACACCACTCTCATTTTCAATCTTCACTTCAACAGGAGCAGTAGCAGGAGCAACGTTGGTATTGTTTCCTGCAAAACCAAAGACACTGCTATTTGTTCTGGGAGCATCGTCAGCAACAACAGTGAGTGCACCGTTTTCCCATTCAAGACGCAGACTCCTCCTCCGTATTTTCGCCATCATTCTCTTCTTCCTCTCACTCTTCGTCTCGTACCTGTAGTGCCTCGAACTCACGTGCGCCGCAAACCGCTGCGACGTCTCAAACACGCACCCGCACTTCGGACACGTGTACGGCCCGTTCTTCTTGTACGGATTGCTGTGCATCCGACCATCGTATTCGCTCTCATCGTCCCTGCCGCCACAAACATCCTCAACCGCTTCACCCACGCTTCTGTTTCTCGTCTTCTTCGCCCCATAAACGCTTTCGTGGGGAAAACAAACACTCAATGGAGTTGCACAAAGGGTAATGCTTTTATCAACCTCAGTGTCTGCCTGCGACAAATGGGAACTGCTACAGTTGGGAAAGGGATAAGCAAAATGGTTCATAAAACTTCCCCTTTGGGTTGGTGCAATAATCGCTAGTTGTGTTGACGAAGTTTCACCAACAGAATCACTTTCAGAAGTGAATGCTGAAGCAGAGAGGAGTTTGGCTTGCAGCATTTCCTTGGCTTTCTTATTACTCTCCTGAGTGCGAGTGTTGCAAACTGCATGCTCCAGTTTTTCTCTCACTATCTTACTCGCTCTTAAGATGCTCTCAGTGTCGCCACCATCAACACGTAGTGAGGTTGGTGACAGACCCGAAAAGTGAGCCCTCAGAACCTCTTTTCCCTTCCCTTTTTCAGCGGCGCTAAGTCCGCCATGAAACATCACTGGTCTTCTTTTCGTGGCCAATGAGATTTTTCTGAGACTCTTGACCCTTTGGTTCAACCCAAGTTGGCTCATTCCTTTCACCGTTAAAGCTTCGCTTTTTTGCACTGCGTTTGAAGCCAAGAGAGGGAAGAGGGTGGTGCTAAAGTTGTTGGACTTGGTCGAGTTCATGGCCATGGCGGTGGAGGAATTCAAAGGGATTCTGAGAGTGACTGTGCATGCGTTGTATAGTTTGTGTCAAATTTTTCTTTTTTATTCACTTTTGTTTCTCGGTCGTATTTATTTATTTTTCTTACAACAGAGAAAATGGATGGTATTAATTTCATGAAGGAAACAATTTATTTGGGATTTGAAATATATATCTTTTAATATAAAATACACGAGTCAATTGTCAAAGTGCTTACCTTATTAATTTGTAATGAGATTTCAGCATTTATGAAAAATGTGTTTCAATTAATTGATGCTAAGAAATGATGAATTTCTGTTGAAGAGTTGACCAGCAATTTGACGACAAATCCTGAAAAGAATAGACTTTTCTAACAGCGAGATTAAATACTTGCAAAAAAAATTATAATTTTATATTATCAGTAAACTTATTTTACTAATTAATAAATACTGGTCTAAAATCTAAATTTTATTGTTCAGGGTTTGATTATTTCCACCTAAAAAAAGGAACAACTTTTATTTTTATTGTTTGATTATTTCCACCTAAATCTCAGTTAATTATATTAATTATTCATAATTGATAACTCTGATAAAAAGAAAAAATCTATCATAGCCCTTTTATAAACTATTGGGCCATGAGTTCATCTTTTACCATATCTAACATCTACGATTTTTTATACATAACAGTTAATTATTTAACCCAAAAAATATTGGAAGCCACAGGCTGATGCAAAACCTGCATCGATGATAATTAGTAAGTAATTAATATAAAAATTGTAAAAATAAAATCTTCTTAGTTATTTTTTGTTTAAATATATCGATAGACCTTCTTATTTAAATTCATTAACGTAAAATTCTATAAAAAATATTAAGCGAGATATAATCATATAAATAAGTTTAATAAATCATTCTATAAATTAATCAAGAAATTTTACATAAACTAACTACACAATTGAATCATGACCAAATATTAAGCAACCATATATGATAATAAGAGTAAATAACAAGACATCTACTAATAAAATAATCACTCAGTTAACTAATTAAAATTTTAAAATATATCTCAAAGGAAAACTAACTCCATCCCTTCAGCAAAATAAATACTAAATCAGCATAATATGATATTGAAACATATAAAAGTAAATAAATTAAATAAATAAAAACAAAAAATTAAGACAAAGTAGAATGATTAGAGGGAAAATACACAATATAAAACACGTTGAACATGAAATTAAAAGCTTGCAACGGAGTGTCAAACAGAACTCTAAGGGAAGAGATTTGTGAGAAAAGTGTGTGTGAGGAATTATTAAAAGATAACTTCATTTATTTATTTAAAAATTATTGAAATAATATTCATGATACTTAAAATTATTACAAGACCTGTGTAGGATTTAAGAACTAGCATCAAAATATTTTATCTTTTTTTATAATTAATATAGTGGTCAAAATAATTTTTTTCCTATTTTACCATACGAAACTTGGATTGATTTTCTTCTTCTTCTTTTTTTTTGTTAGTATACGACGTCCAAATTCATTGTTCTCTGAGTCACTAACTCTTTTTATATATTTTCCATTTATATTATAATAATTATTTTACTTAAAATGCTGATAATCAGTTACCTAAAAAAATAAAGTTGTGGCATAATAGTTAGCAAATTCGTTATATTGACGTAACAATTCTTTTTTATTATAGTGATATAATTTTAAATGAAATAATATGGATATATTTAAAAACTAAAAGTCATTTTATTCATTGGTGTATATCTTACTAATTTTGCATTTATATTAACCGGTAAAAAATCTTATCATTTTAAAACTAAAATATCATCAATGATAATAATTAAAATAACAACTAAAATTATTAGTACTGACAAATATTTTACAACAAAGTTTATAACCAAAAATTTTATTAATTTTCTAATTTTGCAATAAAATTTTCAATCAATTTAGAGAAAAAAAACATTGACTAAAATCGCAATCATATTTTTTATCATAAACATTGATCAAAATTAACCTATAAGTAATATTGATAATTTAAAAATAGCAATAAAATGTATATTCCCTACATATTAAAAATTTAAATGTGTATATCAAATAAATATTATAAAGCTGAATACCTTGTAAGAGAAAAGACTCATAAATACATTGTGTTGTAGGTTGGGATAGTGTTAATTTCTTATGTGGGTTGAGATCATCTCTCATTAGTGTTATGTGTCACTCTTGAAATTTTCACAAAAAAAGATCCACTAGTGGTATCAGAACCAAAGATCCACTAATGATATCAGAACCAAATATCAATTCATACAAGTACAATATATCTCATGTATCAAAAGTATTTGTAATGGAAGTTCATGAAGTATCTCATTATGTGAACCACGATCTTCTTAAAAAAAGATTAGACAAACGTGTTATTCAATGATGAATGGAAGTATAAGTACTTAGCTTAAGAAGGATATGTAACAATATGAATGGACTAAAATTCAAGTAAAAGTGTACGTTGAACATATTATAAGAAATAATACTCTTAAACCTAAGGTTTTTGATTCTATATGTCCTCTATATGTGGTTTTAGTTTATGTCCTATTAATGTTATGTCTGCTCAATGATCTATGGACAGAACCATTTTTCTATATCAATGATATGACAATTAGTCACTAATTAAATCAATAATTGACTTTTAAAAAATATTATAGTTTAGTAACTTAAATAGCGATTGATTTTGATAAGAGACTAAAGCATTTTCTTGACACTCACAATAGATCATTAGAATGCTTAATCTTCACTGAGGTCTTGATAATCCAGGACTAACTCTTAACAAGGTTTTTCACCGATTAACAATTTTTATAGGAGTAAAATATTTTTAACAAAATATAATTTTTATATTTCTAAAAAGACATAGTAAAGGAAAGTGAAAGGTAGTGTGAGATAAATTCTGGTATTATCCTTAAGAAAAATATTATGAAAATATTTAACTCAAATCTAGTCTAAATATTTAATAGTATCTATATTAACTAGAGTTTAATTATATGTGTGGCTAAATTTTATTTTCTTTCTTAACTTTTAGCCTGAGTTCATTTAGGATAGCCTTAATTATGTTAAATTAATTCAATTATTTTTAAAATAAATTATAAGAATCTTTAATGAATCAATTTTTTTATTATACACTTAAAATGCAATGTGAATAACATTTTTTTGTGAGTTAAAATATCTTGATCGAATCTTTATTGAGTTTAACATAAATTATTATTCTTTCTAACTATTAAATAATGTACATATATCTACGCGCAAAAATGTTTACTTTAGACTTTTGCTATGTGTGTTTAGGTGAGCATTTATAAAACTGATTTTGGTTACATTTTTAAAATGTAAAGTAATTTGCAACTAAAATCATGTTATTACTAACAAATTGGGAAATGAATACTATTTAACCTATTGTTTTCCTTATACACAGAGCACAACTGTTCTATATTGCAATTTGCAATTTTGAGTTTGTGTTTTATGAAATGAACAAATTTAATTGAACACCATCTTTTTATTTGTTTTTTTTATAAAACTCACATTTAGTGTTGTAATAAAAATACACCAACACTTTTGATTGATATTTACGTGAACACAAGTTATAGATTCTCTAATAATAGAGATATTCTACGATAATATAATAGTTATCTTGGCTCACAATTGCACATTCTGTATTATGTGAGAAGTTGTTTCTTAAAGATGCAGTGAAATATGTAGAAATAAGTGTAGCAAAGGAACGGTTGCAGGTACTACAACAAAGACAAAAGTACTTTAGTCCTGACCACTGTTTTGGTGTTTTGGCGAGTATAATGCATATATTTGAACTGCTTTAAATATGGATGCTGTATAAAGGAGCTTGGATGACAATAATGAGTATGCGCTTCTGAGCTGGTGTGAGGAAACAAGTTAGAATTTCATGTTAAAAATGCATATATTTGGTTTGCTTTGAGGATTTCAAGTAGTTTTCCATTGTCATTTTTTAGGTTTGGCAGATATGTGTTTAGCTAGTGCTATAATGCCATATTAATACATCAATGTATACAGGATAACTTTTTGTATAGAGGTTAGAGCACTCCTTAAGTACTTTTTTAATTTTAATTCATTTTTTGCTGATAAAAAAAAATTTCTAATAATATTTTACCTTAATAAATAGTTTTTAGTTCGAATCTTACGTAGTATGTGTTAAATATTTGGAAAAAGAAGTTTGCAACTTGTAGGACTTTTATGTGACCTTAGTGTGTGTGTGTATA
>Ga0214543_1000476_pt1 | contig 67153 bp, 38 predicted proteins | sample CNSS2metaG_FD_160094 | JGI IMG/M metagenome (GOLD analysis project Ga0214543, IMG submission 160094) | Root nodule microbial communities from cowpea collected in UCLA plant growth center, Los Angeles, California, USA - CNSS2 | ecosystem: Host-associated > Plants > Roots > Nodule | place: USA... | reverse complement strand
CATGGCCACCACCATGTACACCGATGCACCTAATGGAAGTCACGTTACCTTCCCTCCACATGGCCACCACCATGTATATTAAGTACATCAGGGAACCTCGTTCCATTTCCTTCACATGGCTACAACCCTGTTAACAGTCTTCTACATCTCTTATTAGGTATCTCGAAGCGCCTTGCTGCCACACCTATCGGCCACAACCGATAGAGCACGTGCGGAAGCCATGCTACGGATCACACACCGTAACGCCAGGTGGAGTTCCCAAATACGAACATAGTCCGCAACGTCCCAAGACTACCAAACTCGTCAGTGACTCACTGAGGAAGGCAATCCATCTGGACCCATCCGTACTGGCCACAACCAGTACACTCCACCGGCACACTTGCCAACCCGAGCCACAACTCAAGGTTCCTCGTGTTCATCCGCTATCCTGAGCCACCATTCAAGGAAGTCATTCTGGGCCACAACCCATAGAATGCTACGTGCTTATCCCTATCCTGAGCCACAACTCAAAGATACGTTCCGGGCCACGACCCATGGAACTCCAGCAAGCTCACCATCGAGATATCTTAGGAACATTGTAGATCCCCCATCATCACTCAAACTCCAATCAATCCAATATTGCAACCATTTTGCTTATGAACTTATCATCCATCCACCTCTGGGCTTAAACATCCAACTCTCGCCTAAGCATTCCATTTCATCTCGCTCAGGCTAGGTTACCTCGCCTGAGCGAGCATCAAACATGAAACCAGCCACGAACCCTCGCTTAGGCGAGTCACACTCGCCTAGGTGAGATCACGTTTCGCCCAAGACTCTCATCCCTCGCTTGAGCTGTGTGGTCAACCTCCAATAGAACGCTATTCGAATTCTCGCTTAGGCGAGAGGCTCTCGCCTGAGCGAGACACATCTTCGCCTAAACAACAAACCCCGCCTGCGCGAGACGTGCAACCAACACACTCGAGGCAAGCACGGATTCTTGCCTGGGCGAATTGCTCAAGTGAGAGGGTCTGTCGCCCAAGACCAAATCACCTCGCCTGAGCGAACTGCTCAAGCAGAGAGAGGTTTATGAGTTCCTGCATGTCTCGCCTGAGCGAGAATTGCAGGTTTTGGCACTGATTCACGCACGCACCCACTGTTCCAGAGACCCAAAATACAACTCACACTTACCAATTCATTCAACACCAATTCATTAAACTTATGCACATATTTGGACTCAAAATTATGCCCCAACACACAACTTTGCACAATTGTAATATATACAGTTCATAACCCCAAACCACTCATGCATTTAGGCCAACATTCAATATAACAGTACCCCAAACCCAAACCCTTAATTCCCTCAGAGGCAAACGACAATTCAGACCCCAATTCTTCACAGATCATGCAAAACAACACCATAAGCATAGAAATTCGGCTTAGCTCCCCTAACCTGAAACTTCTCCGCTTTAAGCTTGAAATTAAGGGATTTCCTTTGATCACCAAGGGCTGACAGTACCACCACGTTCGTTTCCCCTATCTACTTCACTCCTAATTCTCCTTTCACTCTCAAATTTCGTTCTCCCTCTAGAGCTCTCAGAAAAACAACTTTCCAAACCCTATTCTCCTCTCAAAAAGTGCCTTTTATAGGTCTTAATATTTGGTAAATTAAAAAAAACGTGAATATGATTTAATTTGAGTTTGTATTGTTTTTTTCAAGGCTATGACTTGATTGTTTCTCAGCCCTTTAGCTGCCCACTTTCTGCTAGGTTTCTCCACCTATTCATATTCAGCCCACAACTAAAGTTTAAGCCAAAAAGAATTAAATTTGACTCACCAAGGTTTGAACCCATGACCTTCCTAATACCAATTCAAAGCTAACCACCAGGCCAACTTATGTTTCTTACTACCACACACAATTCAAGCATTATCTCATACAAAATGTAGCGCAACATACCATTAAAACAATAATAACAAAACTAAACACAATTGGCATCCATAGGATTCGAACCCAAGTCCTCTTACACAATTAAAGTACTCTCAACCACTTGAGCTAGTACTTTTCCACATCATACATAACATAATTTAATGTCATAAATGCACTAGCCTCCCGCATTTATTAATTAATTATTAATTTAAGTAATTAAATTTGTGGGTCTTACAATAAGGACGCCCGTCAAGCCGCACTACCATCGGTCGGGCAGCCATGCCAAAGCCTGAATCAATGTTAGAAATAAATTAAGATAATACAAGTCACTAATCGAGTTTAAAAAGAAATTGGGCCATAATTAAGAAACCCTAATCATAGGCCCACACCGAAAACTATAAATAGAGGCCCAAGGTAGGTTGGTGAGGATCTTTAATTCGCATTTATTACAACAGTTATCATTACCTGTCGATCGACCTTAACTAACTTAAGCATCAAAGCCTTTTAGACAGATATATCGATCGCCCGCTAGACCGAACGGAGGAGAGGAAAGATTATATTGAACGGAGGATTTGACAAACTACTTAAGAAGAACGCAGATAAAATGGATTAAAGGGTAATTTGAGTATTGTCAGTAGGTGTTTGGTCCCTACCTCCGAAACATCAATCATTTGAAATTAAATTATTTTCCAACATAAATATCGAGATAAACCTTTTTTTTCACTTATGTATATTTTAGTTCAAGTGTTTTACATAACGCAATATCAATTTTAGTATATGGCAAATTATGTTATAAACGTTACCATACAAAACACTTAAAATATGTTAATGATATAAAATATCTTTATCGAAAAACATGTTTTAGAAGTAGAAGATGTTAAAACATCAGAAAATATAATAGAAAAATCAATAACTTTATAACAAAAAATAACCCAATTTCAGGTAGTCAAAATTTCATTTCTTGTTACTAGTAGGAAAAAAATTCACATGAAATTTCTTAGACTTACATGAAAGTGACTTAAACATATCCATAAGAGATATATTATATAATATTATCGGCTTTCTCAAATGATGAATAAAGTAATATAATGATTTTCTCTTTAAGAATGTTAAAAAATATTAAAAATAAGTAATAAAAATAATAATCATAATCATAATAACAACATTAATAATAATTAGTGATATTGATAAAAGAATATTCATCAGACAAAAAAGTTCTTATAATAAAAATAACAATATAAGAAAAAAATTATAAATGAGGAAATGATAGTTTGGGATTAGGAGTTTAGCTTTGTCCCTAATTTCTAAATTTAGGTTACTTTGAAACCTAGCTATAATGGTTCATTCCTCTCATTGTTTGTCCTCATCATGAATAACTTCATTCGTTGTCTATACATCTCTACACTTAAATTTCTTTATTGGTGTCTTTAGAGTTTATCCATTAGCTCATAAGAGGATATATGCCTCCTTCTTAAGCTACTCCTAAACTCACTCCAATATCTAATTGCATGCTAATGGTGAATTATTCTCTCTCTTTAAAAAAGTGCACCAATACATGACATATTTTTGAAAACTTAGGATTTCCATAAACAACTTCCTTACTTCACTCACATATAGAAAGAACAATATTTATTAACCTTCATCTCTCAATCCAATTAATTTTCTACATAATTTTTTCCATGTAAAGAAGAAAGGTTTAGTTTCCAAACTATTCTTATCATAAAAAAAGTGTGGAACATCTAAGATGACGTGAAGAGATTGACTATTGATTTGCAAATAAAATCAGAGAAAAATTTATCTACAAAAGATTCTCCGATGCTTAAATAAGTAAAAACACAAAGTGTTTGAACAAGTAAAGTTGAATATGTGAAATTGACTGAACACTCATCATAAAAATGTTATATTTTCTATGAGAATATGTTCTATTTTTATGTAAATGTGAATGAGAATTATAAAACATGATTAATAAATAAAGTTACACAGTTATTTTTATATATTTATGTCAATTATCATATTTAAACATATGTAATATATTATCTTGTAATTATATTTATTATGGTGTAATATTTTATGATATAATGTAATTACATCTATAGAAATAATATATAGTTAATATATATAGTAAGATATTATGAAAATATTTATTATAATTATATCTATTTAATATTACTTTTTATAAAACTTTAAACAATGTTGATAAAACTCTAGACAAATAAAACTCAAATTAATATTAAGAGATGATTGTCAAAAGTTCCTTATTAATAAATGGTTTTCTAGAAACACTAGCCATGCCAGAACATAACTCTATCCATGTTAAACTATTTAAGCCGAAAGACAAATTAGATTAATTTTAAAACTTGTAACATGACCCCACAACATCCTAAAACCTTGATCATAATCTACTTTGAAAAGACACCCAAAAGGAACAAAACATTATAAATATACATATCAAATTATGAACAGCACAAGGAATCACATGTGATCCTCTTATACCTTTTCTTTTAAATTAATATATATATATATATATATATATATATATATATATATATATATATATATATATTCACACATACACTTTTTTGGTTAAACTACTTGTTTTAGTAGAACTGGTTTACATTTAATAGCCGTCCTTTTTGAAAACCGTTTAAATTCTAAATTAGAATAAAATTTAGAATTTTTACTTTAGTTCTTTACTAATTAATATTACACACGGATTACTTGTTGAATCTACCTGATGTTGTTATGCGATTAAATGAAATGAAAGGAAGTGGAAGATTAATAATAGGGTTATCAAGTGGCGTTAATGATTTTTAATTTTTTTTTTTGCTAATTACTGTTTTCAAATATAATTATGATATATTATTGTATTTTTTGGCTAATTACTACTTTTACTTTTTATTATGATGTTATTTTATTTTTTTGGCTAATTACTGTTTTCACTTTTTATTATGATGTTATTGTATTTTCTTGGGAAAAACAATTTATAATTGAAAATAAATTATTTAAACTAAAAGTAAATATTTTTTTTGTTGTGAATTTGATTTTTTAGAATTTGTAAAAGATTTCAATTTAAATATATTAAAGTAATTTTAAACTTAAAAGAAACAAAATTTATAAATTAACTTCATCTATTGAAAACATTTATGTTAGAATATCATAAAATTCACATTTGTTGAAAGAACAAGAATCGAAAGATAAGAAAAACTAGAGTTATAAAGAAAAATGTGGTTAAACTAAACTCTAAATTTGCTTAGAAGAAAACTTAAATAAAGTAAAAAAGTAAATGTTTAGCAAAATTAAACAAAAATTAACTACAAATTGAAAAGTAAGTCAAATATTAATAATTACATGATCAATAAACGTAATGAATACAGGAAACGAGATTATGATCACATCAATTAATGTAACTTTTAGCTCTATTCAAACAAAGTATATTTTTATTTGTATTTATGATCATAATAACGTGACATTGAAATTATTAATGAAAATATATTTTAAAAATTAATGAGTTATTAAGATCAATTATAAAAAATGTGTTAGGTTTTATAAGGGGGTTTTACTAGAGAGAAACACCAATGAGATCTGAGCTCAACCATATAAGACACTTACACCACTCTCAACCCAAAACCTTAAGGTAATGGGTTTATGGGTCTTTATTCTTATGTAGTGCTCTACTTTCTCAATTCTAGTCAATGTGCGACTTATACTCACACTTGAATTTCTAACAAAATGTACCAAATTAAGTTACGTTATTTATTTTAATTTTGTGGGTTCTATAATGTTATGAGATTTAAACACCCGGCCTGCAAATTCTCTCTAATTTATGACTCATGGAATTAACATATAACTTAATAATTAAAATATATTTTCACTAGTACTTTTGCTTTACAGCATACATTGTTTTAGTAAGTATACTTGCATAAGAAATTCCACATCACGTGATCCAATGATATATTTTATTAAGCAACTTTTATAAATAACTCTATAGGAGTTGATTAATAATTTTGAACTTTTGTATAAAATATTTAAATTTATGTGAAATGGAAAAGCTCATAAAATTAAATAGCGTTTGGAATACGTTTCAGTGAAATAAAGTTTAAAATTATGTTTTTTTAATGGGATTTTTTGATGAGTAAGTTGGAGAAAACCCACTAAAATTTGGGTTTATATTTATGTTGAGTTGGATTATCACTAAAGTGCGTGAAGCCAATAATTAAATGTTTAAGATATGTTTTAGCTGATTAAAAGAAAAGTGACGCAAGATGTTATTTATATGATTGAAGATTTTGTTGAACAATAAAAGTTATGTCTACACTCCTAAAGGTGTGTGTACTCGACGATTAGATGATGTCGAGGATGCGTCTAATACTACATCATAAGATTAAACAAAAATACGAGAATTAAGAATGATAAAAATATGATATTCGTGGTTGGAATTTATAATATATAATAAATAAATATATTTAATGGATATTGGTGTGTAATGATATATTATTGTTGATTCAGTTAGTACGGATATGGTATGTAATAGTAGATAATTATTTTTAATTAAATTGTTAGTGAATTTTATTTAAGTGTTTAAAAAATTGTTATTAAAATAAAGTTATCGGTGATAAAAATATTTATAACTGAAATATAATTTAATTTTATATATTTATAATATTTTTATTCATACATATGAAAATGCTTTTTTTAACAAAAAATTAATATATAAATTTTGTTTTTTTTGGTTGAGATATTTATCACCTTCATATATTCCCGTGTAATTTCTTCTCTCACAAAAATCAACTTCACATCAATGTTTTTAGTTCTTTCATAGTAGACTTAGTTTTTAGACAGTTATATCATGCTATTATTATCACAATAGGTTGTGATAATTTAATTTTTGTGTCCTAAACTTCTTAGTTAAACCCTTGAGTCGTATTGCTTCATTCACAGTTTTTGTCATGGCAATATATTCTACTTCAGAGGTTGACAAAACCATAAGCAATGAATACAAAACATCGTGAGAGATTTTTTGGTGACCAAAAATCTAACATAGTCTTATCCAATTAACCTTTTTATGGGATCATCCCCTCTAAATCATCTAGATCCACCATAAACCAAGACTTTTCCAAGTGATCTCTTCAATAATGTAGAATCCACTTAAGTGTTTGTCAAATCATCTCATCCAGGGTTTGAGATGAACCTGCTAAGAATGCTCAAAGCATAGACTATATTAGGACGTGTGCAGACTATTGCATACATAAAAGAACTGATAATGTTAGCATATGGAAGACTAACCATATAGTATTGTTCATCCATTGTTTTAGAAGACGGTTCATCACTCAGCTTGTAGAGAGACACAAAATACGTGGACATAGATTTCTAGTTTGTCTTTCCAAAGTTATCAAGAATTTTTATATTTGTTGAATAAGAATATTATTTATTTATTCATTAACCTTGTGTTTGGGTGAAGCATTTCAACAATTCTAAGAAATTGAAATACATTGCATTTGAAATTCTTGCAATTGAATTCCCTTCATTTTCTAAATAATCTGTTTGGATAAAGTAATTGAAATACATTGCATTTCAATCTCTTGTTTAGATAAAATAATTGAATCTCTTATGAGCTAAAATTTCTTTTAATAATATTTATTTAATATATAATTTATAAAATTAAATTTAACAAATATAATTGTAACCTTTAAATATTTAAATTTGGCCAAATTTCGGTCGAGCTGTCTCGACCAAATTCGATCAAATTTTGGCTGATGTAAACTTAGTCCAATTTGGCCAAATTTAGGTCGGAGCCAACTCAGTCCACATTCCGTCAAATTTCGACCGGTGTAGACTAGACCAAAATTTTCCAAATTTTGCTCGAGGTCAACTCAGCCAAATTGGGATGAATTTCAAAATTTGGATGGCATGGTCCGTATGGGTTGTCGGGATCGTCTGGCTCATCAAGCCCCCAACCTGTTTGAGTCACCGGGTATGCCCGACCTGTCTTGGTTGTCGGGTCTGCCTAGCTTATTTTGGTAGTTGGGCCCATTAGGCCCGTTTGTGTCTTCGGGCCTGCTCAGTCTATCTGGATCATTTAGTCAGTCCGACCCATATGGGTCGTCGGATCGGCCCGACCTGTCTAGGTCATCTGGGTCGTTAAGCCCAATTGACACTTCTAATATTGAACAATGAGGAATTTCACAAATTGTGAAATTTCAATTTCTTCATTTTTGAGTGAATTTCAAATTCTACTATTTTAGTGATTTGAAATATCTTCTTAAAATTCCTCAATTTCAATTCCTTTTTAATTTCCTCATCCAAACAAGTTATTTTACTCCAAAGAAATTCATATTCTCCAAATAAATGAATTACTCTCTTAAATTGATTCATCCAAACACACCATAAGAAAATTGGGTAAAATTTACATAATTTTGCTAGGGATTATATAATTTGATTATTTTCTGAGATTATTTTGTATTGTAATGATTGTATTTGGAGACAAGAAGATAAAAATAAAAGTATTGGACTTTTCGTACCCCTGGAATATAGGAAAGGTTTGTATCATCCTCTTTCAAAATAAAGAATATAAATTAGAACGATTAAATATGTTTTTGGTTATTTTCTTAACTTTTAGTAAAAATTAGAATTAGTCTTTATTTGAAACTTTGGACCAATTTAGTCCTTAATTTTAGAGATGTGTGAATTTAGTCATTTTTACCATATTTTGTTAAGTTTAATTAACGTTTCAAATACGTCTCATGATAACATTTAAGCTAACATTGAAATGGAAATGTGTCAACAAGTGTAAACAACTCAAATGTTATCATGAAATGCATTTGAAACGTAAAATAAACTTACTAAAATTTGGTCAAAAAGATTAAATTTACACATTTCTAAAAATAGAGGACTAAATTCGACCAAAATTTTGAAAATGAACTAATTATAATTTTCAGTGAAAATTAAGAGACAAAAACATATTTAACCCACAACTGAAATATATTTGATTTGAACATTCTAAGAATTTGTTTCTATATGAGGTGCATATACATTATTTATCGTTGAAACCCAATTTAAATGAAATCTGCGTAAGAAAGAGAATCTTGTGGAAAAAAACAAGAAAAGTGAAAGTAAAGATACGACTTGGTGGTGGTAAAGATATGATACAGAGCTAGTACGTAGAGTTGGATACTTAGAATCAGATATGTTAGATTAATTATTAAAGTGAAGAAATTATTTAAAAGAGAATCAACATGTGTATATATATAAGTGTAGAGTATATTATTGGCTATCATTTAAATTAATTGAATTATTCGTCTTAATTTTGGCAAGATATTACGATCTTTGTGAACCTCACAGCATTACGTATAACCAGAAATAGCATTATTTGGTATCTTCTTCCACTAATTAAGCCACTAATGGTATCTAACTTAATGCGTTTGGGAACATAGATTAAAATATTTTCTTTTCCCCCTTTCTTACCGATTGTTTTTTTTTATCTATTTTACCACTATTTTAAGTGAAGACATTCCATCTACCAAAATTGCTTTGAACTCATGTTTTCGAGTACCACTTATTACCTATATTTCTATTTTTCTTTTTTGAATATACCTATTTTGATGATTTTTGTATGAAATTAAACCAATTCGGTTAATTTCTTCTTTGTGAAGTGAGTATTGTAAGTTGTTTGTACCATGATTTAATCTTTTATTGTATTTAAAATGCTCTCTCAGGTCACAAAGAATTATATTTCCTATGAATTTGGATTCTCTGCTGGATTTTTTTGTACTGTTTCTCTATTGTGTCTTCATAATCACTGATTATCATTAATTTTGACGTTTTAAAATATATTAATAAGATATTTAAAATGTCAACACAGTGTATTTTTAATGTTCAGCAGACAACAAGAGAACCAATAGAGAATTTGGATTCATTTCCTTGTAGAAGTTCATTGAAATGTATTTTTAATCCACTTAAATGTGTTTGGTTAGCTTGGTAAGGGAAATATTTTAATTGATTAAAATATTAAAATTAATTAATTTAAATCATTTAAATAATTGAAGAGTTACGTTTGAACTTTTAATGTTCAGTATTACTTTTTTTTAATCCGTTAAACTAAGTTTTTAATCGATTAAAATCATTTAAAGACTTCATCTATGAAGATTTCATCTATCCATTAAAAGCTTTGATTGTCCTTTAAACCAAAACACCTCAATTTTAGATAATAAGTTGAGAATATTCTTTGTTTGGCATAAAAAAGTACTACATTTTGATCTAATTATGTTAATTCCCAATAAATATTTATGATCTATGTAATGACCCTAATTAGTATATATTTTACTATTAATTTTGTCATTACAATACCAATAAAACACTAATATACAAACATTTACATTGTATATAAAAGTCTTGTAAAGAGAACCTAGCTTGGTATGTCTAAGAAGATCTTCCAAAAAGGAGACTTATGCCAAAGAGTCTAAATAAGACAAAAATTTAGTATAAAATAGATGGAAGGGAGAGATTCATTATTTTCAACAGTCTTTATTAGATGACTAAAACACTATGAAATAAAAAAAAAAGTGATAAAGATGGATTAAATAGAGTAAATATAAACTTACTCTATTTGAAATTTCAATAAGTACAAAATACTCCTAAACACTCCAACTACTCAATGGTGTTATCAATTTCTAAAATGGATGAGAATAGAGGAATAAATTTAGAAGAAAGGAATGAAAGAGGAGTGCAATCGGAGCCTGAAAGAAGATAAGCACAAGAGGTGAAAATATTCTCACATTTTTATCTTTTCTTTTATATTTTTTTACTTTTAATATTATTATAATATTATAATAACTTTATCTCTCTGTTTCTTCATATGTTGTGTAGAGATAACAAATGAACTTTTCTGGTGGGTACCATCTCAATTCATTCTCATTTTAATGAAAAATCTCTATATCGACATGAGTAAGAATAATATAAGTTTTCAATTGGATGCGAGGATATAGATGAATATATACATACTTACCGTTTTCATGTCTGTGCTTATAGATTTTAAGTCTCACATTTGATTATTTTTACTTCTTAATATTTTTATTTATTATTTATCTTTTTTCACAAAAAAGAAAGTTTATTTCTTAATTTCAAGTGTTCTTTGCCTAAGTCATTCATTTACTAGATAATATAAAAATTCATACTCTTTTATTCTCTTTGATCCTTAATTTCTATTTTATTTGAAAAATTGTTGATTTGTTAAAATAACTTTCATTAGCTCTCAATGATGTAACTACTTTGATATTTGAAAAATTTTCTCAAATCTGGAAGTTATTTTCTATCTTATCACATACCTAATTTATATATTTTTCTTGTACAATTTTATTCAATGTTGTATCAAATTATTTTATTATTTTATTTTTGTTTATTTTTATTATGCAAAATATTGTTTTGATGATATTTTATATTATTATTTTTATTTTCTAATTTTTTTTCTCATAAATATAATTTTACAACCACAACTGGAATTTTTTTTTCTGTGTTATAGACTGTTTTTCAACTTTATTACTATCAGGACTTTTTTTTTCAAACTACGACCCTTCTACTTCTACTGTTGAAGTACAAGTTCTTTCTGTGAAAACTTGGATTTCATCAAGCTTTTTCTAATTTTGCAAGTTGTTTGTTGTTGGAATTCTGCTTTTTGAGGAACAAATTCTAAGCAACATCTTTTTTTCTAGTTTTACAGATTTATATATTTATTTACAACAAATTACTTTATTAAAACATTATTTTTTTATAAACCTGTGTGAATATAAATTTCAAAAATATATTTAATGTTTATAAATTAATTAGGAATAAAAATTTTGAAGACTGATAATAATAAATAAAATAATTTAAATATATTGTAATTATGATAATAGAAAATTTATTATAATAAAATATTGTAATTGTGATTTTTTTTGAAAAATTAATTTTGATAAATGTATATTTATTTGGTTAAAATCATTTATGTAATAAATATTTTGTGTATAATAAGTTAGTAAAAATAAAATTAAATAAAAATATGATTGTCGGTGAAAATATTTGAAAAAAAATAATTTAATGTAAAGTTAAAGAAGATATTAAAAAATTATAGAATTTTTTTAAAACAAATTTATTTAGAAAAAATATATAAATTTAAAATATAGCCAAATATAAAATTCTTAATAGAATTTTATAAAAGTTTTCAAATAAATTTTTTTCAAACGTTCAAATTTAAATTGAAATTGAAATTAGATAATTATTTGTTGAATTTATTAGTTATTTAAATTAAAGTTAAAAAATAGAAAAATACATCTATTGTTTAAGTTTTTTTTTTAACAAATTTTATTTATCACGAAAAAATTGAGGTTTGACACTTACAAACAAAATTAAAACTAAAATAAATTTTGCTTTTCTTATTACTTTTAACTCAATTTGTTTCAATAAAAAATTATTTCTTAAAATATACATTCATCTTATAAATTTGTTTCCTTTTCTTAACTTATCAATTTATATACTTTACCTAAATAAAAATACATTTAGAATATATTACTTTACAAAATCCAACTATAAATATAAGTATTATTTCATCTTATATACATATAACATTTTTTCTCCACTTTTAAAAAAAATGAAAATAAGAGAAAAAAGAAGAAGATCAAAATATGGTTCCCTTACATGTATATATCTCGACGTGAGGGAGATGTGTTAGAGATCCCATAAGGACTAGAGATAAGACAATTTCATAGTATATAAGTGAGTACAAACCCCGCCTTATAAACCAATTTTGTTGTTGAGTTAAGCTTAAAATTCATTTCTTATCAAAGAGAAAGGAATAATGTTTCTTTTAGAGAACTAAGTTTCATAGATGATATATTCTCATGAACTTTCTAAAATGTATTGTATGCCAACTTTGGTCCATCAATTGCAAATCTTTGTTTTGTACTAATTTCAAACAAAGTCAATCTTTCTTTTAAAAAGACTTGACGAAGCTTTCGATTCATTTGAAAAAACAATTTTTTTATTCTTGACAATAATAGATGAAACATCTTAAATGAACTTAATCATAATGTTTGACATATAATACTTGTGTTGTTTAAAATCAAAGCAAGTAATTAAAAACATAATCAGATACGTCTTAAAGATTCAATCAAAATCATTCTTAGAAATAATGAGCACTTATGTATTGAAATAAACTAATTTAGAAATATTTTGTATAAAAAGGTATATATTCTTACAACGATCATATTAAAAACTCAAAATAGAGACAAAATGAAATAAGAAAATATTTAAACTATGTTTAAATCTTATTATTGCTATATTTGCTATGGGTTTGAATTTTTTTTTTCAAATAGAAGCCAAAATCTCTTTTAGATCAAGATTTCTATTTGAAGCTTTCGGTCAGTAGATTTCAAGAGATTTAATGCAAGATCAACTTACCATATTATCATATCTTAACATATTTGATGAATCAACAATCATCTTCAAAGACGAATAAGAAGGCATCAAGATCAAGATAAATAGCAAAAGGTACAACAAAAAATTAAAAGTGCTATACAACCTTCCAATAGTCATTAGATTTGAAGTGTTCTTTGTAACATCTTTTCAAATATTTATTTTGATAGCGTTTAGGCAAATATTAAGATCAATGTTGAATTAAAAAAAATAACAAACATAGCTCAAATTTAAGAAAGTCCAAGCATGTTTAAGAATGATAAACAAAAAAAGTGGGGTGCAGTTAAACAATTAGATGATGAATTTGATGGTGGAATTTGAAGACACGCACTAACATAATCAACATCAATAACTTTAGAACATAAAATATCGTGCTGCAAACCAAACTAATTTGTATTTTTGATGTTATCCTTTTGTAATGCCAACTTTATTTGGACAATAATGATATCACTTGGAAACTAAGTTACTAATTTATTACACTTTGCACTGAACTGATTTGGTTTTACAACCCTAATTCAACCAAACACTCTTGCTTTACTTTGACTCATCCAAATACAGAACCCTTTTCTTCATTTCACTAAACTTTTTGACTCAACATTTCCAACAAGCTCGCCACACGCTTCGTTAGGCATACATACCCATCGTACTAACCATAACCTACCATTTTATACTTTTCTCTTTGCAACCTTACCATCATTTTTGTTTGTGTTTTAGCAGTTTTTTTTTTTTTTTGTTTTTTAACTTTTTTTTTTTTTTTTTGCTGTTACTTTTACTGGTGTAAAGTATAAATAGTTGAAGAATTTGATTAGTGGGTCTCCTATTTCAACCACATTTTTTATGAGCATCTTTGATGAGTTTCTCCATCACAATTTCAACAGATAGATATGAATGAAAAAGAAATTAACTTAATCATAACTTGAAATAAATTATGTTAGAGAAATTCTAAAAAAAAACATCTTATACGTAAGTTAATTTTAACTTTTGTAGAGTAATTTCATTTTTAATTTTTTCCCTAGAGAAACTAGTTCAAACAAATCTTATATTTGAAAGTGTTAGATATGAATAAATATGCACAAAAAAGATATTTGATGAAAAATAATTAAAATATAATTTTTATATCGATTTATTGAAACTTATCTGATATATAGAGTATAATATCTCATAATATAAAAGAAAAAATAAAACCTAATATGTTATTATAATACATAAATATTTGACAATAATACAAAAAAAAATATGATATCTCCATCAATAAAATTAAATCAAATCAGTATCTGTGACTGAAACAAAACTAGAATATGTAAACTTAATTGGTCTTATAGATCGGTTTTCTTTCCTTTACCTTTATTATTCCTTCTTCAAAGTGATACACTAGGATTCATAAATATAAACCCTAAACCCGAAATTCATTATTAAAATGAATATATTTTACATTTTCTACAATTCTCCCTATCCTTATTTGTTAAATATATTTTCTTAACTTAGATAAAACATACACGTATTAATTACAAAATTTCAGAATATAAGGTGAAATATATTATAACCCATAAAATTATAACTTTTAAGTAATTTATATAAACCTTTACACAAATTTCTTGTTTAAGAAAATTAAATAAAATGTAAAATAGAAATTGTTACCTCGATACACGACTACAGTTCAAGTCTTCCAGAAGGTATTTCTAGATTTGGCATTTTCTAGATTCGGTATTCTGAAACACTCATTCTGAAATTTTTTTCATATTCTGGATTGAGTATTCCAGAAATAAGGAGGTATAGAAATTTTTATTATTTTCTTAATCAAAGGTAAAAAAACTACCACTTTTGTGGAGGTGGAAAAAAATGGGTGCAGGAAGTAGCAGGTCGAGTTGCCTAAGATCTGTTGATAAATTAATGAATAAAATGATAAACAAAACTTTTATTATATGTACATTCTCTGACTAACAAGAGCAAGTTATTTTATTTATCTGCAATACAGTGGAATTTAAGCTATTTAAACTATACAAATGCTATAAAGGGTACCAAACAATTTTCATCAAACACATGGAAGTGCTAAACAGAGAAATGAATAATAAAAATACATAATATAATAACAGTGTAAACATGATATACAATCCAACAAGATCAAGACATGGTTAAGTTATTTATTTCTAAATTTTGAAATATAGAGAGATTTGGTTTGCAAAAGATGCACTTTATAACATAAACTATGTAAGGAAATTTTAAAGCTGCTATACAGTGGACACTAATGACTACAGTTGTCCCATTTTGTATTTGAATCATGTCAACCTTCACTTGATATCAGAGAATATAGAGTCAAGCATGAGAAGTTGTTCCATTTTTCTCCAATTCTCTCTGTCTGGCCCTCTCCATCTTCCTCTTTCTCCATTCCTCTAAAGCTGAAAACAAAATCATCACAGGAAATAAATTCCAATGCCAACATAAATTTTGTTGGAATGATTCTTTAAACAAAAGGTTTAGATATACTGTGTTTCTTCCCTGTGAAACCAATCTACATTATACAGCAGATGTGTTGATGTTAAGCTAAAGATTAGGAAATGTAAAAAGGAATAAACCCCTAAATTTTAGTTGCAAATCAGATCCTATAAATAGGTAGACAACATTCTCCTAAGGATAACTACCTAATAATTAGAAATCAATCATCCTAATTTTTTAGAAAATGTAACTAATAATTTTTTACAAATCTGTAACAGTTGATTACATTCTAACACGGTCAATCTTGCATGCTTCATCCTATACTATCATGTTGAATAGGACTGTGAACTATACCAATTGCTGATTAACAATCACTGTACAACTTCATAGGGACTTCAAGTGGAATAAATTAGGTCTCTTGGTATAAATTCTGCTTCGGCACTGCTCCTTGCATTGCAACAATAGTATGCTTTATAACTACTCCTTGCAACATGCTACTTACTTCTACATGTCACAACATTTCCCCACACTTTCATGCAATGTCCTGTAGTTGACTTTGTATCTTTCATAGACTGCCCAATCTGTATCAGCAAAATATTCAATCATCCAATCGTTCTTTTGGAACAGTAGACCCTTTCGAGGAGTAATGAAGAATCTGCTTTACAGCATCATATCTCTTGGTAGGATAATCCATAAATTGACTCACTGCAGTTACACTAAGAGTAATTTCTGGTTTACTAAGAGATAGGTAGATTAATTTTCCTACGAATTGATGGTAGGATTCCTTCTCCAAAGGAGAGTCTTCTTCATTTAAGTTTATTTTCCAATTTCTGTGTAGAGGCCCAAAAAATAATATTAAGTATCGAAGGTCCTTTAATTTGAATGCTGCTTGAAGTTGATCATTAAGTCTCCCTATTCCTTGGGTATCATCAACATAAATAGTAAGGAGATTATTTAGTGATCAGTGCTCTCTAGGAGATTATTTTAGTCCATACAAGGACTTCAACTTGCACATAGTAGCAGATTATGTTTTCCTGAAAAGCCTCATAACAAGGTTAAATTAAGTGACCCATGCTCTAGGGGACAATTTTGGTCCATACAAGGACTTCCTCAATTTGCAAATAGTGCCAGATTTATGTTTTCCTTTAAAGTCGTTGAGCTGCGTATAAACTTCCTCCAAATTTCTATTTGGGGAGAATTCTTCAGATCCATTTGATGCAACTCCCAACGAAGGTTTTCAACACCAGAGATTAGGATTCTACTAGTTTAATTTTGCCATTGGTGCAAAGGTTTGGTCATAGTTAATACCATAAGTTTGGGTATAACCTTGAACTAATAGTTGTTCGCTAGACGTTGGTCATTTGCTAGATGTCTTGTGAGGAATCAATAGATGACCCAAGACTTGAAGGCATGCAACAAAAGCAATAGAAGTTTCATGATGTATTGTCAGATGACCCGATGCTAGAAGACTTGCTTAAGTGTTAGATGACTCGTCAAGAAGCAACAAACGCATGAAGTGTTAGACAACCATGATCTCAACAGATGAAAGGTACATTGGATGCTCAAGAAGATTGTCCACGAGTTTAAAAGAGTAGATTCACGTTCCTCAGAGAAGATTTTGACACACATAATTTTAAAGGGATTTCATCCTAACCACGTGTTATTTCATTAATCGGTTGTCATCATCTGTCCTTACTAATCAAGTATCTCACTTGGACTTTTTTCCTCATTCCCATATATATGTTCTTCCATCTGTATTAGGTTCTACATGTTTTGTACATAATCTCGTACCGGGTCAAGATAAACTTTCTCCTCGGTCATTGAAATGTTTCTTTCTCGGATATCATCATTCTCAAAAGGGGTATCAGTGTTTCTTTCCTGAACTCCATTGTTATTTTATTACTATTGATGTCTCTTTCTTTGAGATTGTCTTATATTATACACTTGTTCCTTTTAATTAGGATATATGTAGTCTGTTTCCCACTATGCCATACCTTGAGATGACAAGATTATAACACTTTCTCTCCTGTTTCCAAAGTGACACCGTGTGACTTTTCTTCTCTATTATAGCTATTTGTCCCTGGATTCTGTTTCAACTTCACAACAATAAAGCATTTCTACATGTTGATATTGACGAGAAAGTCTACATGGAGTAACCTTTTGGATTTATTGCTCAAAGCAGTTGTCTGATATGGAATGTCCCTATATGGTCTCATTCAATCACCTCATGCATGGTTTGGGCATTTTCAAACTATTATCTAGTAGTTTGGAATGATACGAAGTGATGTTGATCATTTTCTATTTTATTGACATTCTCCCCAAAGGATGTATGTACTTCATTATATATGTGGACGACATTGTTATCATAGGTATTGAAAGGAGGAAATTATCCACCTACAACAATATCTTGCTCAACAGTTACAAACAGAGATCTTAGACACTTAAGGTATTTCATCGGTATAGAAGTTGGATACTCCAAATTTGGTTGTATGTGAAAGAAAATACACTCTAGACATTTTAGAAGAAATAGGGATGTTAAGTTTGTGGACACATACTATAACTGACCAAGGAGAACCCTATTCTACGCGAGAGATACAAACGGTTAGTTGGTAAGCTAAATTATCCCATTCTAACTCGGCCTAACATTGCTTTTGCAATGATAGTAGTGAGTAAATCTTTAAACTCTCCTTATCAAGACCATTGAGATGCAATCATTGGAATCCTAAATTATATTAAGAATGTTCTTGACAAAGGCCTTATTTGTGAAAGTAAAATAAATATTCAAACTATTGGGTATTTTGACACTAAGGACGGTCACCAAGTGATAGGCGATTTACCACAAGTATTGTTTCCTTGTTGGAGGTAATTTAATACTATGGAGAACTAAAACAAAATGTTGTGACAAGATCAAATACAAAATAAGCATACAAAATGGCATTAATCACTTTGTGAGTTCATATGGCTAAACCAACTCCTTAAAGAGGTTAAATTTGAAGAAAATTTTTAAATGCACATTATAAGTTACAGCAAGCAACATTACATAATGTATCTAATCCTATCTTTCATGAGAGGATCGAACATATTGAGGCAGATTAGCATTTAAAGAAGAGAAAAAATGTAATATGGAAACATCACCTCTAAATTTGTCAACTCTAGTGAACAACTGACAAACAATCTGGAAGTCTCTAAGAAGACCAAGGATCAATCACATTTGAACCAAGCTGATCATATATGACTTATATACTCCAACTTGAGGAGGAGTATTATAATTATAAAAATCAGCACAAATCTTTTATAATCAAGAATATCCCTTATAATTTTTTAGAATCAAGAGTAGTCAGATTATATATGAATTATTAGGAATGTTTTTTATTTATTCTCGTATTAGATGATACCACATATCCTCTATTTATCTTACTGATTTCATTTTTTCAATATGAATAAAATACTCATGTCGTCTCAGAAACACATTGTTTCAGCTCAATAACTCTATTTCCTATAGTTTAACATCTTTAAACTCAAATCATGTCCGTGTCAAAAACAGTGTTAATGAAGGATCCTCACATAACTAACAAATGTTGTTCAATCACTATGATAATCCGAAATTCCAAATATAATAGAATTGAAATAACTATTAATACTCCATGGAAAACTTAACGAATAAATTATTTTTCTGACAAGTGACAATAGGGATATAATGAACATGCACATTTACTGAGTTTCTAGTGCATTTGCATACAAAAGCAAGTTATGATTGAGATAGGATTATAGGTTTGTCAGGAGAAAAGAGAAACACCTTTCAAGCTGGCAGCATCATTCAAGGAGTGGAAATCCTTTAACCTTTTAGACAGATCAACAGCAGCAGTCTGCTTTGTGTCTTTCTTCTGGGCTGTTTCTGGTTCAGTGTATACTTCCTGCTCAATCTCCCTCACCTAAAAGGAAGACATTCAGATTTATAGAAAAATATATTTTTTTAAAAATATATTTTTTTAAAAATATATATACCAGAAGTTGCAAGAGGAGATTACTGTGACAGTTGAGAAAAAAAATCTTGGCCTACGCCAAGTTTAAACTTTCCCTCACTACATAGGACATGAATTTTCCCAGATATGTATGCCTAGGGCTTACACACTGTGGAGATATATGATTGCAGTGGAAAAGTACGCAGCATACTGATATTTTGTCAGGCTATTGAAATATTGGGACTGCCAACTTTTCAAGGTAATTCAAGGCCAAACATGAAGAAGAAGACGACCATGATCTCTAACTTTTAAATATTAGAGTCAGGGCAATTTTAAGTTAATGACTAAACGAGTATCTGATTATAATGAACCTGATGATGCATATCACTGATGGCTGCATGTACTAACATGACCCATTGAAGAACTAAAAGTTTACAATTTATATTACTCTGGTGAAGCTATGTTCAGGAAAAACAGATTAACACAACAGAGAGCAATAAAGTGAATGACCTGGAATGAAGTCTCAACACTGTTTGATCACAAAAGCTAAAAGAGAAAATAAATGACCAAAAAGAGCAATTTGGCTGAAAGAATAAAAACTTGAGCATTGTCAAAGAAAATGAGTTTAAGAAAGTATATCTTAATTTGTGTTAACATTGGACATGAAAAGACAGAGAGATAAAGCTTTCAAGTGGCTAGTGAATAGAAAAATTGGTAGAGGGAAAAGGCTTTGTTTATAAATAATTTGAGAGATGACCTCCTCCCAGTTTTCCAACTAGAGAGTGAATTGAAAACCACAACAAAGTCGAGATTTGTTCCAGAACTTCTAAAATAAACTATCAATTTGTCACAAAGGAAAACGTCCACTCCCATCTTATCCACCCAAAATTCCACCTGAAACATGTTTAATTAGACTATGGTTAATTTTGTTTTATAAATGGTTAGGAGAGTCATGATATATGATTAGGAGTGTCACAATATTATTGAAATATTTAATGACGGTTAACTTTGATTTACAAGTAATTAACAATGTCAAAAGGTTATTGTCTATCACAAGTGGTTAACTATATATGTAAACATTTTAACTTTGCTTCGCAAGTGTGAAGAATAAAAAAGGGATGTAATTGCGTCAACTGTGATGAACAGTGTCAGGAGGTCACTGAAAAGTCTAATAGTAGTTAGCCTTGCCCCACAAGCCACAATCGGTTAATAATATTACGAAGTCATTGAAATCATTAATAATTATTAACTACATGTGAAACAAAATTAACTATATTTACATGCATCATTAGCTATATTTGCTGGATGAATCAAGTATACGTTTCCCAATGTACAAATATCACAGCTTGCCAGAAAAAAAAAATACATGGATTGTTATATTGTATATCCATCTATAAGTTATAATATTGGCATCTTCAACATGATTAATGTGCAACAACCATAGTAATAACAAATATAGTGAACAAAACTAATTCCAAACTCACTCTTTTTATCAGCTCCACAGGTAGCATGGCAAGTCGAATCTCTTCAGATTCCTTAATGTAACGGAGTTGAGCTGCAATTAAAAAATTGAAACTAATATTAGGAACATATGATTCAAGCAGGTTTAACAAAAACTTTCCAGTATATCCCTACCAGTCTATTATAGGTATTTCAAAAGTAGAATCAGTATCATTATAAGATAACAGTTTTGCTCAAAAGTTCAAAACTGAAATGATTTTGTAGAATGCTTTTGTTTTCTTTTATCCTTATGATCCTTCAGTAGCCGGGTTTTTGTCATCATAGATCACCAATCTGAACCCCGTATTCGATCATGTCATGTTTTTGTCTCACTTTTTATCTTATTATGAGTCAGAAGAAAGTCACTACCAATTACAGCAACACAAATTATTATTTATGGACTCCACCAAACCTGGTTTTGTGTCTTTCTTTCTCATAACATGCAACGGTTCAAATCCAAACCCATCTCACAGAATTCAGACACTAACCACAAGTTCAAACATCCATCACTTAAGGACCACCAACAAAGATAATATGAGAAAACTATGAACAACACTCATATTTTTCTGGACAATAAGCAAATAAAGCATGACAACCACTTGGCAAGAAATCCATCATCTGATTTTAAACACCGGTACATTACACAACCATGACAGCTCAAACTCACAATTCTAAGGCATAAGAACCACCACATACAAAAATCATAAATTGTTAAGAATGCCCCAAATCACAGTCTAACAAAAATAATAAATTCAAAAATCATACGAACAAAAAAACTCACACCACCCCCTTTCCCCTTAATCCAATCAATCACACAAAAAGCAACAATCTTTAGGACATGATCAGCGAAATCAACAATTACCCATACCCAATTCAACTACAAGGTTACAAATTTCCACAAAAAAGAGAAAAAATAGACAGAAACGACTAGCCTGAGTAGGAATTTGCATAGGAGAATTTGTTGCGGGTGTAGGCAGAGGTGAAAAAAGTATGAAGCAAGAAGATTGCAGTTATTACGTTGAGGAAACACACCATCATGGTTGCACTCCTGAAGGAGAATCTGATCCTCCACCATTGCTGCACCTCCATGTTTTTTTTTCTATGAACTTCAAACACACTTTGATTATTTTGAGTTGAGTTATAACAACAATGACTTTTTATTTGCTAAATTCAAGCAGTGGGACCTCAAAGTGACTTCACATTTTCCCTTGGGAAAGGAAAGGAAAAGGGTATCAACTAATAGCATCTTTAATGGCAGTTTTTTTAGTTTATTTTATAATATATTATTTGTTTAGGTATATAATATAGAGGATATTTTGAAAATAAGCTTTGTATCTCGTACAAAATAGATTGCTAAAAACATGAAATTAATATTTTAATTTTAAAGCAAACTTAGTATAAATGAAAAGAAAATTAGATGTCTTTTTCCTTCTTTATCTTTCAGTTAAATTAAAATCAGTTTTTTTTTTCAAAATTTTAAACTACTTTGATTTTTATTTTTAAAAATAATTTTAACCAAATTTTATTAACTTTATTTTACATTTTAAAGATATTTCTAAATTAATATTAAAAAATATAAAAAACACATTTAAACATAAAAAAACTTAATAAAATTTAGTTAAAAAAATTAAATTTACATATTTATAAAAATAAAAAACTAAATTAGAACAAAACAAGCTAATTTCAATTTTTACAATAAATTAAAAAAAAATCATATTTAACTCATAATAAAAATTATGAACTGCTTGTTTTTTTATTAATAGAATAACTTCATATAAAAATGTATAAATCGTTTAAAACATTTTAATGTAAAACAAAAATATTTATTGTAAATATCTAAAATTAATAATATTGGAGATGCTGCAATTTGACTTTTTTGGTTTGTCCTTTAAATAAATGCAGTTATAGTAACCTGTAATAGTCAATTTTCTTGACGAAATTCGCGGAGTACGTATGGTTTAAATGCAAATTACTGTTTAAATAAACAAAAGTTTAGATGAAAATTGAAGTGGATTTCAAATATTAAAAATTAAACTAATAATAAAAATACTTTTAAATTCTATATGTAATAGAGTAATCCAATTTCCTTTACCAGCTAAGCTAAGACAGTTAGTCTAAACGAAACTTTAAAATATCATGTGCAATTTTGATGTGCTCTTGGTATCACGTCTTATTTTCCTAAAATATAAATAATGAAATAAAGTTGTTTATTTAGCTAATTAAATTGTTTAATTGGGTTTAGACAATAAAACAAGAATGTTTTATAAAAGTAAAATAAAGGTTCCGTAAAAGATGTGGAAGAAAAGTTAGGTGTGAATTAATTGGATTTGGATTTCCGAAGTTCAACTCTAAGTTACTCATGAATATAATAAATAGAAATTAACTATTCACCCTTATTACAATACACTTAGTTTATAAGGTTTGAAGATAAGCTTCTTAATTTGTTGCAAGCATTATGAATAAAATTTCAAGCACTAAAATCCGTGTAAATTTATTATGCAACTATTTAATCGGAATAAAAAAATTAATTATAGAAGTTTTGAATGAGAAGTTAAAACAAAAGCAACATTTTCAATCATTAAACGAATAAAGTGTAAATATTTTTTTTTAATATAGATTGATTAAGGACTCGTGGAAGTAAGATGAAATACATAAATAAAAGTAAAATAATAATAAATTATAATTAAATTAGAAAATAAAAAGTGAAATAAGAATTTTTGGGTTTTACAAACCAAATAATAAAAATTATTCAAATCACCAAAATTTTACAAATTAAAGAATATATAACTTGAGAACATAGAAAATAGTAGTTTAGAATAGATAAATGTTTAAAATAATAAAATTTTATTGTTAAATTATTAAATTACTTAAGTATAAATAAAAAAATCTAAAAATGAGTTTCATTAGTTATAAACACTTGAAAATTATTTCTTTATTTCTCTCTACCCCTCTCTAGATTTCTCACTCATGTGTTCATCTGTCTGACGATCAAAGACCGCTAGGGGATCCCTAATGCGCGCTCTCTAATTTTGTCCGATCAATTTTTTCAACAGAGTAAGTTGATATTTACTCTTAACTCTTGTTTAATTGAATCTTATGTGCATGTGAGAAATCTTCTCTCAACATGTGTCATTTGAGTTTTTCTCATGATTCTCTATTGATCAGTGATTCTGACGACGTCCTCTGATCATGTTATTATTGTTCTTAGGTTGAATTCTGGTTTTTGTTAAGTTTAAAAAGGGGTTGATACTCGAGTTAGGTTGTCTACATTGTTTCACAAGTAAGGGAAGTTAGTTATGTCTTTTTAAAACTAATGGATGATAGAATTATGAAATGAATGTTTATTCTGCAGTGCAATATTAATTCTAAATTGAGAAATGTTGTTTTGAGGTGCAATATCTTTATTTCTGATCATACATTTGGGTTTGTGCATTGTTTGTGTAAACAAGTGTTTTGAGGTGCAATTATAGTTTGAGGGAGTTAGTGTCAAAAGTGAAGGAAGCAAATCAATAAGTTCTACATGTGCCTAGTGGATTTTCCACGACCTGTGGATTTGGCTTCAAAGATGCAAGATACAAAACAACAAGTTCCACAATTGTCTGGTGGATTTTTTTTCATGACTTGTAGATTTGACTTCAAAAATGCAGGATTCAAAACAGCGAGTTCGACAAGTGCCTGGTGGATTTTTCCACGACATGTGGATTTGGCTCTAGAATATAGAAGCAAACTAGTGAGTTTCACATGTGACTTGTGGATTTTTCAATGAGCAATTTTAATATTATGTGGACTAACAAAGATTTAGAAGAAAAACAAAAAGGAAAGAAAGGGGGAAGCAATTATGAGAGAGAGGTAACCACCTTAGTAAAAGGAGGAAACATGGAGAGATAGGAGGGAGGAAAAAAGACTACACGAGGGGCTCTCTTCATCATCTTCTTCTTCTTCACCTTCGTCATTCTCTTCTTCCGTTAGTTTTAGTTTTTTCATTATGCAAAACTAATTTCCCTTTTTGTTGGAGGATTGATGTAAGACTCCGAATTATAGTTCATACTCTTTACATTTGATGTTTTGTTAATGTTATTTATCTTAGTGTTCTGTTTATGATTTTATTGTTTATTCTATGAGCAATTTCATAATTGGAAATTTGGAGATTGTTTGCAATTATAAATAGAACATGTTAGGTTTTATCACAATTGGGAAATTGGATATAACTAATTAGTTTGTAATAGAGATGATTATTGATTTTTCATGATTCTATTGAATTTTTGTAAATTGACCTAAGGGATTGGAGGTTCAAATTCAATGAATAGATTTTACCTACTAAGGGATTAGGGGTAAAACACCTTTGAGTAAACTCAAGTAGATGATTACATTGCTTGCATCAATTGAAAAGGAGTAGAATTCTAGAGGAAAAGAGTACAAAATCAATCCTCTAACATTTCTTATATTGATTAATTTTTTTGTTATAATTCTATGCTTACCATTCTATTGAATCTCATTTGCTCAAAATTATGTAAATTGAGAATCTAGTATTCAACGAGTCAATCTCAGAGGACAATATTTTATTACTACGTTAACAATTGGTATACTTGCCAAACGTTTATCAAAACACCGAGATTCTACAAGAACAAAAGAGAAGGGGATGATCTTAGACGCTCCAGCAAAATTATGAAAGCTACATAATTTTTGGTTGATTATCACCAAAAGATCAACAATTCTATCAATTTTGAAAATGGTGATTTGAATGGTAACATTACATCTCCTATTTCATTTGTTTTGCCTTATGATATATTACCTAACAAACACTTATATTACACCATGACTATTTCTTCTCACAACGATCCTTAAACTTATCATGAAGCCTTCAAACATCCTGAATTGATTTGCTATGAAAATAGAAATTCAAGCTCTTCAACACAACAAAATATGGCATTTAACAGATCTATCACATGATAAGATATTAATCGATATGAAATTAAATATAAATTGGATGGTTTGATTAAGAGATACAAAGTCAGGCTTGTGGCAAAAGCTACATGCAAATTAAAGATTTAGACTATTTGGATACCTTTTCACCAATTGAATTGACCATTTTTTGACTTGTTTTAGCTCGGGTTGCCACACATCACTAGTATTTACACCAACTGGATATTGACAATGCATTTCTACATCGAGATATTGAAGAAGTATATGTTGTTCATCCTCCTAGTCTTAATCTATTTCAGTAGAATTAGGTTTGCAAGTTAACTTAATCATTGTACGGGTTAAAGAAAACTATTAGACAATAGTTTACTAAAATTTCTCTTTTCCTTTTTTTCAGCTAGTTTCATTCAATCAAAATATAACAATTCCCCTTTTTATTAAAAAGACACTTATTGTCTTCATAGTTTTTGTTTGTGTATATAAATGATATTATCCTATACCGAAGAAACAAAACAGCTCCTCAAGAACACCTTCAAAATCAAATACATTGAAAAATTAAGTAATTACTCGGTCCAAGAAAGAAATCCACTTTTGCAAAAGAAAGTATGTCTAGGATATCTTGGTTGATATGACAATGCTTGCTAGCAAGCCTTCTACTCTCTTTCCAAGGACATTAAGTTGTTGTTTAGTTCTAATGCTCCTTTTCAAGATGCAAACTCCTACCAAAAACTTATAGGGAGATTTATGTATCTCATCAATAATTGACCTAATTTTTGCTTTACCATTTTTCTTCTTAATCAGTTTCTTCAAGCTCCTACAATACATCATCATCAAGCTATTCAACATGTTCTTCGTACATCAAATCCAATCCTTCACAAGGTCTTTTCTTTGTTTCAAATGCAAAAGTTCAATTGAAAGGATTTAGTGATTCAGTACTCTATATTTCTTGAAAGTAAAAAAACGTACCATGGTTTCTCACTCTTCTTCATTAGTGGAGTATCGAACTCTAACTACCATCAATTATGCATAATAATAGATAAGTTATCTTTTTTAAGATCTTCAAACCGTTGCTAGATTCGTTTTATACTGCAAAAACCAAACAACTTATATAGCTCACAATATGAATTTTCATATGAAAGAACTAAGCACAATAATATAGATTCTCTTCTGGTACATGACAAACTACAAACTAATTTCTTCTCTCTCTAACCCATACAATTTCACGACAAGTTTGCAAACATACTTACCAAAACTCTTGGTCAATTTTTCTTTCCAAAAATTATATCCATGTTTGGAATAATAAGTATACATTACACTTTTTATAAGTGTTAACCAATAACAATTTTTCTTTCCTTCCTCTTAATTTGACTTTGAATATACTTTTAGTTTTCATATACACCAAAAGGAGTATTTTTTTAGTTTTAAAATTCTTATATTTGTATAACCTTGTGCTTTCGTTATTATGCAATTATCAAGAACCATGTAACAGACAGAAAACTCTGGCAGGTTTTAAGGATGAGATATCATATTCTATAAAAACCGATATTCAAATTTTACACTGTATTATCTAAATTTTCCTCATAAATAAGCATGATTTAGGCAGTAATCTAAATTTAACAGTAACAAACTGTTATGTATCTCATTTCCATTGAAAACTTTTTAAATGCTTGAATTTTATAAATAATTTAGATGTTGAGACAATTACAAAACTTATTCCATTCTCTTTATAAATAGTAAATATAAATAGTATTTTAAATTTTATTATAAATATTTTTTTCTTTATTTTGTAGGGATTTTAATTTAAAAATAATTAATTTAAAAGAAAATTTAAATAGAAAAACAGTTAAATTTAACTAAACAGTTACTTAAAAATAAAATGATAAAATAATAATTTAATTTTAAAATAAATAGTTATTTATTGAAAAGTAAAAAAAAAAATGTGAAAAAAAAAAATCCCTGATAGAGACCTCGTGCATCACACAGACCCTCTCTTTAGTTTATTTATTAATTAATTTCACTCAGAATATGTTCCTAGGATTTGTGAGAAAAAAACAGAGACACTCAATCAAAACAGGGTAATAAAGGATACAACCTCCACTGACTAGTTTTGTGTTCATCACAGCTTCAACATCGATAATCCATGGCTTCCTCTCTTCTCTCTCCATCATTCACTTCCTTCCTCCGCACCAAAGTTCGTTCTATGTTTCCCTTCTACGCTCCCAATATCCAAGCATCATCATCAATCACTTTCTTCTCTTTCTCGTGCTTCAAAAAGCTTCATTTTTCTCCACCCCTTTTGCTTAAATGTGTTAGCTTTGTCCCCTACTAACCCCTTTTTTCCTCTTTTGTTTTTTCTCTCAGAAGGATCTCTCTCTCTACGCATTCTCCTCTCAGAGATGCTTCAAAGCGGTTCCAAAGGGAATCCGTTGTTCTGTGGCGGCGCCTCAGCGCCAGCCTTCTACCACTGGATCAGTTGCGTTTTTCGGCACCCTTTTGGATTTTTGCTGTTGATTTTTAGTTTTTGTGTGTGATTTTGCTTGTGTTGATGTGTTTCAGGTGAGAACCGCAATGACGATGACTGAGAAGATATTGGCCAGAGCTTCTGAGAAGGCCCAACTGAGCCCTGGGGATAATGTTTGGGTTAATGTTGATATTTTGATGACGCATGATGTTTGTGGACCCGGTTCTATTGGGATTTTCAAGAAGGAGTTTGGTGAGGATGCTAAGGTGAGTCAGTGGCTTTGCTGGTTTCACTCAAGAGTGTCTTTTATGGGAGTTTTTTTATTTTTCTGATGGTTGTGGATTTGGTTGGGGTAGGTTCTTCATTGATTGTGCTGTTTGATTGGAAGTCCATTGGAATTTTGTGGACAGTTTGAAAAAAAGATGAGTTGTGAGGGTTGTTGAAGAAAGTAGGATTGGGGTCATGTGGTGAAATTGATTTTGAAGGACAATCTACGCCATGGATTCTGTTTATTGAATGTAGCTTTGTGCTTTCTGGGTGGGAACTTTGTCGGTTTAGAAGTCATGTGAGAGGTTCGAGCACTCTGTGTGCTGAAAAGGGATGTAAAATGATTATTACCTTTGCAAGTGGGAACTTCAAAATACATTTACTGGTTTGATGGTGCACTTGTTCAAGCCCATTACATGGTTGATTCTTTTACCTTGAAAGTTACCTTTGCAGGAAAATTGTCTTGCTTGTTCTTAGACTTATGTGGTTCATAGAGTGATTGTAATTTTTCTAGGTCTGGTTGGCAGTTAATCTCGTTACATTAGACCTAACTTTTGTGTTTTTTACATCTGTGATTTCCTGATTGTGTTTTTTACATCTGTGATTTCCTGATTGTGTTGTTCATTTGAAGGTTTGGGACCGTGAAAAGCTTGTAATAATACCTGATCACTATATATTCACAAGTGATGAACGTGCCAATCGCAATGTGGACATACTAAGAGATTTTTGCCATGAGCAAAATATAAAATATTTTTATGATATTAAGGATCTTAGTAATTTTAAGGTATGCATTTTTTTATATTTTCAATCTTTATTTGTCCGACTCAGTTCTTAAAATGCTTTGTAATGCGCAATGTCCAATAACATTGACTGTGATTATAAAAATACAGGCAAATCCAGACTATAAGGGTGTTTGCCATGTTGCTCTTGCACAGGAAGGTCATTGTAGGCCAGGAGAGGTTTGTTTAGTATAACAAGATAACTTTACTGTGGTGAAGTATTGTTCATTTGTTTGGTACAACTTTGTTTCCTGCTTTTCTAATTTCATTGATACCTGCAGGTTCTCTTAGGTACTGATTCCCACACATGTACTGCTGGAGCATTTGGTCAATTTGCTACTGGGATTGGAAATACTGATGCCGGTTTTGTGCTGGGAACTGGGAAGCTTTTGCTCAAGGTAGCTTCTGCTCAAGACTCACATCTCTTGGTTTTTAATAGAAGATATTCTGTAGAACCATTATATATATTTTTACCTTTATCATCAACTCCAGCTCAAGGTTTTATATTTGGTAGTTCTAGAATAAAAAGTTTAATGTGTTTTACTTTCTCTTTCCATGTCATTTTTCTCTTATTAGCTTGGCGTATTACTGATTGGAATTTACAACCAACTTTTGTTGTATCTCTTTCTTTTAACTGTTTATAATTTATAATATTCAATATTTGGAAGAACATATTATTTGGCTGCTCTGTATTTGGAGACTTATCTTCCCATTTCGAATGAAAAAGAATTGTATATACTACGAGATCAAAGCATAAAAAACAGAATAAATATTTCTTTGAATATTTTGGGACAAGAATAAAGATGGAATAGTACCTTTTTGTTTGATTTGTTAATAATAGAGATAGGGTGTTTGACAAAACTGGCTGATAAGTTCATAACTTAAAAGTTCTGAGCTGATAAGCTCATAACATAAAAGTTCTGAGCAGATAAGCTATTTTATTGGATTAGAAGTATTTGTTCCACTAGCTGATTGGTAAATGTAAAAATGTCATAAAAGGACATAACTACATAAGTTTTATTATATAAATCAAATTTGTGTTTTCTAGACAAAAATAATATTATGTAATTACAATTTTTGATTTGTTTTTTTAAAATAATCAAATTCTTTTTAAACTCTTTTGTGCTTATGTTTGTTTTCTAAAAGTTATATGTGATTTTTACATTTGGATATATTATTTTATTTAAACTAGTTAATCTAATGAGTATTAATCAATTTATTTTTTATTTACTTTCAGAAATTTATTTTTTTTATTTCTCATTTTAAACTATTTTTACATTGAGTTTCTTTGATATAATTTTCGTTGTGTAATTTTTCACATAATTTCATGTAATGAAGCATTAGTTACTTCGATTTATAATGAAAATTGATAATAATGGATAAAGAATTAAGGATAATGAAGAAATGTATTAGAATCTAAGGGATTGTAAAGAAAGAAAATTAAATAAGCTACATGATACAAGCTAGAAGCTAGATGAAATAGTTTGTATAGCTTATAAGTTAAAAACTCTTACAATAAGTTACTTTGAAATAACTTGTCAAACACTTTTGTTTGGTCAAACTAGCTTATAAGCTTGTTAACTTATTGGCTTTACTTGACACACTTATTTGCTTTTTCATAATATATTGTATTCAAAATGCAGGTGCCCCCAACTTTGAGATTTGTAATGGATGGAGAAATGCCTGATTATTTGCTTTCAAAGGATTTGATTCTGCAAGTAAGTTCCTTGATCCTGTACTTTTGTTTGGACATATGATAGTACTAGGTGATTGTGACTGTTTATTTTCATTTAGCAAATATAAAATTCACATTCTTACATTAGTGAATGACTTACCTTACAGATTATTGGTGAAATAAGTGTTGCTGGTGCTACATATAAAGCTATGGAGTTTGTCGGTACAACTGTTGAAAGTTTAACTGTAAGTATGTAGAGCAAGATGTTATGTTATGATTTAATACTAATAGTTCGTGTACTTGTATTTCCATCTTTTTGTTTTCTCTTTTTAATTACAGAACTGTTATATCGTTCCCAATTTGTTTCCTGTTCTGAAAGATTTTTTCAGAAAACAAAAAAGTCGTTTTCAACGTTTCTCTTACAAATATTAGAAAACAGAGAGACAATTTAAAAACAGTTGGTGGTTTTGTAATTAAAAAGCTATAACAGGAACCGGAAACACAAGTAAATGAGCATTATGTATTTCTTCAATCTATGAACTCTGGTTCTTTTGATTGTAATTGTTGTTTTGGTAATCTGTTTTTCTTGGATAGATGGAAGAACGGATGACATTGTGCAACATGGTTGTTGAAGCTGGTGGAAAGAATGGCGTTGTTCCTGCTGACAGCACTACATTTAAATATCTTGAGGTTTGTCCCACTGAGTAGATTCTCTGAAATTGATATTGTGCCTCTAACAAAAGATTTTAGTACTGTTTGGTCATTGTTAAATATGCCTTAGTATATTGTATCATAAAATAATTTCTTAGATAATCACTTTACAGTGGTTTCCATTTTTCATTAAATTTCCCAATTTCTTTCATTGGTGTGTATTGCCTCATCATTAACCATATCAATTTAATGTCCTATTATGTGGAGTCTCCTTTCTATTTATTCTTCCCTATCTAAACCTGTTCTCTTAAGCATGACATCATCCTCCGTAACTTCTACAGTTAGCATTACACTATTGAGTTTTTTCAAAATTTGGAATTTCGTTTGTCAAATAAAATAGATAATTTTTATCAGAATGTTAAGATCCAATTGCACTGTATAGAGAGGGATTGAGTTCCACATTGGATGTATGGGATTTTAATGTGGGGTTTGCAAAACCTTGGGCTCCTCAACAATTGACCTTTGTTGTGCCATTGGTCTTAGTTGGGTGTTTCTTTGATTTTCCAGTTGTGAGTTTGGTGTGCTAGTCATCTTCCCATTCCCACTGATAATCATACCTGCATGAAGTTTCTCTTCCCGATAATGATCATTCTATTGGTAACTTAAGTTGGCTATGACTTATGGCGCTGCAAGATTTAATTTCCAAGATCACTAGGTCTCTGCTTTCTTCTTGTTTTTTCTTTTTTATTGGTTTGATTCCACTTATTAATCTTGTCATCTGAATTACATCTCATTCAGTTTGGCTGTATTGACATAATGGGTGGCTATGTATAGTGTCAAGTCAAGTAAATTATGCTTTCCCTTTGCATACTGTCTTTTATAGTATTGGTTTTAAAATTGTTTCCATTTCTTTTTTCAGGGCAAGACATCTCTGCCATATGAGCCTGTTTATAGTGACCAGAAAGCAGGGTAGGTCTAGTTTTCTAAATTATTGTTTTTCCTGGTTTTATTCAGTGTTGGGAAAACTCAATGCTTTTGTATAACTTTGTATTCAATATGTTATTTTTTATCTGTTGAAATATAAAATCCAGAGTCAATATAAATATACACTGAGAATGAATATCAAATATTATGCATTTACTGTAGATCTATTTCATTTGAGTTATTAAAATAATGTAGACTGACTTGTAGTGGGAACTTGGGTATTATGGGGTACTTAAGTCCCTCATTGAGTAGTATGGATGCTTGGTAGAGCATATAAGTGTCTGGTAATGCTCGTTTAATAGCTAGCTTTTGACGGTGGGTTCTCCTAGTGATTGGATACTAATCAATTTGATATTAGTTATTTGAGAAACTGCATATCCTGTAATTATGATACCAAAGCAATATTTCTATATAAACCAGATTTGGTGTGTAGTTGAGACACATGGTTTTCTAGCCAGTTCGTGTTTCTTTCACTCTTTTTCAACATGGTAAGGAAAAATTTATGGTGTTGCTTCATAACAACTTTTCAATGTGGGTATGGTATAGTTACGAATTCTCTTACTCTTCTTCCATCATTAAGCTAATTAAAGCTTAAAAAGGAGTATGAGTAAAGGAATCGATATTAACTTTGTGGGAAGAACAACTTTGGATTTTATATTTACTTCTGGGGATTTTATGAAGAAAATGTTTCATTTTATGAGGATGATATGGTACTATTGAAGGAAGTATAAGATTGACTATTTGCTATCCTTATGTTTTGGTGTTTTATGATTATGATAGCTGCTTCCTGGCAATTTTATATTGAAATTGGCATGCTATAAAGATCTAATTGCAATCAGCCCATTGGATTCTCAAGTTACATATGGGTTTAATTTATCAAACCAAGCTTTGATGCATGAATTTTGCTTGTTAACAATCTTAGAACTACTTATATACTATAATATGATTATTTCCCTAATCGATGTGTGATCTTCAACATAGTCCATTATATTGAGGAATGAGAGTTTAGATATCTGTTGGTGGTTCGATAATTAGTTTAATAGCTAGTTTAATAGTGGGTGACACAATAAGTTTAATAAACTTGGTCAGAATATGTTCTTGTACCATTTTAGAAAGTGGATTTTAAGTCTAATTCAACCTGTTTATAGGTGAGGTTTGTATCTATTTATGTACTATAACATGATCATATCTCCATGTGGGATATCCAGCAAACAATTTTAACTTCCCTTATAAACTAAACTTGGGGAAGGAAAAAATTGTATAATAATTTTACTGGAGAAAAACTTCATTTAGCTGTAGAACTAGTATTCATTGGTAATCAATTTTATCCATTAGTAACATTTTTTTCTTGTTGCCTTCTAGATTCCTCTCAGAGTATAGATTTGATGTCTCGAAGTTGGAGCCTGTGGTGGCCAAGGTTAGTCATTTGTTTTCATTTCCAGTGAGGTTTTTTGTTGTGTTTATTTTCTATGCATTTGTGTTGTTATTATATGATGCTGCCCCTAGTTTCCTTGGCTAATATTATACTTATAAATGTTGCAGCCTCATTCTCCAGATAACCGTGCTTTGGCAAGAGAGTGCAAGGATGTGAAAATTAACAGAGTATACATAGGATCTTGTACAGGTGGGAAAACAGAGGATTTCATGGCTGCAGCAAAAGTTTTTCTGGCATCAGTAAGCATCATATTTTCCTATTGCATATCTATAATCTGTCATAGAAGATGTTAAATTATGATAAGATATTACTGGAAGCTTTTCTAGCTGAATCCTAGACTTTTTTTAACTATTTTAAGTACTTTTATTTTCATTTCCAACATGAATCCTACAACTACTTCCCCTAACTTAGAACATGTCTGAATCTGCAGGGTAAAAAGGTCAAAGTCCCCACGTTTCTTGTGCCTGCTACCCAAAAGGTCTGAAAAAGAGCTCATGTTTGTATATTTTCATATCAGTTGATGTACAGTTATTAATAAAGTTCTATTGGGAAATCATGTTAAATGACTACTTTCCAACTTGTACCTATTGATGAGATTTCAGGTTTGGATGGACATATACAGCATCCCAGTTCCTGGATCTGGTGGTAAGACTTGCTCACAGATATTTGAAGAAGCTGGGTGTGACACACCAGCTAGTCCTAGTTGTGGTGCTTGTTTGGGTGGCCCAAAAGATACTTATGCACGCATGAATGAACCTCAGGCAAGTTCCCTACTTCTTCCCCACCATCTTGCAATTGACAAGTGTAGTTCTACCTCTCTCTGTTACATTTATCCTTATTACATTGATGGAATTGAAAATTTTGGCACTGACCTGTCTTGGCACTGAATCGAGCGAATCATCATGTGAACTGTGCAATACTAACTACAATGTTACAAATAATTTGTAATTTTTATGTTACAATCGATTGACAGATGACATTTAGCTTAAAATCTGTAATTTGTAAAAGAAAACAAAATTCCTTAAAAGTAGGAACTTGTTTCTGGCTTGAAAATAATGAAGAAAGTTGGGTGAGAATATAAAGTTAGGGCTGTCTGACACAACTTTTTTAAAATTTTCATTTCATTAAGATTAGAAGCCTCTCTAATCAGCTTTAGTAGAATATCTATTTTGGTCTTTCTCGGTTACAAAAGGGTATTTTATAAAAAAAAAAAAATCTTTTCTAGATTGTATTCGACACAGTATCAGTCAGAGAAGCCTAAAATGGTTAGGCTAAAATATACTTAATTTTTATGGTGGTTATCTAGTACATGCAATGCCATCATATAATATCTTGAAGTTCTATATATTTTTGTAGATTATAAAGCCATGTGCTTCTGAATATTCAAGCAAGTGACACTGTTATGTTTATACCCTGTGATTAAATGGTTTCTCCTTTCTCATATGATTGCATTTACATGCTTTCTACCCAAGTGATGGTATTGAGAATCTGAATAATTCACCCCATTGCTTACATTCTGGTTGTGCAGGTTTGTGTTTCAACTACAAATAGGAACTTCCCTGGCCGAATGGGACACAAGGAAGGTCAAATATATTTGGCTTCGCCATATACAGCTGCTGCATCTGCATTGACTGGTTATGTTACTGATCCTAGGGAGTTTTTGCAATAGAATGTTGTTACACCTCATTCTATTATACACTTTGGTTAGTTATGTATTCTCTAGCCACGAGGTAATACCAGCCAGATGACAAATCCATTAGTATTTTTTGCCTGAAGAAATTTTATGTAACTTCTATGAAATTGGCACTGTGTTAGATGTCAGAAGATTGACTCATCTTGTGCTTGTTGAGTGAGTATAGCAATGACAGTTGTTGTTGCAGCTACTAGAATGACTGATTTCATATGGATTTTCTTGTCAATCCAGCTTTTAGTAACTCTTTTCTGTTTGTTCCAAGTTTATCTTGATAGCCATTCATATATATAAACATATAAGTTCAAATTTTAGATTTACTAAATTAAAAGTTTGTTCCTGAAAGTAGAAGCTCCTTTTATTAAGCTTTTATTAAAGTTTCATCTTTGGAATGTTCACTCGACAGAACGATTCTGAATGGTATTTTTTTTTTCAATTAGAATTTCATAAGTAATATGAGAAGAAAGGAAATCATTAAGTGAAACTTCTACTTTGATTGGAGAACAATCTATCTAAGTTTTGTTCTATTTGAGTTTTCTTTTATTAATTGATTCAAATGCTACCTGATTAGGACCACCGTTTTTTGATACGATATTATTATAAATCACCTTTTGCTTTCTTAACAAAATATCCACCACCCTCAAAATCCAAAAGTAATCACCATCATCAAACATCTAAAAATGCATTCTACAACATCAGTAAACAAAGATCATATGATTTGCAACGTGAAATTCATTAGAAACACAATGGAGTACAAAAGAATCAGGTTAAAGTACAATGAATAAAGAAGATAAAGTTTACTCAATTCTCACATAATTTTCTTATCTCCATGTTCGACCAGTCATGCATGCATGCACCCCTCAATACGCCTCCTCTTCTGACAGAAAGCTTTCATTGTCCACTGCTTGAACCCGCCTCCGGCGATGCTTCTTGCTGCCGCCACCAGCACCGCAAACAATGGAGCACTCAACTCCACATATTACACTGAAGCAAGAGAACAACCCATCTCCTTGCCTTCGTGAAGGTTTCCCTTTTCTGCTCACACCCGACACATTGGACTCCGTCTGCCACCTCTCCACCTTAGGTGGCAGGCCCTCTCCGCCGTCGTCATCAAAGCTCCACCCTTCCACCGTAGAATTCTCCCCCTCCTCCATTGGCATCGGTAGTCTTGCCACCACCTCTGCCACCTCCGAAGCTGACGGACCCAATTCAGAGTCCGTCATAAAAGGACGACAACCCAAGTTCGACCGGTACGGGGTTCCATATTCCATTGTCGTGTCTGCAATCGCAAACGCATGCAATGGGGTTGCTCTCACACTACCCACATAATTATAAGACTTCGCTGCAAAGGGAGAGTTTTGAAACTCGCGCTTGGGCGTGGACTTTACAGGGTAATCAACATTTGGTGATTCATGGCCTCTCACTTTAGTCTTCTTTCTACCCAATTTGCCATCTTTTGGGGCACTCTTCATGAATGTGGCACTCAATATGGAGCTAGCTTTCTTCTTACTCTTCTTGGAGCTTATTTCTGAAGCGAGAATTTGGGAACTTGCTCTCCCCCTTTTGGTTTTGGCTTGAGGCTCGGGAACTATGACTTCTGAGGCAAGCATTGAGCTGCAATCACTTTTTGAGCGTCGAAGCTCTGGTTTGGGTTGGCGTTTTGGTTGATCATGATCATCTTGACTGTATCCAACAATTGGGGAGTTTTGCATGTAAAGAGGCATGCTGCGCATGGAACTGTCGATTCTAGCAGCACCAATGTTCAAAATTCCTTTGGGGCGACCAGAGGGTCTTTGAACTTGAAGCCCCATGAATCTCATTCCTGTGGGTGTGTAAGTGTTTCTTTGGGGTTGAGGTTGTGAAGTTGGTGGAAAAAGGTCACCGGAGAGAACCTGAGCAGTGCCCACATGAATGTCTCGAAACCAATGAAGAGCGTAAATGTCAATGGTGATCACTGACTTATCATCATACAGAAAGTCTTCATCAATTCGAAAGACAAACTTGTCATTCCAAGTTGGGTTGGTTCCGCCGTGAGAATCAACCCGGGTGGAAAGTTTGCGATCTGGGTCGATCCATGCCACTGCATAGGTTCTCATTGAACGACCTGCAGGAGCCAAGTCTTGTGCAGATATGACATTGAGTTCTAGGAGTTGGAAACATGCTAAAACGTTGGACATGATCGCACTGTCAGCAAGAAGAATGAAATCGCATCAACAAAATGAATGAGATTGGTTTAAGTTGGTGAAAATATAATTGAAATCAAAGTATTTGTGGTTGAGTTTGTCACAAGGGTTCTTTGGTTTCAATGCTTTTTGGAAAGAAAGAAGATGGTGAATAAGATTCGTGAAGGTGCATGGAGAAGAAATAAGCGATTTGTGAATAAGGGAGAACAATTTTGTTGCACTAACCACAGCAAATCACAATGGTGTTCGAAAGTTTTACAACCTTAATTTGTTCCCTTTTTTAGGAATCGTGATGTGGAAATTTTTGTTCTTATGATTTCGGTCTATATCAGGATTAGTTTGTTGGTAAAAGGTATTTTGTAGGACTTGAAATTTGTGTTATTACAAATCATGCTTACGTGTTTAAAAATGTCACAAGACTTGGTTCGTGTTTAACAGTGTTATTGTGACATATATAGTAAATGTCTATGTACAACTGACTTTATTGGTTAGCAACATAGTTGGCTCAGAGATGGCAAAAATGATGATAGTTTAAGATGATATATAATATATATATATATATATATATATATATATATATATATATATATATATATATATATATATATATATATATAGAGAGAGAGAGAGAGAGAGAGAGAAAACTTATTGTGGTAATATTAAATCTTAATACTAATTTTGATACTAGTTTCTATATAACTAGTATTACACCCGTCGTTTTTTTTCTTCTTTCAATTAAGAAACTTAATATATATATATATATATATATATATATATATATATATATATATATATATATATATTGAATTAATTGAAAATAAATAATATTATTTTAATTTTGATTTCTTTATATTAAAGTAATAGATTATAGAAAATATAACTAAAATAATAATAATAATAATAATGGATTACACTACTGTTAATATTAATAATAATAATAACAATAATACCAATACTGATAATATAAAAAATAATAAATTTGGATTTATCTGTTTTAAATTATAAAATTTACACTAATTGACTAATTAAGTAGTGATGTGTAGTAAAATAATATTATTATATGACCAAAATTTATAATTAAACTTTTGAGTTATATATTATATTAAAATAAAATGTGTATGCACGAGTAGTTGTTAAGGTAAGATGTAAGCATATTGTTTGATATGATCCCGCACAAATAAATATAACATGAAATTGATGTTAAAGATTTTTAAATTAAAACACATGTATATATAGACAACTTAGAAGAAAAATATTAAAAAGGTGTTGGCATATTGAGTCAGAAAAGAAAAAGTTAAACTTAAAATATTCTAAACAAAAGTGACATAGAGGTATCAATAATGAAGTTAAAGTAACATGCAAACCTATTGTGAGATGTAATTCCTATAAAAATAAGTTAGAGTAACATAAAATTAAAATTAATTTTTTTTTTGAACATAAATACGTACAAACATTGTTATCAGTGAAGACATTGTATAAAGGAAAAGGATTAAACAGAAATCTTATAAATATTTTATTAAAATCAAGCTAATTTATTACATGTCTTGATTTCTCTAGAAGAACGTAACGACTATTTACCCATAGTAGCGTCACCTATTAACAGAAAACCACTTGAGTTTATTGTAAGAAAGAATAGAAAGATATTATAACAAAATCAAAATACATTATGTATTATGACATCACAACAGTTGGCATAAGTCTCAAGTGGCAGCTTCAATTTCATCATAATTAAAAACTACTCCATTTGAGGCCTCCTTTGAACGTAGTTATGCAAAAACATCATCCATGGCAACATTCAGCCAAAACTTTTCTGGTTTTATGCAAATCAAGCGAACAAATTTTGCTAGTCATTCAAGTAATACCCTCTCTTAAAACCAATATATTGCACCAAGTATAGGTGCAATTCACCACATAATATTAGATGTTATCTTTTTCAACAGTATAACAATAATTATATAAATATGGAAAATAAGAGTATAAAGTCAAATTGATAAGAACTATGAAATTAATCACATAACATTTATGGCCTTTAAGCAAAAGTCCACAACAATATCAACTTTGGCAAGTGTCCTTTATAAGATAAACATGGATGGTATTAAGATCAAGTAATTGCTCACCTCTAAAGTCTTTTCCTTATCATATATAAACTTTGACAATTTTTTCATCAACTCCTTCCTATCAGTGCGAGCTATGACCTTGTTGATCTATGGAATAATATAAAAATAATAATACTTGAGAAATAAAAAAAATATTGATCCCCATCATATAAATTTTGAAGAAAAAAATTACAATGTACTTCTTGATATCTTAAAATCCGTAAACATATGCAAAGCCAACTACTTATATTTATGCTATATACATTGTTGAGCAGATAAATAAAAGCAGTTAACCAATTACATTTCAGTATGTAGTCAAATTGATGAGTTTATGATGAAAAAATAACATTTGAAAGTATGTTGAACACCAATCATCTAGCACTTGAAAAAGTATACCAGCATTGTTGGGCCTTCCACCATCACTGTAGTTCCATTGCTCCATCACATCATTGGTTTGCTTCTTTTTCTTTCATTGCTCCATCACATCATGGTTTGCTTCTTTTTCTTCCATTACTCCATTACATCATTGATCACATCTTTCATCACATCATGGTTGCTTTATTTTAAAAATTGGCGCTTAAAATAAAATTACATAAAAGTCCTTATACATGTGTCAAGAGGAGAAGAAATTGGATCATACGATAATTATAAAAATACCTTGATTTTTGACATGTGTAAAAAACAGAAGATGGTTCATATAGGTAATTGCATCAGTGATATGTTTTCTTAGTGATATAGTAGATAGTATATGGTATATTTTCTTAGTGATATAGTAGACTTCTTCGATTTCAATCCCAACTGCAAAACCACAAAACCAAAGAACCATGAAATAAAATCAAATAAGAAAACAAAACCTAGAAAACCTAAAAATAAAGCTTAACGAGAAGAAGAAAATGTTTGCTTCTTTTTCTTCCATTACTTCATCACATCATGGTTTGCTTCTTTTTCTTCTATTGCTCTATCACATCATTGGTCACATCTTCCATCACATCATGGTTGCTTTATTTTAAAAATTGGCGCTCAAAATAAAATTACATAAATGTCCTTATACATGTGTGAAGAGGAGAAGAAATTAGATCATACGATAATTACGGAAATATCCTAATTTTTGACATGTGTCAAAAAAAGAAGATGGGTCACATTAGTAAGTACATTAATGGTATATTTTTTTAGTGATATAGTAGATAGTAGATGGTATGCTTTCTTAATAATATAGTAGACTTCTTCGATTTTATTCCCAACTACAAAACCAAAAAACCTAAGATCCATGAAATAAAATCAAATAAGAAAATAAAACCTAGAAAACCTAAAAATAAAGCTTAATGGGAAGAAGAAAATGTTTGCTTCTTTTTCTTCCATTGCTTCATCACATCATGGTTTACTTCTTTTTCTTCCATTGCTCTATCACATCATTGGTCACATCTTCCATCACATCATGACTGCTTTATTTTAAAAATTGACGCTCAAAATAAAATTACATAAAAGTCCTTATACATGTGTCAAGAGGAGAAGAAATTGGATCATACGATAATTACGGAAAATCCTAATTTTTGACATGTGTCAAAAAAAGAAGATCGGTCATATTAGTAATTACATTAATGGTATATTTTTTTTAGTGATATAGTAGATAGTAGATGGTATATTTTCTTAATGATATAGTAGATATTTTTTATTTTAATCCCAACTGCAAAACCAAAAAACCTAAGATCCATGAAATAAAATTAAATAAGAAAACAAAACCTAGAAATAAAGCTTAACGGGAAGAAGAAAAGGTTTGCTTATTTTTCTTCCATTGCTCCATCACATCATTGGTCACATCTTCCATCACATCACGGTTGTTTTATTTTAAAAATTGACGCTCAAAATAAAATTACATAAAAGTCTTTAGACATGTGTCAAGAGGAGAAGAAATTGGATCATACGATAATTACGAAAATATCTTGATTTTTGGCAGATGTCAAAAAAAGAAGATCGACCATAATAGTAATTGCATTAATGATATATTTTCTTAGTGATATAGTATACTTCTTCAATTTCAATCCCATCTGCAAAACCTAAGAACCATGAAATAAAATCAAAATAAGAAAATAAAACCTAGAAAACGTAGAAATAAAGCTTAACGGGAAGAAGAAAATGTTTGATTCTTTTTCTTACATTGCTACATCATATCTTCCATAACATCATGGTTTGCTTCTTTTTCTTCCATTGCTCAATCACATCATTGGTCACATCTTCCATCACATCATGGTTGCTTTATTTAAAAAATTAGCGTTCAAAATAAAACTATATAAAAGTCCTTAGAGATGTGTCAAGAGGAGAAAAAAAGGCATAAATAGAAACCAAATTTTGTACACATGTCATAAGAAGTTGTGTGAAAATTGGAAAATGACCAAATAACCACAATAATGAACACGTGTCAACACATTGAAGTGGGGTAATGAAGTAATTTCATTAAGGTTCAATTTTCTTAATTATATAGTAGATTTATAGCTAGTACATGAAAACATAATAGCCTCCATATAAAATTGTTCTCATCAAGTTTTTTTTACTTTTTTCATGAAGTGCATGTCCATTCACTACTTTAATGCATATATTTTTATTTCTTGTAAAGCTATTATTGTCATAATGGAGTATGCAAAATAATTACTTTTACCAAAATATCATTTGCAGGTGATAATAAAACATCATACATTGACATGAAGAGTTGTTGCAGGGAAGGTACAATTCAATAGGTATGTATTTTTTTGACAACTACCGAAATTTTTAAATGCACGTGTTTTCATTAAGTGGTCATAATGTAATGAATAGTAACTTAACCACTTGTAATAGTAACTTACATAATTCATTTTACATTTGCTCATTGTAAGTTTTTTCTTTCTAATGAGTATTAAGTGCATGTCATGTCATTTAATAAATGCATATCTTTTGGAGGACCGTAAAACTTTTATTTGCGTGTAGGAGTAAATAAAATAATGACTTGTACAATAATCTAATTTCATTAAGTGCATAACAATTGACTTATTAAATTTATGTCTATTGATTGAGTGTTGAACTTGTCTTTTCATCTTCATTTGTCTTTTCATTGAGTGTAAATATCTTATTTTCATGTCCATTCAATTAATAAATACATATGTTATCATTAAGTGTAAATTCATGTCCATTCATTTCATAAATGAATGTCAAATCATGATTTATATATCTAATATGGAAAACTTTAATTATGCCCATTAAATGCATATCAATTCATGATTTATGTTTCCAATGTTGAAAAATTTAATTATATGCTCATCCATATTCATTAAATGTACTAAATTCAACTTTTTTGTGAAAATGTAATGTTATCAACACTATTTACTATCGAGTTATTGATCTACTAAAATTGCAGCCAAGAAGGATGACAACAATTTAAACTTCAATTAATAAATTCAAACATTAAACTGTCTCAAATATTCATTATTGAGTTTGTCATTCAAACTGGAGTACAATTTAAATTTGGAATATATTAAACTGTCATATTAAAACCTACAAAATATTGTGTGTATATGGTAAGTAAAATGTATACCCACTCCATATGTCATGTTTCTAACCTCTTGCTAGGTTTATCATTATAGCGTCGCAAATAATATAATTAAAAGACCCAACTTGATCAATCTTTTTCCTATAATTGTTGGAGGTAAAATGTCAATATTTTAAAATTATTTAATATTTAAAATCATAAAATAGAAATAGCAAATAAACTTAAAAGGTATCGATATAAACCGCGTACTAATTAAAATTAACAATAACAATTTAACTTTATGAAAAAGGCTAATAAATTTAAGTTTATAATAGTTAAGTGAAATATTATATAATATTTTGAAATAGTTTGAATTATAATATTTCAATATAATAATTTACATAATAAATTTCACATATTCATTAAAATATATGAAAAGATAAATATATTAAACTAATATTTATTAAATATTATGTGATGTCATCTTTATGTATAACGAGTAAATTAGTATTCTTATAAATGAATCTAAATGCATAGTAGTTTTTTTAAGTCTTTTAATTTTTTTTTTTGACATTTGTTTTTCTTATTGTAAGAATATGGAAAATATAAATAATTAAAATAATGTTTATGAAATATTTTTTGATATGATCATGTGTACTTAATGAGTGGGGTAGTATTCATAGAAAGATATAAAATGATATAGAATTAAATGTTTACCATTTATCAATGAATATAGATGATAACTTGTCTTTTCAAGTCTTTTTAATTTTCAAGTTTGACGTTTGTTTTTGTTATTGTAATAATAATTTGTCTTTTCAAGTCTTTTCGTTTTTTAATTTTGATGCTTACTTTTGTTATTCTAATGATAACTTGTCTTTTCATTTTTCAGTTTAACATTTGTTTTTGTTATTGTAATAATAACTTGTCTTTTCAAGTCTTTTCATTTTACAATTTTGACGTTTACTTTTGTTATTGTAACAATAACTTGTTTTTTCATTTTTCAACTTGACATTTGCATTTATTATTCTAATAATAACTTGTATTTTCAAGTCTTTTTATTTTTCAAACGATTTGTTATTGTAATAATTTAATTAAATTATTTTTGTAAGTATTGACTATTGGTTTTCATCATCAGATATTGTGTTAAAGGTGTTGTAAGAAATCAGTGCGTTAGTATTCACATAAAGATGCAAAATGATATAAAATTAAATGTTTACCACTATCAATGAATATAGATGTTAACTTGTCTTTTCAATTTTTAGTTATGACGTTTGCTTTTGTTGTTGTAATGATAACTTGTCTTTTCATTTTTCAACTTGATGTTTGCTTTTTGTTATTATAATAATAATTTTTCTTTTTAAGTCTTTTCATTTCCCAAATGTTTGCTTTTGTTATAGGATTCATTCCTTCGACTTCTCGATATGCCTTTTACATCTAGATACAAAATTCTTCCATTGAAGCTATAAACTTCAGCAAAAGTCTGCTAAAATCAAGAAAAGAAGAACATAACTTCAACATTAATATACAAAAAAGGAATGAAAACATATTTAAAACTAAACAAAAACATACAAAGGCATAAATAAATTTTAGAAATAATATATTAAACAAAAATGTCCCCTTTTCTCCAACTCACAACTATTTTGCACTATGTGCATCACATCCCAATGCCAATTGAGAAGAAAATGAGAAAGAGCATACTTACGTACCAGAAAACCTGATTCCAGAACAAAGATAAAAAAATATTGGATTGCATAATACCTAACCTTCAAAAAGAAGAAAAACTTAACCTTTAAACAAAATAATGAAATGATAAAAATTGTACCTTTTGAAAATCAACCCTTTTAAAACTAATACTTATCCTTTTGCTTGAAAATATCATGTTGATCTTCAAGAGCTATTTGGTCATCTCTTCAATAGCTTCTAAAATTTTAAAAAGAATAAATCAAAGAAGATGAAGAAAATGAATAAAAGTTTAAACTTTAACATAAGAAAGAGAGCATAAGCGCATATAAAAGAATACTTTCCTAAAAAAAAACTTTACTAAAGAATCAATTACGAAATAAAAGTAAGACAACATCAAAAACTTCTTCTTTACGAACAAACACACTAATATGAAGTTGGGTTAAAGAACACCTAACCTTGAAATGATTTTTACCGAATAAGAAGCATAGGAAAATACTTTGATGAACGAAAACTATAAATACAAAAACAAAGTTGGGTTAAAAAATGAGTACATACAACCTTTGATGAATAACAACTGAACAAATGAAAGCAAAAAGTAGAATAGCCTCTTTTGAAGAAGATGAATAGAAAAGTTTGACTTTTTAAAACAACTTTATACAAAAATCAGAACCATAGTATATCCTCGTATAAAAAATGAACCTTTGACCAAGTAAGTTACTTTTTGATCCATAAGAATCGTCTCCATGTGTCCTTTTGATCCAGAAAAATCCTTGTTTCCCACAACCTAAAGATCGATAATTTTGACTACTAGTTTCAATGTTTCTCTATTTCCACCAATATCTTTGATCATATCAAATTTTCTAACCATTTGCAAAACCAATATATAGACATGAGATCCATTATATAACTAATAAAAGAACAAACTTTAAACCAAAAAAAATCATCAAAGGTCAAAGCTTCAACATAGAACCAAAAAAAAAAAAGTTCAAAATTAAAACATTGAAACCTTGCAACTTCAAAATAACAACTACAAAGAAAAACAAAACAACCACAAATATAAGGTTGAAGCTTTCAACCAAAAAAAATAAAGAAACATTGAAGCTTCAACATTGAACTAAAAAAAATCAAGAAATGTAAGAAAAATACTATAATAAAAGGAAGGAACTAACTTTAAATCAACAAAATATAAGAAACCTTGCAACTTAAAAAAAACAATATAAAAAGAAGATCAAAGCAACAACAAACGTAAGGTTGAAGCTTTCAACCAAACAAAATCAAAAAAGGCTGAAACTTTAAAGCAAGCTGAAGAATATAAAAAATTCAATCAAAGAATATCAAAGCATCTACAAAAGTAACATTTCAACCAAACTATGAAAAAAAGAATGAACTAATTTTCAAGTAAGAAGGAAGAAGATGAATATGAATGTAGGAGGTGGAAAGCTTTGAAGATTGAAGGGAGAAGATGAATATGGAAAAAGGATGTGGAAAGAAGAATGAAGTGAATATATGAAGTATAAAAAGGAGTTGATAAGTGTCAGTTGGAGTAGTGATATGCAAAATTAGATAGAATAACTAAAAAACTACAAAAATGGACACTTGTCAAAAAAATAAGATAGGATAAGTAAGTAATTTAATTAGGATTAAGTTTTCTTAGTTATATAGCAGATGGTAGAAGCTTTAGAGACAATGAAAAACACATCTAATACGGACAATTTAACGTACTCTTTAAATATTTCGTGAGTGATATTGCGACACTGTTAGAACCATTGAAGGTTACAAACTTTAGCCCTACACTACCCCTTTTTGTTCCTACGATTTGTCATTAATGTTCGTAATGGACTTTATCATGGAAGAAGTGCATCAAGTAATATGCAAACAGGAAAACACGGCCAGAGACTTTTTTGATAGTAAAATAATTCTAATTTACAATTTAAAAATATATTATAAATAATTTTATGATTATAAATTAGTTTTGGATTATATAATCTAAAAATACATTCTAAATTATATAATTGAAACTGTTGAACATTCAAAATAATGAAATTCATAATACAATACCCAAATTTTTAACTTTTCAGAATTGTATAATCTAAACTTTTCAGAATTGTATAATCTAAACTTTTCGTATCAATCAATCTAGAATCTTTCCAATGACTCGCATGAAGGAGTATTTTTTACATTGCCCACACCCTGTAAAGAATCCATGGAAATGCAGAAAGGAAAACCCTCGACAATAATATGGCAGAATAGAGTGTAAGCCTAAAGGCCAGATGCTAAAAGCCCGATATAGATAAGAAAAATTGATCCACCAATCTTGTTAAAACAATTAAATATCAAAGAACTGTTACAAAACTAATTTCAAATTTCAATTGGGGATAAATAAATGTCAAATGTTTTGAACACATTTCCAGCTAAACATCGAATTCATAGAGAATTAAATGAAACAAGAAGCCCCTTGAACAAAATTTATCAATAAAAAACGAAATTATCCCACCCATATTCCCTTAACACTTAATTTAAGACATGAAAAATATCAAATTTGGTCTAATCTACTGAAGTTGACTATTTAGTTGAAATATGTGGACCCAAAATTGGACTCTCTAGCTGAAGTTATCTCTGTTGGCTCAGGACTCAGCAAGGTTCTGCCCATTTCTTGGTGCTTGATGATGCCCTGAATTTCCTCTCTCTTGGCGAGGATTCGGTCGATAGAAACCGTTTCCTTTCGATTTGCTGTACTCCCTATCACCACCATCTTGACCATTTCCTCTGCCAAAGCTCCTTGAATTGAAACGCCCTCTTGGTGTATCTGACTGATAACTACCTCTGCCTCTACCCCGTCCTGATCATAATACATTGAAAGCGAGTATGACGTAACAGAAGAAGAATAGAAGTAGCTTGAAAATATTGAATTATGTGGAAAAAACATGGAGGGTGCCATGCACCTCTCTGGAACTATGTTGGTAGATAAAATATTGCTAGTCAAGAATTGTGTAGATCATTGTGATAATTTATGAAGCATGAGGCTGGCCGAAACAAAATTTAATGTCTTTGTCAATGTCAGATGAAACAGTCACCAAACATTGAGTCTGTGACTTACTACAACTATAAGAAATCACGGGAACCCAATGTCATCGTGATAAAATTTTGGCATATCATTGCTAAATTTGTATTTGTTAAAAAGGCAAGTCATGTGAGAATCAATTACCAGTACCATCAACTCATATCTCCATTAGAAAAAGTGGAAACAGATTCATCATTTTACCATATCTACATGTTATAACCAATATGTTGGGGACATTCATGATGACGAACTTTGAAGAAAATATAAAAACAGAAGAAATATTAAAAGATTAAGAAAATCATACTTCCTCCTCGAGAAGGGATGTTACTGTTTGGTCTCCTTTCTTCAATGTATACTTGTCTCCCTGCTATCTGAACAGATCCTGTCTGCAAACATAAACAATCATGATTTTAGATTCTTCGACAACAATCATGAATAATGCACATCCCAAACTTGATATTTAAAAGCAAATCCAAACCTTGACTGCATTATGAACGCCTGTCATATCTTCAAATTCAACAAATGCATAACAAACACCAACATCCTGAATACAGGTGAAAAGTTTAGACTCAATCATAATTAGTAGTTATGTGAAAATGAGGAGTTATAAACCTTGCGACTTCTAATAACAACACCATCAGGCCTGATTCTACCAAAATTCTTGAATTCCTCTTCAATTTCAGAAGGAGACACGGTAGGGGACAAGTTTCTCACATAAACAGACTTGATTTCATCTGAAAGCAGTTCCAAACAAACCAAGATTATTGATAGTTACCAATGAATACTTGATAAATATTACATGAAACAGTCTTTAAACAAACTAACTTATTAGGTTATCAAGCAATGAGCCAGGAAGATGTGCTGAATACCAGTAATTAAATAATAAATGGACAGAATAATTAATCAATTCTCAACAAGTACACACAGTAACCTTCATCTTCTGTTACAGGAAGCTCCTCTACTGCTTCAGTCTCAGACCTTTCAAATGCATTTGTGGAAGCAGTTGTTGGCAGTTGCTGACTACTACTCTGTGGAGCTTGATCCCATTCTGAAGGGGAGACATTCTTATGAGAGGGTTGAGAAGCAGCAGATGGTGTAGATTGTCCTTTAGCAACCCGTAACTTCCAACAGTCCATAACATTGTCAGTTCTAATGTCATAACAGAATTCCAAAAGAAAACATTATTTTGGAAAGTAATATAATGGTTAGCCGGTGCGTACGATGGAAGCATATGTGTGCTTTTGGGGCTCCCCAGCAGGTTGATCAGGAGTAACAGGTACATGGTCTTGGACGGCATTCACTGAAGATTGAAGTGAACCATTTGACTCTTCAACAGCAGTATCCTCCCTAATATGCTCAGAATCAGGGCCCCGCTGCAATCTTTGCTCCGAAAATCCATAATTATCAACTACACCGTTTTCTTTTACCTCATTTGTAGCAACATAGTCCCTAGCCTGAATATCTCCTCCCAGAAGGTAGTTGGATACTGTAAAATCCATGGCTCTAAATTACTAAAAAGTTAAATGCATATGAATTTGAGAATCATTAATATCACATAATCAGCCAAGTTGTCCACTTATCAGATTTTTTTCTTAAAGTAAAACCTGTTTCATTTTTTGAAAGATATAAAACATTTATCATCAAAGATAATGAGGTTTGTACTCGTGTTTCACTGACAGCTGACAACTTTATAAAGTAAAAAAACTACATTAACAAAAAAAAGAAACGGTTTTATCAATCAATTTGAAAGAACAAGTGTCTTTTATGTATCGTCAAAGTGATAATACTGGTTGTGGCAGTTGACAACAGATAACAGTGTAGCAAATAGAATTGGTGACAATAATAAACGGATTTGCTTGTCTAAAAGATAGTTTATGCAGTTTGGATTTCCAACTAAAATGTTTTAGAGAAGCCACATCCAAGAGCTTCTACAAGCTATCTTATTCATAAGCTAATTTTAACTTATGGATAAACTCATTTCATTTTTTCTTATTTTTTTTCTCCTACAACTCTTTATGAAGGAGTTTGTCCAAGCAAAAACAACTACAGACCATTTTACTGATACTTTTAACATATATTCGAAACAATCTCATCATCTCATCTATAATTCACATAAAAGATCAGGTAAGACTAGGAGGCACAACATCACATTGATATACTTCTAACAATTATAGCCACAATAAGTCATATTGGAAAAAACACAAGTCTCACATAGTCACATTGACTGCAAATAGAGCCTGAAAAACAGGTACACAGGTATGGGGCAACCCTAAACCTCTCAAGCCAGTTTTTGCAGGGTTCAAGGTCAAGAACATTGTTGGAAGTGAAAGGGTGTACATTGGAGAAAATTCAAGTCTCACATTGGCTCAAAGAGTACATAAATGGGGACAAACTTTATCTCACAAACGGGTTTAGTAAAGTTGAGTTGGACTCAAACTCAAATTCTAAGCAATAGGAACTTTTCAATCTATAAAACCTACTGCACTGCCAACTCTCAAATCAAACAATAATATGTGGATATTTTTTCCTACACTAAATTGATCGTATTAGAATGGCAGTTTTGCCCTTACAACTCAGCACCTTAATGTACAAGAGCTCAAGCTGGTACAGAACTTACCTGGCTTATTGATTGCACTTGAAGTATTCAACTGTGAATCATGATTGCTCTGAGGTAGCAAAACTGCTTGTTGCTGGTGAATTGGATCCTCTTCAACAAAATGAAAAATATCATTGAGCACAAAAAAGCCTTTCTCTTGTGGGGCAAGGAAGAATGTCTGCATAAATTTCCTCCTCTGGTTGTAGTCCTTAGTTTGCACAGATCCAGAAACCATTACAAGAACACCACCACTCCAAGACTCTAAAGAATGTACAGTCTTGATTTCAATTCCAGTGTAACTAAGTGACATAATTAGGGAGTGGATTTGCTGCACATGGAAAAAATATTTTTAGTTCTAGGGAAAATGGACCAATATTAATAATTGTACATGCATAAGCCATAAACAATAACAGATAATGCCAGATCCTTTCAAACAATTGAGGACTTAATATAATGGAATAGAATGCTAGGAATAAACTAGAATGCTAAGAATGATAAAAATGTTTCATACATTCATATCACAAATATATAATTTAACATTAGGAAGAAAACTTATAACATGTGGATAAAAAAGCAAAATTAGAAATACTAAGCATGTTCAGTCTCTTATTCATCAAGACTAGAGCTGTGAATATTTTATATAGCAGTTATTCAACTACGTCCGAGGGAGTTAGTTCAGTTAAAAGTTTTAGTTTGATGTAATTAGAATACTTTAGTTAGTTTGTTGTCAGCTGTATTTATAACTGTTGATTATCTCTATCAATTCTCACGTTGTAGTCACTCTCTCGTATATTAAAAACAAGGAATTTAGAGATCTATTCTTTCTCTCTTTTCTCTGTCAATGTTCCTTAAGTTCCTTCTCTAATACGGTATCAAAAGCCTCGTAAGTTCTATGGCAACTTCAAATCTTTCTCCCTCATCTTCCACACCCTCTGGTTGCTCTCATCAATATTCAAAAGGGAAAAATTTCAGGTACCGCAGCAACTCGTAGAATATTAATCCAGGCCAGGCATTAAAGCCATATCATTCATAATTTTGTTATCATATAAAATAGTGTAACTGCACTACCAGACCACATTGATTCCCAGAACGAGATATGAAATCATTTCAAGAAGTTACCCATCAATAAATAAATCCTACCAGCATGCATCAAATTCACAAGCGCTATTTTTTATCAAGTTCAACTAAAATTTCTCCGTGACACCCAGACTTACCAAATTTAATGATTCCAATTCAAAATATCCGCTCCCTAATCTTAAGATCCCCCGGTTGGTCATCACTATACTAACAAACAGAATACCATAAAAATCTTTCATAGCCGTGATACAAATATGGCCACACAAATTCCCCCTTCTCATCCTCAGCAATAACTTCTATCTCCCAATGGAACTCACCAAACTTCTCACCCACATTTTATCTTTTGGGTGACTACCGAAATTGGACTGAAGGTACAATTTATCACTAAAACGAAATAGTTAAGTTTTCGAACTAAGTCACACCATAAAGACTTATTTTGAATTTTCTTACTCTCATGGCGTCTCACAACTAAAGTTACGACAACTCACAATTTTATGCATCCAAGCGACACCCTCTAGCAAAATTGAAATTACTCAACTACAAAACCATTCCTCCCCTCACAGTTTAACAACCAACTCCTTTCACTCAACACTACAGCAAAAACTGACAAAACTGAAACCAAAAACAACGGTGTTCACGGAACAACAAAAAAGACAGCAGTAAATTACAAGCATTGCCGCGGCTGTTTCCCTGGTGTTGCCGTCCACCCGCAGCATGGTGCTGGCATCGGAATAAAACTGGTGCACGAACTCTGGTTGACTCTGAAGCACCTGGTAGTACTGTCCCACGAAGTATGTCCCAACCTGAACAAAACACAACACGTTATTCGATTTGACATGAATATGAGAAGAAGAGGAAAAAAAGAAGAAGAACCTGCACTGCGGTAACTGGAATGGGAAAGGGCGTGGCCATTGAAGTAAAACCCTAGCAGCAATTCGGATCCGCAATCTCCCTCCCTCTTCCCTTTCTTTCCAGATCCACACTCACGCAGACAGTGACAAAAGGGGTAATGTTATTTCGTTCAATATTAATAATAATAAAAATAATTAATATTATTTTTTATTTTGGTTCTTCACGGATTTGGTTTTTCTTTTATTACAAGATTCCCCAGACGACATGCTGCCATCCTATGCTGTTGTGCATCTGTCCTTTCCTTACCATTAATAAGCTTCCACTCGATCGTTTCAAATATATATAAATAAGGGTTAAATATATTTTATCCGTAAATTTTAAATTTAGTTCATTTCGAAATTTTGAATTAATTTTATTTTTTATTTTTTAAAATTTATAAATTTAATATTTTGTCAAATTTATTTTATATTTTAAGTGTGTTTCATAATAATATTAAATGTATATACTTTGAGAGATGAAAGACTAAATTGGTCCAAAGTTTCGAAATAGACTATTCTAAAATTTACTAAAAATTAAGAGACCAAAAATATATTTAACCCTACAATAAAACGAAGGTTAAACTTAAACATGTTTTTCCATTTATTTTTAGAAATTGTAGTTGATCTTTAAATTAAATAATATATCTATTTTGATTTTACATTTTATAAGAGGAAAGTAAACATTAATCCTCTCAAGTTACACTTATTAACTCTATTCATCACATAATAAAGTATTTCACATATGATTTATTAGAGAAAATATTTTACATACTTTCATAAATGAAGTAAGTCTATAATTAATTTAAAGAACAAACATATTTTTTGAAAATAATTTAGAAGTTAAAAATATATTTAAGTCAGTAATAAATATACACTGTGCCAGCAAACGTATATCTATATGTTTTTTATAATAGATAAAATTTAAAAGAATGATAATATTATTATACAATACAAAATAATTATTTAAAATATAAAATACATAAAACAATAGTTATAAAAATAATTTACTTTATTAATTATCATAATTATGTAATAAAATAATTTTAATATTTTTTCAAATGTTATGATATCTTATAAATTATAAACAAAATAAGGATAAAAATGGGAGAAAAAGTATAACAAATAATGTAAAAAAACAGTTGAAAAATCAATTTCCGTTATTTTGTTACAGATAAAATATGTGTTTGAATAAATTTGTTTATAAATATTTATTTTTCTAAAATGAAAAAAAAATATAAAAAAAGTTATATAAATTTATATACAAATTAAAAATAAAAATGTAAACAAATTACATAAAAAATTATATATTAATTAAGATATAAACAACTTTTAATTTATACAAAAGCTATTTTTTATTTTTTTATATAAGTACTTAGAAATAAGTATATTAAATGAATTTAATAGATATATACTTTAAATTTTCTTGCATTATCTATTAATAAAAACTTATCGTTAAAGCTAGCTATTTGTAGTATGAAATCATGACTAAATCTGTCTTTGAAGAGTTTTTATTACAAACGCGTTCAGTAAATAAGTGAAGATTATCATCTATGATTAGATTTACATTTACATGCACTAATTATTTTTTAAATAAATTTTAGGTTAAATTATTATTTTGATCCTTTTATTTCTCAAATAATATCAGTTTGTTTCTCAAATTTTTTCTATTTTAATTTGGTTTTTATCTTCTAAAAAATGATTGAATTTGGTCATTGATGTTAATTTTTACCAAACAGTTAAAGTCAACACCACGTGTTAATTTATGGTTTTTTTGAATTTTTTTGATTTTTTTTTACATTGTCACTCCACAGTTGTTCCATGTGTCAAAGTGATTCAATTTGGTCCCTATATTTGTTTTTAGTTTAATTTAGTCTCAATTTTCGTAAAAATGAAGCAATGTTGTCCCTCCTTAAATTGACATGCAATTTAGTTTTTGGATAAATTGTATGATGATATTCTTACTAAAATTGACATTTTTATTAAAATTATTTTAACGAAACAAAAGTTCTTCAAATGAGACAAAAAATGATATTACCCAATAAATGAAGGACAAAAAACTTAAAAATGAGAGTCAAACATTATCACGTGAAAAAAATAAACAAACATATAAAAATATTATAAAGGAGTAGAAATAATAAAATGTTATACCTAAAAATGATTTTATTAAGTAAAATTGAGAATACACCATTTGAATATATTTACACTTATGGAAAAATATTAAGATGTGATAAAAGGGAAAGTAATGTGAGTAAATTTTGTTAGTATGGAATAACCAAACAATTAAAAAAGAGGAGAAAAAAGTGTGTAGCGAAAGTAAACAAAATGAAACTAAAAATCAAGAGAATAATTTATATATATATATATATATATATATATATATATATATATATATATATATATATATAAAGTTCTTATATCACTTAATAAATTATGGGTTCTTTGATAACTTAAACGAAAACGGAATAAAAATGAGAATAACTGTTGGGACATGTATTATGATGCAATATTTCCGCATCATACTTACGAAAAGGGATGCAGAGGGGAAATAATCCCAATTTCCGTAAGGTTTGACTCTGTTCTCATTTTCATTTCTTATATTTCAATCTTACATATTTTTTGCTTTAGTTTTTTTAATCACTAATACTTTTTTATTAGACTTATTTGAAAAGAGTTTATCAAAATTATATTAGTATTTATAAAAGATTTTTAAACACCATCTTATCTCTCTCTTAAAAATATACAACCTATCTTTTTTTACAAAATATTTTTTTCATAAGAAAAACCAATGATGACCGATTTCACTTGATTTATATGGTTTTACTTATAGTATTCACTATTTGTAGGAAGTATTTACAATTATTTTTATAGTGATGATCTTAATTTTATTTAATATATAAAATATTTGATTTACTAATTAATTAAAAATATTATTCGGTTGAACTTATTTTAAACTTTTAAGTAATTACAACCAAATGTTTATTTATAGTGTGCATTCAGGGTGGAGTACATTCCCATAGAAAACGAAAAAAACATAAGCAATGTGGTAATATGTTCTAGCACATAGACAACAGAAAGGCAATTTGAACTGTGCCAGCTTAAAATGTCGTGGCAATAACTTGCATGTTCTTTTGCTACATGGTTTTGTTTAAATAAGGATGCAAAAACAAAAGATTCAATCCCAGAAAATTCATTAAGGGCTCATAGAAGAAGATTAAGATGACAAGTGAAAGGAATTCTACTCTGAACTATATCCCAGAACTTGCATGTTACAATACAACATTTGATCTTAACAACAAAATCTGGAGGAGTGATAATGTCATTTCAGAACGTGTTCCTCTTCTGTCTATTCAAATTGCCTACAACATCCTTGCCTCTAGTTTTTTTCACCACATCCTCAAGCAATTTCACCTGCCTCTGACGGTTGCCCAGATGCTTGTAAGTGTTCATGTTCATATTCATATGCTTGTATACCAAATATAGCATTTAGATGACATGTTTCAGGGAAATGAAACTTTGGTATCAAATATGAATCATTTACAGTTATATAAACTTGATATTGCATATGTAGGGTGGTGTGCTTTTGAGTTCATCATTTTTGGGAAGAATCCCTGGAGTTTTTCACATGATTTACCGACCAGAAGGAATCATGACTGTTGAAACCTTTGCGAATGTTGGAATCATGTACTATGTGTTCCTTACTGGGCTGGAAATGAACAGTGACACCATCTTGAGATCAAGCAAGCAGGCTGTAATCATTGCTGTTGCAAGCATTCTGATTCCAACACTAATTGGAGCTGGTTTTCTTACTCTACAGCATGACATAGCAGGTGGATCAAGCCTTACGCTCACTGTTAAAGGGTATATGTTTTGGTGTGCAATTCTTTCTGTGACCAGTTTTCCAGTCCTTGCAAGGCTCCTATCAGATCTCAAGATCCTCTACACAAGGCTTGGAAAAGATGCCTTAACAGCAGCCATGCTAATCGATGCATTTGGCTGGGTTTTGTTCGCACTCTTCATTCCCTATTCCCACGAGGGTGGAAAACCACTCCTCTCCGTAATTTGCACATTGTTGTTCATTGTGTTCTGCTTCTGCGTGGTGCGTCCAATCCTGGCTCGTGTGGTTGAGCATAGAATGAGGTCTGAGTCATGGAACTCCTCGAAGTTACTAGATGTGACGATGGGACTTTTCGTTTGTGCATATATCACAGACTTGCTTGGTGCACACCATGTTGTCGGGGCCTTTGTGTATGGACTAATTTTGCCCAGTGGGAAGTTTGCTGATTTGTTGTTGGAAATGTTAGATGATTTTGTCACTGCAATTATTGTTCCTGTCTACTTTGCCAGTTTTGGCTTTAGACTAAACCTGGAGTCACTTTGGTCTGAAAACCACACAGTGTTGCTTCCTCTCTTCATGGTGTTCTTATTAGCCATCCCAAAAATTTTGAGCTCTTTGTTGGTCAGTGTCTACTATGGTATGTCTTCAAGAGATGGAGTTGGCCTTGGATTGCTCCTCAACACCAAGGGCATCATGGCAGTGATTCTTATAAGCATTGCCTGGGACAAAAATGTAATATTCTCCAACCAAAATCTTGCTCCTCTTTCAAATTCTTGCTTAGTTACTAAAACCTTGTTTACATCGAGAAAACATATTTGCTTCCTTCTTCATCAACATGTTTTCACTTTGTTTCCTGTTTTCATATACTAAAATGTTTTCACAAAACCAAACAGGTTGAAAATCTGCATGCATCAATTTAATCCATTATCTCTGAAGATCACAGTTAGTAAATTTTGATGTGTTTCTCTGTTCTATCTCTTTGGTTTTCAGATTTTGGACCCATATGCTTTCACAATCATGATCCTTGCAGTATTATTCATGACTACGGTGGTATCTCCCTTTATTAATGCCATCTACAAGCCAAAACTTCGATTCAAGCAGACTCAACAAAGGACTGTGCAGAAACTATGGTCTGAAGCAGAACTTCGAGTTGCAGCTTGTGTCCACAACTCTCACCAAGCCCTTGGCATGATATATGTTCTTGAAGCCACAAATGCCACCAGAACTTCCCCCTTACATGTCTCAGTCCTTCATCTTGTAGAACTCACAAGACGCGGCACTGGCCTTCTTGTGGCACAAATTGACAACTCAAATGTTCAAGCGGGTTCCTCAGAGGGCCAGTATGGATCACAAGAAGAGTTTGAGACCATATGCAATGCATTAAATGAGTTTGGGGAGGAATACAAAGCGGTGAGATTTGACACATCAAGCATTGTTGCAACCTATGACACAATCCATCAGGATATATACAATGTCACAGAAGAGAAACGTGCAAACCTTATTCTCCTCCCATTCCACAAACAACTGAGCTCGGCAGAGTTGGAAACAACCAACACTGCTTTCTGTGACATTAACAAGAACGTGTTGCAGGCACCACCTTGTTCTGTGGGAATCCTTGTTAACCGTGGACTCAAATCATTGTCTACTCTAACAATGAGCATCATTGTGATCTTCATCGGGGGGCCTGATGATCGAGAAGCCTTGTCGATCGCATGGAGAATGGCATCACATTCAGCCACAAAGTTGCATGTGATTAGGCTTCTGGTGTTAGGTACTGAGGTTGAAGAAGGAAAAGCATTCCAGAATGATTCCAGTGAAGTGTTATCTACAGAGATGGACAATGTTATGCAGAAAAAGCTTGATGATGAACACATATTTCAATTTAGGCACAAAGGGTTGCACAACAATGACTCCATCGCATACTCAGAGATGGAACTGAGATTAGAAACTGGTGAAGAGACTTCTTTGATCCTGAATGAGGTAGACAAAAAAGGGTGTGACTTGTACATTTTGGGACAAGGGAGTGGCAAGAATTACATAGTTTTTCAAAGGTTGTTGGAATGGTGTGACAGCCCTGAACTTGGGGTCATGGGTGACATTTTAGCTTCAACCAGTTTTGGCTCAAACTCATCACTGCTTGTTGTGCAACAATACAACATGGAGCGAAAGTCTAAACTTCGTTGTCGTAGTAAATATTACACTAATAACATCTCTGATGAAATTTTGTGAAGAAACAATAACATAAGTAATAACATCTCACAGGAACAAAAGTAATAGAACCTGATCTGACAGTGGTGTGGTGTGGTCTGGATTAGAGAAACATCTTTTGTACTCATCAAAGCAATCCAGTTTTGGAACTGCATCTTGCCTTTTTCTTTTTGTCTTTCTCACAAAGGCAACATGATCATTAAATTGCTAGAACATGATTTTTTTCAATGGTTTAAATATAACAATATACCAATTTTTTTTTATTTTAATCCCTCTAAAATTATTTTTTAAGGTAGTATTTGTAAAATTTATTTATTCTAGTTTCGTGGTGGTTATTTTGTTTTAATTTTTGTAATACATTTTTCAATCCCTTTAAAAGTAATGGTAGGATTAAAGATAATTTTATAAAGACTAAAATATCTTTTGGAATTAATTATAGTTTATATACTGAAGTAAAATAGTAAGGATAAAAATAAATTAAAAAAAAAACGAAATTAGAGCGGATTATATTTGAATAAAGTAAGGAAAAAAATATAAGGGTCGTTTATAAAATAATTTTGTAAAGACAAAAAAAAAAGATTAAAAATATATTTAAATCATTGTTTATTATTTTTATATTATCAATTTATATAGAAAAATTGATCACTAATTAATTAGAGACTAATTTAGAATAAATTTGTTTAGTAGCAAAACCCTTGGTAGTTAATATTGAGTGACCAATGTCCTTTGGTAGCTAAAACCTTTATAGCTAAATATTTTAAATCAATTTAGAAATCAATTATATGTTTTTATTCATAATAGTGACTATTTTAGTAACTAGTAATTTTTTATTTTGTAAATTGATATTTAAATTGGTCACTATAGGACTAACAACTTTTGGTCACTAAAATTGATTGTTAATGAGACATTTTCTTGTAGTGTATATAATAATAAATACTCATCATACACCAAATTCACATGCACCTTATAATACATAGAAGATTCACCTTAAATTGAATTATTAAAATTAAATTAAATTAAAAACTTCATCATGTAGAGGCTTCTTACACCATTTTATACAAAATATAAAATAAAAATATATATATTTTAACACTCCCATCACCACTGAGGTGATCAATTTTTCCATCTGGTTTAGCAAAGGAAACAACAATATCAAGATGAATGACATCCATATGGTCTAAAGATGTCAAAATAGGTTATAACTCGCGAGCCAACCTGGTTCACCACGGATTCCGGCCAGGTTGGGTTAAAAAAGGATTGTAGATTTCAGTACGGGTCAAGAACTAATTATAATATAAAAAGATACCATTCAAATAGTTAATACAATTATTTAAATCTCTCATAAAGAGTAATCAATCATAGGAGTAAATGTAAGACATCAATAGACAATCATTTATTCATAACACAATATATCATTATTTTAATTTCAATCCTCGTGAAGTTAATTTTTTTAAGGTAATATTTGTAAGATTTATTTATTTTAGTTTCATGGTTGTTATTTTTGTTTAAATTTTTGTAATACATTTTCGTAAAAATGACTATTTTTAGATTTTCTTTTCGTTGTTTTTTTATCCCAATAATAATTACAATGATTTTTTATAATATCGTAAAATGTGTTAATTTTAATTTTAATTTTAATTTAGTACTTTATGTGATTTTTAACCTCTTCAAATTTTAAACCAATGATGTTAGATCTCAATCTTAAAATTTTCGTTCTAATTTAAAATCATTTGTAACCCTAAACCAAAAATATTTAATAAAAATGTGAATTTTAATAAATATATCAGTATAAATTTAGGGTTAAATATGTTTTTCATCCCTTAACTTTTAGTGAATTTTGGAAATAGTCTATTTCGAAACTTTAGACCAATTTAGTCCTTCATCTTTCAAAATACGTGGATTTAGTCCTTTTAATCAAATTTTGTTAAGTTTATTTAGCATTTCAAACATGTTTCATAATAATATTTGACTTAACATTAAAGCAAAAATGTGTTAAACAATATAAACAACTCAGATACAATCCTAAAATGTATAGGAAACATCAAATAAACCTAACAAAATTTGATTAAAAGGACTAAATCCGCATATTTCGATAGATGAAGGACAAAATTGGTCCAAAGTTTCGAAATGGACTAATTCCAAAAATCACTAAAAGTTAAGGGACCAAAAACATATTTAATCCTAAAATTTATATAAAAATTAAATTTAGTTTCAATTTGGATAGGGAAAAAATTGATCAATTTAAAAAAAAATGTGACTGAATTAAAAAAACAAATAATGAATTTAGGGACCAAATTGAATATAAGACACTAATACGTGACATTACACTAACACATGACACAATGCTAGATTGACACAAACATTTTTTAATTAAGAGAAATTAAAAAAAAAAATTAAAATCAAAATGAAAACAAATTAAAAAACTCCACGAATTGAAACGTGACATACATTATTCACTATCCGTCAATTATTTAAATGACCTCAGCAAAAAGGACTAAATTGACCAAAATTAACAAAAATTACGACTAGATTAAACAGATAAAAATAGAACTAAATTGAACACACAACAAAAATAGAGACCAAATTAGTATTTAAGCCTACATTTTTTAAACCCTTTAGAAGTAATGATAGGATTAAAAATAATTTTATAAAGACTAAAATATCCCTTTGGAAATAGTTATAGTTTAAAGACTAGAGTAAAATTACAATGATCAAAATAAATTCAAAAAATGAAATTACAGTTTATTATACTTAAATAAAGTAAGGAAAAAATTACAAGAATTGTTTACAAAATAATTTTGTAAAGACCCGAAAAGAACTATATAGATTAAAAACATATATTTAAATCATTACTTATTGTTCTTATAATATTGATTTTTATAGAAATAATGTCTGCATAATTTTTTAAAGTTTAATGTATTTTTAAGGGAAGAAAATCTTATGTAAAGGGAAAATAATTACTATAAATAAGTTCAAGGTAAAATGTTTAATATAATTATAAAGTTTCTACAATGCCACAAATTTTAACAGGTGATAAATCATTTTCATAATATAAAATTTAGCCATTTTTTATTTTTTGTGTGTGTTACAAATTTCAATACGGTTTGATTTTTTATTAAGTTGGACTTTACATTTGGGTCATGTTAGGTTTTTTTTTATCCAACACATAAATAATTTGTATTTTTTTTTGGTTTGTATTTGGATTGTATTAAAGTTTATTTAGATTTTAATTAGAATTACAATTTAGTTTTGACTGAAAAAAAATAAAAAATATTTTTTTTAATTAAGTGAACCCGTGAGCCAATCCGTTTAACTCGTCAACCTGTGGTGGGTCGAGTCAGGTCGGGCCGGGTTACACGTTTTGACAGCTATATGTGTTTGTGTGTGTGTGTGTGTGTTTGTGTGTGTGGGGGGGTGTGTGTGTTTGTGTGTGGGGGTGTGTGTGTGTATGTGTGTTTGTGTCTGTGTCTGTCTATGTTTGTGTGTGTGTGTGTTTGTGTGTGTGTGTGTGTGTCTGTGTGTTTGTTTGTCTATGTTTATGTCTGTGTCTGTGTCTATGTCTCTGTGCGTTTGTGTCTTTATGTGTGTGTGTGTGTGTATCTCTGTCTGTATCTGTGTGTGTTTGTGTGTGTGTGTGTGTGTGTGTCTGTGTTTGTATATGTGTCAATGTCTGTGTCTGTGTATGTGTCTGTGTATGTGTGTGTCTGTGTGTATTTGTGTGTGTTTGTGTCTATGTTTGGCTCAATGTATGTGTCTGTGTGTTTGTCTGTGTGTGGGTGTGTGTCTGTGTGTCTGTCTGTGTATGTCTGTGTGTCTTTATGTGTGTTTGTGTGTCTTTGTGTGTGTGTGTCTGTCTGTGTCTTTGTGTGTGTGTGTGTCTGTTTGTCTGTGTATGTGTGTGTGTGTGTGTGTGTCTGTTTGTGTGTTTGTGTGTGTGTGTGTGTTTGTGTTTGTGTTTGTGTGTCTGTGTGTCAACTTGTGTGTGTGTGTGTGTGTCTGTGTGTTTGTGTGTCTGTGTGTCTATTTTTGTGTCTCTGTGTGTGTGTGTGTCTTTGTGTGTGTGTGTGTATGTGTTTGTGTGTCTGTGTATGTCTGTGTGTGTGTGTGTGTGCGTGTGTGTTTATTACTTTGATCTATGAGGAATTGCGGTGATCATTTACTAACGAATGAGGATATTTAATCACGACAACTGATAAGATCAATTAAAGAATAAGAATGTTGAAAGACAACAAAGTGTGTGTTTGTGTGTGTGTGTGTGTGTTTGTGTGTGTTTGTGTGTGTCTGTGTGTGTCTATCTGTGTATGTATGTGTGTGTGTGTGTGTGTGTGTGTTTGTGTATTTGTGTCTATGTTTGTGTTTGTGTGTCTGTGTGCATGTGTTTGTGTGTGTGTGTCTTTGTATGTGTGTGTGTGTGTGTTTGTGTTTGTGTGTGTGTTTATTACTTTGATCTATGAGGAATGACAATGATCATTTACTAACGAATGAGGATATTTAATCACGATAAATGATAAGATCAATTAAGGAATAAGAATGTTGAAACACAACAAAGTGTGTATGTGTGTGTGTGTGTGTGTATCTACGTGTGTCTATGTGTGTGTGTGTGTCTCTGTATGTGTGTGTGTGTGTGTCTGTGTCTGTATGTGCGTGTATGTCTATGTGTGTCTATCTCTATGTGTGCCTTTGTGTGTGTGTGTCTATGTGTATGTGTTTGTGTGTGTCTATGTGTATGTGTGTGTGTGTCTCTGTGTGTATATGTGTGTTTATTACCATGATTTATGAGGGATGAGAATGATGATTTACTAACAAATGAGGAAATTTAATCACGACAAATAATAAAATCAATTAAGGAATAAAAATGTTGAAACACAATAAAGTATGTGTGTGTGTGTGTGTTTGTGTGTGTATTTGTGTGTGTGTGTGTGTTTATTACTCTAATCTATAAAGAATGACGATTATGATTTACTAACGAATGAGGATATTTAATCATGACAAATGATAAGATCAATTAAGGAATAAGAATGTTGAAACACAACAAACTAATCATAAAAGCACATGTTAAGTAAATGTAGCTTATTTGGTGTGTAAATTTTGAATTATGAGTTTCTTGTCTTTGTTCTATATATGTGTTATGTATGTTATGTGTATACATATTTCAATTGCAAGAAAATCTATCTCCTCTATGAGGAATTATGTTGATGATTCACTAAGAATAAGGATATTGAATGACGACAAATGATAATATCAATGAAGGAATAAGAAAGTTGAAACACAACAAACTAATCATAAAATCACATGCTTTGAAAGTGTAGTTTATTTGGTGTGTAGTTTATTTGTATAAAATTTAATTGCAAAAAAAAAACTTAATTTATCTCGTTTTATCTCTCTACTAAGATCAACTAAGAATAAGAATGTTGAAACACAACAAACTAATCATAAAATTCACATGCACAGAAAGTGCAGCTTATTAACTTAGTTTATCTTATTTTATCTCTCTCCTCCATGAGGGATGATGACAAATCCCTAAGAACTAAGATATTAAATCAAGACAAATGATAAGATCAATTAAAGAACAAGAATGTTGAAATACAACAAACTAATAGTAAAATTGTTGAAAACATGCAGCGAAATAATTAGCGTTTGGACAAAAGCCAAGAGGTGGGTGAATTGGTTTAGTAATAAAACTAATACTTTAAAAAATTTCCAAAATTTTACCGTTTAATTTAAACCCTTAGTTCCTTTAAATGCAACAGCAAATAAAATAAAGAGATAGGGAAGAAGATTTAACACAGATATTTATACTGGTTTAAATCAAAAGATCATACGTCCAGTTGTTAATCTCTTTAAACAAAGAGATTAACTAAATCACTATAAAGATCAAAGTACAATCATATTAAAGAGAATAAGGAAACGAAAACACCTCTCTTGAAGACACAAGAGATGAGAGTAAACTTCCTTTGAGTCACACAGAGGACTTGACCCAGCTTTCCTAGCAATAGCAACAACACTCAACCTCCTAGAATCCCTCTTAGGAAAAGTTATCGCTCCACTTACTCTAGGCTTTTCAAAGCTCTTTTAGAACATTCAGAGAACACTTTGCAAACACAACACTAGGACTCTAGCTCTCAAAAAGGTAAGTTCGAAGTAGCACTGCAGTTCTTTAAATAAAGGTTTCGAAAATTAGGTTAAAAACTGAACATACATGTTCAAACTGTCAAGGATAATCGATTATCACTTATGATAATCGATTATTCTAGTGCATTTTCTAAAAACAAAAGTTTGAGCAGATAATCAATTATCTATTCAAGTGGGTTTCTGTAAAAAAGAAGAAGAGGATGAACTCAATTTGAGATAATCGATTATCCTTAGTGATAATCGATTATCACATCAGTTTTTACAAAAATAAGAGGATCAAAGAGATTACGAACTTGCTATTGATTCTAAGTTATTCTAAACACTTTAAAAACAATTACAAGATAACTTTAAGGTTGAACCACAACATTAAGGTTGTTAAAATCTTTAGTAAAAAGGAGTTGCATGTTGACCATCAACTATAACTTTAGACATATATCATGTTTTGAACTTCAATCTAATTTGAATAGTGATAAACAAAATTTATGACAATGACCATTAAATTATTATGCTATAATAAATGAAACATCTTTATGTTATTGCAACAATAAAATTGCACTTATGAAAACTAGTTTAAAAATAAATGATCATATAAAAAATCATCAAAAATAGTATTCTACGGGATAAAATAAACAAGTAAAAATATTAAAAAGAAATGAAAATGATTAAATGTGTGTCCTAAAAATGAATTAATACATCATTGAACAAAATCACATAAAGAAAAAAAATGTATAATTAAGAATATGATAAGATGAAAAATACCTTGGAGATGTAAGAAAAAAATTTTGCCTATCGAACTAATTGAACCATTAAGAAAGAATACAAATTATTTTAGCGAAACAAACGTTCATTAAATGAGACAAAAATTAAGATTAAAGAGAATAAAAAAATATTGTTTATATAGATTATCTAGTAAATGAAGGATTGAACACTTAAAATTAAGAGTCGAACATCGTAGAAAAATAACAATAAATTAAAATATTATAAAGGGGTAAAAATAGTAAAATGTGAGACCTAAAAATGATTTTATTTACTGAAATTGATAATACATCATTCAACCAGTTACACAAATAAAAAAAATTAAAATTGTGATAAAAGGTAAAATCATGTGAGTGGATTTTTTTAATATGGAAAAAACCAAATAATCAAAAGAGAAGAGAAAAAAAATGTGGAGCGATAGAAAATAAAATTACGAAAGTAAAGATCAAGAGAATAATGTGTATAGTTTATATATAAATTTTTTGGAAAATGATTCTTTAACAAAGTAAAGTTACAAACTTTTTGACAAAGTGACGTGGCATGTATTAAAATATTTTTTTTAGTTAAAAATTGTAAACCGCACGTGTGAGAGAGTGAATGAAGAATAGGCAGTGGGTTCAAAAAAAAGATTGCATTTGAGAGAGCTGCTCCCCCGCGCTTCTGATTTCATTTTTCCACTCTCTTAAACCTCTTCTTCCTCAGTGATACACCACCATTCTCCTCCAAATTTCCATCGCTCAAAATTTTCGTTGTATTTACCGAAACCCATTAACGTTGCACATGGAATCCCACCTACACGAAACCATTTCGTCCCGACGGTGGTAGACGAAATCGCAGCGGAACGTTGCCGACGGTGAGACGAAATCGCAGCGGAGCATCGAAGTTACAGGTTACCATTTTCGATTATAAATCAATTTGGGGGCTAGGGTTTTGATTGGAATCATGGATTCTTGGAGTGGAATGTATTTTTGGGGTTTAGGGTTTTCATCCGAAACTGCCGGTGGTGAGACGAAAATTGGGGTGGGGGTGTTTACGGAG
>Ga0214543_1000475_pt1 | contig 67200 bp, 20 predicted proteins | sample CNSS2metaG_FD_160094 | JGI IMG/M metagenome (GOLD analysis project Ga0214543, IMG submission 160094) | Root nodule microbial communities from cowpea collected in UCLA plant growth center, Los Angeles, California, USA - CNSS2 | ecosystem: Host-associated > Plants > Roots > Nodule | place: USA... | reverse complement strand
GAAAGTTAAATAATAAAAAAAAAAAAAATAATTGAAAATTAAGGGACTAGAATTAAATAAAACAAAGACCAAAATTAGTAATTTCGTGAAATATAGAATAATTCTGTTTTCTATAAAAGACGAAAAGCATATTCCCATAAACCTTTCAATAAACAGTTGTGTGAGAAAAAAATTTATATATATATTTATATATATATATATATATATATATATATATATATATATATATATATATTCTTTTAAATTTTAGTAAAAAATAGAATTAGTTTATTTTGAAATTTTGGACTAATTTAATAAATCATCTTTAAAAATATGTAAATCTAGTCCTTCAAATCAAATTTTATTAAGTTTATTCATCATATCAAGCGAGTTTTTCCATTAATATTCAAGTGAATATGTGTCAAGAGATAAACAATTCAAATATTATCATGAAACACGTTTAAAAAGTCATGAAAAGTTAAGTTAACAAAGTTTGATTAAAAAAAAACTAAATTTACATATTTATAAAATTGGAGAACTAAATTAGATTAAAGTTTCAAATACTAATTTTATTTTTTTTCGAGAGTGAAAAGATAAAAGAAAACATATAAAATATATCAAAATAGTATTTTACGTGATAAAAATAAACAACAAATAAAAATATTAAATAATTATCAAATGTGTGTCTTAGAAACAATTTGAGGGATTATCGAATGAAATTGCACAAAGGAAAACATTTGTATAATAAGATAAAAAATACCTTAGAGATGTAAGAAATTTCTTCAAATATCAACATAGTTAATGGTTGAGAAATAATGAAAATTGTTTTAACAAATATGTTAGATATTTATTTTTTTTAAACTGCACATGATTGCAAGTGATATTTTTTATTTGTTTATTTTTCATTTTCAGATGTTGAATAAGTTTGCTAGTCAAAATAAATGTTCATAGATTTTAAAAGAATATCTCAACAATGTGTCTTTGTAGTTGGTAGAACGTTTCTCATGTCCATCCATGTACTAAAAAAAGAAGGTTGTGGCGTGATCTATGAAGGATATTATGACATGACCATCTCAGACATTCTCTTAGGCCGTTGAGATCTCTTGAATTTTATATATGTTAGTGTATTCATTCACTAAAATCATGAATCCACATATATTAGATATTTATTGTTTTAAACTGCACATGATTGCAAGTGACATTTTTTATTATTTTATTTTTCATTTTTAGTTGTTGAATAAGTTTGCTAGTCAAAGTAAATGTTCCTAGATTTTAGTAAAGAATATCTCAACAATGTGCCTTTGTAGTTTGTAGAATGTTTCTCAGCTCCATCCATGTACAAGAAGAAGAAGGTTGTGACATGATCTAAGAAGAATATTAGGACATGTCCACCTTGGACATTATCTCATACTGTTGAGATTTCTTGAATTTTATGTTATTGGATTCATTGACTCAAATCATGAGTCCTTATATTTTAGATATTTATTTTTTAAACCGAAGATCATTGCACGCTATATTTTTTATTTGTTTATTTTCATTTTCAGTTGTTGAATAAGTTTGCTAGTCAAAGTAAATGTTCCTAGATTTTATGAGGGAATATCTCAACAATGTGTGGTTGTAGTTTGTAGAATGTTTCTCATGTCCATCCATGTACAAGAAGAAGAAGGTTGTGACGTGATCTACGAAGGATATTATGACATGTCCACCTCGAACATTCTCTTAGGCCGTTGAAATTTCTTGAATTTTATATATGTTAATGGATTCATTCACTCAAACCATGAGTGAATGAAACAAGAATTGTTCAAATGAAACAAAAATATATAATAATAGAATAAAGAAAGATAAATTTTTTATATTACCTAGTAAATGAAATGTTTATGCCATTAAACACTTAAATTGAGAGTGTTAAACATTTTCATGTGAAATGAAAATACACAATAAATAAAAATATTAAAAAAGAATGGAAATATTTAAATATGAGACATCATAAATATTTAATGGACATACATCATTTGAACATAATTGATAAAGATTATGATAACAGTAAAAATATATTGGAGATGAGAATGAATTTCATAACAAACTAAATAATTAGAAGAAATAAAAAATAGAAAGTGGGTAGTAATATATATATATATATATATATATATATATATATATATAATATGTTACTTAATTAACTATGAATATTTTAATAATTTAATAGGGGATCGGGATGTAACAGGTATGGAGACGGGAACGGGACAGATATGTACATTCTCATACCCAATTAAAAAAGGTCAAAAATTCTCCATATTTATACTCATACCTAGTCAATGTAGGAATTCTCCATCAAAACAAGAACGAGTTTGAAAAATACCCATAGAAATAGATTTATTTACCATCACTATCAATATATATTTCGTCCCATATTGTTCTTGTGTAAATTACTAAAAACTCAAACTTTATATATATATATATATATATATATATATATATATATATATATATATATATATATATATATATATATATATATATATCATTACAATTATTTACACTAAAATATTTGTATGCGTCTTTTTTTTCATTAATTTTATGATATTTCTTAATTTTTCATATTTTTATGTCCTTAATAACATAATTCAAGACCATGCGTTTCTTTGGTTCTGGAAGAATATAATGAAAAACAAGTGTAAAAAATATTAAACTGGACATAATTGATTTGCATTTAGACATAATTAATTATATTTCATAATGGTATAAAATTTATTAAACTTAAAGACATAATAAATTATGCATTATTTAAACAATTATTCTTCAAACCAATTCATGACTATGAGTGTAAGTTACAAAGATAAATCTGTAAAATGTTTACCTTCCATTCAAATTATCTTATTATGAATGGAACAAGAATCTTAACCTTCAACATTTCATGTTGCACGAATATGAATATAATTCTTTGGCAGCTATTGCTATTTACACCCTCTACTTCCTAAATTCGCTCATCTCTCCTTTTTTTTTTCATGTAAAATTACTTAATTTTTTTTTATCTCTTTTCAGTTACCCATATTCACACAATTTTTGTTTTCTTTTCTCTTTTGACCATCTTAAGTCATTCAACCACTCTTCCTGTTTCTCTTCTTCCACAACTACAAACAATCACAATTCCAACTTCATCACTACCTAAGTTACACTAACCAATTAATCTAACCCTAAATCTTATTTTATTTATTTTATAAAAGAAGAATGTAACTTAATCTTCTCATGAGGACAGATATACAAAATAAGTTTTGGTACAATTTCAAAAACCTGGGAGTGTAACATAAGTTACTCTCTAAAACTCTCCGAGAAAGTTTTTTTTTTTAAATAACAAAATCAGCACAAAAATTTAGAATTTAATACAAATATTTCTATAAAAAAACATTTCAGTAGAATAGATATGAAATGAAGGTAAAATCTGTGTGTACCTTTAGTAGAGAAAAATAGAAATTTGTCGGAAAATAAGGTGTGGAAAATGAATATGAAGTATAAAGAATAGGATTTAAGGTTTCCACTACAGTATATTTGATAATAAAAGTAAAAAGGTAAATAAGTTTTCTATATCTTCAAAATTAATTCATATCTAAAAAAATACTTAACATGTAATAAATATACTAACATTACATTGTCAATATACATAATTAAAAATGTTGCTATGATAACCAAATCAATATATTTATTAATTGTTGGTGGATACCTCTATGAACAGGAGTAAATTTTGACGTACTAAAAAAACTTATTTTATAAAAAAAATGAGACAGGGAAAATGGTCTGTTGGTCTAATATGGGCTTGGGCTGGTTACAGAAAAGGCCCAATGATTTAGATAGGATTTTTACAAAACCCTAATTTCCTTATGTTTGCACTACCTCCGTGCTTGTCGCTCTGTATCTGCGTCTGTGTGTAGGTGGTGTGGTTGACGAAGAGAAGCAGTTGAATCAGCAGAATGGGGCGTGTGAGGACGAAGACAGTGAAGAAGTCATCAAGGCAAGTGATAGAGAGGTATTACTCTCGCATGACGCTGGACTTCCACACCAATAAGAAGGTTCTGGAAGAGGTGGCCATCATTCCGTCGAAGAGGCTGCGCAACAAAATCGCCGGCTTCTCCACGCATCTCATGAAGCGCATCCAGAAGGGACCGGTGCGCGGCATCTCCCTGAAGCTGCAGGAGGAGGAGCGCGAGCGCCGCATGGACTTCGTCCCCGAAGTCTCTGCCATCCGGACCGACCAGATCGAGGTCGACAAGGAGACCATCGACATGCTTGCCGCCCTCGGAATGTCCGATGTCCCCGGCGTCGTCAAGGTCGATCCGATTCCTGTACAAGCGCCGCTCGCCTTCGGTCGTGGCGCCGGCGGAAGGAGGTATTAACCACCGCCGCCTTGTTTTTGATTTTGGTCGTGTTGTTAATTAGAGGACCAATTGTTATGTTTTGTGCTTTGGATTATGATATATCTTAGGGTTTACATTTCTGGATGGTCGGATTTGTTAAACTGGTTCATGGAATTGATTTGGTGTTGCTTATGATTTATACGTTTATAATGTTACTCTTGTTTGAAGTGATGGGCTAATTACATAATTACATAGTTTGATTACTGCGCTAAAACCATGTTAGTTAGATTTTGTCATGTTAATTGATTGATTATCTGAGCTTATTAGTTGATCTTATATAAGTGTTTGAACTATACTAGTTCTCCACAAAAATCACAATCTAACTAATCAACAGAGAAATCCTGGGTTTTTCTTATGGAGTGTAAAGTTGTTGGAGCATTTTCCTTCTAGTTAGCAATGTTCTATGTGTGTTATTCTACCACTTGAACTAGAAAAAAAATAATTTACTAATATTAGTCACATTAATTATGTTCTCATCACCTCTGTTGGATTAGCCAATATATCTCATAATGTTTTTATTTGAGATATGTGCATAAAGTCGATGGTTGGTTACTCATGGGATTTTGTATCATGGGATTTTGTAGCATTTCATATTTCTAACTTAAGAGGCGTTCTTTCTATTCAAGTTTTCTTTTACCACACAGATTGATATTCTTGAGTCCTATAATTAACCTGAATATTAATACCTGAAATATTTTCAACATGTCAAGTTTTATCTCCATTTATATTATGAAAAATTTTAAACAGCTATATTTGCATAATCTTACGCCATATTTAACAGAAGTTTTATTAGACGATATAGTTTAACATGAGTAATGATATTGGACATTAGTATAAATTAATTTTAATTGAATAATACATTATAATTTGATTATTAGTTAATAATTTTAATATTATTATTTTAATGTGAATGAATGAGAAAATAAATGATGGGTTTAGTGAAATCTCACCAACTTATTCTATTCAGTGTTCATTTAGTTCATGTTAGAAGCTTTATATTTGTGTTACTTTTTTTGGAACTCGGAATTATCTTCATTTATTTACATGCTCTTCAAACAGTCCTCACTTTGACCATTTTTAGCATTTAGTTTAAAATTCGAGTTTATCTTTCTTTTAGTTGTTGATGATCAAAGATGTTGAAGATGATATTTTCTCTGGATAATATTTTGACGATGTTACGGCGAATCATGCTCGTAGGGAAGAAGATTTATCGTAAGATAAGAACCGCGATCATTACTTTTAGATGTTTTCCAAAAGGATTAAAAAAATATTTAAAAATAAATTAATTAATTGTCATTTGACATATATTACTATCTTAAGTTACTTGATCAATTATCTTTAATAATAACTCATTGCCTCACAGGAGTTTCCAAACTATACAAGGAAGAGAAAACTATTCTTGGTCGTACGAATATTATGAGTAAATATTTCATATTACATTTATAATAAACGTTTCATTTCTTAAAAATAGATTTATAATTATTTTTTATTTGTTATCGGTATTGTTAAATTACTTCATTCTGTTAATCAAAGTCAACTCAGTTATTCTTGGATTACGTCATATTAAAGTATAAAAAAAGGTTCAATTCAATAAAATGTAAATAGATTGAGTTGAAAATTAAACTAAACTCGATCTAATCCTACCATTTTACAAAATAGTATTACATGAATGTTAATATCTTGCATAACAAAAATCTAATATTGATAATTAATTTTGTTTAAAATTCATAGATTCAATTCACCTGCACTTCAAAGTTCCTTAATTATGACATTATAAATTGTTTTACATTTTTTGTCCTTTTATTATGAGACTTGATTTCTCAAACAGATATAATTTTGTATTTCTGAAAAAGTAATTATAATCGTCAAACTATAATATATATATATATATATATATATATATATATATATATATATATATATATATAAAATTAAGATTTATATTGTGAACAACATAAAAAATTAAAAATTTGAAATATATGATATCAAACTTTGAATTTAAAATTCAAAATAACAACATAAATAGTAAACATATGATATAAAGTTTGATTTTAAATTTTAAAATCCAAAAAATTATAAAAAATTAAAACTTTTTTAATGTTTCTAAACCATTGATCGTATATTTTCACCTATAAAAAAAACTTAAAAAATAATTTAAAAAATAATTTTGATAACATACACATAAATGTATTATTAAAAAAAGGGAAAATTATAAATTTTTAAAATTTTTGAATATATAAAAATCACAAACAATCTTAATTTTAGGCTTAAAACCTAAGTTCGTTCTTTAATTTTAGTGAAATTCTTAAAAAGATCCTTAGTTTTTCAATTGTCCAATTTAGTCCTTTAGTTTTTTAAAAAAATCCAATTTAGTCCAAGTCATTGACATTGTTAAAGCAGGTAACATAATAGTGAATATGATTACACATGTGACACATTTTAAGACAACTTGAAAATTTAATATTTAATTGATTGAAAAAGTGTTTTTTGTTAAATTTAAAAACGCATCAAAAGCAAGGATTAAAAAAGCATTGTCCATAGTGCAAGAAGTTGAAGTGATTAGGGTTTTGTCGTCTGTGAAGATTTTGTGTTGTCGTGGTGGAAGGTGCACTGATTTCTTCTCCCTTTCTTTGATTTTTCCTTGTAATTTGTTCATCGACATTATGTGGTCCTCTAATTTGCTCATGTGATAGTGATTGAGAGATTGGATTTCTTCGCGATATTGACTCATTATAATTTGGAAGGTTATGTGCATTGGTGGTGAAAGGTGCGCTTTTAGTTTTTCGTTGTTCGATTTTAGGTTTCTATTTAGGGGTTCTCCTTCTTGATATGTGTGTTGTCTACTCTTGTTGTGTTAATATCCATGTGTTTTGTTTATTTATGCTTTGTCAAGTTGTGGGTAGTGGATTGTATTATTGTTTAAGGCCCACCACACACTTCTATTTGGTTTGATTGTGGTCCCCCAATTATACATTTTGTCTGATTGATTTTTGGGGGCATGGGTTGTAATATGTCTTTATTTTGTGGGCATGTATATTTGACAAGGTAACTATTGTTTGTGTATATATAGGTTGAAATGTCAAATGATTTATTTGAAATGGTGGTCCACCATGGTGGCCACTTTATTAATAATAGGACATTGGAATATATTGGGGATACAAGTACCTAGTCTTATGACCTAGATAGATGGAGTTACTTTGAGGTAGTAGATATAGTTAAACAAATTGTATATGTGGATATTAAGAAATTGTGGTATGTTATAGGTCTAGGTTTTTTTTTGGGTAAAAAGTTCCACCTATTGTGTGATGCTACTGGTGCAATGGACATGGTCTATATTAGCAAGCGATGGGGTCAAGTCCATTTATTTGATGTACACACAATATTTGCAACTGAGATTGTTGAAATGTTGGAGTATCCGGTGGAATATTAAGATAATTGTGAGGGGGAAGGTCAAGGTGAGGGTGGGGTTACTGCTGAGGTTAAGGGTGAGGTTGATGGTGAATTTCATGGTGTGGTTGAGGGTGGGGTTGCTGTTGTGGTTAAGGGTGAGGTTGATGGTGAATTTCAGGGTGAGGTTGATGTTCCAGTTGAGGGTGGGTTGATATTGAGGTTGAGGGTCATGTTGAGGGTGAAGGTGAAGGTGGGTTCAGGGTGTTAGTCAGGTTGAGGTTGAGGTTGGTGAAGATGTTCATGGTAATATTCATGTAATGGATGGTAGTGTGGAGGTGGAAGTCCTTCATTAAAAACATGATGATGATGATGTTAGGGTGCCTTATGGGAGTGCCTCCCGAAAGAGGAAAAAACAAAAAGGCAAGGTTGGTTTTGATAGAGAAGTAATGGATGGAGAGGATGAAAAAGTTAGTCATGATGATTCAGGTTGGTCTGGTGGTGACTAGCAGTCAGAAGAGTTGGGCAGTGTGTGTGATAGTGATTCAAAGGATGACAGACAAAGTTATGGGCATTTTCCAACCTCTACCATGCCAAAAAGCATGACTGATTATGAATAGGAGGTTGGAACATATTTTGGAAACAAGGTTGAATTCATATATGCAATTAAAACATATGGCATGTATAGTGGAAGAAGATTGAAGATTGGTTATATGTAGTTCTTTAAACTACAAGTTCGAAGGACATGTATTTTGTTAATGTAGTTGGTAGGCTTTTTGAATGTATGCTGAATGTTGCATTTTTTTGGACAAGTAATTGTTATGTGAAAAACGACAAGTGCACTGGTCGTACGTAGCAAGTAATAAATATTGTTCTCTCTATAGGGAGTTGTGTAACACTTGACAAATCTCACAATTCACAACTCAAATAGACAACAAAGCTCACAAAAACACAAAGAAACTCTTTTTGGTATTTTATCAAACAATTGGTGTGCACAGAAATTTAACATAGATTATATACAATTGTCAAAACTAGATTTCATTCTCATGCATTCACAAACATCTCAATTCCAATTTCAAGTCAAAATCAACTCAAAAGAATACTCAAATCATATTCCTAGCGACTTTAAGTCTATGATAACTCATCAAGTTTTAATTTCTTGAATCCTCAACAAGTGAAATCATGCATTAAGTTGAAGAGTCATAAGATTATTAATGAATCATGTTTTATCCCTAGATACAAGCTACATTAGGCATTATATTTCAGTTCTAGGTTCAAAAGACATTTTCCAACACCTCAAGAATCACAAATCATGCATGGGTGGCCAAACCAAAGCAAGTATTAAGCATGAAAATCAAATACTAACATAGAAATGGAAAAAACATATGGATTAACATCACACAATACACAAGAATTCAGTTCATTACATCTAATCCCAACAAATAAGTTTAGCTCTCCATAGTGGAGAACCTATGTTTTACAAATTGAAGAGATAGGGAAAAAACGGAAACCAAAGAGAATATGCAAGCCCTTTCCCAAGATTTTTGGCAACTGATTCATGCTCCAATTGCGCCTCCCATTCGCATTTCCATCTCTAATTCGCAACTCATCTTCCTCTCTAACCCCAAAAGAGGGAAAACCCACCATGAATGGAGGAGAAGACCCAAGGAGGAGTGAGAGAGTTTTCCAACACCCCTAACAACCTCCAAGAGGCTTTCCAAGCACCCAAAAGTGTTTCTCTATTGTGCAAAATGAGGAATGGTCCAAACACTCGCGAGAAACAAGATTAAAAACCCATTTTTTGACATGTCAGTGATGCCATTGCTCAGCCTTGTCTCAACAGCGCTCAGCGAGGTTTTACAAATTGAAGGGCGCTCAGCCCCACTTTTCACCGCTCAGCATTGTGGCGCTCAATCCCAGTTTTCCACCGCTTAGCCTTGGGCAATTTGACAACTTAGCGTGATTCCAGTGGCGCCCGACATGGGTATTTGCTTCAAAATCAATCTTTTCTTGTCTAATCATGCTCTTTTGAGATCTTGCTTGTTTCCTCCACCACAAATGCTTCCTATTAACTTATTTAACATACTTAGAAAAGAGATTAGAGACAAAACAAGCATAAAATAACTAAAACACAAAACAATACAAAACACACTAAACTTGAGGATATAACACAATAAAATCTCAAAAAGAGTTGATTTATTCATGACAATAAACACACAAAAAGAGGTAAAAATGGAGACTTAATTCCATAAACCACAATAATGGGGAAACGAATTTTTGTTTGAACTTGTTCAATAAAGATTGTAAAAAATTTTGTTTGAATGGACTAATATTATATATCCATAAGTTGACCAATATTATATATACTAGCATTTTCAGATGTTTTCCCTGAGGATGTGCTTGGCTTACCCCCTTCTAGGAAGGTAGAGTTCTCCATTGATTTGGTGCCTGGAGCAGGACCAGTATCAATGGCACCTTATAGGATGGCTCCTGCTGAGTTGGTAGAGTTAAAACAACAGATTGAAGAGTTGCTTGAGAAACAGTTTATCAGACCAAGCGTGTCACCCTGGGAGCGCTGGTGTTGTTGGTTAAGAAGAAGGATGGCAGCTCCAAACTTTGCATGGATTATAAGCAACTTAACAAGTTAACCATCAAGAACAAATATCCTCTGCCTCGGATAGATGACTTGATGGATCAGTTGCACGGTGCTGCAGTGTTTTCTAAGATCGACCTAAGATCGGGGTACCATCAGATTAGAGTTAAGTCTGATGATGTACAGAAGACCGCTTTTAGATCCAGATATGGACACTACGAGTACGTCGTGATGCCCTTTGGCGTGACTAACGCCCCTGCCTTGTTCATGGACTATATGAACATGATCTTTAGGCCGTTTCTAAACAAGTTTGTAGTGGTTTTCATCGACAACATCCTAATATACTCCCGAACTCGTGAAGATCATGCGAGACATCTGAGGGTAGTTCTAAGCATCTTGAGGGAGAAATAGTTGTATGCAAAATTGTCCAAGTGCGAGTTTTGGATGACCACAATCTAATTCTTGGGGCATATGATCTCAGCTCAGGGCGTATCTGTGAATCCATCCAAGGTGGAAGCTGTGTTGAAATGGGAGCGTCCAAAATCAATGACTGAGATTAGGAGTTTTGTGGGGCTGGCAAGCTACTAAAGGAGGTTCATTGAAGGATTCTCTAAGATCGTGGCCCCCTTAACCTAGCTGACTCGCAAGGATTAGCCTTTTGCTTGGACTGACCGTTGTGTGGTTAGTTTCCAAGAGTTGAAGCAGAAGCTGACTAGTGCGCCTGTGTTGGTGATTCCTGATACCAGTAGGCCTTTTGAGGTTTACTGCGATGCCTCACACCAGGGGTTAGGGTGCGTTCTGATGCAGGAACGAAGAGTGGTTGCTTACGCCTCGAGACAGCTGAAGGGTCATGAAAAGAACTACCCCACACACGACTTAGAGCTAGCCGCTGTGGTGTTTGCTCTGAAAATCTGAAGGCATTATCTATATAGAGCACAGTTCCAAGTTTTCAGTGACCACAAGAGCTTTAAGTATCTGTTTGACCAGAAAGAATTAAACATGAGGCAGAGGCGATGGATGGAGTTCTTAAAGGACTTTGACTTTGAGTTGTTGTACCACCTAGGGAAAGCAAATGTGGTGGCTGATGCCCTAAGCCGAAAAATAGTCCACGCATCCTATATGATGGCTAGAGAGTTGGAATTGGTAGAACAGTTCAGGGACATGCAATTGCAGGTGACTTTGGGAGAGAATGTCATTAGGTGCAATCATCTCACAGTATCTTGTGATTTCCTAGTCCTGATAAAGGAGAGGCAGTTATCTGATCATAAGCTACGGAGAACAGTGGAGTTGCTTGACACTGAGAAAGCCAATGACTTTATGCTAGGAAGTGATGGGGTGTTGAGGTTTAGAGGCTGAGTCTGCATACCAGAAGACTTGGAAGTGAAGGGTATGATCCTTGAGGAGGGGCACAAGAGTCGTTTTAGCATGCACCCAGGTATGACTAAAATGTATCATGATCTAAAAGAATCATTCTGGTGGTCAGGAATGAAGTCAGATATTGCTCAGTATGTGTCATCCTACTTGACGTGCCAAAAGGCTAAGGCAGAACATCAGAGACCTGGAGGGATGCTGCAACAGTTGGAGATCCCGAAGTGGAAATGGGATAGCATTGCTATGGACTTCGTGACCCATTTACCACGAACAATGAAGAGCCACGATGCTATATGGGTTATAGTAGACCGTATAACTAAGAGTGCTCACTTTCTAGAGTGAATTTGAGGATGTCCATGACGAAGCTGGCACAGTTGTATATCAGTGAGATCGTGAGATTACATGGAGTGCCGTCGAGCATAGTCTCTGATAGGGATCCACGATTCACCTCCCGATTCTGGCAGACTTTACAAAGTGCCTTGGGCAGCAGGCTGACTATGAGCTCAGCTTATCACCTCCAGACGGATGGCCAATCAGAGCGGACCATTCAGTCTATTGAGGATCTCTTGCGGACGTGCGTACTTGATCATCTAGGTGCTTGGGATGAGGTCCTGCCCTTGGTAGAGTTTACTTATAATAACAGTTTTCATGCGAGTATTGGCATGACACCCTTTGAGGCCCTCTATGGCAGGAGATGCAAGACTCTGTTGTGCTGGTACCAAGATGGAGAGTCAGTGGTAGTGGGACCAGAGTTGCTGAGGCAAACTACCGAGAAGATTAAGTTAATAAAAGAAAGGATGGAAACATCTCAAAGTAGACAGAAATCCTATGCGGATCAGAGGAGAAGACCGTTAGAGTTTGCAGCCGGAGACCATGTCTTCTTGAGGATTACCCATACCACTGGTGTGGGAAGGACTATTCGCTCGAGAAAGTTATCCCCCAAATTCATTGGTCTATATCAGATTCTGCGGAGAATTGGACCAGTTGCTTATGAAATCGCCCTACCTCCTCAGTTGGCCAACCTCCACTCGGTGTTTCATGTCTCCCAACTCCGGAAGTATGTGTCTGATCCCTCTCATGTACTGGAAGTAGAGGATTTGAAGATCAGGAATGATCTTTCAGTAGAGGTTCAGCCTGTTGGTCTGGGGGATAGCCAGACAAGACAGCACAGGGGAAAAACCATCAGCCTAGTTCAGGTCAGCTGGGACAAGAAAACGGGTGATTCCACTTAGGAACTTGAAAAGGACGTGAAGGAATCATATCCACATCTATTCTCTAGTAAGTCTCAATTTTCGGGTCAAAAATTTTTGTTGATGGGGAGAATGTGAGAACCCCCTCTGCCACCACTTCACCAGAAACAAAACCCATTCTCTCTCTCTAATACCCTCTCCTTCCTCTACTCTTTCTCTGCCTTCTCTCTACCAAATTCACCCAAAGAATTTCTGCAGTAGGTCTAATCCTCTTCCCTGTTGCAGAATTTAGGGCTGAAGCAAGATCAGAACCACTTCCCCAAGCTGAGTCTTCCTTTCCTACGCGTAAGTCAACTTGTATTTTCCCCCTCATATTCTGATTTTCGAATTCTAAGTAATTCCAACATTCTGGGTTGTGGTAGAATCTGTTCTCACCATTTGCAATTGTAATTCAGTGCCTTAGGTTGGGAGTTTGAGGTATTCTCTTTGGTTGAAGAGTCAATTCTAGTGGAAATTCCAAAGGTAAGGGGAGTTAGCTAACTTTTACTCAAACCATTTAGAATCTGTCTTGATAAGTCTGAATTACATGCTTAAGTGTTGAATTGATGATTGAATTGCGTGATTACTGTGTGTTTTTAAGTTTGTGATGAATCTGGACTCTTGCATGTAAGAACAAGATTGAAAACTGGTATTTTTGTCTAGGCAAGTGGCTCTCGCCTGAGCGAAACTATCAGAGAAATCACCCCTGTTCCTGCACGAAGTCTCGCCTAGGTGAGCTGGAGTCGCTTAAGCGAGAGTTGTTCTCGTCTAAGCGAATCAGCCTAGCCTGAGCGAGAGTTCGCCCAGGTTTTTAATATTTGGCACTGTTAGAGTCTCGCCTAGGCGAGATTGACTCGCCTGAGCGAGACAGCCTCTCGCCTAGGTTGGATTTTCTAGCTTGGGCGAGGGCCACTGCAGTGGATGGCTTGAAGTCCTGTTTTAATGAGTGAAGTGATAAGAAGTATTGTAATTATGTGCAGTTACTCTCCTGTATGCTTGAAATATTGTTGTTAATATAGTGAGAATCGAATAATTGATGATTGTGAAGGATGAGAAGTTGTGTTTGTAATGGAGTTTCAAGGGAAACTCATAAGAGCTTGTTAGTGTGTGTAACGACATGAGGAATCCGTATTGGATGACATGAGGAATCCAATAATCATTCATGCTCATGTAGAGTAGAATGGATTATGTCGTGAGGAGTAGCAGGAGGTCCTAGTCTTTGGACTCGATAGAGCCTTAGACGCGAAGGGGACTTACCCTGTGAGAGGTTGGGTGATAACCCCTTGTGTCCAAACTCTGCAGAGTTTGGGAACCTTCACAGATGCAAGCCACCAAGAGCTCCAATGTCGCTTACACAATCCGGATATCGAGTTTAGAATTTTATGTATAATTGCAATATGTTTGTGATTGATGTTTTCAATATGAATTGTACGTTTTTCTCTTAAATCTCAGTTTGCTCACCCTTAGCGTTCATGTTTGTTTTTCCTTATGTTTTCTCCTTGCTATGATCACCTGCTGTTGGTGTGAGCAAGGCCGAGTCCAGATGATGATGCCCCTCTCTTTAGCAGGAGTTGAGTGATCGCTGAATAGTTCTGTGGTAGTTCTCATGGATTAGATACCATGTAGTTTTGAGATGTTTTAGTTTATGTTTGAGTACTTATGTTCTTCACCAGAAATTCATAAGATATGTTTTTGGATGACTGTATCAGCTGTATGATCTATATTGCTACTCTTTTTACTATCTGTTGTGCTTAATCATAATATAATGTTTTATTTGATAGCATGAAAAACTATTAAATGGGATGTTACATTTTTAATATTTTGAACAACCGATAAAATGTTTTTCACCTCTTAGAAAAGTTTAAATAATTATTTAAAAATATTTTAGTAACATAAACATAAGTGTAATATTTCAAAGTGAAAACTATAAATTCTTAAAATTTGTAAAAATATAAAAATTACTTACGATTTTAATCTCAATATTTTCTCTAGATGTTTAACTTTTGTATTCTTACAAAGTTTATTTATATTTGTTTCTTATGGTCAATCTTTAGTAGTTTTACATTAGAACTTATATTATTATGCATGATTTATTATTTACAACTTTATATCGTTTATTTTTTACATTATTTATATGATTTAACCTTTATATTTTTAGAGAGATTATTCAATAATTTTTGTATTGTTCTTCCTTTCTATTATTAAAGAATCTATTATTTATGTTTCTACAAATTCGAATCATTATATCATTTAAAATTAAATTTGATTTCTAAATTTTAATTAATTCAATCTTAATTTATTGTTTAAAATAATTATATATAATATATTTTGTTTTATATATATATATATAACTTGAATACATTTTTATCATGAAAATATTTAAAAGATTATTATTTAATTTTTAAAAATAAAATACTTATATCAAAGTTAATTATATATTTATAATTTTAAATTAATTTAATAAATATATTATAACTTTTAAAACATCGTGTATATATATATATATATATATATATATATATATATATAATTACATTAGTAACATTAAAATATTTGTACGCGTCTTTTTTTTTCATTAATTTTATGATATTTGTTAATTTTTCTTATTTTTACGTCCTTATTAACATAATATACATATAATTTATTAATTGTTATATCTTCGAAATTAATTTATGCTAAAATTAATATCGAAAATAATTCCGTACTTTAAATATCAAACATGTAATAGATACGGTAATATTACATTACATAAGTAAAAACGTTGCTATGATAACCAAATCAATATATTTATTAATTGTATACCATTATGAACACGAGTAAATTTTAAAGTACCGAAAAGACGTTTATTTTATAAAAACAATAAAATAAAACAGGGAAAATGGTCTGTTGGTCTAGTATGGGCTTGGGCTGGTTACACGAAAGGCCCAATTATTTAGATAGGATTTTTACAAAACCCTAATTTCCCTTTGTTTGCTCTACCTCCGTGCTTGCCGCTCTGTATCTGCGTCTGTGTGTAGGTGGTGTGGTTGACGAAGAGAAGCAGTTGAATCAGCAGAATGGGGCGTGTAAGGACGAAGACAGTGAAGAAGTCTTCAAGACAAGTGATAGAGAGGTATTACTCTCGCATGACGCTGGACTTTCACACCAACAAGAAGGTTCTGGAAGAGGTGGCCATCATTCCGTCGAAGAGGCTGCGCAACAAAATCGCCGGCTTCTCCACGCATCTCATGAAGCGCATCCAGAAGGGACCGGTGCGCGGCATCTCCCTGAAGCTGCAGGAGGAGGAGCGCGAGCGCCGCATGGACTTCGTCCCCGAAGTCTCTGCCATCCGGACCGACCAGATCGAGGTCGACAAGGAGACCATCGACATGCTTGCCGCCCTCGGAATGTCCGATGTTCCCGGCGTCGTCAAGGTCGATCCAGTTCCCGTACAAGCACCGCTTGCCTTCGGTCGCGGCGCCGGCGGAAGGAGGTATTAAGCACCTCCGTCTTGTTTTTTGTTTTGGTCGAGTTGTTAATTAGTGGACTAATTGTTATGTTTTGTGATTTGGATTATTATATCTTAGGGTTTACATTTTTGTGACTGAGTTTTGAATGGTCGGATTTGTTAAACTGTTTAATGGAATTGATTTGGTGTTGCTTATGATTTATACGTTTATAATGTTACTCTTGGTTGAAGTGGTGTGCTTGCTAATTACATAGTTTGATTACTGCGCTAAAACGATTTTAGTTAGATTTTGTCATTAATTAATTGATTATATGAGCTCATGAGTTGATCTTAGTCGGATTTGGATTCTCTTGTGACGGTCACCACCTGAATGTTATATAGGGGTTTGAACTGTACTATTCGTTCTCCAAAAGTTCATATCCTAACATCCTAACTTATCTATATAGTACTCCTGAGGTTTTCTTACATATTAATATGTAACTTTCTTGTTGCATTTCCCTTCTAATGGAGTGTAAAATTGTTGGAGCTTTTCTCTTCTAGTCAGGAGTGTTCTATCTATTTTATTCTACCAGTTGAAGTAGAAAAAAAAATTATTTTACCAATATTAGTGACATTAATTATGTTGTCATCACCTCTGTTGGAATAGCCAATATATCTCATAATGTTGGTTGGTGGGCTTGTTGAAGGTTTTTTTATCTGAGATATGTGCATAAAGGTGAAGGATGGTTACTCGTGATGGGATTTTGTTGCATTTCATATTTCTAACTTTAAGAGAGGTTCTATTCAAGTTATCTTGTACCACACAGATATATTTTTTGAGTCCTATAATTAACCTAAATATTATTGCTTGAAATATTTTCTCCATGTGAAGTATTATCTCCATTCACAACATGAAAAATTTTAAGCAGCTATGTTTGCATAAATTTATGGCATGTACTTAGCAGAAGTTTTATTTGGCGATGTAGTTTAACAAGAGTAAGTTATTGTACATGATCAGAATGATTGGGATGAAAATAAAATCTAAAAACTATTTTTGGAGTGACTTTGTTTCTACTATTTGATTTCTAAAAGTAATAAATTTGAGAAGAAAATAAGAATTTATAAAATTGTTATTCTATTGAAATAGTGACAGAAGAAGAGTGGAAAATTTAGAAATATTTGACTCTTTGGATTGATATAATAATTTTTTTAAAAAATTATAAAATATGTTTATAGAATATTTAAATTACACATGATAATATACATTAGTTTTAATTAAATAATAAATTATTATTTAATTATTGTTTAATAATTTTAGTTTTATTATTTGTATTATTGTTGACTTTGTAAAGGTTAGACTCATTTTTGTGAATTTGTGAAGCTTTTAGTCTTCGTAGCATCAGGAATGTGTATAAATGGAAAAATGAGAGTCTGTTGTGGAATTAAAAAATAGGATTTACGCTTATTCTAATTTTTTTAATGTGAATCGATGAGTATAGAAAGTATTGGTTGAGTGAATCTCACCAACTTATTCTACTTGGTTTACATTAAGTTCAGATTAGAGGTTTTTTATTTGTGCTAATTTTCTTGGAACTTTGATATATCTTCATTTTTTACATGCTCTTTTAAATTATCTTTACTTTGACCATTTTTAATTTAAAATTCGAGTTTCTATTTCTTTAATTGTTATAAATTGATCAAAGATGATTAAGATAGTATTTTCTCTGGATAATTTTTTGACGATGGAACATTATTTTTCAGTCTTAAATGTATACGTATCAATCATCCTTGTAGGAAAGACGATTTATGTTAAGATATGAACAGCGATCATTACTTTTAGATGTTTTCAAAAAGGATAAAAAAAAATATTTAAAAATAACTTAATCCATTATCATTTGACATATATTATTAGCTTAAGTATATTAGGAAAACAAAATTAATATTTGTCATTTGAATATTATGAGTAAATATTTCATATCACAGGTTTTTATAATGAACATTTCATTTCCTAAAAATTGATTTATAATTAATTTTTAGGTTTTCTTTACAATTCTGTTACAATTTACTTTTGAAATTTAAAAAATAGTGCAAGTTTCTAAAATAATTCTACGAAAGGAAAGTTATGAAAAAATTGTACATTTTCATTACGAAGAATTTATGTCAATATAAAAAGACTTCGGCGTGTCATAGTCATATATAACTATAGTTAAGTTTCCAACAATGTTGTGCTAATATGGCATGATGTTGCGCTAATATGGCATGATTTAAGTTTTGGATTTTGTACGAAGAAATAGTCCAAAGATGACATAATTTTAGTTTTTTTTATTATTTTTTTTTTCACGTTCTTAATTGTTATTATCAAAAATAAAAAAATCATTTGCGTAATTAATAGGAGAATAATATAAATACCTTTCTGAAGGGAGCAAAATCATTGCTAATTTATGCTATTGCTAAATTTTTTTTGAAAGAACCAAAAAATGGTTTATGGAACTAGGGACAAAAATTGAATGCATGTTATGAGCTGACCACCAATATTCAGAGGATATTTATGCTTTATTAAGAAAAAATGAACAATAATTTGCCATGTGTCATGTCTAGAGATATAATCGACAGAATTCAGTCTTCGATGTTTACGAGATTTTCACTCTCCAACTTGAACGTCACCCAATGTCATACATTATTAAGCTAAATGATTAGTGGTGTGATTGTGGGGACTTAATTACACATCATCCTCATGTACTAGTTGTTTGCTCATCCTTCCATTTACAACCTACAATATTTGTGGATCTGTTTATAACCTCCAAAATATTTTCAAGGCTTATGAGGTGTAATTTCAACATGTTTAAAATGAAGATTATTGGTCTATTCATATTGGTCCAAATTTAATTCTCGACCCTCACATGTGACACAAACAATCAAGAAGACCAAATACAAATTGTGTCCACAATGAAATGGACCCGTCAATTTCAAACAAACCAGAGAAATGTTTCTTTTTTTTTTTTACAAAAGTATTGGTCACAATTAGAGGTGACAAAAATATTCGTGTATGTGGATATCCACAGATAAAATTCACTACGAATAATTAGTACTCTCAATAAACTACAAAAATTCAATATAAACTCAATTGAGAATTCATATATTTATCATGAACTCAAAGTATAATTAAATATATATTATACTAATAGAAACATATATCTTACGTTTTTATGTATTCACTTTTTTTATGACAACAAAATAAAAATTATTATTATTGTTATTATTAAAATTATTAAATATAAATAATTTTTTTAATTTTATTACTAAAGATAATGTTTTAATTATAAAAATAATTAAATTTAATAAATGATCAAATCAAATACAAAAATGTTAAATTAAAAAGAAAACAACTTAAAAGATGATATTGATAAAATATTTATTTAATTTAAAAAATTATTTAGAGAGTAAAATTAGAAAATAAATATTATAAAAAATCATCTTTATATATAATTTATATATAGGTATCGATTATATTATATATATATATATATATATATATATATATATATATATATATTACATTTTTATTTAATTATATTCTAAATTTTTTTAAAAAAATATTTAAATATTAAAAGCAACTATAATCTTGAATACTATAACATATATTTACATATTTACATAATTATCAACTGCTTGACTAATAATTATTAAACTAAAATAGTAGATAAGCCTAATCATCGCTTAATCACAAGCAAATACACTATTAGTTATTGAGAATGGAAACAATTACAACAAAAAGAATTTCTACAGGAATTGATAAAAATTTAGGAAAACGCACAAACTAAGCCTATGAGAGAAAAACAAAACGCAAAAAAACAAAAGAACGTTTTAATTGAACAATCTTCCAGAAACAAGGAGTAACAAAGAAGGAACCTGCATCGGCGTCAATCTCCGAATCGCTTCTTGAGAATATTTTTCATGACTTCCCTGCGAGCCTTCAAGCGCTCCTGTTGAGGACCCACGTTAACAAGCGAGTAATAAGCTCCGACGCCAAAGCACAAACTGCCGACGATAAATAAGCCGCCAGTCACCATCATCTGCCTTGCCGTTGACGGATACAACCACGTCATTGAATTCACTTATTTCTTGGTAGTTAACGAAAGGTATTCTTCTCCGCCCAAAAATATAAAATGATAAGAGTTTCGATATGGGCTGAGGCCTATTTCAAACAGGCCGAACATGGACTGTTAAAAAGTCCAAGTTAATTTATTGAATTTCGAGTAATTAATGAAATTATCTCTAAAAGATTAACTAAAAAATGGCATAATAGATTGCTTATTTGAATTTGTAACACTATTTGGGTAATACCGTCTTAATTTAATTTAAAGATGGGTTGATAACTTCGGTGTAAGGAATAGAGATAAAGTTGGGATAGTATTTTTCAGTAATAATAGAGTTGGAATTGTGGAATAAGAGCAAGGATAAGAGGGGATTCATGAGGGAAGGAAAAAGGTAAAAGGAAAAGAGGAAAAGGGTGTGAATGTAAATATGATGAATATTTGAAAAAAAAGAAGAAAAAAATATAAGTTAAGTAACTTTACATGATCTTTAAAATGGGAGGGTGAAGAAGTGAAGAAAAAGTGCAAATAGAAAAAATTAGCAACAAAACTATATTTTCAGACTAATTGAAGGTGTGTCTAATGAGCTTTGTCAAAGCATCTTTCAATAAAAAACAACATTAACCTTCATTTGTTCATATTTTCCAATACGAAAAATTATGAAAACTTTTCTAAAATCTTGTAATACAATTCAATCCTACCTTATCGTGTTTTTTTTTTCTTGTTTTAAGGAACATGAATTACTCATCAACATATGCCATAGTCAAAGAACTTGCCATCTAGATGAGGCTTGTATTGCTTCAAAGAGTAGGTGCATCTGACACCTTTTTGATGAAGCATCTTGGTCATCATCTACAACTCAAAGGCATCTTCATAAAACTTATAGTCTTTAAACTCATCTCTTGTTAAATGGTCAAGTGAATCAATCTCAAAGAATGATAAAGCAAAAAGGTCTAGTGGATCCACCTTTGTCTGCTGCAGAAGGTGAGAGCGGATGAACTAATTTTTCTTTATCGCACGATCTTTAGACTCATTAAGTGGCAACATTGTATTGAATATGATATTGTAAACCATCCTACCCAATGCTACCAAATTTGAAGCCTTCAGAAAGCTTCATATCTCTGAGCTTGAGTCATACTCTAGTTGTGACTTTTTGTACAACACCTTGTCGACGACATCAAAGTTGTGAATCCTTATCCCAACACATTCAAGCACATTGTATTCACCAACACGTATTCAAAGAGGTTAAAGACATCAAATCAATTCTTCAAGGACAATGATAACTTTGATAAATTTGACTTAAAGACCATGGTTCGTTATTCCAAAACTTCAAAGAATTAAAATCCACAACTCTAATGAAGCATCTAGACCTTGAAAATATGCAATTCAAGATACATCTACTCAACAAATAAATAATGTTTAACATGTGTATAATCTATCAAAATATATATATATATATATATATATATATATATATATATATATATATATATATATATATATATATATATTTGACTAAGTTAAAAAGTGAGAGCTAACAAAAAAAACATTAAATCATTTGCTTAGCTCTGTTCGTTTGAGAAAAAATATTTGAGGAGAGTTGAAGAAGATTTTGGATGAATTTAACTAAATGAATATTTATGTTTTTTTTAATGGATTTAGAGAATAAACGGAATAAATTTGGAGATAAATTTTATTAAAGTTAATTAGTGATTTGATAATATAATTAGATTAAAAAAATTTAATAATTTTTTTAAATTACTAAAATACTCTTCATGATAAAAATAAATTTAAATAATTAATAAATAAGTTAAAAATATTAAAATTTAATAATATTTTAATTCTGAATAATTATTATATATATTTATACATATTTTTATTATTAATAATTATTATATATAACTATACATTATTATTTTTTAATAATATTATAATTATTATTAATTATTATACACATATACTATTACTAATAATAATAATTATCATATATATTTTTTAATTGCTATATACATAATGTATATTTATATATATTATTGATAATAATAATTATTATATATATATATATATATTATTATTATTATGTAATCAGTTAGGTAATCAGCTATATATACTATTAAATTGGTTATTTAACAGACTACGTAATATATAATCGCTTAAGAAACTGATTATATAATCTAATATAGATAATAAATTATTATATTAAATAATAATACATATTTGTATATATGAAAATTAATAGTACTAACGAAACAAAGTATAAGTGTTTGATTTTTTTAATTTTCATAAAAATTTAATTTAAGATTAATAATATTTATTTTTAAAATATGTAATTAAATTTTAAAATAATTATTAAATAAAATAAAATAATTGTAAAAGAATTTATTTTTAAAATAATGATTAAATGTAAATTATTGCTAAAATAATTAATTTTTAAAACAATTAAAAAAAATTTAAAATATAAAATATGCACGCAAAAGAAAAACTTTTAAAATAACAGTTAAAATAAAAGAATTTTTTAGAATAATGTTAAAATATTAATTATTTATAAAATAATTAAGTTTTTAAAATAACACGTAAGGATAAAACTGAAAAACAAAAAAATGGACACGAAATAGAAAATTTCTTTAAATACTGTTATAAATATATTTAATAATAATAATAATTAATGATATACAAAATAATAAATAGTATCATAATAGTAATTATTATTTAATTTTTTTATTATATACATAAGGTTAAGAAAGTAAAATAATTATTTATTTATCTAAATCACTCACAATTGAAGATATTAGTTTTGAATTTGATCTCGCAAATCTGTTTTTACTTCTCATATCAAATCGTTCCATAAGAACATGAAAATTAGTTATCTTCACAAATCAATAGATTTAAACAATCGTTACAAACGAACACAAACTTAAAGTTATTCTTGATTATCTGAATAAGAGAATGATGATAAGATTAATCTTTTTATGAAATTTCAAGACTTATCTCTCAAATAAAGTTTTAAACACTTCCTGGATTAAATACCTAAGTCCATATTCATGTAATACAAGGACATAAAAAGTTTTTAAAAAAATAATCCAAAAATCTTTAAGTAATCTTAAGTACATAAAGTTATTAGAATTACATTCATCTAAAAAATAATTTGACAAATAAAATAATGTTTTAAAAAGTGAGAATAAATTAATAGTCAAATGAAAACATGAATGAAGACAAAAATTACATTCACATTGAGATACTTAAATAAATACATATTTTATTAGGTGATATTCACTTATTGTGCCAAATTATAAACTTTAATAAAAAAAATCATTAAACTTATAAATAAAATATAGAAAATAATTTTATAACACTGATTAAAGATAATTAATATATCTTAAACTTTACAAAAGTACATAATTAAATATAATATTAAATGAACTTTGATCTAATAGTCATAAATGTAATTTTATTTTATCTAAAAAACAAAAATATCATAAATATAATTCTAATTAATAATTTATTTGATGCAGACTTATAAATATTTAAAAAATAATAAAATAACTATTTGTAATATTGTTAAAAATTAAAATAAAATTAAACATAAAAGAGAAAATTAATTTGAAGGAATGACAAAAAAATATTATGAAGAAGGAGAAATCTTTTCAAATGAAAGTACAAAGATTACATATTTCCAAAAGATTTTTTGTTTTAAAAAATTAAAGACTACATATTTCAAATCTTTCATGCTTTCACATATCGAATCTTCAAATATAAAAAATATTTTTGTCACTCATTCAAATTATCTTTTTTACGATTAATTATATTTTAATTTTTATTAATATTAAAATATAATTATTTTATTATTTAATTACTTTTTAACTTTTTATAAATATGTATCAAATAAATAAATTACTAATTAAAATTATTTACCTATAAACATTTTTATCTTTTAAATATAATTAAGTTATATTTATGATGATCACGTGAAAATTTATCTAATATTATAATTAATTATATATTATTATAAAATGCAAGACATATTAATTATTCGTAAATATCGGTCCTAACAATATTCAGCAGCAAAACCTAATAAATATTTATCTTTTATCAATTAAAATATAAATCTAACCATAGAAGAAAAGTTAGTTTTTAATTTAGAAAATGAAACTGTTTTAATTTAAATCAAATCCAAAATTTGAAACATAAATATCACAATATAACAAATACTTTTAATTTTACACCTATTTCTATATACACACAACCCGACAACAAATGTTTTCGTTTTTATAATTTTTTTTATTCATATTCTTTTTTTCAATAAGACAAAAATAACTTGTTTAAAATAAAAAGAAATATTTTATATATATATATATATATATATATATATATAAAATTTACAATTATTTTCAGTTTGATCTGTATTTATATAGCTTTTGCTCATATTAGGGTTTCCAGTATCCCTCCACCTATATATTCCACTCTCTACCTAGGAGTTAGGGTTTATTGTCACACCCCAGCCGTAGCTGCACTTTCGTGTCTGCATTACTTCGATTATTGACAATGGCGACTCAAATGAGCAAGAAGAGAAAGGTGAGTTTCTAATTCCTTAATCTTCACGAATTTGCAATAGCCTTTAACAACATCAGCAACTAAACCTTTGCCAATAATAAAATCGATAATTAAAATATTTGTGTATATGCGTTGCAGTTCGTGGCTGATGGAGTGTTTTTCGCGGAACTGAATGAGGTTCTGACGCGAGAGCTGGCGGAGGACGGTTACTCCGGCGTAGAGGTGAGGGTTACGCCGATGCGCACCGAAATCATCATCAGAGCTACAAGAACCCAAGCCGTACTCGGTGAGTTTGCCTCTGTATAGTTATTGAACCTTCTATTAACTTTTTGTTAGAATTGAGCATTGAAGGTTTTCTCTTCGTGTATGTGTAGGTGAGAAGGGGAGGAGAATCAGGGAACTTACCTCGGTGGTTCAGAAAAGGTTCAAGTTTCCAGAGAACAGCGTTGAACTCTATGCGGAGAAAGTCAACAACAGGGGACTTTGCGCTATAGCTCAGGCCGAGTCTCTTCGCTACAAGCTCCTCGGAGGACTTGCGGTTCGCAGGTACAGATGCAGACAGTATTTTTTTTTCATTAATTCTTTCTGTTGCCGTTGTAACATTTACTTATAAGTTGTGATCCTCAACATTTCTTCCAATCATGACATTGGTGTGAAGTGTTCACCATGGCCACCGACATTCTGGTTTCCCATTTAGAGGCGAATGTGTCTTCCCTACAAAACTTTTTTTTTTCATTAGTGCAAAATCTTAGATTTATTGCGATCCTTGATATTGAGGATTATTGTTGACGAAGATGGTTCTGCTGTAATTCCAATTGTGGTGATTTCAGGATCATTGATGTTGTTGTTGTAATTGCTGCTGTGTACTGCATTTTATGAGTTGATTGTTTCTTGTCCTCATTGGTATTGTGGTCAATAGAGACACAGCTGCAATGCCAGAGTCAGAGATTTCAGGAAGTTTGATGTTGGTGCTGGAATTGCTGTTGGGGATTGTTTTTAAAAATCTTGGTTTCTTCATAATTTGATTGATAAATGTCAATTTTATTTTGACAGTGATTTTATTTAGTTTGGCAATTTACTGGTTGAAATTAATCTTGTGTTATTTACAGAAATGTAACTGTTTATTCTTGCTATTTAAAGAATGTTCGGAGATGCATTAATTTTTATAAGCAAAAAATTATCCTTTAGACCTATTTGTTTCTGTAAGAAACATAATTTTGATTAGTTTGTAAATTTGTTTATTTTCTAATTTCGCAATGTCCTTTTTACTTCATTGAACACATGGAATTTTTCATTGGATTTGTGGTAATGTTATTCTATTGTGTGTTTACTTCAGGGCTTGCTATGGTGTTTTGAGGTTTGTCATGGAGAGTGGTGCCAAGGGATGTGAGGTTTGTTCTCCAAATGCTTTTATGAGGTATTACAATTGTGGTGTGTTGCTTTGTCTGATGGTTTGCTTGTTTGATTTGAGCAGGTCATTGTGAGTGGTAAATTGAGAGCCCAGAGGGCAAAATCCATGAAGTTTAAGGATGGCTACATGATTTCTTCTGGGCAACCTGTCAAGGATTACATTGACTCTGCAGTGAGACACGTGCTCCTCAGACAGGTTATTTTATTTCAATCTTTTAATAGATTGTTGATAAAATTTCTCTTTGGTTGTTGATTCACTGTTTTACTATTGTCATGATACTATTTTTTTGCCCTGGTGTCTCCGTAGGGTGTTCTTGGCATTAAGGTGAAGATTATGCTTGATTGGGATCCTAAAGGGAAGCAGGGTCCTAAAACTCCTCTCCCTGATATTGTCACAATCCATTCTCCAAAAGAGGAAGAGGAATACATCAGGCCTGCTCCAGTTTTGGCCAATGATATTGAGGTCCCTGTGGCTTGAAAATACATGGAGCAGTGCTTTATCTAAGCAAATGCCTTTTTTTTTTCTTGTATTCAGTGTTTTTGGTCAAGGACATATTCAAAATTTTGTAGTTTCTTAAAGAATTGAAGTCATTTGTTTTATCTTTTTTATTATACCTTTATGCTATGCAGTTTGGATCTTATACTTGTTAATCTTTAAGTGCAGGTGAATTTCAAAAACTACAAATCAAGTATTTTTGTCGTTGGAAAGTTAGCATGAATGCCTTTTGTATAATAACGATGATCTTGTAGTCGAATAAACTCAATTTTTTTATGTTTACCTCTAGTTGCCAGATTGCCGATTGTGCAAGTAACATGTGGTATAAAATACAATAAGATTGGTGTCTACCATAGCCAACAAAAGCATTTTATTGTTCTATACCTTATGGTTTATGAATTGCCCTGCTGCCATCTGCTTTGTACATGGAATGGGGTATATAGTGGGCTTATTTTGATTTATGTATTCTTCAGGATTACGCGTCCTTGAAAAAACTGAATGAAACATCAGTGTATCAACTTGTGGCACATAATATAATAAATCAATTTTTGTATTTCTATTGCTTACTATGTTCCAAAATGTTGCTGGAAAACATGGTACTGTGCCCGTATATTTGCAATCCACGCTTCTGGATTCTCAAGTACTAATAGAAAGTGACGGAGTGTTGTGTATATAGTGTCTTCCACCTGGAAAGTCTTATATTGGATGCAAACTTGGACTGGCTCCTTGGACTTGTTCAGAAATGAGTTCAATTTTATTATCAGGTTCTCAAAGTTGCACTCTGGCTGCACGTGGTGCATACATCCTTTGGAATCATGAAGTGTTGCTTTTACTTGCTTGGTTGAGGCGTTGACTGAAAATCTTAAATTAGATGATACATTTCTACTATGTCAATCTGGTTCTCGAAATAGGTAAGTAATGACAATAAAAGTCACTTTTGGCATTCTATAAAAGTCGCTCTGGCTATGCTTGGTGCATAGCCTGTATCCGTTTGATTCTTTGTTTTTAATTTAATTTCTCTTTGATTTGTTTTTGTATATGTTCGTGTTCGTAATATTTATGATTTTGGTTTAGTCAATAAATATGAATGATTATTATTTCTTTAATTGTATGAGGAAGATTCTTATCAAGATATCTTGTTTTTGAGAACTTTTACATTTTCTTTTTAGATTTTCTTGAAATAAGAAATTCTCAAAACATTTCTTTTTAAAAGTTCTATTAAACTATTTATTTTCTAAGGAATCAGAATCATGTCAATGTTATACATATACTTTAGAAGTATATATAGTTCTTATGCACGAACATAAAGTTCAACTGCATAATTAAGTAAATCATAAAAATTTAAATAATTGCAAAAATTAGACAATAAATCTTTTGCTTGAATTTGAAATGTCTCCATTAGTTTCGTCAATCCTTGTAATACTTTCTATTTAAAGAAATTCAGGATTGTTCGAGGTAGTTTGATTCTTCTAGAAAATATTCAAACTCTTTAATTTTTCTAGTTAATTTTTAAAAATTGTAATGAATGTCTTACCAGTGATATTCTTTTTTATATAATCTTTTAACTTTAAAACAGTTTCTTTTGTTTCTACGTCTTTTTCTTTTATTTTTTTCTCATTCTTTATTAATTTGTATTCACATCGGTTAAAAAGTTCATAGCAAGGTACATGGGTTGGATTTGCAACAATATGGATTGCTTAAGGAAGAGAATTATCCCGGTCTTAAATATAAAAACAAATGAAACACTCTCGCTAAAACTTTGAAGGTGGAAAAGCTCTCATACACCCTTAAGTAAAGTAAGACACTGATGAATTAAATTATATCTCTTTCATCATTAAAAAGATTCATCAAATCTTAAGAAAGAAAAATGATTTTAGAGGTTGAAGAGGTTTGCCTCAACCAATTGAAAAGAAAAAAAACAAATTTATGTCATTTGTCTTGAATGCAATAAACTTGACCACTTTTAATTAGGATAAGAATCAAGATAGACAAAGAAGATACATTCATTAATCTCTCACCAAACAATTTTGATGAAGAGGTAGAGATTATTTTAAGACGAGATTTTAAGGAAGGTCAGACTCAATCTTTTAAGAAGATTGTTTAGTAAAACCTTTACCAATAGCAGATTAGGTTTTGAGGGAGTAGAAGTTCCAAAAGGGATCAAATAAGGACCAAATCTTCTACATGCATTAACCGAGAATCTAAGGCTTGGAGAGCTAACAAAAAAGGATCTAAGTTTATCTTGGTACCTAAAGATAAAGTGATTCCTATCGTAAACATATGTAGGAAGAAAACAATTGTAGTGGTATCTAGATAATGTATTTACAAAACACATGGTGGGAGAAAGAATAATGTTCCCACACTTTAAGAAGAAGAGTAGTACATTTTGCATTCAACAAAAATAAAAAAGAACACTAGGCATTGGATAGATAAATATGAACCCTTCCTTACGTGTTAAAATATTTTAATAGTAAAAGGTCTAAAGCATAATCTACTTAATATATGTCAATTATGTGAGAATGGATACAATGTTCCTTTAACAAAAATCCGCATAATCTATGTGTGGTAAAAAATGATGTCAAGAGTGTCTTCTTTTGTACTAAGAGATAAAGTAATTTATACGAGATAGATTTTAGTGGACTGTATCAAAGGATCTCTTGCCTTTATCCTATTAAGAAGATAAGTGGGTATGACATAGGAAGTGTGGCCACGCAAGCTTGAGATTAATTTGTAAGCTCTAAAAGCTCAATCTAGTAAGAGTTTTACTGCAAACACCATTCAAAGATGATCCTCTCCATGAGACATGATATTGACAAAAAAATTCAATCAAACCCTATTTCTTTTGATTAAGTACTATTAAAAAAAAATACAAAGTACGATTATGCTTTGTCAAACGCAAGCTTCTTTTTAAGCAACAAGTCATGTATGATGTAAATGTTTCATATGTCAAACAATATAATATCTTTCTGTCTTCACTTCATTTGAGTAACGAAAGTCTTAATTATATGTTTGTAGAAAATCTATTTGTCTCAAAAGGAGATCTCAAAATCTCATGTCAACATCAATGACATATACTCTGTGAGACATTACCCCTCTCCTGTTAGCAACTCTTGTAATCTTTGTGATTACATAGTCATACAATTAATACGTAGTTTTAGTTAGGAGAATATGTGTTCCAAATAATACTCGTCTTAATTAGGGGTGACTATGTTCCAAAACCAATACTCTTCTTAGCCATGAGTGACTATGGTCAAATTAATACTTAATCTTAATTGTGATCCTAATAGTACTCGTCTTAACTAGGAGTAGTTGCATTCCAAATAATATTCATCTTGGCCAAAAGTATTTGAGATTCAAATAATACTCATTTGTATCTTGCGTTTGCAGTTTGCCTAATGAAACTAAATATTTTGGCTAAGAACTGGATGTAGTCTTTGTTAACAAATAAAAAAGTATAAAAACAAAGTGTAAATCCTTCTTATCTCTTTAAGTTACATGACATTTAACTATAAATAATCTCAGAAAAAGAGCTTTTGCAATAAGAAGTTTTGAAAAACTTTGAAGACAATCAATTTGTCAAATTCGAAGTAGTGTTTTACTATTCTCATCAAACTCAATCATTTTAGAAATTCACTTAATAGTGTGTTTGTTAAGTGAAACTATTGTTTGACTGTATATCACTAGTCAATGTCTTGCAAAGATTTCATAAACCTATACAACACAATTCAATTATTACATTTGTGTTTTGACTAGTCTTTCATAGTTGGTATCAGAGCTCAACCTTTATAGAGTTGAATGTCTCACAACGACTAAAGAAAGATCCAAATAATTGCCAACATAGAACGAGAACTAATAGGTGAAGGAACATCCTTTAGAGTCCTCTTCTTAGGAGAAGACTTTCCTTATTGAAAATATTGTATAGAGATGTACGTTTAGTCCACACATTATTAGTTGTGGCAAATTATGACTAGAGGAGATATCAAGATTGAATCTCTATAAGAAGTTTGGATGCAAAACAAGTTTGATATATCAGATGCAAAACAAAAAGGCAATGTATACTCTAACTTGCCTCACACGTCAAATATGAGTACTATGAAAATGGTGAAACTATAGATGACATATTTTGAAGAATGTAATTTCTTCTAAACTAGCTACAAAAACTCAAATGGAGCTTCTATAAGGCTCATATCAACCTAAAGTTGTTGGATGGCATGCCAAAGGTCTGAGAATAAAAAATAAAAGACATTAAAAAGGTCCGAGATCTAAAAAAACTCATGTGGATGGACTTCTAGGAATCTTAAGAGTGCATGAGGTGCATCTCCAAGCTTGTGTGCAAAGATAAGTTTCAACATCATTTGGTCAAGTTTTCCATGCAAAGTCAACTATAAATAAGACTCACTTCATCATTGCATGAAGTTTCATGAGTTATCCTTGGTCCAATTACAAATGTAATTCCACTAAGAAATAGCTTGTGTGAAAATAATTTTAGACTTTCTATTTTCATTAGAAACTTATACATAATGAATTCTTCTAATTATAACTCTTGTGGTTGGTCCATTATTTTTTACTTTTTCATCAAAAAGCAAATAAAGTTGTATCTTCTAAAGCTCTAGAAGTAGTAGACCACTTATTGAGTATCCAAGAGTCAAACAATGAAGACGTCTTCTACTTCTTGATGTATAAGTTTAAAATGAAGGATTCAAAAAAGAAAAAAAAAATAAAGTTAAAGGAAATCAAAGAACACAAGAAAAATATCATTTATTATGATGCAAGAAACTTGGACATTTCATGTTAGAGTGCACACAGCAAGCGAAAGAGAAAAAGAATTAAGTTTTTCATGAAATCTTTAAATTAACATGGAAAAACCTTGATATTTTTGAATTAGAAGATGATAAGAAGAGAAAAAAATTTATATTAATCTAATGATAAACATATTATATGATTAATCCTTTTATATAAAGGTAGACTTTAATGATATAAATTTCATCTCTCAAATATAATTGTAGAACTACTGGTAATACTTTGAGACGTTGTAAATTGTAATGCTTATAAAAGTTTTAAAACAACACTGATTTTTAAGTCTCAAAGAGGAGGTAATATAAACTAGATTTTATTTCTTTGAGATTAGGGAACATATATGTTCATAACTATAGATTTTTATTCTTGTTAAATGATTTAATGTAGTAGACACGACCCCACCTAATTCTAAATGTTTATTTAATTGGACACATCAACATCGTTCATTTTAATTCGATGGATTATATTTAAAAGTAAAACTATGGACCTATATTTACAAAATCCCGTTATGCAGCCGCCGAGTATTAAACCATTCAAACACTTCAATTTTCATTCTCTTTAAATGATTACAAAAAAAAAAAAAAACAAGAAACTAGGAAGCCAGCCATATGCAAAACTATACAACACTTTCTTTTTCGTTTTGAAAACTATATACTATACACTTTTATTTTTCTTTTTAACTTTCTACACTGTACTCATTGTAGAGAGAGAAAAATGGTAGATGCAGCTCACACATCTCCACATCTACTGAGGTTTTAGGATATCCAAGCGAAAGTGAATCCCAACTCCATCGAGAGCCACAAAACCCGAATTCTGAGTCACTCAACAAAGAAGAAAAAGGCCAAATCTTTTGAGCTTTAGATGAAGCAAAAAGCAGAAGAAAAAGGCCAAAGAATCTACACCAAATCTTGATCTCTCTCGTGTACCCTTTGAGCATTGGAGGGTTTTGATTCCTCAACTCCAGAGTTATGAAATGGATTTTTCTACTAAACTCAAGTTATTTCCTTTTTTGCTGGTTTTGTTCACATGTTTTGAGGCACCCCATGTTGCAGAATCTGCTTCTGATTACTCCACTTTGGTCTACAAGGGTTGTTCCAAGGATTCTTTCACAGATCCAAATGGGGTGTACTCGCAGGCTCTCTCTGCACTCTTCGGCTCATTGGTTTCACAATCCACCAAAACCAAGTTCTACAAGGCCACTTCTGGTTCTGCCCAGAACACCATAACCGGTCTCTTCCAATGCAGAGGGGATCTCACCAACTCCGACTGCTACAACTGTGTCAGCAGGCTCCCAGTTTTGTGTGACAAACTTTGCGGCAAAACCACCGCTGCAAGGGTCCAACTACTAGGTTGCTATGTTCTGTACGAGGTTGCAGGGTTCTCCCAAATCTCAGGTATGCAGATGCTGTACAAGACTTGTGGGGCAACAAATGCTGCTGGAAGAGGGTTTGAGGAGAGAAGGGACACTGCATTCTCTGTGATGGAAAATGGTGTTGTCAGTGGCCATGGCTTCTACACCACCAGCTACCAGTCTTTGTATGTGATGGGGCAGTGTGAGGGAGATGTTGGTGACTCTGATTGTGGGGAGTGTGTGAAAAATGCTGTGCAGAGAGCTCAGGTTGAATGTGGAAGCTCTATTTCAGGACAAGTTTTTCTTCACAAATGCTTCATCAGTTATAGCTATTACCCCAATGGGGTTCCTTCTAGATCATCTTCTTCATCAGCTTCATTCTCTTCATCTTCTTCAGGTACTAACTAGATGACGTGACTGTTATGTTAATGTCTAATCCCTACCCTACCTACTTACACAGACCAAACACATATGAATGTAACAAGTTTTAAGTTTTTACACCATTCTAAAATCTGAACAATCTGTCTTTTTCAGTGTTTGTGAGTTCAGTTTCTAATGCTGTATGCTTTTTAGTTTTAATTATCTGTCAAAGTCATGTTGAAATATTTGAATATATTAGACAGATACACACTTGTTCTGCATTAATATGAATTTGTTTCACTTCAAAGTCAATGCTAATCTGAATTACTTCTGTTTGATGCACTGAATTAGTTGTTTTAAGGTTGATATGGTGCTGGTATGATCATATTTGACTCTGCTATTGTGATGTGTTACCTTGTTGGTGATGCAGGGCAAAATCCAGGGAAAACTGCTGCTATAATATTAGGAGGAGTAGCTGCGGTGGCTTTTGTGGTTATATTTTTGTTATTTGCTAGAAGTTTGAAGAAGAAACATGATGGTATGAGTTATATGAGGCAATAAGAAATGATCTTGTAATGGATTATATTATATGTTATCATCTTAATCTTATACTCTTTTGTTATTTTTATTGTTATACATGTTTTGTGCTCATTTTTCTGATACTCTTTTGCTCTTATCTTGCACAGATTATTGACAGAAGAATATGATTTCTGAGAAGGCAAAACTATTCATTTTGGTGCGCTGTTTTTGCATTATTAGTTGATGATGAAGGGTGAAAAAGTTTGTGGTAAATAGAACATGCTTGATACAGAAACAATACATAATGGTTCACTGTAATAGTTGTTGTAGTAAGATAATATTTTTGTTGTTGGGAAGAGCAATGTGATTAGAACATGAAAGTTAGATTCTTTTTCACAAGGGTGTAAGTGTAAATTACCCAACTGAATGAATGAATGAATGAATGTTTGTCATTCCAAGTGGATGAAAATTTTGGACTTTACCCTTAGCCATGTGAGAAATTTCTCTTTCTTCTTTTTAATTGTTCATTGACTTTATGCTTTTTAAAAGTTGCAAGTTGCAACCCTCCCATGTCCCCAAGAGTCTTGTTTCTGTGTTCCAACAAAATACTTAGATAGTAAGTTTTCTTTTTTCTAAATTAATGTCATAGAAATATGAGTAATTGAAGTTGAAGTGGTAAAATTTACTATAGATATTATATTATGTTACATTTGAATAACAAGGTGAAACTGTTCTGCAGTGCAACTACGTACTCAATGTATGTTTTCTATGTATTCTCTATAATAATTAAATCACGGAAACTGATTTTGTATTGTTATTTCTGTTTTGTTACATCCAGATTACAAATGCAAAAATTCACACATGATCCAATAACTCAATTGTTTATTTATTTATTTTTATGACAAAGTTGAATACTCAATTTGGTCGTTGAAAAAAAAAAACTTGGTCTGATTTGGTTATGAAGGAAAACAAGTTCAAAGTAGCTGAATAATTCTTTTACGTCTACAATTTTGATGTCCACAAAATTTTAATTATACATATATGGTCTTACAATGTAAATTGAAAATATTGACGTAGTGTGTCGTGAGTGGTAACAAGTATTAATTAGCAATTGTTGCTATCTTAATTTGGGAATCTCGGGAAATATTTATAAATTAGTTAATATTTTAATAAGCAATTTTGATCATTAACCGATGAATAACAATTCAAACATTATTTTATTATATATTTATAGAAATTAATTTAATTAAATTTTGTTATTGCTTATTGATTTTTTTTTTTTGTCTAGGAGACTAGAGAATATATACGGCGAAGCCTCTAGCAGCGAGCAATGACACTAGCGACGAACAACATTGGACAGTGACAAGACGCTCAATCCTGGATCCTGGTGTTGACATTATTTGACCTTGCACGAAGAACGACAAGGAGGTGAGAGACATGATGACCTCGGCGGCGACAACCTTCGTGACGAATCATACTGACGACGACAACTCCAATCGATTGGAGGCAAGCAGCGGAGAGACCCAAGGTCTGTTGTTCACCATTGACATTGGAACCCTAAATTGTCACGACCGTCCATCGAAGGGATAATGACCATTTCGTCATGGTTGGACTTTTTGTGTTCTGTTTGGGTGAATGCAAAGAAGGGAGAAGTTGATTGTGGAGGAGAAGAAGAAGAACATGTTCTCTTTGTCTTCATTTGGGCAAGAGAAATAATAAAACCTAACACACTCTTAATTTCAACCAAAACGTTCATTTTTCGTTTCTTTCATTAATGCTAGCATGAAAAATAAATAAATAAATAAATAAAAATTAATTTTTATGCCAAAGACAGGTGCCAAGTCAGGTAGTAAGACAAGTTGTCAAAAAAAAAAAGTTGTTACTATATCATTATCCAATATAGAAACATCTTTTAGAAAAGAAAGTATCATCTTATTACTCATATTTCTTTATATATTCATTTTTATTTTTTTATTAAAGAGTTTTCTGCACATGGATATTTGGAGTTCGCAACTAAAAACAAATGTTTCATCTTTTAAATAACTCATTTAGAGAGTACTTTTGAGATTAGACTAACTAGATTAGATCTTTTGGGTTTAACAATCTTTCATTATTTTTTTTATTACTAACAAGTAATATTAGTTTTTTGTGTCATTATAAAGCTTGTAGAGTCATCGATCTAGTCACATGTTTTTTTAATTTTAATAAAATGTTCATATGTCAAACTTTGAGAGCAACTAAACCAAGTGAGCAAAGATAAAAATGTTATTTTAATTTAAGAAAAGAGACTTTAGTCAACGTATGACATATGCTTGCTATTATTAAAGCTATTGAACTAATACATTAATGAGATTTTTAAATAAATAAATAGGACAAACATGAACATACAAGATATTATCAAATTAGAACAGTGGATTAGAACATACAAGTAATTAAAGAAAAATGTTTCATAAAAGTATCATATATGATCATAACATTTATGCAATAGTTATAAAGAACTTATGTTGCATTACAAAATTTATATGTATCAATGAGTATATAAAGAATATTGTGAAAACATGCCAAATACATAAGAAGAAAATGTTGAATTAATTATTTAAATTTTTTGAAAATTTTTCGCAAAGCTTTGACTGGTAGATGTGAATAGACAAAGTTTAATGGTATTTATTTTTTAGAGATGCACATGACAAATCTCGTCAAACACAACTTCAGTAGGACAGATGCATAGTCAAAACTCTTTTTAAAAACACATTTTCGTTAAACTCTTTTATGTAAGTTAGTTGTTGATAAATAACATGTTATATAAAAAGATAAGAGATATGGAAATTACACGTTATTTTTATATTAGTTCACCTAAAGCATATAGACTATCTCCAATTCTAAATAAGTTTAATCAAGATTCAACTAATAGACTATCACTACAATATGCAAATATTATTTGAACCTAATCACTTCAAACTAAATTACGAGTATTATTTGGATATAATTACTTTAGACCAAGCTACAAGTATTGTTTGGACACACTTGAGCTATAAAAAGTAAGACTCAATCAAAGGCTCCAATGTAGATGGTCAACTAATGCAAGCCAATAAAATGTATATCCAATAGTGGGCTGAGCTAACATCAATGTACTATTGGCATGTTACACTTGTAGAAATCAATAACATATCTAACTTATCACCATCTTCTTTGTCTATTAAACTCAACTCACAGGGGATAGTCAAAGTCATACCTCCTACTCAACCTACTCAAGAGATCATATTGTTTGTTATTCCCCTTCCACATCGTTTGATCTTAGTAGGGGAAGGGCTTGAAGTGTGGCCTTGCCCTTGCCAGGCCTAGCAAACAACACACATACCAAGAGGACTCGAGGAAAACCTAGATTGATGAGTCCATGGATAGGACACACACACACACACACACACACACTCACATAGAGAGTTCTTGAATATAAATTTTTGATTCATATCATTGGGTTTCAAATTTAAAGTGATAAATGTTTCTTAACTCGTCAATTTATTCTAATTATTGTGTCTCTTACTTATCTATCAAGTTAGACAAAAGTTTCTTCATTTATTCCCCAATCCTTTAGTGATAATTGTTAGAAATAGTCCTCCTCAAAGTTAGGTATTCGTCATTTAGTATTATAGTTTAGATTTGGCATTAACATGACAAATCTAGAATTTTTGTAACATGCCCAAAAATTTGTTTAGAAAACTTTTTTTTTCGTGCTGCAACTAAAATTTTATATGATTCTATTCTTGATCCTATTCAAGTGGTGAAAATTTAACGCGAATTAACTTGGAAATTAGAGATTCATTTATTGTTGTTGGAGTGGTTTGTAGTACAAACCAATAATTGTATCTAAAGTGATTTTCTAAGATTATTGAAACAAAGATATGTCATCAATGCATCAAATTAGTTATCACTGTATTGAAATTATGGAAATTGATTAAAGTTTAAGCCCGAGGTGCTAAGTTATCCAATGTAGTGTTTTGATTCAATCAGCTGGAGAATTATATGTGAATTCTTTACGAGTGCCTTTGCTTTGAGCATTCAAGCACAACCTAATTTGATGCTTTCAAATTTCACAAGCAACAATGATAAATATTCATCTTATATCTTTTAGAGGACAAGGTGTTAGTGTTTAAGTTTCTTAAGAAAGTCTAATGAAGACTCCCACTAGACATTAAAATAACTAAGTTAGGTATCTCTAAAGGTTCACTTCAAAAAACTCTAGAAGGAAGAAGAGAAGAATGGACATAATGGGGGCATAAGTAATAAAGGGAAAAGAACATGAATGAACAAGAATGAAATAAACAAAAGATGGAGATAATAGAAAGGGATAAAGGATGGAACGAGGCACACCATATCGGGTACTAGGCCACCCAAGATAAATGGTGGTTGTCGCCACTTGAACTTTTTCGGAAAGTTCAATGTGGTACTCGAAATAGGAAAGGACGAAATTGGATCATTTTAAAAAATTTGGGTACTAAATTGAACCAAAAATTTAAATTGGGGTACTAAATTGAAAACAACTATTACACTGCCACGTGTCATGCTTGTAAGCTGCCACGTGGCATAATGATAAACTGACACGTGACAGTTTTTTAAATTTTTTGAAAAAAAAAAATTAATTTTTTGAAAAAAAATAAAAAATAAAATAAAAATTTCATGGCTTGACACGTGTCCTGTACGGACACGGTGTTAACTCCAACTTAACGGAGAGGACCAAATTGAACCTCTTTAGAAAATTTGGGTACCAAATTGAACATTCCTAAAGTTCGGGTACCACATTGAACTTTCCGAAAAAGTTTGGGTACCAAATGTGTATTTATACCTTTAAGTTATTATTCAAGATGACAAATAGACCCATCTCTATGTGTATTCTTTGAAACCATTTACATTTTGATTGCGAATCTTTGCATTTACTAGATATGAGTATGATTAATACTCTATTTTTTTTAATTGGATATGAGAATGAGGATGAAGATATAAATATCCATTCTATCTCTATTCTCATACCTTATTCCAATGCTCATATCCATTTTTATCTTGTCATTGTTTAAATTACTAAAATATTCATAATTTATTAACTAACATAAAAGACTTTTATATATATATATATATATATATATATATATATATATATATATATATATATATTTGAAAATACATGTGACACACATGTGATATTTTGTTATGATAACAAAAAAAATATTATAATTATAAAAATAAATATAAATATTTGTTACAATTTTATAGCAGATGATTTTTATATATTTTTGTAGATATTTTCTTTAAAAAATAGTTATTTTAATTTAAAAAGCAAATAAATTAAAAAACAAACAATCAAATTAAAAATGGTAAATAATATTTTCTTAGTATTTAGTTTTGTAACTCTTTTTTTTTTCTATACATATTTGTTTTCCTTTCTTTTGATTATTTGGCTTACTCAATATCTAAAAAATTCACTCAGATCTTGAATGTACTTTCTCTATTATTATAATCTTCATCGTATATTTTGTTTCTTTGAACAAAAATATTCAAATTTTGTATTACCAATTTTGATGAATAAACAATTATGTCTCATATTTGATTATTTATAGTGTTTTTTATTTTTTTTATTTTTTTTACATAAAAATGTTTGATTATCTTAATTTCAAGTGTTTGGTTGCGTAAACTCCTCGTTTATTAGACAGTTTAAAAAAACTTATCTTTATTCTAGAAACTTTTTATTCTATCTTATCCTTGCTTGTACGATTTTATTTTTTCTCTTTGTTTGTGAAATTTCATTCAATGGTGCACTAAATCATTTATAGAACACACAATTGATATTTTTAATATTTTTATTATTTGTTTTTCTATGAGGTATAATATTATTTTAATGATTTTTTTTTATATAATATTTTTATTATTTAACTCATTCACATAAATATAACTTTATTATAGCAATTGTGAAAAGACATTTTATTTATGTGTAATTTAATAATATTTATATATTATTCTTTCACTTTTATTGCCATTTTGTAAATTTTTTCAAAATTAATGAATGTTTTGCTTATTATGAATTTTTATTTATGTGTAATTGCATAATATTTATATAATTTTTTCACTTTTATTTCTATTTTGTTTGATGCTCTAATTTAAAAATTTTATAATTATAATTAATTTCTAAATATTTGACATTAAATATGTTATTTTGATATTGAATATTTGATAATATCATGAGTATTTTTTTATAAATTTTATTTTACCCATTATCTAAGAAGGATGAATGAGATAAAAGTTTGTATAACGTTAGATGTGAGGATGATATGAGATGTGTATTTTTATTTTGGGATGAGATGAGATAAGACAACTCCTGAGCCTTGTTGTCACCCCTAATTGTTACGTATATATTTGTTTTTCTCTATTATTTTTTTATTTACCTACTTCAACAGAAATTTATTCAAAATAACCTATTAAACTATTAAAAGTTAATTTAAGGGTTAAATATGTTTTTGGTCCTTTAAGTTTTAGTGAGAATTGGAAGTAGTCATTCTTGAAACGGTGTAAACAATCTAATATACTATAATGAAATGTATTTTTTGTTTTTGTAAGTTGATTTGACGTTTCAAATGCGTTTCTCAATTAATATTGAAGCGAACGTGTCTCGAACTGTGTAAACAATCTAATATACTATAATGAAATGTATTTGAAACCTCAAATAAACTTAATAAAATTTTGTTAACATGATTAAATTCACATATTTACATATTTGAAGGATTAAATTGGTTCAAGATTTTCAAGATGGACTAATTCAAATTTCACTAAAATTTTAAGGACAAAAACATAAATACATATTTAACCCTTAATTCAACTGTGTAAAATATCATATGAAAATAATTTGTAATTAACCATCCTTTTACACACTTTGACGTAAATGTAAAAAAGCATATACAAATTAATTTTAAATAAATGTAAAAGTAGCTATTAGTAAACTAATTTATATACAAGATAATTAAATTTTACAAAAATAACGTGTAAGGTAAGATTTGTATCCACTTATATATTATATTGTAAATCGGTTTTATTCTAAAAGGTTGTTTTTGTATGAAATAAATTGTAAAGCATAATATACTATTAACCTATTGAAATGCAATTATTTATAGAATTATCAAAAAGTTTAAGATACCATGTTCTCCTAATCCATGAATAAATATATATGTTTAGTGGATTAAAAATGTAAATAGTTGATCTCTATGTTTCTCATTGATTCAAAATGGATAAAAATGATTCCTCCCCAAATTAAGTCATTATTACTATTTATAACAATTCAATTTATTGGCATTCAAGTGTGTTTGGATTGTATATGATTTGTAATGAAAGTTTGTCAAAATTTGTGTATGATATAATGAATATATGGATTAAAAAAATATTTTAATGAATAAAATAAAATGATTATCATTTTATTCTTAAAAATAAATGTAGTATAAATTTAAATATAGATAATAAAATTACGTTAAAATAAAAATAAAATTATTATTTAAAATTACAAATATATTATTATTATTATATATGATAAAAGAATAAAATTATATATATATATATATATATATATATATATATATATATATATATATTGAATTGATTCACATAAAAAATAAAGAATAATTTCGTTTATTCATGTGCGACACAATAAATCTTTGTCAATCTTTACATTTGTGCGAGAATGAAACTTTTCACACTTATAAATCAACTCTTTCAAATACTTTTAAATTTATTAAAACAAACAACCTATTGTTTGTTTAATTATAAAAGTAAAAAATGATTTAACTTATAATTTATTTATTATTTTTTCCTTTCTACCATTTCTTGTTTAAAATGTTATTTGACTTTAATGAATTATGAAGAATGAGAGTTATGCCGGTCAATTATAAATGGACAATAAGTTTTTATCATAAAATTAACGAGTTTAAAGTGTACACTAAAGATTAAAGTTGTTGGACAATATATAACTTTTCTGCATAAAAAAACAAAAGCTATTAACTTTGTATTCTATAGAATAAAACCCATTAATTGAAATAATGCAATGATTAGCATATAATAAATTATTTAGAGGAAATTTTGGTTGACAGATGTAGTATTTATTTATTACCTACCCATAATGATGATTACATAACTCAAAATAACTAATTAAGTACCACCATGATAATCACATCATATAAACTAAAATAAGAAAGAAGAATTAAGATTGATACAGAGAAAGTGAGAGAGTTCTGTTTCTTCTTCAATAATCATCCCTTTACAGCTTGAGGCGAAATTGACAAATCAAAAACGAAAATAACCATAAACACAGCTAATGGATGGAACCTAAATCCCAAATCAACACCTAATGATATCAAAAAGCAATTTAGGGTTTCATTTTTCAAACCCTAAAAAAATCACTGCCTTTAGAATTGGTCCCATCATTCATCCCTTTTGCTCCCACCCACATACAACCCCATCCATCATCATCATCATCATCACCAACAATCAGGTCCAACCCTAACAGAACCCCAAATCTCAACAAAAGATTCGAAACACGAAATTAGGGTTCCGAATTGAAAAATCATGCCCCCTTTGAAATGGTCCCTCTGACTGGTAACCCCAACCCCACAACACAACCAACTACCAATCATCATTATCATCAACCACAAGCAACGCCTTCTGACTCCAATCCCAAATCCTAATGACCCCAAAACATTTCATTGGGGTTCCAATTTCAAGCTCTTATAAAAAAAATTAGGTTTTTGTTTTTGTTTTAATTTCCCCCAAATACAACCTCACCGGCACCGACCCATCGCACCTGCCGCCACCAAGCTTCGATTTTGACCCCAGAAATGGCGACGAGGGGCACCAGATCGGAGAAGGTTCGGCGAATTTTCAACCAATTCGACGCGAACCGTGATGGGGGTCTCAACCGTGAGGAAATGGCGTCGCTGGTGGGTGCGGTGAACCCTAGGGTGAAATTCAGCGACGAACAAATCAGCGCGATCCTTGACGAGGTGTTCCGAACCTACGGCGAATTCATCGACGGCGACAAGGGTCTCACGTACGAGGGTCTGTTGCGCACGTACGACGACGGAGCTGGCGACGTCGACCGTGATTTCGACGCGCTTGGCCTCGACCTCGTGGCAGACGCCGTGAAGGAGCCCCTTGCAGCGTCCGAGGCGTCATCCTCGTCGATCGTGGACGAGAGAATGGCGGTGGAGACACAAAAGAAGCAGCGGACGGCCGCCTGGGCGGTGTCGCCAAACCACGGGATCGTGTTCGACGAGACGTGGAAGATTGTGGATGATTTGGAGCTTCTCGTGAAGAGGCTGAAGACGAAGCAGTCCAAGGAAGGTGGGAAATTAAAGAATGACAACTTTGACGCATATTCAGATGCCGGGTGGTCTCGCGAATTGGGTCCCTCGTCCGAGATTACGGAGAAGAGAGTGTTTTGGGAGGAGTCAGGGCATGATTATGCAGTGTTTTTGAAGGAATTGGGAGGGTTGAGAGGGAGGGCTGATGGTGCTAGGTCAAGAGAAGAGGCTTTCGATGGGCACATGGCAATTGGGAGAGTTTTGTATGAACATCAGTTGTTTAAGGAGTCATTGGTTAGTTTCAAGAGGGCTTGTGAGTTGCAACCTGTGGATGTGAGGCCTCATTTCAGAGCTGGGAATTGTTTGTATGTTCTTGGCAGGTACAAGGAGGCCAAGGAGGAGTTCCTCTTGGCTCTTGAGTCTGCTGAGGCTGGCGGCAACCAATGGGCTTACTTGCTCCCCCAGATTTATGTCAACCTCGGCATCGCCCTTGAGGGTGAAGGGATGGTTTTGAGTGCCTGTGAGTATTATAGGGAGGCAGCGATTCTCTGTCCCACACATTTTAGAGCCTTGAAGCTCTTAGGTAGTGCACTTTTTGGCGTGGGGGAGTATAGAGCGGCAGTGAAGGCGTTGGAGGAGGCAATTTTCATGAAGCCAGATTATGCTGACGCTCACTGCGATTTGGCGTCGGCATTACATGCGATGGGTGAGGATGAGAGGGCCATTGAGGTGTTTCAGAAGGCTATTGATTTGAAGCCTGGTCATGTGGATGCCCTTTACAATTTGGGTGGGCTGTATATGGACCTGGGAAGGTTTCAGAGGGCATCTGAGATGTACACTAGAGTATTGGGTGTGTGGCCGAACCATTGGCGAGCACAGCTGAACAAGGCGGTGTCACTGCTGGGAGCTGGGGAGACTGAAGAGGCCAAAAGAGCTTTGAAGGAAGCGTTGAAAATGACGAATAGGGTTGAGCTGCATGATGCAATATCGCATTTGAAGCAGCTGCAGAAAAAGAAAACCAAAGCCAGTAATGGAGGTGTTCCTGGGGAGGCATCTTTTGTTATAGTTGAACCATCCAAGTTTAAGGTGGTTGGAGATCGGACTACTGGGAGGCAAGAGCTAGCCACTGCTCTGCAGATCAGAGCGCTTCAGAGGGTAACTAGGTTGAGTCGTTGCAGTGTAGAGCTTTTGAAGAAGGAGATGAGTGAACGTGATGTGTCAGTATCCTATTCTGGTAGTGGAGTTCCTGAAAAGTCCATCCGGAAGCCCAATTTGGAAGAAATTCTTCGCAGATTACTCAGTTTTCTGAAGCCCGAGACTTTTCAAGGGGCTGTGAAAGCCATCAACGAGAGGATTCTTTCAGTTTTGGATGAAAATGGTTCAGGCAGGCTGGACCTGGGAATGTTCTATGCGATTCTTGCTCCTATTTGTGGTGGTCCTCCGGACAGACGCAAAAGGGTTGCCTTCGATGCACTTTTGTGGCGTCCTATGAATGAAGATGGTGCTAATATCAGGAAAGTTGATGCCACTCTATACATCAAATTGTTAAGGGCCGTATATCTTCCTAGCCAAGCTGTTAGTGAATTAATGGAGGTTCGTGGAGAGTCAGACACTTCAATGGTGTCTTTCTCCGAGTTTCTAGTGATGTTTGATGATCCAGATTGGGGTTTTGGTATAATGCCTACTCTTGCAAAGCTTGAGACAGGGGATAGAAACCGGCATGGTAACTCGGTGTGCTCGGTTTGCCGCTACCCAGTTATTGGTTCTCGGTTTAAGGAGATAAAATCTCATTTTAGTGTGTGTAACCAATGCTACAGTGAGGGAAAGGTGCCTTCTTCATTTAAGCAGGAAGAGTACAGATTTAAAGAGTATGGAAGTGAGGGTGAAGCCATGAAAGATAAGTGTACGTGCTTCAACTTGCAATCCCGTAATGAACAGTAGATAGTGGCATTCAATTTTTTTGTATTTTGATTTTTTTGTTCTACTATCTTGTATTATCCCATCTTGTTTATCCTAGCTTTTCGGTGTGAATGTGATTATATCTAGCTCATGACTTCACCGGTCACTTTGGCCCCTTGTTTAATAATTGTTTCAGGTGGTGTGTCACTGCTTTAGTAACTGTTTATAGACATTGTAAAACCCTTAACCTCTTCCGTGACAAACATGTGTGCTGATCATGCTTCCTTCTCTCTTACTGTTTTCTTGTGAAGCATTTATCTATTTTCACAATTGAAGCCTCATAATTCAGTCTAGAGTACTGTCATTATTCAACTGAGGAGGATCCATTCTTCCTTCTTGCGTTATTTTTTACATTTACTGTTTATGTTCCGTGAGTCTAACACATTTACTGTTTATGTTTACATTTACATTTACTAGGGATACTGGTTTTGTATGACAAAATGACAAAATTTTCCTCCTTTTCAAAAAGAGACTAGACTTGTAATGTTCAAGTATCATGTGTACAATACATTCAATGGCTTATATTCATCTCAACGTTAATATTATGACAGTACATTTAATTCTGTTTTCATTGGTCCTTTTTGTATTGTTGTGAACAAGAAAATGGTGGAAATGAAGGGTTTTTGAGTCAGTTAACATGAGATAGTAGAGGAGTTTTTTGCAAAGAAGACCTTTGTTTGTTAGATTTGAAGGTGCAATAAGACAGAATGGATAATGTTGAGAATTTTGACGTTAATAGGGTGGAACATAAAAACAATGCTGATGTGGAAGTGAGATACACGAGACAAAAGGCAGAAAGAGAACGGAGTTGAGTAAATGTTGCATTTATGTATTTTGCTTTCTACTGTGCACCTTCTTCCACCGCCACATATTTTCTTCTACCATCCTAAAATTATAGAAAACGACTAAATGACTAAAATGTTATGGATAATATATGGATAACCATGAACTATATTTCAAATTATGCAACGAATTATATAATCTACAATTATGTATTTTAAGTTCTCCTTTTTAGTGCTATATTTTAGATTACTCAATATGAAATTATATTATGTTATATTATGGATTACTTAATTATAATGTAGTTTTGGTATATTGAATTAATTTTATGTAGTTTTTGATGATTGTAGATATGATTTACTCGTTGAGGTGTTTAATAGATATAGACATTGTCTAATGATATGTTGTTTGATGATTTAATATTACATTATCTAATGAATCTTTATTGTATACAATTTTATGTTAGTTGTCGCTGTGTTTTTCTAATTACAATATAACTGTTTTATAACCTTTTATAACATTTGTACTTGGACGAATTCTGAAGAAGGAACTTAACAATTATCTTGTTTAATGCATTTTTCTCTTGCTTGTTCTTTGTTTTGTATCTTTTGTTAGTGTGATTAATAATCAATATTGTATTGATTCTTTCAAATTTATGACAAGTTCTTGCAAGAAGATCAATATGACACCCAATATGGAGAAGTTGAATGGAAGGAACAATTTCAAGCTATAGAGAATCAAAATGATAGTCTTGTCGAAGGATGAAGGAGTGTGGACATGACTTTTTGGAAGTACAACACATAAAGAGGTATGCTTTTGAGTAGATGGAGAAAAATGCTCATTTGATGGTCCTTTTGTCATTATTAGATGAGGTCCTTTATGAGGTTGTAAGGAGAAGATCTTAGTTGTGTTGTGATTGAGGTTGGACAAACTCTTCATCACAAAATTCATCTGTAACAAGCTTTTGTTAAAAAAAGTCATTGAAGCTTGAAAGAATTTTTTTTCTTGCTCTACAAAATATTTGTTCTTTCTCTTTGTTTTGTGTTTCTTAAACTTGTCAATGGTTGTGTTGTTCATGGAAACTGGTAACGAATTCTCAATCTGTCGCCACAACAAGGTGGAGGCGAATCGAGTTTTCGATGGTGGCCCATGGCAATCACTTTTGAAATGGCAGGTGGCGGTGGCATCGTGGTTGTGGCGAAAAAATCGGATTGACAAAGAAAACAAGATCTTAAACAAAAGAGAAGAGTTTTACAAATTGAGAGGCAACATGCGCGTGGTGAGAGAAGTGGGAGAAAGAAGACATCATAAACCCTAATTTAATCCATTTGTCTCCTAGTCTAACAAATTGGGCATGACCTGCTAAAATATTTATTTAAACATTACCAACATGTAGATTGGTTCACTCATTCTCTTATCCTATTTTATTGTTTTACCTAAGTTATTGTAGTAGCCACACATAAGTAAACTTTTCTTTCATCTTAAGTTTTCTATATTCTAAAACAACAAACCACATTCACGTTAGCACACCACATTATTCGATCTGTTCTCAGTGCACTTGTTGTCACAGCTAGCCACTGTCGCCAGTTTTCATCGTTAGCCACCACTATCGGTCGTCGGTGCTACCACCAGCCACTGCCAAGTGTTTTTTTTCTACTTCTCTACTTTCATTATAATGATTTTGCAAAAGATATATTTATTTCTAGCAACAATAATGGCCAATGATAAAGATACTTCAAGAACATCTTATAGAAGTGACCCTGGTTGGAAACATTGTCATACAATGGATGAATCAAATTTAAATACAACTGTTTGTAATTATTGTGGGAAAGTTATGAAAGGAAGAGTTACTAGAGTAAAAGAGCATCTAATGGCAAAGAAGGGCAATGTTGATGCTTGCACCAAAACTTCGAAAAATGTGAGAGAAGAACTTTTGAAATTATATAAAGAAAATACAGATAGCTCCTATGTTAATCAGGGATATAATACAACCAATGATAACTATGAGAGTGAAGATGAAATTGAAATTTCCATTGCTAGCAATGATAAAGGGAAATGACGATGGAAGGAAAGGACCAATGGATATGTTATGTAGAAATCCAACTCATACAATAAAGAAGAGAAAAAAGGAAAAAAAATAAGGCAAGCTAACATCAAAGAGGCATGTGACAAATTTAAAAGTCCCGGTTCATCAATATATTTCTCGATTTTGGTACCAAGCAAACTTGTCATTCAACCTTGTATACATAATGTGCATAAGTAAGGGGTTGGTGTGTTAGTCATCTGGATGCCTTGTGACCATTTCAGTTAAGGTTTTTTATTCGCCAATTAGGAAAGTTGAAGATGACTTACACATTAATGCCTAACTCATTTTAAGTCCCACGTTGGATGATTTAACAATGTTAAACTCGAGAGTTTATAAGGCATGGTTATTTGTATGAATGTGTGGCTGAGTGAAAAGGGCCTTTGGACGTGTCTTGACATGTCGTGGTTGAGGTTGACCATGTGGTTTGGGATCTTGACCACCTAACATTCTTTATATAAGACCCATTTGCCATCATGTTCATTTTTATATATATTTTTACATTAAGAAATGTGTGTTAATCCTAATCAAAATAACCTATTCCTATTTACATTTTTAAAAGACTAATACGAAGGAAGAAATTTTTCATATTCTAATATTCAAATGTCGAGTCTTCATTTATGAGGCTTCATCTTCTTCTATCTTCCTAACCATAATTTTTGTGACGGGATGATTTCAATCAGGACAACTCAACTTCTTTATCTTAGAATGATTACTCAATTCTTCAAAGACATTACTCTTTCTCGATGTCTAAAGGTTGAACTTGAATAATTAATTGATTTTGGTCTCTAAATTTGATGAGACACGCTAATGAGTGCATAGATTAATGATAATGATGAGTCTTGAAATTAAAATAGGGATTTATATTTTGCATTAGGCCTTTATTAGGTATTTGTATTTGTTTTATATTTTTTTTATAAAGACTTTTATGGATATTTTTAAAAGGGCTCATCACTGGATGAGTCTAGTAGTCTTGGTCTATAAATATAAATAGACTTTCGTTGACTTTTATCAAAGTTTAAGATTGACTTTACGAAATTGAAGATTTTTTTAAAGAAATCATCTCTAAGCTCTTGAATGAAACTTTTAGTTGTTATATTTGAATTCCTATTTCAAAATGGTGATCTTTTCTTGGTTTTTCAATAATTCGTAATTGTGGCATCTTTTTCTTCTTTTTCTTTTGTCTGTTTTTGTATTTCTTTTTTTTTAATTCATTCAAACTTTCATCACAAATTCATTAGGAAATTTTAATTTCTATCGCTCAATTTGAGAAAACTATATTTTTCTCGTTTCATTTAATAAAATGTTAAATATGTTTTTGGTCCCTCAAGTTTTAGTAAATTTTGGAATTAGTCCCTCATCAAAACTTTATACCAATTTAGTCATTAATCTATCAAAATGCGTGAATTTAGTCCTTTTAACCAAATTTTGTTAAGTTTATTTGACGTTTCAAGTGCATTTTATAATGGTATTTAAGTTAACATTGAAGCAAAAATGTGTCAAACAATGTAAATAATTTAAATACTATCATGAAATGCGCTTGAAACGTCAGATAAACTTAACAAAATTTAGTTAAAAGGACTAAATTCACGCATTATGAAAGATGAATGACTAAATTGGTCAAAATTTTTGATAAGGGACTAATTCCAAATTTCGCTGAAACTTGAAGGACCAAAAACATATTTAACCCTTTAATAAATAACTCTCATGTCCTCTGCATGCATAATTTTGATATTAATAAAATTAATTTTGACCATTTTATAACATCATAAAACAGTTAGCTTAATCTTAAAATGTTTAACTTAACTTTCAATCAATATATTTATTAAAAATTTGATTAAAAATTTCAATGTTTATTTATTAACAATAATATCACTTTGACTTTCCATAATTTGATTTCCCTAATGAAAATTTGTCATGTGTAATAGAAATTAAGAAAGTAATAATATAAAGAAGGGTAGTAAGAGTAAATAGTATACTTAATACAGATAATATTATATAAACTTGAATAAAATAATTATTAATTTAATAAAAGGTAAATAATACGTTTTTTTAATACATGTTATAATTTATATATTATATTAAAGATAAATAAAAAAATTTATTGGTATATCGATAATAAAGTTAGAGTAGTGTAATTAATTAATTATAAAATTATCAATTGATTTTAATTGGGAGTTGATGCAACGGTATTTTTAAGAGTTACAAATACTTAAAGTGTTGGTAGGAATATATCTTACTTTTAAATCTGAAATAATGCTTATATCTACGTGAAATCGATATCCAAACCTTCAAATAACCAAGATGATTTTCTTTTTCATTTAGGAAACTTTGAAATCAGCCTGTGCAATTTATTTAACTTTATTAAAATAACTTGTGTTTTTTAATAAATTTTTAAAATTTGGTTTTATGACCAAATTTATCTAACAAATGGGGTCATCCGATTGGAGGCATGCTCAATAAATAAATATGGTCCCTTATTCTGATTAGGTCACGTGTAAGTGTATAAATAACTTTATCTTTACGTCCACTTCAAGTAAGTTTCAATGTCAAATTATGATAAAAACTTAGTTTAAAATCAATTTTGAGAAAACCAAACAAAAGTTTTTTTTTTTTTTTTTTTTTTTTTAAACACACTTTTGATCTGTTAAACTGCGAACAAAAAATATATTAAAACTTCTCAATAGTACATTGAATGAACAGAACCATCGATAAAGGTTATTGAAATCGGAAGTTTATAAGGCTTTAAAAGTTAAACTAATATATAAACACATAATTATATGATAGGATTATTATTTGATAAGATTAAGAATACATTTATAAACTTCTATAAAATATCTCGATAATGATGACAATAATGCATTTTTTTCACTTTATAAACTTATATAAAATATCTCGATAATAATGACAATAATGCATTTTTTCACCAATCTTCTTTCCTTCCTCGTTTTCTTTTGTTTAGGGGTTTTACATGCCTTTATATTTTTTACTATTTTTCTCAAAACAAAAATATAAGAAAATATTTGTGTATATAATATTTCATATGATAAAAAATGTTGATTACTTATATTGATAATTTTTTATTAAGTGATTTATATAAAGATCAGCACATAAATAGTTAGTCATTATTATTCAGAATCCATATTTTATATAAAACCTAATTTCTTAGTATTTTCTTCCCGATTATTCTAGTTTATTTACTCAAGCATAATCTCAGCCCGGTCAAATAATCTATAATGTAATATAATTAATTATTGAAGTTGTTAAAAGTTAAGGTTGCCTACTAAAATTCATTATCAAAACAGATGACTTGACTTTACCTGCTTATTCAAACAGATTGTGTGTGTGTGTGAATAACATTATCAGAATGACAAGGTACTAACCTTAGGTTCGTACTCAACCTGCCACATCCTCTCATCAAGTGAACCCAGGGGTAATGTTTATCCATTGACAACATTATCCGAATGACAATGTAATACAGAACATGTTTGATATAGTAATGGAGATTGGTTAAGAATTTGCTGAATGTAGAACCAGTAAGATTGTGATAAATTAGACAAGAATGAAACCTCTTTTTATGTATTCCAAGCATGAGAATGGCAAGTCCATAACATGTTCCAGTTCAAGGGATTTGGAAATGAGGGTGTTAATAACAAAGTCGCGGTCAAAATACTCACTGTCTTTATCAAAACCTCTACACACAACCAGGGAAGTATTATACACCCAAGGAACTGCAACAGTAAAAGCAAGACCAGAACCTTCTTTTCCTACAAGTACATCTTTGTATGCTCTGCTAACTTGAGATACATACTTTCCCATCGGTAAAATCTGCTCAAGTGATGATGGAACAGTATCAGAGTCAGAATGCAGGTTCACCACAACAGTTCCATGTTTGGGATGGAGTCGATTACTCAGGGCTTTAAGAAATGTTGAATCCGGGTGCCATAGCTTGTGGGGAAATATATCATCACCATCATAAGCATCAACAAAGATCATATCATATATATTTGTGCTATTAACAATAAATTCCTCAGCATCTGCTTCGTAGAGGTAAATCCTTTCATGGATGCCTTTCCACATAATTTCATCAATGGTTTCAGGTTTCGAAACAGCCTTGTCAGCTGATTGGGTCTTGAGTGAGCAAGCCGGGAATCCCATAGCTCGAATTGAGGCTGAGATAACAAGGGGATCAATTTCAACTATATGAACAGTGGCACCTGGAAAGTGCACGGAAAATTAAGCAAGGTATGAGGATCGATTACAATAATAAATTTGTCAAGTTAACAAGGTAGAAAATCACTAACAAATCCCAAAAAACTACACCATAAAAAAAGAATGCAGTAAATTGGACTATCCATCAAGAGCGTGGAGAAAGGAATAAATTGATGATGGTCCGTGTAAATATGTATCCCACGTAAATCAGCGCACAAGAGGTGGTGCCATATGAATATGTTGGTTCAGTTTATTACTATTGACATTACAGCTGGTTGCAACTGACAATAACAACGTCCAAGGTTCGATGCCTTATCCCTCAGAATGCAAGATATGACTACGTTAATAACAAGAAACAAAATTATATATTTCAATGATGGATTTTTTTTTTTCCACCCAAAAGTAATAACTTTTAACATGGATGTTTCAAGCTATCACTTAAAAGTTAGAACCAGTAAAAACCCATAAAGGTATAACTATTTTCACCTTGAATTTGACTTGCCAAAAACAGTGGTAAACTTCCTCCACCATGTCCAATGCATAAAATGTGCATATTTTTCTTTCCTTGCAGTGCACCGATTATATCAAAATTACATGAGGCTACAGTAGTCAACCCAGCTGATATCATACTTTTCACATCTGCAAGATGGCATTAAACAAAAAATATGAACTGAAAATCGTATTAAGGATAGATATCAAGAATCATGACTAGAAGTTACCCCTAGAACTTCATTAATAAATACTATAATCATGACCATGGCAAAATAAGAATATCGAAATTCAAATCCACAGTGGCACAGCAGCAAGTGTAAAATGGCCGTCGTAAAGGAGTGTTGAGCACAAAACAAATACTTGAGTGATAAAAGAAAGGAAGCTATTTTAGAGTGCAAAATCTTAGCCAGATGCTCAAGATTTAACAAGGCAGCCAACAAAGCAATTGTCCTCAAAAGGCATGCAGGAGCTTCCAAATTAACAGTAAATACAAAATATCAAGGAAACTTCACATAGGAAACCTTTTTATTTTGCATTATCTTTCATTTTTTTAAAAGGACAAACAGAGAAGGAACATACAAAGCGGACAGGTGGTTTCAATCCCGCTCAAAGACCTTGACCCAACAAATAGGCTATCTGAAGAAGACCTCTTTGTTTGAATTCAGTAATTAAAGCATAGCAAAAAAAAAATTTGTTTATCAAAATCCATCCCAAATCAAACAAGGTATGTATGATCTAAAAGGTATCACTCCTAGCAGGTTAGCAGAAGCATTAATCTTTGCAATTTTACAACATTGCATAATAGCAATCACTAACTAAAAACAAACACTACCCTAGAAGTCAAGCTGATATTCAAATTTGCATATATAAAGCTTTTCAAATAAAACTGCACCGGTTGAAACACCAAAATAACCAACCCTAGGAGACACAATTCCACCACAATTACATTTCTATTGACATTTTAAATGGTTAGGAAATATACATGGAACAGCCAAACAACGCGGTTGCTGCATGAGGTAGACAACTCCTGGCACGTTTTCGTGGTAAGTTGCCATCACTTTTGCGGTGCTCTGGCGAGTAACGTCATTGAAACGAAGCACCCTCCATTGGTATCCAAGTATCCTCAGTTTCCCTTCATCCCCATATCCTGGATGCACCTCCTCACACCTTTTCTGCAGCCATCTTTCCATTCCTGACCAATGCATTCTGTTCTAAAAATCATGCAAACACCCATCGTCAAAATCTTGCAGAAGAGGCAAATGAGTTCGGAAAAGAAAAACTCGAAAGACTGTTTAAAAGAAAAACGAAACATTTAAAAACATAATCAAACAATTTGTCACACGGTAAAATTAAATTGAATGAATTCAAAGCACTTCAACAATATCTTACATAAACACATAATGTCTGAAACTTTAAGTTCATTTGGAAACTCATAAAGTGCTTCATGTAAACAGAAACTAAAGGAAACAAAAACGTTGAGAAATGGAGGAAACTAACGGGTCTTGAAGAGTGATACGCGACGACCGAAACGACGCCGTTCCCCTTGCCGGAAGTTGATCGAAGAACGGTGTGACCGTCGTCGTTGTCGGAACCCCACCACTCGGAGGAGTAGAGCCAGTCGCCTTCGTCTTCCGAGCGCCGCCGCACCGCCGTTGAGAAGCGGCGGAGGTAACCGTAACCGGCTCTGGCTCTGTGCCACATAAGGTAGAACCGTGATCGATAGGGTTTAAGATTTTGGGTTTTATTACCCGAATTATATTTGTTTAACCTACACAGAAACAAGGATGACTATACGAACAATCTCGAGTAACGACACGTTTTATTAGTCAAATTAGTATAGTATTTATTAAATTATATTTTTATCAAGTTTTTCTTTTTTGTAATAAAATGTTAATTTGGTATATTTATTTTTTTTATCTCCATTTCATTTTTATTTTGAGTAATTTCATACAATCAAGTCATTTTTGGTGTAATAACACTTAAATGGTATCACATGTCACTTCTTAATTTTTTGAATTCTTTTATATATATTTTTTTGAATTTCTTTTATTATTATTTTTCTAAAATTTAAAAAGTTTGTCACGTGTCACTATTATTATTGTTTTCTGTATTTTTTATTTTTGTTTTAATTTAGTTTCAAATTTTGTAAAAATTAAGTAATTTTTCATCTCTCCAAATTGAAGTAATTGTAATTAACAAAAAGATATTTTTGAGCAATTATATATGGATTAGTGAAAATAAAATTGAGACAAATTAACTATAATAGAAAACAAAATTGTGACAGATTAATTACAAATCAGTGAAAACAAAATTACGACAGATCAACTATGGATTAATTAGAACAAAATTAGGACAGATTAAATACGAATTAGCGAGAACAAAATTGCGAAAGATTAGCTATGGATTAACAAAAACAAAATTAAAACAAATTAGTTATGGATTAGCAAAAAAAAAATTATGACAGATTAGATACGAATTAGCAAAAAATAAATTATAACAAATTAACTATGGATTAACGAGAAAAAAATCGCGACAGATTAATGAGAACAAAATTGCGATAGGTTAATAAAACTTTCTGATTTCAAGTAGCAAGGAATTAGCGGGAATTAAATAGGAATTAACGAAAAATTATATTCCTCTTTAACTGGCTACTCGACTTGAACTTGATTTCAGGATATATTTAATAACTAATGTGTAATAAAATCTGTTAGCGATGATTAGCTATGAAATAGGTAAGAAATATTCCATTTCTAATATAAATATTTTGTGTAGTGTTTATTATCGTCATGAATTTTATTTACTGATACTTGTGAGTACGATTTTTATTTTCAATCCTAGTGGATAATTACATTCATTAAAATGTCTGGTCAAAAAATTAATTATTTATAAATCTGATAAAGAAAAATCAATTTAATATTTAATTTTGAAGCATAGTGATTGAAAAAATTCCCACAGGAACCTTAAAACTAATAAATTAACGATACAAATTATTTATAATTTTCGGTATGCAACATTATCGAAGCTTTTTATCTGTCATATATTTAACAGATGAATATACAGAGTCAAAATATTGCAGTTAAAATGAGAGAAATATAGCGAAAGTTATACACATTCGATCTTATACATAGAAAAATACATCTGGGGCATATGCTATACGACTTGAACTCATCTTATCTTGACATATCCATTCTCACCAACAACACCAGACAGTGGACACAATCATGCCACGCAAGCATAGGAACAAACCTTTTCTCTCTCATCATGTCATAAACACTGAAATGATCATCTTTTAATGTAACATTTTTGTGTTTCATCGGTCACAAAATGGCTGCCACTGCTGCAGGCATAGCTTCGTTGTTTTCTTCTTCCATTAACAACATCAAATGTCTTCGTTCCAAGCACTGCTCCGTGATGGATCCCCTTACGACAGCAATGCCGTCAAACCGCATGTTTGCTGCACCTGTCTCACACTTGGTCGAACCTTTGTCCATCGGAGGTACCATGTCGCATAGGTTGTGGGGGCCTAGAATTTCTGCTGCTGTTGCACAAGAAGAGGTGGTTGTTGAGGGTGATGCTGGTTTCGTTGAACAGCAGAAAGTGGAGGAGAATGAAGAGGAAGTGGTGCCAGAACAAGACTCAGATGAATCCCTTGCTAGCACTAAGCTTTATTTTGGGAATTTGCCTTATAGTGTTGATAGTGCCAAACTTGCAGGGCTAATTCAGGATTATGGTAGCGCAGAACTTATTGAGGTATTTATTTATGCAATTCATAGAGTTTAACACAATCTATGGTTGAAAGATAGAGAAAAGAGAGCATAAACTATATAAGTATTCTTGTACTTTTAGAACTTCATTGATCCAGCTTGCATTTAACGATTCAGTAAAGTTGATGATTTATATATATACATATATATTTAGGTTCTTTACGACAGAGACACTGGAAAAAGTAGAGGCTTTGCATTTGTGACAATGAGTTGCATTGAAGACTGTAATACAGTGATAGAAAATCTTGACGGAAAAGTAAGGATTGGTGTGACTTTTTGTTGAATTGGTTTGTTCTGGTGATACCCTTTTGCATGATGAATTTTGTGAATGTGACTTCTCAGGAATTCATGGGCAGAACCTTGAGGGTGAATTTCTCTAACAAACCAAAGCCAAAAGAACCCTTGTACCCTGAGACTGAACATAAACTCTTTGTTGGGAATCTGTCATGGTCGGTAACTAATGAGATTTTGACACAAGCCTTTCAAGAATATGGAACAGTGGTTGGAGCTAGGGTCTTGTATGATGGAGAAACTGGAAGGTCACGTGGCTATGGCTTTGTTTGCTTTTCAACAAAAGCAGAGATGGAATCTGCACTTGAAGCCTTGAATGATGTGGTATTTTACTTCACACTTGTACTGGTTGTGTTTTTGTGAACTATGTAGAACTATATTATGGCTTTTCTATAGACAAAACCTTAGACACAGTTCTTTAGGTCTTCCTAGAGCTACTTTTCAACCAGAATTGAAATTTTGCCTTGTAATCAGAGCATTATAGAAGTGTTGGAGATTCCATCTCGACTAGAGACAAGCAAGTTTACATATAGCATATAAATAGATACAAACCTTATATTACAAACCAGATTTGAAAGGTTGAGTTAAGTATAAAATCCCATTCTCAAGATGATATCATAATCATCCAAAATCTTAGTAAAATTTGTTGTTTATTGGAACTATTGTGTGAGTACTGAGTGTGAGACCGATTTTAAGTAACTGAAAGCATTTTAGGAGGGTGTATCTAAAGACTTTTAAGTTAGAGTTCTGTGGTCATGCACTCACTGTGTAAAACCAGTAAAACACTTTTCCAAGGTGATTCATTCAACCACAAACCATAAGTAGTATGATTTTTAAGATCATTGTTATAAAAGTTACCAGACTCATTGTGCAATATGGTTTGTGATTGATTCATAAAGCAAAATTATTTGCTCATGTAAACATGAACTTGGTGCATAAGATGCAAAAAAAAAAAAAAAAGAAAGTTATTTTGCTGATTGATCTAAGGAACTAGAAGGAAGGGCTATGCGTGTGAGTTTGGCTCAAGGAAAACGTGCACAGGGCTAATAGAAAGTTGGGAAGTATGAGATGAGAGATGTTCAACAATGGTGGCATAGAAAAAAGAGAAGGAGATGCATTATGCACTTAACTGCTGCAATCTGATGATGAATTCCTTTTCATTTCTTGTGCTGTATTGTATAAATTATTTACTCACTCCCATTTTTAATAGATCTGCTGACCCCAATGCTGTTATATTGTGTTTGACATTTTTTTGCTCATACTACTAACATTGGCCAATATTTTTGCTTCGTTCTTCACTTGCAGAGTCGTGCATTGAATCACCTACACCTACTCTAATGTAATTTGTTATGAAATATTCTGCACCTGAAGGTGTGAAGTTTCACACCATAATGAAATGACAAACTTTAAAAATACCTATTCATATTGCTGCAAAACATTAGAAATGAGTTACTTTAACATTCTGAAAAATCTACAGCACTAGTATGCTGAAACAATCTTTCTTGTTTCATTTCATATATACCATTTTATTAGAATGAGTTTATACTTAATTTGGTATGAGTTAAGATTTGGATTCATTTATATATAATATTAATTGGATTAATTATGTGTTTAGTCCTTAAGCGTCCTTAAGCTGTGATCCAAAATTGAAATTCGTTCATGTCCGAAATTTCAATACATTTTGGTTCTAAACTTTAAAAATGAATGAACATAGTTGGTTTAACCCAATTATGTTAACTTATTTTGATGTGTCGAACGCGTTTCATGTTAGTATTGAAATTGTTTATACCGTTTGACACATTTTTTAGTTTAATATCGGCTGAAAAATGCGTTGACACCTAAAAAAAGTTAATGTAACTGGTTAAAAGGATTATATTAATTTATTTTTAAAATTTAAATAACAAAATATATTAAAATTTTGGACAAAAATAAATTCCAATTTTAGATCAAAATTTAAGAGTTAAAAACATTCTTGAACCCTGCTAATTTGATGATGTGCATGGAATCTTAATACATAGTAGATAAAGTATTTGCACGTGGTCAAATAAGGTTTGACGACAACTATGATAGATTTAATAATAATTGTTCAGATAAACTTTATACCATAAAGTGAGTTTTTGCTTAATTAAATTCGATAAAATCAATTTATCAAGTGATGTATGCATATATTGTATTACATATTTTGACAGTGTAACTAATTGATTTGAGATTTCTAACCTATTTTAAACAATTCTATATCATTTGGTTACCGTTTTTAAATCTTCGGCTATGGACAATGAAACTCTGAATTGTGTTGAATCTTGGGACAAATATATTTGAAAAGTTCAAACTGCAACATGTTCTGTTTGGTTTAACATGATTGCTGTTCTGGGAACAATTGTTCCATAACTTCCTGCACTGCTGCAAAGATAATGTCAATGTTGAGCTCCTCAGTTACCAGCTAAGAAAGAACATGATGACAAACTATTCAACCACAAGGTTCACGAATAAGATGATATAAGAAAATAACACTTTAAGGAAAAATATTCTACTATTTGGAAATTAAAATATTGAAAATTTCTTTTCTTCTTTTTCTTAGTCTTGTATATGTTTACAAATTTGTTTGTAATTTTTTTTGGATTTTTTAAGACATGATTGTTCTTCCATTTAGACCAACTTCGGGCCTCCATTTGGGCTTCCATTTGGGCCAAGATAGGCATCCAAAAAATATAGAAGGATTATATGTGCCGAGATTAAATTTAGTTTTTGATTGGTTCAAATCATTTGTTCATGTTTCTTGAATCAACCTATATGTGTTTAGGATTATACATACTTTCATTTGTGTTCTTTTGTAAAATGTTGTTTAGTTAACACCTAGGAGATTGAATTTTAATTTTTTAAATCTTCAAAATTTGTTTAAATTGAGTCTAGCTCCTTTAAATGTTCTTAAATCTATTACAAGTGGTCCTAGTTTTTTTTCTCATATCAGTTCATGAAAAGATAAACAAATAGTCTTATTCATCATGTTTGAGTTCATAATTTGCTATTAGCACGTTTTTAGCATAATTTTCTAATTGATAGAAGTGCTTGTCAAGACCTATTTCTTCTTTTGTTGACAAATAGTGTTTCTAGCGCATGCTACTCACACTTGCTTGTTGATTTTGGAATTGAATTAGAAAAAAAGTAATTTGAAGTTGCTTCTTGATTTATTTGAGAAAAACAAATTAAATACAAGAAAAATGATATAAAAAGTTAAGACTTATATGTGATTAAAACAAAAGAAAACAAGCAAATAAAAGCAAAACAATATCCCTTAATATAAACTTCACAATTAGCTAATTCTTTGGCTTATCTTCGTGTCGGATGCAAACATCATAGAGTTTAAAAATTTTTTTACTTCTAAAATTAAATTTTCATCTTGTGTTGCATTTGAAATGTTATTCAACTTGCATTTTTATTTCTTTTATACTCTTGATTAAAAGTGATTTGGTTAATCAATGTTTATGGAGAACTCACATTTTCGTTAGATAGCATCTTAGGTGTTGTGGAATCCTAGGTGGAGTAACTCCTTTGGTAACATCAAGAGACATGAAAAGACACCATAGAAAGCAAAAACTTTAGAGAAAGACAAAGGCTCACAATTGGGCAATTTTGCAAAGAAATTGTAAAACAAATATATAGACACATTTAAGGATATAAATTTGTGACAGAAATTTTCGTTTCTAAGCCTACAAATTTTGTTTCTAAATCTTATTTGTATTTTTAGTTGGCAATTTGCTACAAATTTTTTTATTTAGGTATTTTGGAAAATCTTTGATTTTCTGCGATTTCCCTAAAATGAATAGTATTAGAGTAAATCAGTTAGATTTGTAAAAGAATGTCATGCAACTCATAAATGTCCCTTAGACTTTCACTTTAGGAAGACTTCTCGCTTACTTAAGTGCTTAGACTTGTGAAAGTGTGCTAAAGAGCTCACAAGTGTCACTTAGTCTTTCACATTGGAAAATCTTCTACTTTAACTTTTTATCAAGTTTTACTTCATTTGTCTTTTAAATTTTGTCCTTTTTGTTAGAAACCAATTCATGGCAAACTAAGTTTTATGCCTAAACATTTTAGAGCATTTCATTTAATTAGGTACATCCGTATACACTCTTCAAAAAAATTTCAAAATTTTTGTCACTCCATTTTTATTAAAACATTTCGAAGTTTGAGAAATTTGTCTATTGATAAAAGAATGAGTGATAATTCTCATTATTCTAGTGTGCATGGAAGTTGTAGAGGCATATAAGAGACCATAAAGGTATGAACTTAAAGGATATGGTAAGAAACTTAGAGAAAGAAAAGCATAAAATGGAAATAAGGAAATAAATTAAAGATTTAATTACTAATTTGGTTATGTTTTCGTCCAAAAATATTAAGTTAGTCCTCCAATTTTTTTAGTCTCAAATTGGTCTCGATTGTGAATATTGATGCAATTTGATCATGATTTGTGAAAAATGATACAATTTGGTCATTTTTATTAAATTTCTTACAACAGATCAATGATTTTTTAACAACATTGACACCAGGATTATGTTAATTACACAAAAAAAGAAGCATCCCCAATAACAATTTCAATTTTGATGAAAAATCCTTGATCTGTTTCAAGAAATCTAAGGAAAATAACCAAATTGTATCAATTTTTCACAAATCGATATCAAATTGCATCAATTTTCACAAATAATAACCAAATTGAGACTAAAAAAATTGAAAGACCAATTTAAAATTGTTGAATAAAAATAGAGACTAAATGAGTAATTAAACATAAACTGAATTAGAGGTTTGTTTTCTTAACTCGTGAATAAGCAAGGAAAAAAAATATAGGAGCAAACTTAATGAAGTTTCACAAAAAATAAAATATCATTATAATCCTCTAACCTCTCTAAGTAAAGGGGTGTATGATAGCAATCACAACAATGGCAATATCATTAAACCTATTAGCATCATAGACCTAGAAGTAATACTTATCCTATGGAATCTAGGATAGACATAAGGTTGAACTTTCTTATTGAATCTTTGGATTGTATATATATAAACATGCAAGATAATATATCATTAATTATTTTTGTATTTTCCTCACACTTCTTAATTTATTACAATGTCAAATTATTCCTTAAAAGGTTTTCAAACATTATTGGAATAACATTTTTACTTATTAACATATAGTGCTTTGGATGTCACTTATGTCACATATGCTTTGATTTGAGCTAATATCCATCATAACATATATAGGTTGATCTCAAATAGAAAATTCATTATACGTAGCTTTGAACACATGCTTATTTAGTTAATTCTCAATATAATTAATGGTGTTTATTAAACACACTAAATACGCATTATCATTAGACAATACCATATGAAGAAAAGGTAAGGGAAATATAGAATAATAAGTAACCTAAGATTAAGTTTCTGAAAACTAAATCTAAGTCACTCATAATTTTTCTTCTAACAACCTAAGTTCATTTTATTTTTATAAAATAGTCTAAGCTTAATTAAAACAAACAAGTATATTGTTTTTTTAAACGATAATTCAATAACTTTATCTTAATTTATTAAGACAAAGAATATTATCATTATGCATTTAATGTCTTTTAGTACATTTTACAACCTTATTTCACCATAAGATAAAACAATTTATAGACCTATAATTGGTAGCATATTTTAAACTTACACAATTTGACATGCATTAGAATAAATTAATTTTTCACTTTACTAATTAAAACTCGTCTTTTGATAATCTTTTATCCACCTATTTATCATTAATGTAATTAACTGCATTAATATATATCATTTCAAAAAATAATATTAATATTATATATCACTCCTTTATATCAATACTAAAATAATAAGTTATATGTTTATATATCAACATCAGTGTTTATTGACCATTGAGTTATTAATTAAGTGGTAGTTTTTGTTTAATGAAGTTGATTAAATACACTTTATAGCTTAAAGGTTAAATAACCTCGTGAGGATAAAAATATTTTTTTCGGTTTTCAAAATTTTTAAATTGATTAACAGTAATAAAAATATTAATTAATAGTTCAAATGCAATATGAATTCTTAATCAATTAATTCTAATTCTTATGATTTCGTAAACCGAAATATTTAAATGGATGTATATTTTATATAAAAATTATATTTTTATTAATATCTTAAAAAATTTAACACTTTTAAATAAAAAAATCTTCTATGGTTCATATATATTTGCAACTAATTTTTAACCTACAAAATTGCACACATAAGCGTATCTCTATAATTAATTACAAAACCATTTTACTAAACGACAAAATATATGTATTTATGCTTCTACTTTTTATGTTTCTACAATCAATCAATAAAATAAACTTTTCCTTTGTTGCGTATTATTAAACTTATCAAAAGTTGTTGGTGGTTTCTTTGTGACGGAAAGTTGCTTCATCTTCAAACCCATTTTTTCAATTATTAAATAACTACTTTATGGACAATGATTGTGATTGCGCCGCCAACATTGACTCACGTAGCACGCGCTTAATAAATAAATAAATAAATATATTAATACTAATCGTTATTTTTTTTCAAACCTTTTATTAAATAAAGATTTGACTTTTTAAAACAACATATGTTAGAGATTTCTTCTTAATGGTTATACATGATACATCGCTGCTTATATATTCCATTCCATCATAAATTATACATCATTATACATCATTGGAAGTTTCAAATAATTATCACGTTAAAGGAAAGTACGAAATGTTTGAAAGAAAACATTTTATTAATGTTTTATTTAAATAATTGGAGCTGTTATTAGAAAATAAATCTTATTTAATTTTTAATATAGAAAGCATTTAGTAGGATATATTTATTTATTTTTAATTAAACAATGTTTAATGCATTAATAAAAATGTACAACATATGTTTTTGGAATTTTTTAAAATTGTTTAATTAATAAATTATTAATTTGATAATAATGTATATAATGGAAATAAATGAGACTAATCCAATACAATAAAAATATTAAATACACATGGTTAATTAAATTCATGAGTATCTGATTTCTTTTGTCAGTATCAAAAGATTACCTTAAAATGAAATTGTTGAATGCCTTTTTGTGTTTCGAAGATTCTAGGTGGTGGTGTCTTCTATAGTATATGTTTCTATAATAAAAATTTTTAAATTTATTCGATGTTTCAAACGAGTTTTATTTGAACTATTTACATCGTTTGACATATCTTTATTCCCATGTTAGTTGAGAAATACGTTTGTCAAATAAATTTTAAAAAAATTGATTCAAATGACTAATTTTATGCATTTATAAATAAATAGAAAATCAAATTGATACAAAATTTTGAAAGTAGACCGATTTTAATTTTTAGTGAGAATTAAGAGACTAAAATTATATTTAATTACTTTTTCTAATTTGAACTTTTTTAATGTGTACATGTTTACCATAAAATATCTAAAATGAATTGTGTTCCTATAAAACATTGATTAAAAACTTTAGTAGTTTAATTTTCAGGTAAACTGTAAACTTTATCAAGTATTTTTAGATTAACATATCTTAATTAGTATTAATGAGAAATTTTATTGAGAAATGTATTGACAAATGACAAATAAATAAATAAATAAATAAATAAATATATATATATATATATATATATATATATATATATATATATATATATATATATATATAAAGACTTAAATATATTTTAAGTCCTTTAATTTTTAGTGAATATTAAAATTAGTCTTTCTTTGAAATTTAGGTTTAATAGCCTAATTTGAATTTTCAATTTAAGAAATGCATTAATTTAATTTTTTTACTCAAATTTTGTTAAGTTTATTATGATTAACATTAAAACTTAAAACGAAGATGTGTCAAACGGTGGTGTAATCTTAACAAATTTGAAACGTTAACTAAATTTAGCAAAATCTGGTTAAAAGGACTAGATCTACATATTTTTTTAGATTGAAGACTAAATTGAACAAAAACTTTGAAGATGGACTAATTATAATTTTATCTTAAAGTCAAAAAATAAAAAACATAATTAACCCTAAAATAAATAATCAAAATACTGGTACATACATATACATATACATACATATACATATATATATATATATATATATATATATATATATATATATATATATATATATATATATATATATAAAAAAATAAAAACATAAAAAATAAATATTTAAGACATATACATATAACTGTGAAATAAAATTTAGAACTATATTTACAAATTCATTTAAGCAGTATGAACATATTAATAAAATTTAAATTTTCAAAATTTGTCTTTAAATTTTTAAAGTGAACTTACCCGATCTAATAGATAAGGCTAAGTAATGCGACATAATAAGGTCTAATTAACCTTATCACCAAAAAGACTATAAAATATTATAAGATATATCTATTGGAGCAAATATTTACATATCAACGGTAATTATGATAAATCTAGGTAATTTGATTACATCTTGATATCCTTGATACCAAATATTTACAGGATATATTTGGTATATCAAGTAAGGTGTAACATTATTATTATTATTATTATTATTATTATTATTATTATTATTATTATTATTATTGTTGTTGTTGTTGTTGTTGTTGTTGTTGTTGTTGTTTATTTGAGGTAAGTCGTTATTTTACTGATATTGTTTTATATTACATTACTTGTTTTATCATATGGATCCAAGACCCAAAAGGTCCTATAAATATATCTAGTATTCCCAACTTATATACACCCTCTCATACTCATTCTCCTTTACTATAAAAAATTCAAACTATCTTACTAAATTGAGAGTTGGAGGATCTTTTGCAGATGATTTTTTCTCTTTATTATAGTCCTCAGGAACATACATTAAGATTTTTCCATCCATTCATATCTTATCACCTGTCCAAAGGTCCACATGTCAAATCCCGATAAGAACAAAAACAATATTGAGATAGATTGAATGAATTATGTAAAAACTACAAAAACACAAAACCAACCAATATCAAAAGTGAAGTTAAGTCAATCATTTCAAAGTCAATATATACAACAACAATGCAAAAGAAAAAAGTTTGAATTCAAAATTTTCTAAGAATAATCACAATTTGGCGATAATTTTGTTTCCACCAACTTTTTTTAAGTAAATCTATTTGCTTTTAGAACACACTAATTTCTAACTACTTACAACCAAGAATGATCCTAAAAGTGATAATTCTTGAACTTAGATTAACTTACTCATCTTACTGTTAGAATTAATTGACGAATTAATTCTATTAGTGACTCATTTGAAATATTATGATGGGCCCAATTGTGATTTAATAAAATATAAAGACTTATTGGTTATTATTATGGGAAGTGACAATAAAATAAAATAAAGATAAAGATAAAATAAAAACCAACTTGATGGACGTTGGTTTATAAAAGGAATTGGGGTTCTGTCTCTGGCCATAAGGTTCTTTTCACTGTAACCCATCAAGTACGTGTGAGAAGAGAAAGAAAGGCAAAAAGATAGATTGGGAAACGGTGGTTGAAGAGCACACAAGATTATAAACTGAAGAACGCATATTCACAGGATCTCTCATGGATCAAGGTTAGTGCTCTATTATGATTTATCGTGTGAGAATTATAAATCTTAAAGATCCTTAATTAAGTTTTACATGTGGTATCAGAGCCAATGTTGTAGGATTTATGATTCTCCTCTTATGATGTTTGTTTCCATTTTTTATGAACCCTAATTAAAGTTTTAGGGATTTTACCGTTTTTCGCTGCTGCCATTGAAATGTTGCCATTAATCAGAATTTATGCGTGCGCGTGCTTTACTGTAATTTACTGTAATGGTGTTTTGTTTTTAATTGGCAATTGAATGAAGATATAATAATACTGTTATGTGCAAAAGTGTTATTATTATTATTATTATTTTAATTTGGAATAATGAAAGTGTGCCGTTAAAACCACTACCCTGTGTGAATGAAAGTGTGAATGAACGTGTGAACGAAAGTTTAGAACCATTACCTGTGCAAGTAATATGGCATAATGTGTGAATGGCATAAAACCAGTACCGTGAACGTATGCTATTATTGTGTGAACGTGCACCACCATGTGAAGTTACATTCCGCTAATTTATTTATTAAAATTAAAGTGTAATGCTTTTATTAGTTGATGTCACTAATAAAATTAATATTAATTATTTTATTATATAAATAATTAATAATTTTATTTTAATTTGCAATAATATTTATGTTTGTTATTGTTAAATTAAAATTAATGAAGATGCTATATAAAGTTTATAGCAATTAAATGTGTATTTATTTATTTGAAA
>Ga0214543_1000474_pt1 | contig 67219 bp, 30 predicted proteins | sample CNSS2metaG_FD_160094 | JGI IMG/M metagenome (GOLD analysis project Ga0214543, IMG submission 160094) | Root nodule microbial communities from cowpea collected in UCLA plant growth center, Los Angeles, California, USA - CNSS2 | ecosystem: Host-associated > Plants > Roots > Nodule | place: USA... | reverse complement strand
TGATTTTCCAAGTAAAAAAAAAAAAAAAAAAAAAACAAGTTACACCAATGAAAAGAATCAAATAGAACACACAAAACCTTAGACAAGAACTGTTGAAGCCAGTAACAACAAGAACGGATCATCATTGATCTTAAACTATCCCAAATGATCGAGGATTGAATCAAACTCCAAAACTAAAAAATAGAAAAACAATAAAGTCGTTAAACATGATGGTTATGTACTATAATCTCACTCACAAATTAGGTTGAAATGTAAGGAAATAAATTCATTGAGATACCTCAATGACTACACAACACAGTGCAGAACATGTTTCCTTTATTCTTCCGATGAAACCGTCCCATGCTCTCTGTTATCGATGCACTGCAAGGGTTTATTTTTCATCAAAATAAAAGAACTACAGAATATCTCAAAATTAATTATGATAGAGATGAAATACCTGAATCTTCAAAAAGTTTTGCAAGGATAATGAATATGAAAAAAATTACTTAAACTGTTAAAGGAGGACAAAATTTTAAGTAAAAACTGTCAAAGGAGGGCCGCCAGATAAAAGCGCCTAAATTTTGCAAGCACTTTTACGTTTTTATTGTTTATTATTTAGTTTAATATATTATCCAATAAAAACCTAATAACTATAATTGAATAATTGTAAATTATATTTATGATATTAATAACAAACTTTATTGTATATGTTTTTTAAAGCAGAAATTGATAAATCACCATATTTTTTAAATCATAAATTAATATAAAGAACAAACTTTATTGTATATATAAGTGTTGGAGCTAACTAAATTTCGTTATTTTTTAAACAAATTAACAAACTTTGTAACATATTTTTCTAAACAACATAACAATAAAAAAAATATTAAAGACAATGATAATATTTTTGGAAAGAAATAAAATTTAATAATTAAGCCATATAAGTCTATATAAATTTTAAAGTATGCAAAAAATAAGAGCATGCAGAAAGAAATTGTTAAATTGAAGAGAAAAGGTCAAAATTTATGGCTGAAATATGTACTTATAATTATATATTTTATGGTTTCATGAATTTTGATTATAACATTTTATTTTCTTTTAAACATATTTAATTGTAAGAAACATTAAATTGGTAATATACTATTTTTCTTTGATAGGAACGGGATTTAACATAAGTTGTATGCAAATTATTGATAGAAGAAAATATTTTTATAAGAAAAGAATTTTTATTTTATTGAATTGGAAATTATCGATTTTGAAGAAGGACAGTTAGTACTTTGTTCATGCAAAAATATGCAACAATAATCTCTTTCTATCTAAAAGAATTATATATTTATGTCTTATGGTCGGCGGTAGGATCACAAAAATACACGTGTTCATGCGTATCCGTGAATAAAATTTGCTATGGATAGTTAGTACCCATAGGTAACGAGTATTTTAATACCTACTTATAAACGGATTGGGTGCGAGTATCATACTATCCGTATCTGCAAGTACTCGTTACTTGCAAAATATTAAAATTAAAATTTAATTTATATTTTATTAAGTTAAATTTAATTAAAATTTAATTTATATTTTATTAGGTTAATTTTAATGAAAATTTAATTTAATTTTTTATAATTTTATTTAAAAAATTTATAAAAAAATTTATCTTTTTTAAATATTTGTGGGTATCTACGGATACCTGTGGGTTTTAAAAAAATCTGCGTGTATTTTATAAAGAGACACCTGATAGATAACGAACAGGTAGCACGTGATTTTTTTTTTGCAGATCGGGTTGCAGGTAGGTACTACTCGTGTCCGACCCGATCCGTTATTATTCCTAGTTGGAGGTTTAATATAAAAGATTGTGATATAAACTTGAAATACAAAATAACGGAGTTTAAGTTAAATTAATGTGACCAGAATATAGGTAACTTGGATTACTTAGTGTCTTGAAAAATATTATTGAATTTACTCTAGTGAAAATAATGTTATTTTATTTAAATGGGATCGGTGGGATGTGTATTTCAATGGGAGAGGATACAAAGAAGATAAATATGATTTTTTTTTATTAACACTAAGTGTAAGATGAAAATTAATGAGTCATATAGTCAAGCTCAACCAGTGCCTTATGTTAAAGCAAAAATCCTAATTGGCTTCACGGGTTGAAAACAAAGCCCCTAAAAATTGGTATGGTATGTCAAGTTATAAATGAAGTGTGTCAAAAAATGAAGAAATCATCTAATGTTATAGATAAAAAAGTATGAGTTTTTATTGGATAGAAAAAAGTTAACCCACTCTACAACTAATGAAAATTAAAAAATATTTAAGGAAGTTATTGATGATGATGATAAAGAAAGTGATGATAAAAATATTGATTTAAGAGAAGAGAATGATGTTATGATTAAATTTAGATAAATGATTATTATTTTGTATAATTATGTGAAACAAACTTTGTTACCATATATATATATATATATAATATTTGAATATAAAGCTACCGGTAAATAACAATATAAAAAAATCATTGTAATTACGAGGGGATGTAGTGGTCTAATTATTTTATTACTGTAAGGGCATTAGTTCAAATCCAAATTAGTAATATCTATTAATTAAAAAATATTTAATAAATTTTATGTTAATTATATTTCAATTATATGAAAAATAATTTTATTATGTAACATTTTTAATAACAAACGTGTTTTTATCTCTTAAATATAATTCTTGTGACATTTGTTTTATTTTATCACTATTATGAAAAATATTTGTGATAAATATAAAATTAGTCAGAAATAATACATAAATAATGACAAAATTTATCTTTATCACTGCTAATTTATCTTTATCACTCAAGTCTCTCAAGAATGTAAAATGATATCTAAATAATTTGCTGAAATAATTGGGTAGAAAAAAAAATTCAGGATGAGAGAGTTGTATGGATTTTAAATTAACTATTTTAATATATTAAAGCTTCATTTTAATTTATACTTAAAAAATTAATAGACTAAAAACACATTTTTAACATGATAAAATAGTGCACTTCAAAACTTGTTGAAATCATGTAAAAGTTGAATCTATTAAAAACTTATTTCAACATACTAAAAACTTCTTCTCAGAACTAACCATAAGTAATCTTAGTCAATATAAATGAATATCTAATTGATTGAAATGTTCTCTATGAACATATATATTTTATGAACTCATGCATATTTAATTAATGGAATGACCAACTACTATTATGAATTCATGCATTTTAGCTTGAATAATGTTGGCAAAACATATGAATGTTTAATGGATAAAAAATTTTGACAACAAATTCTTATGAAAAGTGAGGTTTATGCCAACGATGAGGTCATTAAGTAAGACTCAATCAAGCAATAAGTTGATGGCTTGAATGAAGTTTTCTCTTAAGTATGAAAATATGACATAAGACACAACCTTCAGAAATGTGTCTTCAAGGTTGAGATAGGTAATTTTATTCAGCTCTATGCTAACCCACTAAGGCATTAAGGCAAATTCAGACAAGTTTCCAGTTCTAATCGACATTCAAAGTGGCAAAGCTATTTGTAAAAACCAAAGATATTTGAGAAAACCAACCCAGTCGTTTAGTTTGTTAAATGCAAATAAAACTGTGCCGTAAAATTTTAAATAAAATTCATCTTTAAAAAATAAAATAAATTCTGTAAATTTAACAAAACAATAAATTCTGTAAATTTAACAAAACAATAAATTCATAAATTAAACTTTAATAACTTTTTTAATTTTAAAATTTTTCTTACTAATAGTATTATTTTAGCCATTTTTTTAGATAAAATTAAATACTAAAATAATTAAATTTTAGAAATTAATACACGTAAATATTTTAATTTTATGCATATGTAAATACTATTGGATAATAAAAATATATTTTGGAAAAGATAATCTTACAATTTTATGAAATTGAAATGAATGATATTTGAATTACTTGCAATTAATTTTTTTTCTATTTTTTAAATACTTGTTTGGATAAAATAATTTAAATATCTTATATTTTTTATTTTTTTATTTGAAAGTAATTAAATTTCTCTTTTAAGATAAAATTCAATTTCAACAATATTTACTTTGAAATATGAACCTTTAAAATTAAATTTAAAAAATAAAAGTATTAATTAAATTTAAATATTTAAATAATATTTAATAATTCATTGTTTTCAATATATAGCTATATAAAGAAAATGTAGCTAGTTATAAAATTTTGATTTCTTTCAAATCATATTAGATATCATATAATTTTTTACATCTCAATTATTTGACAATTCAAAGTTAATCAATCATTTGTTATCATATCAAACAAATTACAAATTTCTTCAATTTTTGAGTGGATAGCAAATTTAACTATTTAAAATACATTTTGAAAATTCTTAAAATTTGATTTTCTTGTCCAAACAATTTGTTTTATTTAAATATAAATAAATTTATCAAATAAATAAACATTTCAAATTTATATATATATATATATATATATATATATATATATATAACAATATATAAAGGAGATTTTTCTTTTTGTGTCCACATTTCAAAATATCAATTTTACCCTTTAAATATAATAATTTCTTAAATTTTTAAAAATTGACCATTATTTTTACAAGCTTTTTATAAAATCGGCTATCTCTACTTATTCTCTTCTTCTTTATTTATCAATGGTTATTCTTTCATCTGTTTTGATATATTTCACTTTATTTTTAATAAATATAATTTTAATTTATATATTAACTTAATAACATTACAATATTATCACCTACTAATATAATATCATACATATTTAAAAAATTCATACACATAGACACAATAGCACCTGTATTTATGCTAGTATATATAATGTAAATATATTTTCAGTTTTAATTAATTAATTATATAAATTCAAATAATTATTTATATTACTTTATTATAATTAATAATTAAAACTTAATTTTTAAATATTAATTATTTAAATTATAATATTATTATTATATATTTACATTCTTCAACTAATATAATATACAAAATTAATTTTTAAATTACTTTTTATTTCAGTTTATAGTTTAAAAAGAGTGGATTGGAAGGTCGATCCATCTCGCCGTACCTCTAACCATCAAATTGAAGGATCAGACAGAACAAGCAAATTGAGCTAGTAAACGAAAGTGGAACTATTATAACATCAGGCTTCTGAATCTGTTATTCCCATAATTCAATTAGATTTTTCAATTTTGAACTTTTCCTCCTATTTAAAAGGAAACTTCTACATTTAAAATTTCAACGACATAATTATGAATTTTGTATAAAAGAAAAAAAACCAAACTCATCGATAAATAACTAAAACTGGAAGAAAAAAAAAAAGTGAACCTAAACAGTTATATCTCATTTTAGATTATCATCGTTGATTTATGTTTTGCCTAAAAGGATTTCCTTTTGATGCTTCTGCAAGGGAGTTCTGCAAGTGTACGACTACAATGAAAGCCCCTCTACTTTCCATAAAGCACGTAACATTCACAACATCAGAGTTGTCAGAAAAGATATGAACCATGGCAAAGTGGCATTTGTTGCACATGATATGATGTTAGCGTTTCGACCTTCATTGATGACAACATCTAACGGCAAAATCCTTTTGTTTGAAGAACTCAACCCCAAGGGGAATTTCAATCGGTATTTGATCTTCACTTGAATATATTGTCATTGGAGAGCCATTCGCTTGAAATTACTCAAATACACCCATCAGTTAAATTTACCAAGTTCCATCTTCTTCTTGATAGCCTTTTGACCGTGATAAATAAATGAATCTAGTATTCCAGAAACGGTAAAGATACCTGCTTGTGCAACAAACACAAAGTATGATTCTTTCAGGATTCACACAAATGAAACATATTTGTGAGTATTCAAGCCAAATTATGCAAAACTAAAGAGGAATAGAGGAAGATCCATATTACCTCCAACTATAGCACACACGTTAGTCAGAAAATGCAAGAATGAGACATGTCCTTCGGTAAAAGTAACCTTCAAAATGACATTCCAGTATAAGACGTGGTCAAAAGGGCAAAAATGAAATGGAGAAAATGAAGTCTAAGAAAGTACTTGAATGAAAATAATTAATAAAACTATGGACTCTAATATTCCCTATCTTAACATCAGCCAAAAGCTATGATAATTAGGGGTAAACCACCCCACCTTAATTGGAGAAAGGTCATAGAAGAAGAAAACTCCAGGGAGGGACTGCAGACGGCCCACATCTCCAGTCCTGAAGTGTTCCGTCACAGAGAACTGGCAAAACATTTCAAGTTAGCATTATGTTTCACTAGCAAGAACAAAGAAAAATGGAAGAAAGTGAACTTTATAGGCTCAATAACCTGATTTGACTGGATAGTATGCCCATTGACGTCGGTGTATACAGTCGGCACAACCTGAAAAACAAACAAAATAAGTGGCAAAATTTGATTAGTCCTCCTTAGAAGCATATTGATGAGCTGTTCTGCATTATTATGTACCTAAGGTCTTTTAATGTCTTGACGAGAGAAAACACAAAAGGTGCACATCTCCCTAAAGAAAGGTCTAATACAACATCAACAAAGTCCTATCCAATAAGGTCTATATGGATCGCACAACATTATTCGACTCAGTTAAAGACCAAAACTTCAGAGTTTCTTGCCACCCTATATATTCCTTTTCTCCACTCCCGCTGAATGTTGCAATAGATACAGCGAAAGTAAAAGGAATAAGAATTGTATCATAGGGTATTTCTATTGTCAAAAAACTCTACAAAATTACTATATTAATTATAAATAACTGAATAAAAAAAGTACAGGTACAAAAGTGTTCTTAGTGACAGTGATACAAACATCTTAACCAAATGCAAGTTATCATACATAAATAGACCATGTTGTATGTAGCAAGAAATTAAAAATACCAAAGAAATGGAAATAAACCAAACCAAAGTCGTGGTGGTTGGATACCGCAGGAATGACTAAAACAGCGTATACAAAGATCAAAACAAACCAATATATTAGTTTTAAATTGTTGAAGCAAGTGCAAAATTGTATAATGATGGGTGAAACAACAACTAAACAAAAAGATTAACTGTTTTCCTTGACAGTGATGGCTGGCATTTCTCTCCATCACGTTCCATCAAGGTTAACATTTTTTATGAGCGTTCAAGAATTGCTCATTAGCAATGAGGGAAAGAAAGGTCATCAAGGTATGAGAAGAGGTCCCACATTGAGGCATGCCTTCCATCACCTCACACGTGAGGCATGCCTCGTCGCATATTTTAACTAAACTAGATTGAAACCAAAACAGAAAAGGACAAGTTATAATAACCTCGAGTTTTGGTTGGTAAATTATAGGTCAGTTTGGACGAATAAAGAAAAATAAGAAAATGAATTTCATTTCTTCATAAGCCAAAATTAGCTTATACACAAATTTGAAAAAAAAAATAGAAAAGCTACAAATTAACTCTCACATTCGTTAATTTCATTTGAAAAAAAAAATAGAGAAGCTACAAATTAACTCGCACATTAGTTAATTTTAGTTTATGGAGAAACTAATTTAAATTTCTTTTTATTTCTCTCTCCTAAAAGGAACTTGTGGAAAAGTTCGTCCAAACAGATCTTATATCACTTCCTAACAATTTTGGAGATTACACCACACTTTGAAATTCTACCATGTGCATTTTTAATTTTACACAAATCAAAGAAGACCCTAATCTGTACAATTTGTATGGTGAAAAATATATAACGAGGGTCGAGTATAATTTCCAAAATTAAACGACAGGCAATTTTAATTGTCAAAACATGGGAAGTAAAAATCTTTGACATGGCCAAAAAAGAAAGGAAAATTTGTAGCCTATTGTATACTCTGGATAGCATCGCTACTGCCAGTAAAATAGATGACAAATGCACAAATGCTAGTAAAGAGATAAAAATAGATATAGCAAAAAAATTAATAAGCTAAATTGATATAATAACATGTATGCCTATTCTCCCCAAATTGAGATAATGACCCACATTTGGTCATTTGAAGATATAATAAGACGGGAGATTTTGGTGAGTAGGTTAAATATTACTACATTGCCATAAATGCAACCATTGGACACTGTGTAAGCTATATAGATGATAGTTTAAATAGACCTTTTGATCTCAATATTACAAAGATTTTTTTGATTCCGTCCAACTATTTTGAATACTCTCAATTTGGTCTCTTTTTTTTTTATATCAAGTCAACATAGTTCTTTCTGCCAAATTAATAATAACGACAATACAACGATGACATGCATGAACAACAAATGACCCGTCATCAGTCAAAGTTGACTTGTTGACAAAAGTGACATGTGGCATGATCAACAAATGCCATGTGACATTGCAATAGCATCATCACCATGAATTGGAAGGAAAGGATTATATTGACTCATTTTTAAAAAAAAATAAAATGGAACTAAATTGAGAACATTCAAAATAGTGGAACAAAATTGAAAAAATCACCATAATATGGGCATCAAAAGGCCTATTTAACCTACATAATATTATAATGTCGGCCTATATACATTCAATATATACTCACTTTTGATTCATATAACTTGTGAAATTAGAAGAAATAACAATTCAACTCAAACATTTTCTTTTCCGTAGTAGACAGAGGACATGGGGATAGACAAACAATTGGAAATTATAGTGATTAAAACCACAAATATAAAAATGAGGAAATGACATACATGCTTTAATAAGATTTAGTATTAGTATACGCAGAGATACAGAATTCTAACCTTAATAAAATATTGGTACATCCCACTTGGTGTTTCTTGTATCCAATGCACACTGATAATCAACAGAGCGTCAGAATGAATATACACAATAGTGAACTTTGATAAACTGTTGACTGGATTTCAGGCTTTTAGAATAGGAAAAGCTCACTTGTCGAGAGGATTGACAACACCAGGGAAATACTCTCCATAAGATAATCTGGTGATGTGGTGACTTAACTGAATTACAAAATATAGGCATGTCAGTATCTTGATACAAGATGAGTGAGAAGAAATTCTCTTGCCAGAAAATAACGAAGTCTTATGTTGCTTTTGATATTTCATATAAGATATAAAATGTGTAATAGAAATTACAATAAAAATTTGCAATGGCAATACAAAATAACAGATAGTGTCTTACATTAAAAGAATCCTTTTGAAAGGCCAGCAGGTCATGCACATGTACACCAGATTGCTGAAAGCTTTTCCCAGGGGCAAAATGAAAGTTCCCTGCAACCTTATTTACTTCCAAGAAACCATACACATTGCATCCTTCACCTTCTTCATCCTTGATTCTTTGTAAGAATCCTTCTCTTTTGCACTAAGTGACACACATCACATGCCAAATAGGGACTGGATTAAATTAACAATTTCACTTTGAAATAGGAGTTATTTAAATAGAAGAGAAAGGGCAATAACACAAAAACATCAACTATTGAAGAAACAGCTAAGTGAAACATTGTAAGATACACATGCTAAAAATATTTAGAGAAAAAAAACTATATAGCATTAGCTAATATAAACAATTATATGAGTAAACATGGAGAAATGTTCTTCCATTTAAGTTGAAAATGAAATCACTAAGGAATCCATCCTCAATCCTTTGGTAGTTCAGTTTACTAGTGAATGATCAAGCTATAGGCCAAACTCTTTCACTGCAATGCTACATTGGCTACTGAAGCATAATGAGCTCTTTTGGTAGGTTTACAGTCACATGGTTGGTTTAATGTTAACCTATTTCTCCTTGGTTGGGACTCCAGATAGAACCAAGAAATATAATGAACAGTTCTAAATGCTGTTGCATGTTGATCTACCTCATGAGTTCACTTGTAGTATCCTACCAGTTTACAATTCTAGCTAGGGAAAACAAGTTAACTCACTTGCAAACTTGTTTCTGAGAAAGCTCAGGTAAACTTGCAGACTAGCGAATTTGAGGGTCATTGATCATCAGGTCTGTACTAGAATGATGTCCTGCCTCCAGAAAATCCCACAACAATTTTTCAGTGCTTTTCAAAACCCCAAAATGCAGCATTGTGAAACTTGAATGCCTTCAACCTCACAGTGGCACAAACTAAACTCCAGAGTTGTTTCTGTCATGGCCAGAATTCAGTTTCAATGAATGTGATGAATGAAGATTCCGGCCTGCAAAGATTCTCAACTCAGTTGCAACAATGTGATGAAGTCTACTCTGATAAAGTCATTGTTGCAAGCCTGCAAGCCAACGTAGAGACTAGGTAAACCTAATTTCAACAAGGTGAAGAGAAGCCTCTCCAACTGAGGTGAACAATCCATCTATAACAAGGTTAACCCAGCTGCAATCTTATGAGGGGAACCATCATCTTCTCTCTTCCGAAAATTTTTAACCTGGTGTCTTGTAATTTGTCCATCACTTGCGGAACCTCTTACATTCTCTATAATGAAATGTGACCCCACCATGTGGTATGTGAAATTGCCTATATGCTCTATTTGTGCATTGAGCAATGAACTGAACTTTAGTTTATTAGTTGCGAACAGATAGCTTGAAATTTGAAACCTCTGGATCATAATCCTCAAGAATTTGGTTGTTTAGCTTGCATTGTTATATTTTGTTATTTATTGTTTTTTTAATAAAAATCACATGCTAGGCATCACTATGACTTTGTTATTTTAGTTTGCTTTACTATAACGTTTTAATGTTGAATTTTCATATAGTTTACATGTTTGGATATTGTGATGGGTGTTTTAATGATTATTTTTTCAGTATTGTGAGGTAGAGGTTTGCAGAAGCTCCATTGCAGACTCTCAAGTTTGACACCTTTATTGTGTTAAAAATTTCTCCATCATAATGTCAAATTGCATGTGTGCTGTTTCATCAAGCAATAACCCAGTTCCAGAAAAAAGGTCATGTTAAAGGGTGGCGACCAACTCCTCAACAATAGTAAAAGAATGAAACCAAAATAAATTGAAAGTATGAGCATTGCTTGTAGAGGAAATTTTCACATATATCAAGCAACAAAATCATGTAATATGCTCAGGAATAATCTTGAATTTGAGTTCAAGATGTCATAAGGACAAACCTGATCAATTAAATCTGGGTTTGAAAGAGCCCAACCTTTCTTACGGTATGCTTCACGAACATCCTCACAGGAATTACAACAATCATCATCCGACTGCAAACATAAATTAGCCAAGATTCAGGTAACAATTCAATTTATTATGCTAAGAAGAACATTTCAAGCGAAGATACATTCAGTTCCATCATTATGAAGCCTGAGTCAGAAACCAAATATATTAGATTAAAGGAAGAAAAAAGCGCAGGGGCTTGACTATTAATGACACCTAGTTGAAATCTGAAAATTGTTTATGCAGAACAATATAATATGACCACTTCTGTTTCTAAATTCAACCAGCAGTGAAATAAAATACAAGATTTCTTAGTAAGCAATGTAGTTATAAATGAACAATTTCCACTTTCTTCCCTTTAATACGCAAGGCATTAAACCAACACATCCCTATAATGCATAATTTTAAACCAGGCATACCGATTCAGCACCAAAACAGGAACCACAATAAGTCTCGTTGTGCTCAAGCCTGCCTCCATGTCTTTGCAAGGGCTTTTCAATCTGATCAAATAAAAAGTCAAATGAATAAAATGCTCCAAGAATAAGACGAGCAAGAATAGTATGTTTGGGAAGGGAATTTTAAGAGCTAAGTTGTTTCAAAAGAAATCAAAATTTTAGAATTTTATAATAGCAATTTGATTACTTAAACTAGAGAATTTCAAATCCCATCTAAAAAGAATTTGAAATTCGTCATATTTTTAAATTTATGTCTCTTCTCTTCGTAATTTGTCCTCAACTTAATTTTGATAGCAAGATCATCCGTTATTGTTGGCTTGGTTGAGGCTTAGTGTCATAATATCAATATTATCTATTGATAAATTTCAGCGAAGGTTTCTTCATAGAAGGGTCAATCATGTTTATATTTCAAAAAATCAATACGGTTATTTTATTACCGATGTAGGCCAAACGACATATTTTGTATTTGATGTAACTTGAATAATTATGGCTGACATAATTTTGACCAACATCAATTAAAAAAAGTTGTCAATGGCAACTGAAAAAATCTTACTAAAAAATAACATAAACCAAATTAATATCTTCAATAGTGATATTTTTTGAATTATTAAAATTGTTTAATATTTAAATAATTTTTTATTTGATAGTAATTGAAATAATTTATCTAGACAAAAAATTTAAAATTCAATCAATTTGAATTGTCTTGTTCAAACCAAATATCTGAAAAATGAGACCAATTCGAATTCAATGTATTTGATGTCTTATAAAATATGAAATTATCTATCCAAATGTAAGGTAAAACCATAAGTTAAGAAGAAATAACGATAAACCACTAATGATATAATCTTAAGAAATGCAAAAAAATTAACGAATTCTGGAAGGAAACAAGATAAGTGACTGCTGTTACAACTTTACAAGCTCATTTTCAATAGAAAAAGCTCCTTTAAAATGCGTTTAGTCACCTAGGAGTGCTAAAAGCTTAATGTGTCAATCATGGTTTTGAAATAAGTTCAACGACCACGCTATTGCCTGCGACTCAATGCTTTGAGTTCACAGCAACCTGATTCCATTTTACAGCAACGAAACTGGACCAAATCAGCCACAATGTCCAGTAATATAAAGGATAATGATAAAACTGCACCTCAATTTAAAACCTTACTACCACAGTAACTAATCCTAAAATATAAACGCATGAATTACAAGACTACATATATCCAACTGAACATAATTGCGTTGTTTACCTTGGGAGACCCAATTCCTTCTTGCCTCGTTTCTATCACATTGCCGTGAGAGTCTAATCTCTTTTTGATTATATCATGTTTCTGAGAGTTACAAAGAAAAAGATAAAATACATTGTCACAAACCATGAAATTACGCACGAAAACCAAATCACCTACCTCTGCAGCTCGAGAAAAAAAAAAATTCACTTGTGTATCTTAATTCATAATGTTAACAATACATACAACGTCTAGATGCTGCTCTCCGCTGATATCCATGGCATCGAGACTAAGTATGGAACAGGGAAGCGCAGGAAACGTGACATCAAACTGCACTTTCAGCATCAAAACGACGAAGACCAGTTAATTGATAACAACTATTTAAAAAAAAAAAAAAAAAAAAAAACCGTTAATCGGAGAGGAGAGGAAGTTAGCTATTACATTGATACGCATCGTTTCGCCTCTGGAAGTGTCTACAACAAGCTTGGTCTCGGTGACCGAGTGGAGGTATATCCCTGGAGGCAGTGCAAACACGAGAATGAGTTTGGATAACGAAAATGACGAAGAAAGAAGAAAAAAAAACGTCGATGGAAAGAAGCGTACGGAGCTCGGAGATGAAGAGCAAGAGCATGAGGATAGAGGAAGCGAGGGTGATAACGCCGCCGGAGAGCGTTCGGCTGTAGAAATCTTCGTTGATTTTGGGGTACGCGTCGAGGTTGCGGAGCTTGCTCATTATGCCGTCCATGCTTGAACTTTCCCCAAATCGACGATAAAAATGGCTGATCCAAAACCGAAGATCTAAGAAAAATAAACCTAAGTTTGATTAAAATTGAATTTAGGAGAAAAATTGGTGAGAATGCTTTGAAATTGAGAACACCCCGTTCAATCGAAATTCTTCGGAGGTTGGATTGGTGACGGGGCGTTTCAGATTGAATGCAATTTCCTGAAACTGCGACGCCGCTTTGTTAATCTTGTTCTATTTTAACTCCGCGTGCGTGTGTTTCTGGTTGGGTTGGAATGGGTTGTTACCAATAAAATTTTTTGTAGCTCTCAGTGGGAAAACATTTTTGTTATTATTGTTATTTGTTTTTGTGTCTGTCGGATTCGGATCTTGTCCTGGCCCACTTTCATCTTGTAAACTTTTCCAATTTTCTCAAACAAAAATACACTTATATTTCTCATATGTACACACAAAATAATTTTCTATCCGTCCTTATAAAACTCGTGCTATTTCATATAAAATTGTGTTCCTAGATAGCAAATAAACTCGTCTATGTGAGTATTGTCTGAATCCATCTCCGTTTTGATGAGAAATCTTTATGTATTGACTGGATATGTGTATGGGTATGGAGAATCCCCGACTTTTCCAGTTAAGTATAGGGATGGGTATGGGGATGTACATATCTCCGCCATAATACTCGTTTCCGTCATATCTCTGTATTAAATTATTAAAATATTCACAATTAATTAAGAAATCCTATATATATATACTTTCTATTTTTTATTTCTTTTAATTATTTGGTTTGTCATGAAACTCATTCGCATCTCCAATATATTTTTCATCTTATCATAACCTTTATGTAATTATGTTAAAATGATTTATGTTAATTAAAAAAATTTTATGCCTCACATTTGAATATTTCTATTTTTTTAATATTTTTATTTATTATATATTTTCATTTCACATGAGAATGTTTATACTCATTTAAAGTAATATAAAAAAAATTTCTTTACTTATTATTATTCATTTTTGTTTAATTTGAAGAACTCTTTTGTTTCGTCAAAATAACTTTCGTTATTTTTCAACCATTGAGTACATATGTTGATATTTGAAAAGTTTTCTTAGTTCTCTAAAATCATACCTTAATTATACATTTGATTTTCTTTGTGCGATTTTTTTCAATAGTTTCTCAAATTATTTCTAAAACACACATTTGTTAGTTTTTTAATATTTTTATTTATTATTTATTTTCATCATGTAGAATAATATTTCAATATATTCTATCTAATTATTTTTTTATTTTCTAACTCATTATTAATCATACTGTACATTTTTCACTTTAATTGTATAAATAACTTTTATTTACTACAATATAAAAATTTAATGTAATTGTTATGAATATTTTTTTGTCACTATCCAACATATATTGAAGTTCAAAAGATATAAAATCTATGTCAAAATTTTATTATTATGTTTATTATTTGTTCTTTGTGTCATTTTGATCAAGTGATGTATTATAACTTTTATTAGTGTATAAAAAAAAGATTCATTAGAATTTAAAAAATTGAAGTAAACAAACATTTAAAATATATTTTAATTTGAATATTTGTTTTCCTTTTATATTTTTTTAAAATATTTTTTAATTTTATCAACTAAGTTTCATTAATGTTTGTAGTTTGCAAATTTAATAAATGTTTTGGTTCTCATGAAATTTTATTTGGTATTCTAATCTAAAATGTAAACAATTATAATTTATTTCAAAGTATTTGATATGGAAGAAACAATCATCCTTCTAATATTGAATATTTGATAATATTATGTTTTCTTTATCGTAATTTTTTTCTTTTATAAAAATTAATGTTGGAGGAGTTAGAACGAACTTGACTTCTATCACTTAATTACACTACCCTGTATTATCAATGGATTTTGTTCTTTATCTTAGTGTACTTGGAAGTACTCTTAATTGTAATTCCAACCCGATGTTTGTAGTATTAGAATCTAAGGGTGTTAGATGTAGGATGCTCTGTATGTATAGAATTCTTTATGTTGCTCTAGCTACATTCTAAGTAGGTCAGCCATGGAGGTTTCCTTCATGAATGGGTTTGCTTCCAAGCTTGGGTAGTCATCTTGGTTATCAACCATGGAGGTTTCCCTCCCATGGTTTTTTTTTTTTAATGTTAGCTGCTATTATAGAGCTCAAGGTTTCCTTATAGTGATGGTTTCCTAAAATGTGGCTCTGCGCCAATATTGTTGCTCAACTGCATGCTCTTATTTTGGGTTTTCTCATTTCATCTCTTCTGGTTGAGCTCAACTTTGGGGCTTAGCACTAACTTCTTAATTTCCTTCATTTTTCTTGCAAAAATAGCAAAAATAAATTAAATTTCACTTTTTATAACTTCTTCTCTCCCAATTTCGTGTTTTAATGCAAAAAAAAGGTTGTTTGAGTGATTTTTACAATGAACTTATGCAAGATAAGCATCTAAATGATATGCAATTTTACTAATACTAAACACTTATCAATATACCTCGACATGTGGAGTGTGTTGAAAGTCTCACATCGACTAGAGATACGATGATTTAATAATATATAAGTTGATGCAAACCTCACTATATAATCCGATTTCGTATGGTTGAGCTAGGTAAAAGGTCCACTTCTTAACATGGTATCAAAGTCATAGTTTAGATCCCATCCTAGTGAAATTGTTTGTTGGGTCTATTATCCCACACGCTATTGTGCCGATGTTGCACCACCCATTAATATCTAGTCCCACATATAGGATGTATATTCCCGGGTGTGAGGAAGGTATATTGGAAGTCTCATATCCACTAGAGATAACTAAATTTCATAGTGTATAAGTGAGTGTAAATGTCATCTTACAAGATGATTTTGTGGGGTTGACTTAGGCTTAAAATCTACTTTTTAACATGGTACCAGAGCCATCAATTTGAGCCTATCGTAGTGAAATTTAATGTTTGTTGGACTTATCTATGTGTTTGCATTCTTTTTCACCTAATAGAATTGTTGTAAGTATGCATAATTCAAGGAATATGAGTTTCTTTCATTATTTGCCATTTCTTTTCCTCTTGCATTTCTCTTTTTCTATTGATGACATACTTTGTTGATTAAACTTGGTTAATTGATCCTTGTTAACTCATCACAACACTGATTTCAATTTGAAAATAAATTGAATCTCAAATGATGCATAATCATGTACATTATACCTGTTGTGTTTTGATTAGAATAAACAAGAATCGGTCAATTGAGTTCAATAGTGAAGAATATTCGAACCACTATTCCATTTGTTATTGATTTCAATTTTACAAGTTAATGATTTGTGTTCCTTGATTCTATTGATCTCGTGATGATCAATTGCTTGTTTGAAGTTTCACTGTGTTGATTCGTGCCCAACAGTTACAATTTTTGCAAGCGTACCAAATCGTTCAAGTAATAAAATGGAAAGTCCACATATCGTAATCCCAAGAGACTTGCATTGTTTAGAGAAATTATGTTTATTAACTAATTAAGGTGAAAACAATGTGAATATACTTCAAAAATAGAATGTTTATATATATATATATATATATATATATATATATATATATATATATATATATATATTTGAAACACTTGGGATGTTTCAACCCTTGTACAAAATAGTTATTCCATCGAGTATCTCATGAAAATACAATATGTAATGGAGTTGCGCCTAATATTAATAAATCACTCCTAGCATTAAGTTCCCAACCATAGTATGTATATTTTTTCACAAAATAAGTAGACTTTACACAAAATAAGTATAGAATATTATTTTCTTAATTTGTCCACCTTCCATATATGCATTCATCATCCTCCTAAAACTCAAATTCTTGATCTATGATTGCAAAAACATCTCTTCCCACAATATAGTATAAGTCTTTTAAATTGAAGAAATTGTTCAGAAAGATAAAACATTTTAAGTAAAGTATAACTTGTTTATGATACATAAAGAGAAAGTGAAAAACAAATAACAAACAAAAATTGTTGACGATATATTTCTACAAGAACGTGGTACAAATATTTTAATGTGCATGAATCAATTTCTGAATATTGTAAGGAAGACATAATTGGGTTCCACTAAAACATTTGTTCGCATATATTTTATTTGTAGCTTCAGTTGGGTGAGCAACATCAAAAAAATAATATTCATTCCGGTTTGCACAAGGTTTCCTTCCTTGGATACACGGGGCAAAAATAATTTTGAATCCTGAAAATGTAAGAAATAAAAGTATAAGTTATGATTATATTGGAACACAAAAAACACATGAAATTCTTAATTCCTTTTTTTTTTCGAGAGATTAATGGTAGACGTTGTTTACCAAAGTTTTCTGGGGAATTTCTTATTTTCTCGGAGAAATTGTAATTATCCATATTAATGAAGAGTGAATTTGAGAGTTGGGTTTGCAGCTCTTGTAGCTTCCCGGGGAGTTTGTCTGAGTAGTGTTTAACCTTTTGATTTATATCTTCATTGCATTTTTGGGAATATGGTGTCCTTATAACAAATGCTGATGTGCATCCAATTTGACCAATTCTACTTACCACAAACTTTCGAGCTCCAAGCATATAAATTCTCTAGGGAAAAAGAAAGAATGAAGGAAACACATTTTTTAAATTCTTTGGGAAAAATTGAATACTTATGATATGTAAAATACTTAATTGAAAGGTGACATTAAAATTTTACAATTACTGCAGGTGAGATATCAACATGTAATTCAAAACATTTACTAAAAGATTACCTTAATACGTGAAGCCAGTTGCTCAAGTAAGTAGTCTGCATATTTTTCTGGATTTAGATTGTTATTGGTTCCATTTGGGTAATTGAAATAATTCAACATGTAATCATTAGATCCGATTGATAAAAGGTATATGGAATTGGATAATTAATGCCTTAGTTTTCTTTTGCTATGTATGCTTCTTGGAAGATCGTTGGCCACAGTTAAGGTGAAGTATTCAATTTGTTTGTCTAAAGACAAGCAATCTCCTTTCGTCACAAAATAAAAATATGGTGAGAAATAAATTGAAGAAATTTTTATTTATGGTTCAAATATGTTCTTTTATCCTAAAGTTACTTTTAAAAATTATATATGTTGTTTTGTTCATGTATTTTATAAAAGTTATATAAAACATCTTCTCAACAAACAACATTGGAATTATTTGTTATAAGATAAATAGATTTCCATAATGAATTAGAATATAACTTCCATGTGTTGTTTGTTAAAAGGATATTTTATATCACTTTCATAAAATGCAAAGAAATAAATATATAATTTTTAATGATGAAACATATTTTTTGGAAATACTTTCAGAGAAAAAAGGATATTAAACTATATTTATTTATTTTGAATCTTACTGCTCTGGTTGAATTCAAGATTCCACAAGATCTTGATGCATAGTTAATTCCTGTGACTACTTGATGTCTCTCAGACTTGGGCACACCCAAGTATGGAGGCGGCATTGGCAAAGCCAATCTGATAGCTACAGAAGGACAATAAAGGCGTAAAAATCCAAGTAATATTGTTTTTTTGTTTTTTGTTTACATGGAAACATTAAATCTCAACCAAAAAGAGACACAAATGGTGTTTGAGAAGAAAGGTGAAATAGTTACCTATAAGGTCAACAAAGGTTTTGCCATTGCTAAACCTTCCCATGGAACAATTATTGAAGTCAATGCCATAGGGAAATGCATTTGCCTTGGCAAGTGTGTTGAGATTGTTGTTGTTTCCAACGTCTACAGTTGAATCACCAAAAACGTACAAAGCTGGCACAATCCTCTTTCTAGAATGTGAGGCATCGACCCAGAATGCTAATTGTTGAGTTATGATTATGGAAATAACCCAAAGAATTTTTAAGCTTTTTTCCATTTTGTTTTCTTTTGGAGCAATTGAACACAACAAATAATGTCTTAAATACTGGCTTTTGTGGTAAGTGTTACTATTTCATAACAAAAATTACAACTCAAATGTGTCTAGTTATATCTCAGCATGATTCATTGTTTAAATCTTGTTTTTGTGCCCAAATAGGGTTTTTGTTATGCATTTCCAAATTAGGTAAAGACTAACTCATTCTTCCTTATTATTCCTTTTTCATTTGTCTTTAGTTCCACACCTCTTCATTTTTTCTTAATAAATTTTAAAAGTTATACTTCCTATTATTCTTTTTTTAAAATATAACTCCTATTAGTTAGAAGGTAGCTAGACAAAGAATAGTTGAAACTAGTCAAATTCATTTGTATAGTTTTTTATTTATTTTAAAATTTCTCAATTGTAAATTCTTTTACTCTCTAATAGATAACTAATACTAGTAATTAAGTTTTGAGAAAATGAATTGCAAAAGTAAAATGTGTGTGTAGTTAACCATTATTTTCTTAAATTTGTTTCTCTACTAATTTTGTTTCTCATTTACCTCTTCCTTTTTAAGAAAAAAATAATTCTATTATGTATTTTTTTTATCACCAAAGAAAACTATATGATTATAAATTAAGTACTTAGTGTACTTGATAAGTTCCTTATCTTTGTTCTTTTGTCCTAGATAATTGCATTTTTTAGGTCAGTTTAGTGTTTAATTTAGGGTTCTTACATTAGATTTAGGTTAGAGAGCATTTTAGGTTAGTGTTACAAATTTACCGTAGTTTGATGTTTTTAACATGTTTTAGTGTTAGGCGTAGAACTAATTTTAAAAGTAGTATATATTAATAGAATTTTAGTCTCAATACTAATTTCTTTGTTTAAGTTTAGTTCAAGAGTCATAATTAGGTTGGATTTTGTTTAATAGCTTTATAATCTAGCTTAAGTATTAGTTAGTGTTATTGGTAGTACATTATAGTATGGAGTAGTTAACCTTTTGATTTATATCTTTATTGCATTTTTGGGAATACGGTTAAAAGGATTAAATTCATGCAGTTCTAAAGTTAAGGAACTAAATTGGGTTGAAGTTTCGAAGAGGACTAATTCCAATTTTCGCTGAAAGTTAAGGAACCAAAAACATATTTAATCCTTAATTTATTTAATTATATTAGATATTGATATTATCAACCAACTATATTTGTCAAATAATTTTAAAACTGGTTATATCTCTCCAAATATTTTTAAATATTCATATCAACTTTAAATATAAATTATATTTATGATTACTTTGAAGATTTTTGAAAGATTATAGCAACAAAAAAGCTCAATCCAAGTCCTATATAAAGAGACCAAGGGGAAACAACAAAAAAGAAGCTAGGATATTTGGAGCAAAAAGAAGCTTTCTCCTCACATTCTCTTCTATTTTGATTCCATGGAGAACTAAGTTTCAATGGTTAGTTCCACTGTAATTTCTTAATTGGATTCTGAGATTAGATGAATAAATTTGTTTCTTCTTTTGATTCTTGTTGTGATTTATTTTCATCTATGTCTTTTAATTGAGAAGTTACTTTAATTAAATTTATAAACTTTCATATGATTGAATAAGTTTTTGCTAACATTTGAGAAGTTACTTTGATTACAAGTGAAAACTTTGATCAAAGTTAATCAAGAAGTTACTTTGTTTGATTATCCTTTTACTAGATACAAGAGGTAAAAGAATGGACATGATTAGACTTAGTAATATTTAATTGAGAAGTTATTTTGGTTAAATTTACTATGATTTATCTATAAATTCTTGCTTTTGATTGAGAAGTTACTTTGGTTAAAAGTGAGGACGCCAACAAATTAATTTAGAAGTTACATTGATTAATTTGAAATCTTAAACAAGAAATCAATAACAATAATATGTAGAAAACCAATGATGAATCCTATTTTGGAAAAAGTAGTGGAATCAACCTATTTTCTTTACTATTGTTTTTATATCTTTTTATCTTTTCAATTATATTTCTTTCGTTCATTTATTATTTTGTTTATCCTAATCTTCTTATACTTTTATTATTTTATTTTACTAACTCTTTTGTATAGTTTTTATAAGAACTAATTTGTTAGAAAGCAATTCAGTGTTTGTTAGGAGACGATTTAGGGTTGACTTTACCATTTCTATTTTGTTAAGTATTATCTTAGCAATACCAAAATTGCTATAGTTTAGTAGTATTAATTTGATCGTGTCAATGATAGCATTATCAATGACCTGTCACTAAAATGTTTCACCTTCCAAGATTTTCAGCTAGTACCCACAATAAAAGAATTCGAGCATATTTTGGGCTCACTAGTGAAGGGTAAGGTCCCCTAAAAGTACTATGACCAACATACTTCAATTGTTACTCTAGTAGGAATCTTGAAAGTGCACCCTGCCGAGCTAGAAAGTAAAATGATTATCAGGGGCAATTCGAAAGGCATCCCTCAAGGGTATTTAGATTGGTGTTAGCAACAATTGGCTAAGAATGGATTAGAGAGACATTCATGGACGTGTTAGCTCTCATACTCTACAAAGTCATGCTTTTTCCTAACATGAAAAATGTCGTTGACCATATTACCATTAATTTGTTTGTTGCATATAAGTCATTAAAAAATCCTAGTTAATGCAGTTTTGGTTGATGTGTACAAAAGTCTAAATGTTTACTATAAGCTCAAGAGGAAGAAGATATCATGTTGTCTACCCATGTTGTATGTGTGGTTCATCTCCCGAGTCGACAAGGGTATTTCAAATTCTAAAGGTTTTGTTGATGAATTATTATTAAACAAGCCAAAACTTAAAAGGGCAAAAGATTGGGCTCAATTTTTGTGCAACTTTGAATAACGGAAAGATCAAAAGGCGCCTTCCTTGGTAATTGATGTCACGTATCATTTCATGTGGGAATTTTCCTAATGTGCCTGTCATAGCCACAAGGAGCTATGTGAATTATAATTTTGTGCTAGCTCAACAATAGTATGGTATCCCATTCGGGGCTCCTCGAATCCAGAAGCTCTGGTTCCCATATGGACTCCTTATGAGGAAGGAGTTTCCTTCAAATTAATTCAACAAATTAGAAGTGCTTGGGATGAGGTTATGCGTGCGGAAGAAGATCCAAGGTCTTGGGTAATGGAGGGTAGAATGCCTTATGATCAATAAGTTATGGAGAAAGTTAAGTGATCAGACTCCTCTCCTTCAAAACAACCGCAACCCACAGAATCTAAAGAAGTGAAAATTTTGAAAGAAGAGATAGAGAGAATGAAGATGAAAAATGATGAGCTAATTGATGATCTCCAAAGTCTCTAACAAGAATGTGCATGACTTAAGTGTGTGATAATGAGGAGAAGAGAAAGGTGTATCAAAAGCTATTTAAGAAGTAGAGGGAAGAAGGGAATCATTACTCCAGAGTTAAGCAAGATCTTGCTACAACCAACATCGAATTAACATTAAGGGCTCGAGAAAGACATGCAACATCTTCATTTAAGCACCATAAAAATCAAATGCATCAAGAACTTTAGAGACACAAGAATGAAGCATTAAAAAGATTGTGTGATGCTCAAGTTAAGATCAATGAGATTGAGCAACAAATGAAGGAGATAGTGACAACCTATAAGGCGAATACGAATGAGGAATGCTGATACCAGGCAAAATCAAAGAAAAAGAATCAAGAGGTGATGGCTCAGATGAATGACTGCCTCTTTGAGCAGGAATGGATCATAGGACATTGGAAGAAGTGCTTTCCATAGTTGGTTGCCTAAGCCAATGAAGACATCGCAGACTTCTCGCTATTATTAGCTGAAGTTGAGTCTATGCTGCCAATTTTTAATCCTCCAAGAAAGATCGAGACCTTCTTGGATCATTGCAAGAAGCTAATAGGAGAGATGAAAAGCATGACGACTAAAGCTAGAAATTAGGTTTTGTAGATGGTTGGGTTGTACTGACTTATGATTGACTATTTTCCATGTTAATTTCTATTTACTCACAACTTTATAATTTCTTACTAGAATAAACACCTTGCATTATGTTTTTCCTCCCTTTTCTTTTTCTTATTTTATTTTCTTAATGAAAAAAAAAAAAACAAAAAAAAAAAAAAAAAGACAAATACGTGAATGCCAAAGCACCCTTACAAGGCACCAGCAAATAACAAGAATATGGAAGATTGGGAAACCACTCAAGAGACATTGGAAGATGATATCAACCAACTAAATGGCCAAGTGGGTCAAATCTCGGAGGCATTGAAATCTCTAAAGGCCTCAGGAGAAGCTTCCTTTACAAAGGGTGAAGAAAGCACTTAAGGAACTCTTGTTGCTTTCCTAATGTACGATTTACCACCAGGTTACACTCTACCTATTGGATAATACTCAAAGACTGAACATGCTTCCTTTTCATTCCCAATCAGTACTTAAGGCTTTGCATCAACTTCAACACACATGGTAGGTACAAGAGTGAATGAAGCGGCTACATTCGCGGGACCACGAGTGACTGTAATACCTAAGCCTTCAAACACGACTGTCGGTAAGGATTCTTTGACCAGGATCACACCACACCCTAATATGCAGGTTGTAACATCCCTACTTTTAAATAACTATATTATTTATTTTATCCTCATCTTTAAAAATAAGATTTAGAAAATCTTCTATATTTTAATGTTTCATATTTTATCTAAATGTAGTTTGAACATTTATAATAATAATAATAAAAATAATAATGATAATGATAATATAATAATAATAATAATAATAAATCAAGTAGCTTTTAAAAAAATATTATAACTAAGTAATAATGAAAATAAATGATATAAAAAAAAGAAAGAAAGAAAAGATAGAGAAAGAGATATAATTCTTCATTAATTAAAGGAATCTTATCTTAATACATGATAGCATTACATTTAATGTATGCATTCATTACTTGGCACATGCATGGCTTGTAAATGGATGAATGAAAGGGATGATGAAGGAAAAATGAGATAAGATGACATAATGCACATGTATTACATTTAATGCAATGATTACTTTACAAAATTTTGGTTCATAAATAGTTTTCAAGTGATAGGAATTTGAAAGAGTGAAGATAAAGGGAGAGTTACGTAAGAAAAAGAAGAAGATATAAGTGATAGCCTCATTCTCATGCTAGGTTGGGCCAAAGCTTGAAATGGTGACTATGGTGGATGATGGATTCGCGGAAGTTTGGTGTTGAGAGAAAATGGCTCTCGGTTTTGGTGATTTACTGGCGGGATGAAGGTTGTTTGTGGAGTTCTAAGAGAGGTTATACCAACTCTAGAGAAAGGGGTGCTAGAGGGACCTCTTGGGATGCTCTAGCAAGTGACTAAGAGAAGAAATATGGCTCAAAAATAATTTTGGCAGCATAACATTATCATTCTCAAAGTGCCAAATACATGAGGGGCTTTCCTCTATTTATAAAGTAAAGTGTCTCCAAAATGGTCCAAACCCTAAAATGCTAATATGCACCAAAACCCTATAAATGTTATCTTGGTAGAGGAGAGTTTGACATGTGGCAATCCTCACTCTCACAAAACAAACCACTCATGTGTTGTCATGTGGTAAGCTACTTTATGAAAAGCTTCTCCAATAGAACAATGATACATGGTCATTACCTTTCTAAGAGAACTCTCCATTAAAGAATTTGCCATGTGGCACATGTGGGATGCTCTTCCTAAGCTAACTTGATTAACATAATTAAACATCAAAGAGTTGCTTAAGCTGGCACATATGATGCTCCCTACTTAAGCAAGATTGTTTTTAAAACCCTACACTACATGGCCTTTAATACAATTCCTTTAAAGGAAAACCTACACTACATGACCTTTAATACAAGGTCTAAAAATGCTCCATGATGGCCTAAGTGAAAAGGAATTTAGCTTCACCTTGACTAGATGTTGCTAACTCTTCTTGAATTTGCTTAGTCATGCTTCTTGTGAATGGACCCTTAGCTAAGGGTGTGCCACCAATAAGGCTTATCTCCTCATTAATGAAGAGAATCTTTGCATTAAATACATGTTATCATAAGTGTTCACATGAAAGAATGCAATGAAAGAGAAAAAAAAAGAAAAAGAAAGAAGATAAGGAGATAAGAAGGAATAATGTGCATTTACGGCAAATGTGATAATGCAATTCATGCACATGTATGAATCCTTGCAAATGTGATCATGCAATTCATGCACATATAAATATAGGTGAAATGGGGAGAGAATGTGGAAAAGAGATAAAAGTTACATGAGAAAGGTGAGAAAGAAAGAAGGAAAGGAGAGAGAGAAATAGAGAAAATATAGAGAGAAAGAGTGAGAAATTTTGGAACAAAAGCTTCGAAGAGATCCTAGTCCTCATAAAATATTGCTACTGTGTCCCTTCGACATTTAAAGGTAAATGAGGAGTGAGGTTAAGCTTTTTCTATGTTAATTTTGATAAACTCGTGTGTGTTATATTAATTTTTTTTATTTATTTTGAAATACATTTACTTCTATTTAACTTATTTTTTATTTATTATCCTCTTCATTTATTTATTTTTATATTATTTAACTTATCTCCAGTTAAGTACTGGTCCTATTTATTTATTTCTCCCCAGTTACGCATTGATTCTGTTTATTTATTTCATTTAATTTTACCTCCAATTATGTACTAATCCAAATTATTTATTTTATTTAATTTTATCTTCAATTATGCACTAGTCATGTTTATTTATTTCATTTAATTTTATCTCTAGTTATGCACTAGTCTTGTTTATTTATTTGATTTAATTTTATCTCCAGTTATGCACTGGTCTTGTTTATTTATTTCATTCAATTTTATCTCTAGTTACGCAATGGTTTTGTTTAATTATTTCATTTAATTTATCTCTAGTTACACACTAGTCATATTTATTTATTTTATTTAATCTATCTTCAGTTATGCACCGGTCTTGTTTTATTTAATTTTTTTCCAGTTATATATTGGTCCTATTTATCTATTTTATTTAATTATCTCCCATTATGTACTAGTCGTATTCATTCATTATTTCATTTATCTCAAGTTTTGTACGGATCTTTATAATAATTTATTTTATTTTATAACATTCTAATCCGTATATAGTTAATTATTTAAAGTTCTTGCTTTGATTCTTATTTTTTTATCATTATTTTATAATTTTAAAATTTTAAAAATAAAGCAAAAGCAAATATTATTTTATTCAGTGAGCTTGGATAAATGAAAGTTACTTAAATGTTTTATTGTTATTTTATATTCTTTGTGTATAGTGTATATATATTACTGGTAAAAAATGACATAACTTCATAGTCATCACATTTTATGATCTTTGAATATGTCCAAGAGTATGTTAGTTAAGAAATAATCTTAAGTCTGGTTTCAATAAGTAGAGATCAAACCAATGTTAGAGTGTTTGTATTTGGGAAATCATAGTTTGGTACACTGCGGGATGAAAGGCAAAGACCATGGTGGGGTCTAAGGTTAGGTAGTGAGTATATATCTCTTTTATTGGCCTATAAATGGCTAATATTCTCGAGAAAGAAATAATTATGATTGTACCAATGTTTTTATGAGAAATACTCAACTACCTAATCACTTTCCAAAGTAACTTTTGGTGTTCATAATGGATCATCAGAAGTGGAATATGGATCCATATGTTTGGTAAAACAAGATCATGTTTTGTGCTTGTAGGTCCAATTCAAGGCCCCTAGTGTTTGTATTGTTTATTGAGGTTATTAAGATTGATATTTAAGGCTTATAAAGACCTTACTCCTCTCATATTTTTCTTTCATATGTACCTATTGCATGAGTAGAAAAGGAAACTGCTCAGTGAGAGTTGTTCGAGATATTATTGGTATATCTTCTAAAGATTAACTCATGGATAACTTCTATTAATATCTTTAGGAGATATTAAAAATATAGATAATCTTTCATTTTGATGTAGAACTCTTAATATTATACAAAAACATATTTTTGTAATATTTCATGAACAATTACAGAGATGTAAACTATTGATATATAGTTGGATATGAAGTTATATTATTGTTAGTGACCTCTTAGGGAATATCTTATTGTACAAAAGAAAAAAAAAATCCATCTTTTTATCAAATAATAATAGTAGTTGGGGCATTACACAGGCCGTATCCGCTAACGTTGAGGGAGTAAAAACTAAGTTGGGAATTTTGGAAGAACAACATCGAGCCATTGAGGGAGGTAGAAAGTATGGGTTTGATGATCTTTTAGGTTTAAGCCTAGTTCGTGATGTAACAATACCTCACAAGTTTAAAGTGCCAGAATTCGAAAAGTATAAGGGTACCTCATGCTCTAAAAGCCATCTGACCATGTATTTTCGAAAGATGGTTGCTTATGCTTATGATGACAAATGACTAATCCATTTTTTCAAGGATAGTTTGGCTAGGGTAGCACTGACTTGGTATACACACTTGGAACCATCTCGCCTTTGTTCTTGGATGGATTTTGTAGATGCCTTCTTGAAACAATACAAATATAACATGGATATTGTACTAGATAGGTTGCAGTTGCAAAACATGGCCAAGAAGGATGTCGAATCTTTTAAGGCACAAGGATGGACATAACTTGCCGCCTAGGTTGAGCCACCTCTATTTGATACATAAATGGTGGCAATATTTTGTGAACACACTGCAACCACCATTCTATGAGCACATGGTGGGGAATTTATCTTCAAATTTCACCGATATAATTATCATAAGCGAAAGGATAGAGATTGAATTGAAAAATGGAAAAACTGCATATAGCTCACTCGCGACTACAACTCCTAAAACCTCAATTTCAATCCAGGGAAGAAGAAGGAAGTATAGGTGCACGCAACATCAGTAGTACCCAGGTGGGAAAATCAGGCTTCCAATCAAAATTATCAATAGTATGGTGAATCAACATCCTTACGTGACTCATACGACACATACCCACCAAGCACAATCTTCATAATAGGGATTTGGTACATGATCGGTTCCATATCAACCATAACACACCTCAAATAATGCTTGGAAAATTGAGGTTAGCACGAATCCTAACCAAAATTCAGGGAAAAATTTTAATCCTAGAAGGAACTAAGAAAGGAATTTTGTTCGTTTTACTCTTATTTCCATGACTTACACAGAGTTGTTGCATGATAAGAAAAGATATGTTCTCTAAGTGCACACTAGCTCCTCAAAGGTGTTGTGAAGTCGAAAAAAAAACAAAAAGATCGACTATTGAATCTATTGTCAACAAAATTGTCGAGTATAGCATTTTTAAAAATAAAGTTTCCAAAAAAATGAAAGACATAATGGTGAGGGAGTGAAATTTTTCCATTGTTCATACTTTAGGGGTAACTTGTTGAAGCATCTATATCAATGTTGTTTGAACCGCCAGGCCATTCATTTTTCCCAAAATACAGGATTTATCTAAGACAATAAACATGATTTTTACATTGGAGTGGTTTTTTTCTTACTAAGGCAACCTTGTCAAACAAATTGGTTGAGACCACAATCTATGGCAAATAAAATAAGAATGTCCGTTAGACTAAAAACCCGTAAAGGCGGTCTAAGCAAAAGATAGGAAAAAAAAAGATAAATAAAAAAACAAAAGAAAATGAAAAACGAAAAATATAAATAAAAAATGAAAACAGTGTGGCTCAGCTACTACCAAGTTTTTTCTTAGAGATAAACTTTCAGGGAAATAAGGCAGCCTAGCTTTGAAATGATGTGTGGCCAATTTTCTTTACCCAAAGTGATGGAAAATATATATGTCCATTTGCACCCTCTTTGTAACAAAAATAATACTTTCTTAACAAGAATCATCAGCTAAGGAATAAAGATATAAATTTGAAAAGGATAAAAAGATAAAAAACAATGATAAAGAAAAATAGATTGATTCCACTACTTTTTCAAAATAGATTCATCATCAATTATCTAAAGATTATTGCTCAATTAATCATTGTTGTAGATTTGCAAATTAATTAATGTAAATTCTCAATTAATTTTTTGGCGTTCTCACTAGAACCAAAGTAAATTCTTAATCAAAAGCGAGAACTTTGTAGATTAATCATAGTAAATTTAACCAAAGTACATTCTTAATTAAATATTACTACCCTTAATCATGTCCATTCTTTTACCTCTAAAATCATGCAAAAAGATAATTAACCAAAGTACATTCTTGATTAATTCTAGTTAAAGTTTTCACCTCTAATCAAAGTACATTCTCAAACATTGGTAAAAACTCATTCAATCATATGAAAGTTTCTAAATTTAATCAAAGTAAATTCTCTATTAAAATTAAAAACCTTTGAACTCATATGATTGATATGCATATAGATTAAAACATCTCACTAATTAGCTATGATGTAAAAATCATTACTTTTCACGTGATTCAAAGATAAAAGACATAGATGAATTAAAACCTCAACAATAATGAAAAGGATAAAGAAATTATTTTATTCTAACTTCAGAATCCATAATGAAATTACAATGGAATCAACACAAGAAATTTAGCCCTCCATGGAATACAAAATAAAATAAAAATAGAAGAGAATGGAGAGAGAGGAAGAATTTAGGCCCCCTAAGGGTTCCTAAACTCCGAAGTGTTGAGCTTGTCCTTTATGCTTTCCCTTGGTCTCTTTATATAGGACTTGGACTGAGTTTTTCTATTGCTAACATCTCTCAAATATCTTTTAAAATATAGATAAAGATAAATATTTAAAAATATTTGGAGAGATATAGACTATTTGACAAATATAGTCAGTTAATAATATCAATATCTAATATAATTAAATTAATTAATTACTTAAAGATATATGATAAATTATCACGAACTAATATTTGTATTAATTTTCCAAATCAACCATTTTCAATCTCCTTAAAATATCTTCTAAATAATTCAATATCTTCAAGATATATTTGTTTGTTGTAGATCTAAAAAGATTTAAGAAGATCTTGTCATATTTAAAAAGATGTGGTAGTTATTTTCTTTTGATATTTTATGATATAATTATTAAGATAATTATTTTAAAATATCAAATAAAATATTTAAAGATATATTTTCCCAAATTATCTTTTATCATAAATATTTATGAATTATCAAAGCCCTTCTTCTAGAAAGATAGAGAAAACCACAATGTCCAATTTTTGTTGTTTGTTCCCTCTTCTTGGTTTAGCCAAACATCTTTACTTTTTCAAGCTTTTCTTATCGTCTTCATGCAATGTTTGGCTTGGATTTTTGTGATTTTGATAATTTCCTATTCTTGGATTTATCTTTAAGGTGTCATAAAGCTTTAAGCAATTTATTTTCACACCTCCATGAGTTCAACTTAGTTGTTGCTGCACTAACACACCTCAAAATATCCAAAGAACATTTATGCAACTAAAAAGTTATTTTTAACATCCTTTTGTATCTCATGCTCAATAAACCCAATTATAAGAAATCCTAATTAAATCAATCTTTTAAGAAAAAAATTCAATAAAAAAATCCATAATTAAACATTAAATGAGGGCAAAAATATGAACTCATCAGTGTCAAAGTCAATTCAAAGAGTACATAAAGGGTATCCAAAGTCCTAAAACCCGGAAAATGATTGACGTGACCTCTTGCAAATGATCCTTGAAACCTGTAAACTATTATTTAGGCCTTCATATTTATTCCTTTACTAACCCTCCTAACCCTTAACCACGATACAAGCCAATAAAAGTCCACACCTATTGAAGAATGCTTGTCCTGATTTTTTCTCATAAGCTTAACTCATGTGCGAAAGGATGTGGTTGATAACACAATCACTAAGAAAATAAGACAACAAAAAAGAAAACAAAAAGAAAAATCTTCCCACTAGCCGATAAGTCAAATAAAAAGAGCCAAATTAGAAGCAATCATGTACATCCTATCATTTCAATTCCATCAAATCTTACTCTTACCCAACACAATAAAATTGGGGCAGTTATGCAAATCGTATGTATTAACCTCAAACATTGGTATGATCCTTTCAAAAGAAGGGTATATCGAGGGCAATGTTGTCTGTAAATGTTCATTCAACCTTTTACAAATTTTGTTCCCACAAGTTCAAGCTAATATAAGTTGTATGGTGTAAAAAAAAATATTGAACTTAGCTTCTCATTTATTCCTTCAAGATTTTCATCATCCCTATTATGCTTTAAATACATGTTTTGAATATGCTTGAATTTGACAATTGTGTTGAAAATTGATTCAAAACAAAGGCAATCACTAAAAGAAAACAAAAATGAAAGGAAAATAAAAGGAAAGTAAAAGTAAGGTTTTTGTGCATCCATACGCCCTCATCACATCATATCATTCATTTTTATTATCAAGATAAAAATTTGGTCAAAAAGAAAGAAAGTTCAAAAAGGAAAATAAAAGTCTGTAATGGCAAGCTTTTCACATGAATCTCACTCGAACTCTCCTTTTGTCAATAGGCATTTATATGTTGTTTGCTTGCCCTAAATAAAAACCCAGGTTCTCTTTTAGATATAAACCCTCTCTTAGGGATTGGTCTAATCTATTCAAATTTGCAAAAAAGGATATGGTTTTCGGATCGAGGCCCTCTACTTGGTAATGGTCGTCAAATCCTTTGGATATAGACCCTCTCCTTGAGATTGCTCTAATATGCTTTTCAAAAAGTCAAAACTTGCAAAAAGGATGTGATTTTTCGGATCGGGGCCCTCTACGTGGTAATGATCACTGAATCCCTTGGATATAGACCCTCTCCTCGAGATTGGTGTAATTTGTTTTTCAAAAAGTAAAATGTGCAAAAAGAATATGATTTTTCAAATTGGGACCCTCTATATGGTAATGGTCATCGACTCCTTTGGATATAGACCCTTTCCTCGGGATTGGTCTGATCTATTTTTAGAAAGGTCAATTGTGAAAAAAAATATGGTTTTTCGATCGGGACCCTCTACATGGTAATGGTCACCGAATTTGTCTATTTTTAATATAGACTCTCTCATTGGGATTGGTCTAATTCATTTTTTAAAATGTCAAAATTTGTGAATAAGGTTTTTGGGTCGTGACCTTCATCATGGATTTGTCATAATATCTATTTAAGCATAGTGATTTCTTATTCACATTTGGTCATCTTTGTTCCTTTTTGTAACTAGACGAAATTAGTGTCACCATCTTTACTTATTTTTTACTCTGATAATATGAAAATATCAAATTCTCATATTATTTGGCAAAATCTAAGTAAAGATGGCGAGTTGTCAAAACCCAATTTCATCTCACTCAATAAAAATATATTTTAAATATAGATATATATATATATATATATATATATATATAATGAGATAAAATAAAATAAATAAATAAATAAATAATAAAGAAAAGTTTTGTTGATTAGACACAATCTTTTTTTGACATTTCCAATCTTCCATTTGTGTTTTCCTTTTATACTTTGATTTTTATTTTTTTAGCCCATTTTTCATACACTCACACCATCGTTTGCTTTTCTACCACCTATTTGTTATTCTTACCCCACTCTTTGCTTTTCTACCACCTCTGTTCAGATAGAAAAAATAGTGATATGATTCTAATAATTAGAAGCAATATCTATTCTAATTATTAGAATCAATATTACTGGTGGTGATTGATATTGTGCTACTATCAAGACTAATTATTAGAATCAATATCACTGGTGGTGATTTGATTCCCATAATGTGATACTATCAAGACCAATTCTTACCTTTTAGAGTTCTTTGTAATCAAAATTGACTTTATTATGAGATTACATTATCATTATAGTCTTGTTTAAATAAACAGATTAAGTTGAAGGGGATTTGGACAATATAGATATTTCTCCCTCTCTTTTCGATCATAGTTGATAATACTATTCAATCATCCATTTTTTCCACTTTAATGTGCCTGGGGGATGAAGGTTGCTAATAACGTGGGTTCTTAAACAAGCTTCGTTGTAGCTTTGTTTTTCTTTTTCTTCTCAATACACCAAGACTTATACCATTAATGCTTGACGTGATACCATTAATGCTTGACATGATGGAGTTCATGATAATGATGGAAAGTAGCTCTTAAAATATTAGTTTTCATTTTTCTTTCTTTCCTTCTAGTTCTCATAATTTAATTTAAATTTATTTACCTATTATCCAATAAACAATATTTGGTATCATATTTTATAGACTCAATTTTTTTAAGGGAAAAGATAATAAAATAATTTCTTTTGTTTTACCTTTGGAAGCCAATTCGGCTGCTCGCGCATGTGAATTCACACCCACTTTTAAATAATTTTTAAATAAAAATAAATAAATATTAAAAATGACAACATTAAAAAAATAGTTTATTTTTAGGGTCCGTCCAAATAATTTAAAATACTAAAAAATTGAAATAAAAAGGTTTTCAAAATTATCAAAACTCAAATAATTTTCCAAATAGTTTTTCAAATAGTTTCTTCATAAAGAACTACGTGATCCCTGATTTTCCATTATGAATGGAAATACATAGGAGAAAGGTCAATCCTTGTCGGATTGACCAGATAAAAGCTAAATTATTTCTCAAATAGTTTTTTTAATAAGAAACTACGTGATCTTGATTTTTCATTGTGAATAGAGATACGTCGGAGCAAGGATTAATCTTTGTCAGACCAAAAAACAAAAAAAAATGTTTCTTTTGAATATTTCTCTTTTTATTACTTTTGTGGAAAATAAAAATTAGAAAAAACTACATCCATTTTTATGTTTAATTAAAGGTATCGTCATAGGATGGATGTTGTAGGGTGCTAACATCTTCTTTACTCATAACCGAATCATGGATCCTAAATCTATTTTCATAGACGTTGTTCTTATCTTTATAGTTTTATAGAGTTTTCCAGAACAACTTTGGTGGCGACTATAAACTATTTTTTTATATTTCTCTTTTTAGTTCCTCATCCTATCGTGGTTTTGGTTGTGACAGCTTCACTCCTCTAAGGTCCAATTTTAAGGCTCAAACTCAATTTGGTCAAAATTAACTTCTAGATCGAAAAAGCCTACCAAGTCCCAATACATGGCCCAACAAAAATCCTATCCTACTAGGTCCATAATACAAGGCCCAAAATATTATACTAAATATTTACAAGATTCCTTGACTAGGCCTTCATAACTTTTGTAGCCCATGTGAACATCAATTTGGACCTACTTAGCTCATATGCAACCCAATCTTCTTGGGTCCTTCCTACCATAACTCTTGGGGTTGGTCCCTTGGCTAAGGGTTTGCCTTCATCCGCTCCCTCTTGGAAATGATTTGACCTCAAACCTAAAGGGTTTGCCTCACCATTTGTGCTTCCTACAAAAAGAATTAAATCACTTACATTAAAAGTAGCATTGACTTCATATTCACTGGGCAGATCTAGCCTATGTGCATTGTTGTTGACTCTTTTAAGTACTTGGAAGGGACCATCCCCACGGAGGTTGAGTTTAGACTTCCTTTGTTTAGGAAATCTATATTTACTCAACTGGAGCCAAACCCAATCCCCTTCTTCAAAAATAACCTCCCTCTCCCCTTATTGTTTTGTTTGATGTATCTCTTTGTTTGTTATTGTATTTGGAGTTTTACCTTCTCATGCATTTTCTTCACAAATTCATCCTTAAATACCCCTTCCTTGTGAATGAAGTCACTATAAGTAGGTAGGGATATTAAGTCCAAAGGAGTGAGAGGATTAAGCTCATACACAACTTCAAATGGAGAGACTTTGGTAGTTTTATGGACTACCCTATTATATGTAAACTTTATGTGGGAAAGATACTCATCCCAAGATTTGTGTTTCCCTTTCAGGATTGCTCTTAACATAGTGCCGATGAACCTATTGACTACCTCTATTTCCCCATCATTTTGTGGGTGAGAGGAAGTTGACAAATTTAACTTAGTTCCTAGCCTAGATAAAAAAAATTCCAAAAGTGGCTTAGGAACTTAGTATCTCGGTCAGACACTATAGTTTTAGGCAAACCATGAAGCTTGACGACATCTCTAAAGAAAAGTTTTTCTACATTGCTAGCATTATCTACCTTGTCGCATGGTATGAAATGGGCCATTTTACTAAAATGATCCACTACCACAAAGACATAATCAAACCCCCTTTGGGTCTTATGTAGACTAAGGATAAAATTCATGCTAATATCTTCCCAAGAGGATGAAGCAATTAGTAAAGGGGTGTATACACCATGGGGCATAATCCTAGACTTAGGTTTAAGACATGCAATGCATTTATAACAATGCCTTTAGACTTCTTTTCTCATGTGGGACCAAATATTTGAGTGATTCATGATCACTATGGATAACAAACTCCTTCAACACTAGATAGTATTCCCAAGTTTGAAGGGGTCTCACTAATGCATACAACTTTTTGTCATAGGTGGGGTAGTTAAGAGATTCACCATGAAGTTTTTCACCAAAATAAACAATTGGGTGAGTGCCTTGTAACAACACTGCACCTATGCCTACACCAGATACATGACACTCTAGCTCAAAAGTTCTTGAAAAATCAAGTAATGCTAGAATGAGTGCATTGATGAGTTTTGCCTTGAGTTGCTAAAATGTAGATTCTTGATTTTCACCCTAAATAAGAGACACAATTGTTAGCACAAATAACTAATTGTTATAGTTCCATAATGAACATATTCAATCAACTGAATTAACTTTCAATTAGTTTATTTGACTTAAGTCAAGTGAAATCAACAGATTGAACAGATAAATCAACTTGTTCAATATGCTAATAAACAAACTACAAAGTCTATTTTTTTTTTCAAAGAGAATTGCAAAAGTTGCCACTTTTTACCGCGAAATAAGTGTGAACTTTTGGAAAACTATCTTTCTAGACTATACATATATGTAGTTGTTTGTGTAGTGATCTTTGATTTCATGGAGCATTTTTGCTTGGTGTAGAGACTTGGAGAAAGAGGTTTGATTAGATAGGGAGAGCCATCATCCAGGTTTGGTCTTTCTCAAGTTTGTGGTGTTGCCTAGTGGGATTCTTGGTTTGCAAGTGGGAATCTTGTTGTGCTTTGTTGAGATTCTTGTGGGATTCAAGAGTCTTGTTATTTTGTAAGTTTTGAAAGTGCAATATTGAGGGACTATGTAAATATTTTAAAATAGTGCAAAGTTAGGCTCAGGTTGCCTTGACTAACTGGATACAACTCAATTTTGAGTGAACTAGTACAAAATCATGTGTGCAAGTGTTTGATCTCTCTATCCTTGTTTGTTGTTTGATAAAGAGTTTCAATAAATTTATTTTAAGCAATCTTTGTATGGTATTTGTGTGATTTGATATAACCTTAAGATGTAACTTTGTTTGTATTACTGATTGGAATCAATCTTAATGAATTGCTAAAACTATTTTTGAGTTTATCATCAATTTCGTTTTTTTTGCATAACTTCCCAGTATTTCAATTGGTTGTTACTATGTTTTAATCTATTGAAAAATATTGATATGTCTCGTTGACCCTCTGTTTAATAAAGTCAACTTGTTAACTTTATTTTCAATCGATTGCAAATGCATGTTCCATAAGTAATTGTATACTAAGTTCTTGGTCATTCTGGTCCAATTAAAAGTGTTTTTACAGATTTAAAAGGAACTAAAGTTTACGAAAAGGCCAATTCAACCCCCTCTTCATGGCTAATTACTTCTTCCATTACTTACTCTCCCTTGTTTTATGGATGCTTGGAGCTCTTTTTGCTCTCTTTTTACAAGGACTCTAAATGATTCTTCTAGGCATCTCATTTGGGCGTCCCTTTCTAGGTCTTTTTATCTTCTATCTTAGGATTCTTGTCATACTTAGTTTAAATTCTCTAAATTCCTCAACATACTCTAGTTGAACATTTCTTTTACCCTCAAAGCCATTATCACTACATTTGGAAGCATGTCTTGTCATCATCTTGTAATTTTAAAAGTTCTCTTAAAGTGAAAGTTTCTAGTGTTTCACCAGTTCACTCCCAAGTAAGAGAGGTGAGTCACAAATGACTACTTAAGTACCAAGTCTTACCTAGCCAAAGTTTACCTCACTACTTGTTTTGCTACTTTCACAAAAAGGTGTGCTCTTAAACTCATAAGATGTGATTCAAAAAATCAAAAACAAAACAAACAACTACAAAACTAAAACAGAAACCTAAATTGGCAAGGTTTTTGAATTTGGTAACTTAAACCAAGCCACTAAAAACGTGAAAATTAAATACAACTACTCAAAACCTAAGGTGACACTTGTAGTTTGGCTAGCAAGACACACTCACCGTCTACACCAAGTTCTAAACAAGTTCACAAGCCAAAAGATGGAAGAACACTAAAGGCTCTTCAAAGACAATTGGTTTTAAAGGCCTTTTACAAAGAATGAATTGAAAGCACAAGTTATACAAGCCAAATGTGGCTAAATTCGGGAGACCACACTCTTTGCTCCTTGGTGTTTAAGCTCACTTTTCTCTCCATTTTTTAGTATTTGGTATGCTCCTTGGAAGTTCCTTGGCTTGGAGTTTCAATTGAACCCCCACCTTCTAATATGTTACCTCTTAGCAACGGTTTACCTTGGACGAGTTCTTCCTACACCACAATTCAATGAACATTGAAGAGTAGCAAAGAAAATAAAGCAATAAAAGGTTTAAAAACAAGAAAAGTTAAACTCAAAGAGAATAACTTTGAGACAAAAAGGAAAGATTATCTAAAGGCAAGAAATTAAAGGCAATTAACAAGGCTAGCATAACAAAAAGGAACCTATGAATGGCACTCGAATAGATTGACAAATTAAAAACAGAAAGCAAACTTTAATAAACTATAGAGAAGCTTCTCTTAATCTCAACCTTAGACCCGAAAAAAGGTGAACTAATCCACCTTTGTTAAGGCTAATTGAAACTTGACTAAAACAACCTCAAAGTTCACTTATCACAATGTTGTCAGGCAGAAAAACGTGAATAGGTGCCTTCACTTCAATAATTTAACATTTTTTCATTTATCAACCTTTTTCTATGATTCTTTTTTTTTGTATTATTTGTAAAGGTCTTACACAATTTGTGTTCAAATCAGATATAACTTTGCAACTTTTTAGTTAATTGTGATAAATAAAAAATAGTAAAAGTGCAATCTGAACAAATTATTAGAACATATTTGATAAACTAAACGAAATTGAAAAATTCAATTGGAAAAGCTAGTGTTATGAACTTGATAATGATCTAGTATTAAGCATGACTCATAAGAGAAAATTAAAAACACTTCAAAGCTCAAGCAATAAGTGAAAATGGCTTGCAATTGCATCAAGAATAGATTGCATTGGTGCCAATATTCAATCTATAGAAGCAAAATTTAAACGGTAAAACTCATGAAATTTAACATGTAAATGAAGCAGTGACCAAGGCAACAAGTATATGATTCTTAGATGAAAATTAAATTATAAACGACATGATTTCACCAATTAATATGAAAGAAAACTCACTTAAAAAATAAGCTGCAAAGCAAAACATATTTGAGTTCTTAATGAAATGCGTTGAATGATTCAAGGAGCAAGTGAGATTGAATCATCATACAACCATGTAAACACAAGATCAATGGTAGAAACAAGCAAGACAATTAAAAACACAAGAGAAACAACATTTGTTGGCTAAAGTAGAAGACTTACAGATTTTGAATGATGACAAAGAATTTCAAGCAAATTCGAAGATAATTTGAAGACAAGTTTTTAATGTTTAAAGTCTTCTTGTAAATAAGTTAATCATGTTGTAAAGTAGCTTAGATTGACTTAGATAATCGATTTTTTTTAAAATTCGTTGTGATAATCGATTATGTCTTATGATAATCGATTATCTTAAGTTGTGTTGAATTTTTCGAAAATCCACTAGCATAATCGATTATCTCCCTGGATAATCGATTATCCGCTCAATCTTTTGTTTTTAAAGAATGCACTAGAATAATTGATTATCATAAGTGATAATCGATTATCTCTAACAATTTTGTATTTGGCTTTTCAGCTTCTTGACCTAGGTTTCGAATGGCTTTAAATAGAACTCGTTTTCAATTACAAACTTACCTTTTTGAGAACTAGAGTTCTAGTTTTCTGATTGCATAAAGTTTCTCTGAGTATTCTTAAAATAGTTATGAAAAGCCTAGTGTGGGTAAAGTGATAACTTTTCCTAGAGGGGTTCTCGGGAGATTCGGTGTTGTTGTTGTTGGTAGGAAAGTTGGTATGTTCTTTGTGTGATTCAAAGGAAGTATCTCTTCATCTCTTATGTCTTCAAGAGAGGTATTTTCTATTTCTTATTCTTTTGAATCTGATTCTACACTGATTTTTATAGTGATTAACTTAATTTCTTTGTTTTAAAGAAATTAACAACTCGACGTAGGGTCTTTTGATCTGAATCAGTATAAATATTTATGTTGAATCTTTTTTCCTATTGATAGCCTCCTTCTCAAGCTAGGTCGAACCAAGCTTAAAATGGTGAGTATGGTGGATGGTGGATTTGCGGAAGCTTGGTGTTTAGAAGAAATGGCTATCGAATTTGGTGATCTAATAGTGCGATAAAGGTTCTTTGTGGAGCTCTAAAAGAGGTTATGCCAACTCTAGAGAAAGGGGTGCTAGAGGGACCTCTTGAGATGCTCCAGCAAGTGACTAAGAGAAGAAGATTGGCTCAAAAATAATTTTGGCAGCATAACATTATCATTCTAAAAGTCATAAATACATAGGGGAGACACCTCTATTTATAGAGTAAGGTGTCTCAAAAATGGTTAAAACCCTGGAATTCTAACATGCACTAAAACCCTAAAAATGCTATCTTGGTGAAGGAGATTTTAACATGTGACAATCCTTACTCTCACAAAACAAACCACTCATGTGTTGCCATGTGAAAAGCTACTTTATGAAAATCCTCTCCAATAGGATAATGACACATGGCCATTACCTATGTAAGAGAACTCTCCATTAAAGAGCTTGCCAAGTGGCACATGTGGGATGCTCCTCCTAAGCTAGCTTGATTAACATAATTAAACATTAAAGAGTTGCTTAAGATATAATGCTCCCTACTTAAACAAGATTGTTTTTAAAACCCTACACTACTTGGCCCTTTATACAAGGCCTAGAAGAAACCTACACTACTTGGCCCTTAATATAAGGCCTTACTATTCATAATCTACTAAAGATACTCCATTGTGGCCTAAAAGAAAAGAGTTTTGCCTCACCTTGCAAAGATGACTCTATCTCTTAATGAAAGTGCTTGGCCATGCTAGGGGGGTATGCCATCACCTATCTTCCCATTTCTTTGTTAACGCAAGAAACATTATTTCTCTGCTTTGACTCTTCGCGAATTTTATAAGATTTCTATTTGCACCAGTGCACATGAGATGTGGGAAATATTGTGAGTAACTCATGAAGGAACAGACGACGTAAATAGGGCATGCAAGAACTGCTTGATCCAAGAATACAAAATGTTTCGTATCTAGTAAGGAGAAACCATCTATGATGTCCAGAAGCAATTAATACACATCATTAATTATCTCACGGGTTTAGGTAAAAATTTCGACACTGACGACCATCACGAGGTCACAGAATCTTGCAACAATGTACACGACAGATTTATTTGGAAAATTATGGGAGCACGAGCTTGAACTGGACAGATTAAATGAAGAAGAAGATCAATGAGTCTTGAACCTAGTATGAAACCTTTATGCCACTTCATTCTTATCCACATATTGTTTTTCCCTCTACTTGTGAAACATCATCTTACCTTAATGATTTGTAAGCTCTGCTTCATCTTAGCCTCCCACTAGAGATTTATTGTATTTTTACACTTCATGGTCTTTATCTTTCTTAGCTTGCTCGATACCAAGCAATCTCACTATTTTCTGCAACCTAGGATCTACTAATTGCTTCTCTTCCACCCATCCAAGAAAACACTAGATATGGCCATATGACTATATCCAATGACAGTTCTCCTAACACTACATGTATCCACATAACTTTGAACCTCAACATTGCTAGGATGTAGAACCAAGTTGATTTTCCTCAAACGTTGTTACACTTGCATGCGCTGCTATCTTCCATTTGTTTTAACCTCTGGATTCAACTCCTTTTGGAAAACTTGTGGTATTTGATCCCAAACTTGTCCTTGAATCTCTCTTCTTAGTCCAAACGTTGCTAAACTGTAACATCTTTTCTTAGACCACTAACCCAAACTTATCTTTCCTCGCTCACCGATATACATCATGTCACAACTTCATACCTTTGAGGCGAGAAGTTGTTTCAAAGGCCTCATCCAACCCTTGTAAAGGTAAGCAAGCCAAGTAACCTTGAATCTGCATTCTTCTACCACTTTAGACACTAAACACAAACCACACAAACGCATACAAGACAAACAAGGACATAGAAAGAAAAACTCCATCATCTCCTAACAACAAAACTTTTTTGTCTATCACCATTCTTTCCCCAAACCATTAGAATTTAGAAAGAAAAACAACCTTTAATCTAGTCATGAGTGTGCACCCTCATTATTTTATCAAGATGTTTTCTGTTCTTAATACTTTCGGTTCCATAATTAAGCCCGCAAGACATGACAAACCCACAACCCTCAGGTCATCCTAAGGACGAACTGCTTTGATACCATAAATGTAATATCCCAATTTTAGCAATTTAAAAACTAATAAAATAGGATTGTTTTACTATATGAGTCGAAACAGAAGATCCAATGTATAAAGTATATTAATACAGTCATAGAACAGATAGGACTGTAAAAGTATAACATTTATACAAACCAACTAAAAACCAATTATAATTCTAAGCATGAACCACTCACTTACAACAACTTCCACAAAAACCTTTCACCATCCTAAAAGATGCCTCCTTATCCTCTAGAGGTGCCTTTGACACTACAACCACATATGCTCCCACCGAATAGGTGATCATCACAAAAGAAAGACAAACAACACATAAACACAAAATAAGGGTAAGCTAATGTGCAAAAGAGATAATCATACATATTTGTATTTAAATCATGCCAAATACTTACAAACATGTTATATAACATAACTCTGATATATATTCACACGAGTAGTTGACACTAAAATCAATTATTCAGATACATGCATCTGACATTGGATCCCTTGGCGGCCTGCACCTGCAAATGGTTCCCAAACTCTATAGAGTTTGGCCTTAAGGTAAATCCCATGGGCGCCTAGGACTTGATCAAGTCCAGTGGCTAGGATCTCCTTTATCTCTTCATCATATAATCTACTCTGCTCAACTTGAACGTTAGTAGTTATTAGAGAAAGGATACTAATCCAATAATGAATCTTTATCATCTTATATACCCATAATAACAATTTTATCTCAATTCATAGTAAGAAGGACTATAAAACCTTGTTCAAGTATACACAGAACATCCAAGTAACCAAAATAGGAAAACATAGCAATTGGCGTTATACATGAAATACATCCAAACGGTGAAAACCATTTCTCTAATCACAAACTTCAAAACAAAGATTGCACCAGTCAAAATGAATATTCATTTGTCTAGGATTAGCTGTCAAAATTTCAGCTTAATCCAACCGTTAACGAAGCGGGAATCTTTATTTTACCAATAAGATGCAGTGTTGAAAACTGGGTAGCAGAGTCAGCACCAGAAAGTGGCACCCAACACTGATCAATTCGAAAAAACCAGCGCTCAGCGCCACTTGGTCAGCGCTCAACGCCAATTGATTCGTAAAAATGAGCGCTCAACATTGCCACGTGAGGCTTAGCGTTGTATCAGATATCAACAACATCAATTTTGCAGTTTTTGAAAATCTAGGCCTGTTCCATAGCTCAAATTGGCAATTCTCCTTTAGATACTATTTTAAAATAGTCTTTAAACCATGGATTTAATACTAGTTTGATCAATGACTTAGATCCTAAAATTCTATATTACTACCAATTCAAGCAACAACATAGAAATCAAGAATTACACCTCAATTTAAGCACAAAAATAATCAATCAAAATTATATCAATTCAGAACACCAACAATCCAAGGAGAATTTTACAAATTAGAGATTACTCAGTTCAACACAAGCTTAAAATTAGCTTCCCTTACTTGTTATCCTGCTTAGGCAGCTCTATAAATGCTAAACGCCTCTAATTCCATAGGATGCTCTATCTACACATATTGTTATGATCATTGATCAATAGAGACTCATATTGATGATTAGAACGATGCATGCAAGCTGAAAAGGTTCACATGCGACAGAAAACATAAATAGACCAAAAAAAGGGTGAAAATCAACTTATGCGAACAAAAAAATTGATCACTCCAACTTGAAGAGCTCGCCAAGAGGATCAATCCTACGTTCTCAGTTCTTCAATCAAACGATCTGAGAGACAAACACCTAGAGAGAAGTCAGAGACCTCTAGAAAAATGGTTTCTAAAGAGATAGTGTGTTTTAAAATAATGAAACTCTTTTAGAACGATTATATTTATATTAAAACCTTTTAATATTAAAATAATATAGTCTCACTATTTTTAAACCTCTATCACTTCTAAAATGCCATTTTCTAGGGTTTAACAGTTGTGCTCAGATTCTATGAATGAAAAAATAATTATAGGATTATCATATATATCTAAATCATATACTTCTAAAATGTGATAATACAAGTGCCATAAATCTAACTAAAAATTTCATAACGCACTCTAGAACAAAGCACATATAAATTAGACATAATTTCTTGAGGGATCATATAAGTAAAGGCAATTGTGTGATAGAATATGTAGACACTAAGAATCAATTATCTAATATATTCATCAAACCTCTTACCAAAGATAGATTTTATAAACTTATGAGGGATTTGGGAAGATTAGAAGTAGCTTAAGAGAGCTTAAAACTGAATTATCTCAATTTTTGAAAAACATCGCACAAATAATCAATTATCACAAGGATAATTGATTATCCATTTTTGCAATAAAATTCCAAAACCTACTAGAATAATTGATTATCATGGAACATAATAGATTATCTTGACCTTAGTTTAAAATTGTAAAATCTCCCTAGAATAATTGATTATCAGTTTCTCATAAATTCTGATTCTCAACAGTTTTGAAATAATAATCGGTTATCTCCTTCAGATAATCGATTATCTCACGTCATTGGGTGCAAAATTTTCAAAAACTAGTCGTTGTAACGGCTAGATTTGCATTGAAACTTGTAATTTGACAATTGGGCACTCTTTCTCTATAAATCATGGTCAAAATTTCACTATTAGTTCTGAATCCCTTTTTAGATACCTAACCACTTTATTTTCTCTCAAAAACTTCCAAGCTTATCTTCTCCGAAACCTTGCTAAAATCAATGGCAAAAGCATGTCGCAGCAAAATTCCTACTTGTTGAAGAACTGCATCACGTCCAAATCAACCTACCACACAAAATGCTTCAATTAAGGGGTGGATTTCCAATGAAGAATGCATATTAGAGTTCATAACTCTTTGGAATGCATGGACAAGCTAGCAACAAGGAGTAAAATTCTTTGCCAATGGTTTAACCCTCTTATCACCCCAAAATTCATCAAATCCCAATGGTTTACCAATCATAGATTTACGATTCCAACTCTTCTTGCTGAACAAGGAGTAAAAATCTTTGTAGAAATGTAGAGAGCATTCTATCCAGATTTGGTTCGGGTTTTCTATTACAACTATAGATTCAAAGATGGAGTTGGTTTCACCAAACTAAAAGGAGTGGATGTCATCCTTGACGATGATATTTGGGAAAATGTTGCCAAGTTTCCCAATCATGAAGGCACTTCTCCCATTTTGACTATTAGGATTGATAGGTTTAACATAATCTTTTCCTATAGGTCTTTTCTTAGAAAATCTGACCAAGAGATCAGTAAACAACTGCTTGTAGGACCTCTGAAAGTGGATGGACGTCTTCTTCATTATCTTAGTGTAGTGAAGTTGACCTCACGATCATATATGCTTTGCTAAACCACATTCCCATTAATTGGCCAAGCGTCATTTTAGATACAATGCTCAAAGAAAAGTGTCTCCCTCAGTATTCATTACCATACTCCTTATTGATCTCTTGAATATAAGAGTACAAAGGCGTAAACACATCTGATGAACAATTTCATCACACCACTGATGCAAACAAAATTTCATATAACTCCTTGAAACAAATGAAGTTCATTCACCTTGGAGACTTATATATTCACAAAGATGAGAGGCCATAATATGACAATGAAGAAGACGAATTTCCTCCTTCTGATCCTACACCTCCTGCTGCACCTAAGGATGGCAACGGGGCGGGGCGGGGACGGGTTTCGTTATCCCATACCCATCCCTTTAGAAAAATTCATCCTCATACCCATACCTAAATCCAACGGGTATCAAACTTTTGTCCCATCCCCATCCCCATTGGGTAACTGTATAATCTTGTACCCATACCCGTACCTGTTTTCTTACTACTTCAATATTAATTTTAAATAATTTTATAAAATAATAAAAAATTATGGTAAAGGAAACATAATATTAGCAAATATTCAATATTCGGAGGATGGTTATTTCTTCAATATCAAATACTTTGAAATATAAATTAAATTGTTTATATTTTATATTAGAATACCAAATAAAATTTCATAAGAACCAAAACATTTATTAAATTTGCAAACTGCAAACATTAATGAAACCTAGTTGATAAAGTTTAAAAATAATTTTAAAAAAATATAAAAGGAAAACAAATATTTAAATTAAAATATATTTTAAATGTTTGTTTACTTCAATTTTTTAAATTCTAATGAATCTCTTTTTTATACACTAATAAAAATTATAATACATCATTTGATCAAAATGAAGCAAAGAACAAATAATAAACATAATAATAAAATTTTGATATAGATCTTGTATATTTTAAACTCCAATGTATGTTGGATGGTGATAAAAAACAATATTCATGGCAATTACATTAAATTTTCATATTTTAGTAAATAAAATTTATTTACACAATTATAGTGAAAAAATTACAGTATGATTGATAATGAGTTAGAAAATAAAAAATAATTAGATAAAATATATCGAAATAGTATTCTACATGATGAAAATAAACAACAAATAAAAATATTAAAAAAATTAACAAATGTGTGTCTTAGAAACAATTTGAGAGACTATTGAAAGAAATCGCACAAAGGAAAACAAATGTATAATGTAACATCCTATTTAATAAATAAACTTAATTAAATGAAATATCACATACAATATAATATAAAGAACCACACAGAGAAGTATATATGTATCAACCATGATAGTTATCCATAAATATATTGGAAGAAAAGACTAGGCACACCAAGATGCCATGAACAGATTTAAAAAGGTTAAACAAATGTCTAAAGGCTTGCTCAAAAGCAAGGGATTACAAAATAATAAAAACTCCTCAAACGTGGCTCAACAGTGAGCCCAATACCATACCCAACTAAGCTGTAGCATTTTCGTTGCTACTGCGATCACCAAGAGTTTCCATATCTGCTCACACCAAGGGATTGCTGATCATTGCAAAAAGGAAAAACCACACAAGAAGACAAACACAAGCAAGAAGGGTTAGCTAGAGTAAAAGGTTTTTATCATACAATTAAGCATACAATTTAAAAGTCAAGAACACATAAATCAACCAAGCATGTGATAACAAACAAGCCAGACTCTAAGACTCAATTATTCGGATACATATAATTGATCGGATTCACTAGATGTTTGCACTTGTGGTGGCCTCTACTACTCTACAAAGCCATTGCCAATGGGTTTCATCCTACCATGCACAAGGTTAGCCTTCAAACATCTAAAGCCATTATCCTACCAAAGACTAGAGCCTCTTGTTACTCTCACCACTTGAATCAGTTTGCTCTACATGAGACTAACTGACTCTTTAGAGTTTTAGGATGCAATCCTTACTTGAATCCTTACCTAATTATATATACTACGACACCACCATGAAACCTTACCAAGAGGTTCATGGAATTACGTCCATCACATACGGCACCACCATGAAATCTCACCAAGAGGTTCACGGAATTACGTCCATCACATACAACACCACCATGAGATCTCACCAAGAGGTTAATGGAATTACGTTAATCTCATACCATAACCATGCCTCACCAACCAACCATAGATTTATCAAGCATAACAATCTCATGCCAATATCCAACCAATCAACCAATCATGATTCATGCACTTATTCATACTAAGCTCATCAATTCCAGTCCCAATATATCATATAGAACATACAAGGCATCATACTTAAACTATTTAAAGCCACAAACCAACCAATCATGAAGTTTAACTGGAATGGGAAAGAGAAGAGGAGGGTGAAGTTTAACTTACATGAGGGGAACGTACAACAAGCTTGGAGGAAAGGAGGAGCTCACTGAAACCCTAGCAGAGCTCTTTGCTTCAGTAGTGGAAGGGGAAGGGTTCCTATTTTTTGAGAATGGGGTAGAGTGAGGGGGTTAGGGCTGGAAAAAGGTTTTGGGCACCCTATGGGCTGGCCTTAGGCCCAATAGAGTAGGTTAGGCCCTTAAACATTAGGGTAGAAATAAAGTGAGCCTTACATATAATTAAGGGTATGATAAGATGAAAAACACCTTAGAGATCTAAGAAAACTTTTCAAATATCAACATATATACTCAATGGTTGAGAAATAACAAAAATGGTTTTAGCGAAACAAAAAGAGTTCTTCAAATGAAACAAAAATTAATAATAAGTAAAGAATATTTTTTTTATATTACATAGTAAATGAAAGGTTTATGCTATTAAACACTTAAATTGAGAGTATTAAACATTCTCATGTGAAAGAAAAATATACAATAAATAAAAATATTAAAAAATAATAGAAATATTCAAATAAGAGACATAATTTTTTTTTATTGACATACATCATTTTAACATAATTACATAAAGTTTATGATAAGATGAAAAATATATTAGAGATGCGAATGAGTTTCATAAAAAACCAAATAATTAGAAGAAATAAAAAAATAGAAAAGAAAAAAAAATATATATATATATATATATGTATATATATGGTTACTTAATTAATTTGAATATTTTAATAATTTAAACGAGGAGGAGATATGGCGGGAACGGGTATTATGGCGGGGATATGTACATCCTCATACCTATCCCCATACCCAATTGAAAAAGTCGAGAATTCCTCATACCCATACCCAGTCAATGCGGGGATTCCCCGTCAAAATGGGGACGGGTTCGGGCAATACCCACGAGGGCGGATTTATTTGCCATCTCTAGCTACACCAAATGTTGGCTCTTCTAGTGGTGTTAGATCCTCCTTTTTCTTTAGAAGACAACATCTTAAGCAGGCTAAAAGAATTATTTCTTCTTTCCAATTCTCGTCATGAAGAAGTTGTTGGCTTAATTAGGGGGGTAGATACTAGAATATCAAATCTAGAAAATAGGTTTGATGAGGAATTCACTCATGGTAATGAAGATAATGAAAATGATGACATGAATGCAGAGTTTTAGGGGGAGTTTTCCTATTCTTGCTTTATGGTTTGCTACTTAATTGTATTTTTCCCTTCTAATAAATTTATCAATGTTAGAAAAATCATCTCCTTCTTATGTTTTTATGATTATCTGATATAGGGGGAGTTTATCTCTTATGGCCTTTAATCTAATGATCAAAAAGGTGGAGAAAATTTTAAAGAAAACATTGAAATTAACTTATTTAAATATTGTCTTTGTAAGTCTTTTAATTGTGGGACATTACAGATACTTTAATCATATTATTTGATCATCATAAAAAAGAGGGAGATTGTTGGCTAAAGCAGAAGACTTAGAGATTCTGAGTGTTCTTAAAATAGCTTTGAAAAGCCTAGTATGGATAGAGCGATAACTTTTTCTAAAGGGATTCTTGGGAGATTCGATGTTATTGTTGTTGCTAGGAAAGTTGGTTTGTTCTCTGCGTGATTCAGAGGAAGTGTCTTTTCATCTCTTGTGTCTTCAAGAGGAGTGTTTTCTATTTCTTATTCTTTTTAATCTGATTTCACTATGATTTTTATAGTGATTAAGTTAATCTCTTTGTTTAAAGAGATTAACAACTACAGTAGAGTCTTTTGATCCGAACCAATATAAATGTTTATTTGAATCTTCTTACCTATCTCTTTAATTTATCTGTTCTTGCCTTTAAAGGAATTGAGGCTTTAATTTAAACGGTAAAATTTGGGAAAAATTTTAAAAGTATTAATTTTATTATTAATAAACCAATTCACACACCCCCTCTTTGTCCATTAACAAATGATTTCGCTGCTTAATTACAACAACGTTGAAATGGAGAAAGGACTAAGAACTTAACTCAAACTGAGAGGTTGTGGCTTATGTTGGCTCTAAATACCACTTGATGATCCCTTTTTCATGTGCTTGATGGAAGAAGGAGGCTTCATGGATGGATACAACGAAATAAAATGTAGAAAGGTGTTTTCGGTGGTGGTGATGAAGGAACTCTAAGAAGGTTAGGTCAATCTTAAAGGAAGAAGGCTATAGGAGATTTTACAAAAAGCTCTAGCTAGGTGACTCTCAAGTGCAAGTGTGGAGTGATCTCAATAGCAATATCTTACACATCCAAAAGTGATTTTATTAGTGGTAGGGGCCTTCATTTATAGTAGAAGGCAAGCTTCAAAGGTAAGCTAAATGTGCAACAAAATGGAATGCAAATGCAAGCTAGAAAAATGACGCCTAGATCTAAATCTAACCTCATAGATCGACAATTCTCATATCACTAGCCACATGTCATGGTAACACCTTCCTCATTTACAACATGTACTAAATATGCAATGCATGGACAAGCTAGCAACATTCTCAACCTTGGCTTTTGGAATTGGGCTTGAATGAATCCAATTTCAAAAGATATGTGAGTTATGATCCAAGCTGCTTTCTAGATGTTTTACACTTTATTTTGAAATCATGGCCTAAACACTTGGCCCAATTGAAATCTACACTAATGAACCTTTGATTGGGATTATAGTTTGGCCCAAGTCATCAGTTATGTTTTTATGCATTATAAAAAAACTCACCTTCTAAAACAAACATTTACCCTTTTTAGAAGTAATTTGTAAATTAAAACAAAAGTTCACATTACCAAATTTTACTTTTTGATTTGGACAATTTACTTTAAAAAAGTGTTTTTCAATAACTTGTTAATAAGAATGTTTGTGCTATTGTCATAATTAAGTGGTGGGGAAAGTTATCCTTCCATCTTAATGGTGGGTAAATAGTGGAAGATGGGTTGAATAATTTCATTAATGAGTTGAAATGTATAGATGCATGATAAGTCAAGGAGAAGAGTGAGTATTGAAGTTGCAAAGAACGAAAGGAGATGGTGTGGATAAGAGGTGGTAAGTCATAGAGGAAAGTTGTTGAAGGATATAGTCGTAGAGGAATAACTATATATACAAGGGTTCTTCTTCTTGCACCTCCCTATTTTCTTCATGCACCTATAAAAGTGAAACTCCCAAACTACTCCTCATTAAAAATATAGAAAACATGCCTACATGTCCCGGACACCCAATCCAAAAAGTAAGAAAAAGAAAATTGCGGAACAGGTGTTTTAGAAGGTATTTTTGGATTTGAAAATATCTTCTAAAACACTTGTTCCGTAATTTTTTTTAATACCCAGTGTAACACCCCATTTAATTCAATAAACGAAATTAAAGGAAGCGTCATATAAAGATAATAAAAAAGACTCCTTACAACCCAAGACACACCACGATGCCCGAAAGGAAACTAGATAAAAAGTTTAACAGAAAATATAGAAATAAAAAAGACAAACAGGTACATGGGCCATAGCCATAAAGGAAGGCCCATCAAGAACATGAAGCCCAGCCCATGCAGACTATGCGGCAGAATCATCTCTCCTATATTGACCACGAGTACCTCTCGCATCTGCTCCCATCAATAAATTGATAATCATCGCAAGATTAGAAGAACAACATACAGAGCAATCAAATAAGCAAAGGGTAAGCTAGAGCAAAAAAGATTTTTTTATCATGCAATCAGATATACCTTCACAGTCCAATAAACATATATCACTCAAGCATGTTATGACCTTTCAATCAATACACTAAGACTCGACTTGACTCATCTGGATACATATAACCTGGTCGGATTCAGCGGATGCTTGCACTTGTGGTGGATACCTCTGCTCACCCCCGAGCTATGTGTTACAAGTGTTACAATGAATCATTTCCCTCACACACAAGGTTAGCCCTTAATGAGTTTCAGGCCTCTTGCTACTCTCACCACAGGAGTCAGTCTGCTCTAAGTGAGACTAACTGACTCCTTAGAGTGTCAGGATGCGATCCTTACCTTGAATCCTTACCAAGTTATATAGATGGGGCACCACCATAGACACCCACTAACAAAGGCCATGGAATTACGTCCCGACCACTGAAGCACGACCCTAAAACCCCACTTAGAGATTTCAAGGAATTACGCACTGACCATGGACCAATCATAATCAAACAAATAATATTTAACATTCACATTTAAATATCTCATGCCGAACTTTACCATCCATCCTCATCTGTATTCCATGTTGAATCCATCTCATTCATCCTTCCCAAACCACGAAGGTATAAGTGTATTTCATACCAACACCATGCCATATCCATTAACCAACTCATCATTTTAATGTCATGGATCATCCCATATAAACATCATACTCACATCATGTTAAAACTAATGAATCACAATCATTACCATCTCATGCGTACAAAGTCACTCAATTTGTAACCCATGAACCACATCACTCATGCATAAACAATCAGAACATACTTTAATACAATAATTCAGCCATACATGTGATATTCGTCCAATAACACAGAAGAAATCAGAACAAGGCGCATCCTCGCCCAAGTCTCGCTCAGGCTGAGGGTGCTTGCTTAGGCGAGAGGTTTCCCTCGCCCAAGCGGACTCCCCTCGCTTAGGCGAGAAGTCAAGGAATGGGAACAGTGACTTCCTGCAAGATCTCGCTTAGGCGAGCCCTCCTCACCCAAGCGAGAATGCATCTCGCTCAAAATGGGGACTCATCGCTTAAGCGACTTCTTGCGCAGAAATCCTGGGCGAACCCCTGTTAGTCTCGCCTAGGCGAGACAAGCTTGCTTGGGCGAGATTATCAGTCCTCGCCACTGTTCGTACCTGTATCAATTGTATTTCACACACAAACGATAATACCAACTATCCCATGCATCCATAGTAGCATACTAGTTCAAGAATCATGAAACACAAGCAAGACAAACGATGAGCACATTAAACAGAAAGGATTCTAGCTTCCCTTACCTGGAAAATGCTAGCCAAACGACCTCGACACTTAAGCGAATGAGCACGAAAGTTCCCTAAGCAGATTTAAGAGGTGAGCAGAAACGAGGTCGAGCTAAACTTGAATCTGATTGAACTTCAAACCCTAGCAGAGCTCTGGGAAAGGGAAAGGAGAGTAGGTAAGTTACCGTTTTGCAAGAAGAAGCATAAATGAAAGAGGTTAGACTGCCTTAGTGGCTTTGGACACCCTATGGGCCAGTACTTAGGCCCAACAAATGGGGCTAGGCCCCTTTAAATTTTTAAGGCAGAAAAAGAGGATTTTACACCTAGACCAAAATATATAAAAACTTTCCACAACAAATGTTCCTAAAGGTATTTTCAGATTTGAAAATGTCTTTCAAGGCACTTGTTTTGGAATTATTTTGTTGTATTCCAGAATAACAGTTTTGGAAAATATTTTTGAATATGGAACTATGTTAAGAAACACTTGTTCTACTAATTATTTTGTATTTTAGAATGACTATTCTGGAAGGTATTTTTGGATCCATGATTACTACTTGCACCCCATACTCAAAGCAAAAGACTAAAATACTTTTCCTTGTTGCATCTCACACACACTACCGTTGTAGTATTATACCCATTGTCATTGCGCCTCCATTCTTCATTGTCGTTGCACTAAGACACATATATAAGGAAAGAAAAACTAAAACGATGGTCTTTAACGTCTAGAATTATTGTTCTAGAAATCCTTTTTTCAAAACGCATCTCATATGTTCCGGAAACTATTATTCCGAAAAACTCATCCCGGAAAGCATCTCATGCGTTTTAAAATGTTTGTTTCAAAAATCTGTGAAAAATTTATTTTACAATGCATTTCATATATTTTAGAGAACTAGTTCTAGAAATTCTGTTTCAAAAGTCTTATTTTGAAGATATTTGGAAATCGCACATCGACTACAGATAAGATCACCTTATAGTATATAACTGAGATGTTACAAGTCAGTTTTGTAAGGTTGAATTAGACTTAAAACTCACTTCTAACAAAGATTTTTTTCCAGAAATCATATTTCCGAAATTCCACAATAATTTGCTCAAGAAAATTTCTAAAAAAAATAATCCAAAAATCTCAACAATGTATGAAGAATAATATGATCAATTTAAAAAGTAAAAGGGTGAAGAAAGAAAAGTCCCTAACGCTTTCGGTACTCTCTAGTTATGCAGTGTTGGTTCAGCTCAGCAAAGAAAAGGAAGGAATAATACTTGGAGTGAAAAATAAAGTGAGAAGCCCAGGAAAAAATAAAAAGCTGCAACATGCAAAATTGGATGCTTCTTCCTGCCCCTCCGTGTTTTCTTCTTGCACGCCATAAACTTAATATTCCCAAATTAAGCTAATTTTTCAATAAATTAGACTTGCAGAAACCACATCTAAAATTATATTGGAAAAAGGAAGAAAAAGTAGTACAAATAAAGTAAAAAACTACATCAAAATTTACTTGAATAACAAACTTATAAAAACAAAATTCATAATTACTACTAATAATTAATTAAAAATAAATTTAATTAATTACAGTAGGTCTTAATGCAAGTTACTAAAATTTAATAGATTAAACTGTCAAATAATCAATCTAATTGTCAAATAGTTGATTAAATTGTAAAATAATCAATGTGTGTGTTATAATTATCTAATCAGCTAAAAGCAATATAATATTTACTTAACATAACGATTATTATTTTATAGATTAGTTTTTCAACTTAAACCTAACACGAAATAATCAATTAAACTAATTATTAATTAGATTAGTTAAGTTAGATAATGACTCATCCACAGATTTTAACATGTTTCCTAGTTATTCATACTTTATCAATATTATATACAAACAACATTAATAAGAGAATTATTTTGCCCAAAAATAAATTTACTTAGGTTCGTGAGATTTCTTCGCCAAAATTAAATAAAGAAAATTTCTTTCAATTTTTTTATTTTATGAAAAATATAAATTCATTAGTAATTGCAAGAAAAAATAATAATAAATAACATTAAATGCTACTTTTATTTTCTTTTAGTAGAAAACATAAAAACAAAAATGGACGTGACAATTTTGAATAATTTTATTTTAGTTGTATGCCTATTGAAAGTTTATTATCTATAGCTACGTATAAAGGATTTCTTTTTTTTTTTTTTGTTTACTCTTTTTAATTTTTTACCTTCAAATTAACTTTTTCGTTTTTTATTTAACTAATTTTTTAGTTTAATCGGTTCTTTCAAATTTAATCAATTTTTTAAATTAAATAAATGAAAATAATCTACTAAATAAATAAAAATCATCTACAAAATAAATAAAATTATCTAAAATTAAATTACAAAGTTTATTTATATTTTTTTTATAATTATAATTTCATTATTTTTTATTATTATAAAAAAAGTGAATATACGTATGTATTTTCACTAGTATATATAAATAAGATAAGAATTGAACCTTATGATTTATTAGGCTAAGAATATGCCCTCAACACTTGCTACCCTTTACCCTAAAGGATTCTTCATCTACCAACTTGTTTTTATTTAATTTAAGACAACAAAATTAAGGCTTGTAATCAAGAATAAAGATTAATTTATTACCTAATAAAATAGTAAGTCCATCAAGTAAATCGAAGAATCAACTTAAATTAGCCTCATTTAAAAACATAATCATAAGCAAATTTTTTTATTATATATACTAAGAATCTATCATTCCATAATTAAAGATCAATTCTATCGGACATTAAAACACAAGAATTGTTGTTTTCTCTCTCCAGAAATAACTTGTAGATACATAATTAATAGTGAATTGAATCAAACTTAAGTAGAATAGAATAAAAACTCCACCTGCATTCCTTCCTTAATTGCATTAAATTTATTTCTTTTGTGCTACTTGTGCATTATATATAAAAGAAAGTTTCCCAAAAAGAGATATTTACCACCTACATAAATCCTTACAAGAAAATATTTTATTAGTAACCAATTTTAGTAATCAAAAGTTGTTAGTCATTATAATGACAAATTTAGATGTCAATTTAAAAAATAAAAATTTTATTGGTTACTAAAATAATCACTATTATAAATAAAAAATTATAATTGGATTAATTAATTAGAAACCAATTTAAAAATTAAGTCATTTTGGTAACCAAAACTTAGGTAGCTAATTTTTAGTCACCAATATTTTTTTACTTTGTGAATCGGTATCTAAATTAGTCACTATAGTGACTAACAACTTTTGTTCACTAAAATTGGTTACTAATGATATATTTTCTTATAGTGAATCGAGTTGTAATTTTCCTTGAACAAGGTTAGTTCAAATACTTTCTGAGGTTGTTTTTGAATTATTACCTAATTCATGAAAATAATGCTTAGCATATATCTTAGCTCACCTACACCTAATAGCTTTGTTGTTTTTTTCAAAACAAAGTCATGTCAGTTTGACAAAACTTAACCATGTTTATATTTTTTTAAATTTCAGGTTGTTCCTGTAATAAGAATACCAAAAAGCACCACTTTGGTAAATAAACTAAGAGTGACTTTATAAAAATTATTGAAATTATTGACATAAATAAATTGGTAGGTCATTTGAATTTATTGATGAAATTTATCGACAAATTTTGAAATTTCAATTACCAATAGATTTTACCGATAGACATATTGTCATTGGTAAAATTTGTCAGAAAATCCATCAGTAGTACTGATTTCAATTATTTACGGATATTTCCATTGATAAAATTCATCGATAATTACATACTATAAAATTTGTCGATAAAATTCATCGATAATTTAAAATTCTTATTACTGAAAAATTTGTCTATCCATAAAAAAAATGACAAATTTCCCATCAAAATCTGGCAAGAAATTATTCCCAACACCCAAACCTCACCTTACCTTCACTTTTTCCTTTTCTTCTTTTACCTAACACACAATACCTACACAAATTCTCATCACACTCTTCCTCCTCTCCAATCCCATTCATACATGTTCCCATTCCCCTCGCACACACTCTCTTCCATCATCAATCTCCATCACCACTGCATAATATCATCATAAATTTATCATTCAAATAGAGGCACACAATTTCTCTTTTCCCAACTTCAACTTCTCCTTTGATACACATCTTCTTCTTCATTCTTAAATATCTCCATCTTTGTTTATCTATCTCCTTCAATATTTTGGTAAGGTTCTAGTGGGGTTCTGGCAAGCTTCAACCTCAACAATGACGATGGGAGTCGTCGCAGGTATGCCTTAAGTCTTCTTCACTCATGCCTCAACACCTTTACCCTTCGACAGGAAATATATTAATTTTCTCTGTATTGCCTAACCCTCGTCAAAGTGAGGTCCCCTTCAGCGAAGCCATCGCGACCACCAATGTCCTCTGTTGAACCCTCATCGGGTTGGGCTATCTTCGGTAACAACCATTGTTCATATTCTTCGTTCAATTTCGTTACAAATTCCCTAACGTCAGAGCTCAAATTCTACGACTATCATTGTTGACACTAATAAGGATAATTTGTTTCCGCCTGTTCGGTCCCTCTATTTCTCTAGTTGGGTCTCTGAAAAGCTCATTGCATCACCATTTTTGTTTTACTGATTTAGAAATTCCCCTCTTATGTTGATTTGAATTGTTGTTGCCTTTTGTTCATCATTGGAGTATGAGATTTCTTATTAATGTTGTAAAGGTGATTTTGGTAAAAATAGAAAAATAAAAGGAAGAATGAGGGACGGGGAAGAAGATGAACTAAATCGTGGTGTTTACCAGCAAATTTTTTCGTTGGTTATTACTAAGGGATTTACCTATGAATTTTATCGTCAGTAATTACCAACAGAATTCTTGTTCCGCTGGTAAAATTTATTGATGGGAATTTTAACGACAAATATTTTACAAACATTAATTTTGATTTACCAACGGATTTTAAGATAGTAAAAACAATCTTAAATGCGGGTGATGAGAAAGTGTCTTATAGTGAATATAAAATGAAATCATATTTAATTTAAAACAACAATTAACTGTTAGTTGTTAGTTTTTGTTAGCAATGAGAATTAAAGACATGACATTCGCCTCTTTTCCCTTCCTTTTAATCAATATACCGCCTTATCACTAAGATGATATCAGTTTAATATCAAACCAAACTAACTTTTATTCTTCATTTAAAAACTTGTTGGGTAACAAATTAAATAGTAGATATACTTGAAAAATATAAAAATTTTGAAAAAAAAAATAGATAAATATCCAATTTTATTAGATAATTTAAATTTAATTAAGATAAATTAAAATTAATGAAGACTTAATTACAATTTAATTTTAATTTACAGGTTCTTATTTGAACCAAAGAGCTATAAGGAATTACTTTTGGAGATTCTAAAATATTTCTACAGATTTTATTCCAGTTTCAAAATACTAAAGTTTGTGCTGCCAAATAATAAATAAAATATTCAAAGGCTTTTTTTTTTCCTTTGATTTTCAGAAGTGAAACATTTTGAAAAGTTGATATGTTTTGGACATTAAGTATATATAGAATCGCCTTAGGGAATTTGTAAATGACATTGAAAAGCAAAATTTTATTTTGTAACAAATTTTCTCATCTGTGATTAAAAGTTAGAATTTTGTAGGTATATGGAAAGGTGAGGTGCCAACCCATTGAAGCATTTTGTTTGGCATTGTGCAGTCACCAAAGCTAACTGCTTCCTCGTTATGGTAACATCTGTCCCATTAGAACAACTGACTCAGTGCACTCTGGCCGAAAGCCTCATAATAATGCTCACTCACTCACTCACTCACTCATCATACCTTTTAAATTTACCAAGTTTTCACTTTCTATCCTTTATAACTACCACCTTTCTTTTAACAACCTAGCATGAGTGAAGGGCTAGATAGCAGCAATAACCCTTTTATCAAACTCAAAACAGTCACTATTTGCTCCCTCTAACACCAGCAACTATTCAGTGCCACCACACTAACCACCCTATTAATATTTCACATTGTACAACAACATTAACTCAAAAGTAAGATATAAAACTCATAAATGCATTGGTATATTCCCTCCATAATGTGTTAAGAAAGTATTTGTTGATTCGTTAATTATTGTTGTGTGGAGAGTGATTAAAAAAAAGTATGGTAGATAAATATGCTCATTCTTCAAGTGGGGACCATGGGATCGATGTCCTTCATGAGAGAGCAGACAGGTCTATGGAGATCCATTATTGAGTATCTCTATGGCAATGGCAAATAATGCATTACAGAGAGAAGCATATGCCATGTAGCATGCTATAGCTAACTTAATTATTAAAGCACACAACAGTACTTGTTCGCTAATAATTATTAAACCAGGAACAAAGGTTGTTGTTGTTGTTGAGGTCGCATGAGTATTATATGATGGGAAGTGTGAAGAAGGGTTTAGAAGAAACATGGCACAAGATGGGTTCTTGTTGTTTTAGCTTATGAGTATATAAAAATAGTTTTGTGGGGGTATGATTATTGGTAATAATACTACTATGAAGGGTCCTTTTCTTTTCTTTTTGCACCTTTTTTATTTCTCAGGTGTGGTCTATTGGGAGCAAAAAGGTCAGAACTGAAAGGCACTCAGATATTCTGAATGGCCTCGATAATCACCCCGTAAGAGGAAAAGAGGGTGCAAAGAAGTAATAATATGATTTGCATATGTTTTCTCTCTCACAGAAATGATGTAGGAGTGTGCATGATTGACATATTGATGAGTGCAAGCTGTTGGATTTTGGCATAATATGAGAGGTGAATGTGTTAAGAAATGCCCATTTTCTTCCAATAATTGGAGCTTCTAAGGGCTTGGCATATTTTATTTAAGGAACCAATCATGAAACTGAATCTAGTGGGAGGGTTTCTTTACACGTATGAAAATGAAGGGCAAGAGGGTTGGAAGCCTTGGAAACATGTTTGGTGTCCCCATTATGAATCCTCCCTCGTGTCTTCTTCAAATCAAGCACTTTCAGTGGATTCCAACTCCTCCTCAACCATTTATAAGATTCACCAATTAGTGGATTTCCCTTTCACGCACCTAACCCTTTGAAAACAAGCCATTAAACTACAAATCAGATCTCTCACATTCTTTAAAATATTACTGTTTTCAGATACCACTCTGCTCATATTTCATCCAGGTTGGTTCTGTCAAATCAAATCAGGGTGCCCAATGGCTAACATCTCTGCCTTCAATATATCCTAATTCAACAGGGATGGGGCAATCAATACTTAATTGTAGGCTATCAATATTTTAAAATCTTTATCTGAAGCAGTATCTTAAAACATATATATAGTATGTAAGACCTGGTGGTGCGATGTTAATAAGGTTTATTAAAATTAACCATTGTGCTTGTCTGTTTTTCTCAACTTTGTCTGACAAAAGGGTGAATGTAGATGCCCTGTATACAAGTTGGGAGGTACAGGACCAAGCAGGTTTATGTACTGTGAAACTGAGACTATAATTGTCAAATATCTTCTTCAAAATGACCACCCTTTGTTTGGTAATGGCGTGACCAACTCATTTCACGCATAGCACCTTGACCATAAGAATAGGGTGGTTGGCAATAATGGAAGAAATTTTCAGGGCTTAGTGATTCAATGGTGGGACTTGGGTTTTAGCATAGGGTTACTTCTTTGAGAATGTTAGGTGTGTAGCTTGTATAGTAATGCAAAATGTGCACAATTGGAGTAAGGAAAATATGGCCAAACAGAAACATGAATAATTGCAAACCAAAGGTGGCCATCACGGTTTCTTGCCAGCTTGTCATACCATCTACCTGTGCTCCCACCTAAATTTTCAAAATTCTATATCTTTCAACAATTATTACACGCTCATTAACATCAATGCTTTTCGTGTTCGTTTACACAACGTGGATTTTTAGTCACAGTTCAATTTTTCAGGCTACTCCTACTTACACATGATGACGACATCTTTGCATGCGAAACTCATGGACCAGTACTTCATCTCACAACACAGATCCATCTCCAACATTCCTACTATTCACATGAAGGGTTACACATTTAACAAATTTCGAACTCAAGATTATGATTTTCCAACTCAATTAGCCACTCACATTTGTGTCAGTCTTGGCATGTCCTCCTAAAACGACAAAGCTCCCAATTATTAAAGCTCCTACCATTTCTTTTCGGGATAAATCCAAATGTCAAAACAATTTCTACACGCGTGTACTTCTTAACCAGTGAGCTCTATTTTTTCCAAATGACAAGGGGTATCTTGACAACTGTATTCTCATCTACAGCTGTCACTACTCTTGTGAAACATTTATCTGCCTCAGATTCTGGAAATGAGGGTAGAGAGACACCAAGTTCAAGATTTCACATGCTTTTCGTCTCTTTAACTACCCTTTTTTTTCTGGTTTTCACCTTCACTTCATTGGCTCACACACTAATTAACCTACTCTTCTTTAGTATAATATATGCGTAAAGCAACCCGAGAACACCACTATCCATAAGTTTCTCCAGTTATATATAATATTCATCGCACATATGTGTATTCCTGTTGCTCACTCACTAACCTTTATTAAGGACCTTAAATTTATTCCAACATCGAGATCGGAATATAAAATTTGCCACAACAAATCCCTGTGACCCAAATGTTGATGACAAGCATAATGTGTCCACAAAGTTTATTGGTTTTTGGTTTATTACAACTAGTGCTTGGTTGAGGGATATGCTATATGCGGCAATATCAATGCATTGCTTAAACTAACAATCAACATAGTTCCAACATGGTTGCTTTAGTTTAATTGAAGAGGTTGTTCTTTTCGTTGTTTTTTTATTTTGAAGAAGTAACTTCACCGTACAACCTTTCATGCGCGTTTGTTATCTATATTTCCGAACTTGGGAATTATATATAACTTCTCTGCTCAATTTCATGTAGTAGATACTGTATTCACCCTCTCAACGTTATTCACGTAACATCTTCTGGCATCAAGTTAGGTTAGAGTCTCATTTGACGTTTGCGTTCCTATTCAAAGGAAATCATTTTTTTTCTTTCTTTCAAGGAACGCCGTTTACGGTGAAACAGATACAAACAGGTTATAAATATGAATTTATTTTGTATTTTATTTTCTTTTTAAATTTCGGTACAAAGTCATTTTGCACTTGTGATTGTCTAAATCACCTTTTCTAGTTGAAGTTGGTGATTTTCATACGATAAGTACAGTTGAGAGCAAGAAGGTTGACGCGCCATTCGCAATTGCGGCATAATACATCAGTTTCTTTCACTATCCGCATGCGCATGCAAACGTGTGAAGGAATAGACTACATTTCGAAACAAAAAATAAAACAAAAAAAAAAAAAGAGAGAGAGAGAGAGAGAACCTAGCTATTTGAACTTGGCCCCTCCCTAAAACTTTAAATTATGGAACACACTATTTCCTATTTCCAACAAGAAAGGGATATAATCGGAACCACCCCTTGACCAAATTCTGGGTTGGCGTCAATTTCCCTGAACTCATCAAGAATCTATAACTTGTGGTATTGGGTACTCGTTCTTTTCCACTCCACCAAATGCCGCAAAAACTGCCCAACCTGCGAACAAAACATCATTTTGTTACCTCCGTTCGTTGTTAGCATGAAAGCGATGTTCGTGACAATGCTTGAATACAATAATTAATATTACACACTGATCATACCTCGGTTGGATCTTGCAGAGTGTAGGAAGCATCGGTTTCTTTTGGAATTTTAGAAACAAGAATCCCAATCCCTTGACCCCTCTTCCGTAAAACCTGATCATTATTACATGTAACAAGTTAGAACAACATAACTATTATATATCTATATATAATACGTGTAATATACTAATAAACACAAATCTTAACAAGCTGTGTAACAAGGTGGTGGCCTTTGTTAATTACCTTAAAAGCATCTTCGTCAGTTCGATCATCACCAATATAGATTGGAAATACATTATCAGAGTTACCATATCCTGGAAATGCAAAAAAAAAAACAAAAGGAAGAGAGTTAGAAGATGTAGCTCTCATGAGAAAAAACGTATACCAGCAGCATGAGACTTACCCAGTGATTCAAGCAAGAATTCAAGAGCCTTGCCCTTGTCCCATTTTATGGTTGGTCGAATCTCAAGCACTTTTCTCCCTTGAGTTAGCTTAAGTTTGGGGTAGTGATCGAGGAGCAAGCTAACTTGTTCAGCCAATGATGCCCAATTCTGAGAGAAAACAGGAATAAAATAATGAGGATTAGATATAAAACAAAAACATTAGCCGTCAATTATAGCGTGTCTGGTGCGCGTGCAAGTGGTGTGGGAGGAATTAAATATTTTGGTGAATGTTGGTACCTTTTCGTCAACACAGCGAAAGTGCACGGACAAACAAAACTTGTTATTTTCTACCTTAGCCCCCGGGACAGACTTTGTTTTATCCACCAAGATGTTGTACACCTGACCCCATAATAGAACAATGATAACGGCACAGTTAAAATGGTGTGTAAGTGAGGAGAAAATGAGGAGCCAGGAGATTCCTCAATTATATGTGGTAGTTAAAACAAAACAATGATCAACCAACCTCATTGATCATGGGTAAGAATTCACTACCGGGTTGGAAAAGTACTGCATCGTTTCCCTGCAAGAAAACAAAAAAATACGAATCTATGATGAGAGGGAAGGACACCATCATAAAAATCTTGGTTTCATTAATTTGGTTATGGAAACTTTTTCTCACTTTCTTAGTACTTCGCCTATTTGTTGGTCCCTTGATGTCCATCCCATGGCTCCCAGCATAGTACACTTCTGCCAATCTCACAAAGCTATACACCTAAAAAAAAATTTTAAATTCCAAATCAGTTTTCTGACCAAAATCATAATATACTTCCTTTTTTTTTGGGGGGGGAGAAAAAAAAAATGTACCTTGTCTATGCACCTTCCACTCACGATGGCAGTGGGGAAATGCCTCGCTATGTCCTTCAGTGTGGCCCTCATCTGATTTATTTACAGAAATGAAGAAGAAAGGGAAAATGAATTTCACTATTTTCTCTTATTTTAAGAATTTGAAGTTGGTGAATAAAACAAGAGAGAACAAAAGGTGTACCTTTTGACTCATGTATGCTTTATCTGGGTCTGCAACAATTGGGGAGAGAGTTCCATCATAGTCAAGAAAAGTGACAATCTGCTTCCCTTTGGACTCACATACAATCTGATCAAACAGGTTCAGTGCCGAAGGGTGGTAAAGCTGCACAAAGTTTGCGAAACCGAACAGAGTCAAGTCAGACACAATAATAAAAAATAAAAACATCAAAAGCTTCAATTTTAATCACACCATGTTGTCAAAAACAAGGGTTTATGTTTTATGCTTACAATCCAAGGACTGGGGTCTTGGTTCTGTGTGGATTTGACTCGAGTGGGAGAAGAAGCTCTCATTGAATCAATCCATGTGTTAACTTTGGTTCCTCCTTTTCCAGTTCCATCCTCCAAAGTTTTCAATAAGAGCTTTTTCTGGGGTAGGCCTAAAACCCCACCAAGCAAAGCCATTACCAGGCACTGCAGCTCTAGGTAGAGCACCTGAGTTTGAAATCGACATTGCCAACTCCAGAATCGTGTTATTCACATTACGGTTCGTCATTCTTTACCAACAACAACTGTAATAATAACACTGAGCCAAAAAAAATAAATTGTGGGGTGAAGTGAATTGAGAATGAGAATGAGAATGAGAAATGGGAAGAAAGGTCACGGGGTTATATAGAAGGAAGGCAGAGAGAGAAGAAGAGAAGAACAGAAGAACAGAGGAGAATGGTATGTGGGATGGTTCCTCTGATTAACGTGGAATTTATAGTGGAAAAAAGTTTGAATAAGAATAAATTATAAAAAAAAATGCACTCGCTTTCTACTCGTTGGTTTAAGTCTCGTATAAGCGAGGAGTGTGTGGTCAATTCATAACTTCGGTTACACGGGCATAAACCGACGAAACTATCACCTCTTTTCAATGGCCTTGTACTTTTCAGTAACTATACTAAATAAGAAAGTTGGAGGGACCACATAATAATCGCTCAGGCACCTCCTTTTCTAAGTTTTTTTTCTGCAAGAGTTTTTGCACAATAACAATAATCACCAACTTTTACTGATAAGTTCTTTCATAACCATTTTCCCACTAACTTGCTTTATCAGATTCTATTAAGGTAAATAAATGCCACCCTGCTTTTATCATTTCTTTTACTAAAAGTAACACAAATACTACCCAGTTGGTTATACAAAAATTAAGAATAACTTTTTATTCCAATACATAATTTCTGTACACAATCTGGTTTAAATTAAACAAATAATAGTGACATGATTATTTAAATTATCTTTTCACCAACCGAACTGAGTTTAAAGGGGTCGGTTTATCAAATATACTGAATTAAGATTCAAATTTTCATTAAATAAAGTATTTGCCTTTTGTTTTTCAAGCATGTTTTTGAAAGCAGACATGTTTTTATAAACAGTCATGTTTAAAATGCTAGCAAACTAAATATGTACATGCATTCCTTAACTATATATGATTCCATCTTTTGAATTCTCTAACATTTGAAAATTTGACCGTTTTTCGAATTAATTTGCTTTTGAAAATAATACCCGTGAAAAAAAAAAAAAAAACTCTTTAAGCATAATTCAGGGGTTTTTTTCCTTAAAAGATATAACCACTGGGTGAGAGTATCAACCGAAGGAGGAAAATAATCCCATGGAAATGGATAATTCAGGATTTTATTCAGATTCTTTTAGACATTGGAGCAAAGCAGTATTTACCATTTTTAAGGCTATTTTACAACTTGTTATTCTTAAATGCTATTTGAAGAGACTCCTTTTCACAAAAAGACACAAAAGAAACCCTTTTTAAATTTTTAAAATTTTCCTTTACTTAAAGGAATTATGACCATGCTTAACACACATTTGAGGCATGTATTTGTAGCCACATTTTTTGTTTTTTCTTTCCCTCCATGCCTTCTCTCCCACAACGACCTTTCTCTAACCCTTCACGAAAGGTGAAAGAAACTTGAAACATGTTGAATTGAAACCACGTATTTCTTCAACAGTTCCAAACAAAAATTTCGGCACCTTTTCTATGTTGTAACATATTTTAGAACGTAGGTACTAAGAAACAGAATCGTAGGAGGAGTTAGCACAGTCGCCCCTTGTATGGTTTCGCAGATCTAAAAAACAAGCAGCTACAACCTAACTTGTATGCAATAAGCTTCAAAACCAACGGCACAAAATAATTGCTTTTCTCTCTTTCTTTGTTTATTTTTCACCCATCATCACCAAAGTTATATTAATGATAACAACTCCTTCATGCACGTGTATAATTTTCACACGTTAGTTCGAAATTTAGTATGGTCGGTTAATGCTCATTATGCAATTACATTTCATTTGTCAATCCAAAATTTTTTCTAGAGTTATTGGCCTCACATTAACTTTAAGACGTCTACCTAAAATATCTATAATTAGGTGCTAAAAGGTCACGTATTTCATGGGAAAAAAAGCTATTCTCTGGAGCTTTATGGCTAATTAAAAAGGTAAAAAACAAAACATGCATCTTCTGCGTGACTAACAATGACATGAACCAGGAAAATTGTGTTCAAGAGTTTTATTTTCCACCATGTATTTCTCCCCTTTTCAGATTTTTCAATTCATCTCTAATTCTTCTTAAATAGGCAAATGAAAAAACCCTAACTTATCTTCTACTCTTAATTTTTTTTTTTTTAATATTATCCCCATAGGTTTTGGGTAAAATGTGCTTATGATAAGAAAATTAAACCTTAGTTATAACATTATAAATTTCAAGCGTCCCTTTTTTCTATTTTGACTTAGATTTTATTGAAATTAATTAGCATTAATTGTCTAACAATAGTAGCAACTGTATAAATGGAGGTAAAATGCATATGTGATCTATCTATGGGCATAGTTATTTGATAAGTTTATTATAGTTATTTGTAAGAGGTTCAAAACTACATGGCAGTACATTTCTTTTGACATAAAGATGTTTCGCATTACTTTTTGAGAAATTATGTTACTTGTACGGTGAATTTGGACATTTCTTTTATGCATAAAGAAAAAAATTAAAAAATATATATTAAAAACTGGACTTTAAAGTTAACTTAACGTGAGAATTTCAAAATATTCCTCTCATGTTGTATTATACACCTCTTATACGTGAAACTACACTTTAGTAAAAGATTAAAAACGATCCAATAACAATTAAAATAATAGACTCAATTAATAATAAATTTCGTTAAGATAGAGTTAATCAATGACTCTGATATTATATATATTATGAAATTAAATTTAAATCTAATTCAAATATACAAAACTAACTTACAAAATAAGTTTTGCATCAACTTATATAATATAAATTGATTTTATCAATATTTCTTCTAATAAAATAGTTATACAAGATGGTTGGGACTAGAAAGAAATTGCGATGATAAATAAATTTTCAATTAGATAATTACCAAAATTAAAATATCACTAACACAAAAAAGCCTTTTAACGTCCGACATTTTCAACCTTTGACGTCTGCCCAAACACCGACGTCGTATCGGGTGACGTCAAAATAACGTCGGAAAAATAGCAGACGTCACTTGACGTCGGT